>Ga0209040_10003329_pt1 | contig 12375 bp, 5 predicted proteins | sample BogFormECP12_OM3_FD_188240 | JGI IMG/M metagenome (GOLD analysis project Ga0209040, IMG submission 188240) | Bog forest soil microbial communities from Calvert Island, British Columbia, Canada - ECP12_OM3 (SPAdes) (version 2) | ecosystem: Environmental > Aquatic > Freshwater > Wetlands > Bog ... | reverse complement strand
CGAGGATCTGCGCTGGCGACCCGGTGCCCCTCAAGCCTGCCACTTTGCTTCCGTCATCGGCAACAATTTGTCGATCGGGAATCCTCAAGCGGCTAGGCGCTGCGGGCCGGCTTCGACTTCAGGCTGACCAAAGAGCAGCAAGACGAGAAGGTCCGCGAGGTGCTCCTGGCCATCGAGGAACAGCGGGCCGGGCTAGAGGAGCTGTCCGACGCGTCCGGGGCCCTGCTTGTCAGCAAAGACGTCGACGTCGCCGGCCTCGAACAGGATCTGGTCAGTACCGGTCGATACGTCGGACAGCGTGAACTAGCGCTGCTCATCGACGATTGGGCACGCCTGGAAGGCGCCCCGGGAATGCAGTTCGCCCCCGACGGACGCTCCGTCGAGCTGCGCTGCAACGCGGCGATGGCGGCCCGCGTCGGGAAATCACCATGTCAGCTAGACGCACCAGAGCCGAAACCGGCCCGATCGCAGCCCAGCTGCGCAGCGAAATATCGATCCCGCTCGTGCTCGACCAGGAACTCGCGCGCACCGGGGGCGGGATGCTGCTCAGCGCCACCAGCCCGCTGGTGATGGCCGCCGCGGACGTGCCCGATCACCGGCACGCCCGGTTTGCATCACTTCAAATACCGGCATCGCCCGACGATGTCACACCCGGCACCTATGTTGTTGTCCTGGCCAAAGCCGAGTCGGGGCGGCGGGGCGGCAACGAGATCTGGGGAGCGGCGGTGTCAATCACAGGGCGAAACGCCGGGGAGCAACCCGCCAACGCCTTGCTGGCCGCCTTAGCGCGGGCGGCAGCTCATTGGGTGCCCGGGCGTCCGGTGCCTGGTCGTCTCACGGGAGTGTGCTTTGGCGGGCGTCGGTGAACGTGTGCATAAACTCGGTTGGGGGTTTGGCGCGAAAGGGCATGGATGACCACCGTTGATGATCAGGGCCTGGTCTTTGCCGGGGTGGCACGGCAGGCGCAGTTGGTGCGCGATCGTCAGGTTTCGCCGCGAGAGCTGGTGGCGCACCACCTGGAGCGGATCGCCCAACTGGACCCAGTGTTGAACGCATTTCGCGTCGTGCTGGCCGAGCAGGCGATGGCAGACGCAGCGCAGGTCGAACGGCGGCTCGCCGCCGGGGAGGTGCTTCCGCTGGCGGGCGTGCCGATTGCGGTCAAAGACGACACCGATGTGGCGGGGGTTTCGTCTATGTGCGGCACCGGGATCGATACGGGCCCGGTGAGCAGCGACAGCGCCGCGGTGCGGCGCCTTCGGGCGGCCGGGGCGGTGATCATCGGAAAGACGCATCTGCCCGAGTTCGGTGCCTACCCGGTGTGCGAGTCGCCGACCTGGGGCGTGACACGCAATCCCTGGGATCTGTACCGGACAACTGGGGGTTCCAGCGGTGGTTCGGCCGCTGCGGTGGCAGCCGGCATGGTGCCCGGGGCGCTGGGCACCGACGGGGGCGGGTCGGTTCGCATCCCGGCCGCCTGCTGCGGGCTGGTGGGCCTGAAGGGTCAACGCGGGTGCATCAGCACCAAGCAATCACCCGAGCGGGCCTACCGGTTCCACGGGCTGCATCACATCGGAACGCTGGCCCGTAGCGTCGCCGATGCGGCGCTGCTGCACGACGCGATGACCGGCGCCGAGCCCAACGACGAGATCCCCTCACCGCCCCCGACGCCGCCCTTGACGGACGCGGCATCGCACCCGCCGCGTCGTCTGCGGATCGCGATGTCGTTCAAGCCGGTGGTTCCCGTGCCGGTCACCGACGAGGTGCGCCGCCCGGTGTTGGAGACCGCCGAGTTGCTGCGCTCGCTCGGCCACGAAGTCGTTGAGCGTGACCCGCTCTATCCGCCGGCTGCGATCCTCGCCGTACTGGCGCTGTTCATGAATGGTCTCGCCCATGAAATCGACCGGCTGCCCACGCCCGAGCTGCTGGAGCGGCGGATTCAGGCCGAGGGGCGTACCGCCCGGCTAGTCCCCGACTGGATGGCTCACCGCGCGCTGGCCGCCCGGGGCTGGCTGAGCGAGCGCGGGCTGCGGCCCATAGCCGATTGCGACGCGTTGATGACGCCGGTGCTGGCTAAGCCGCCGGTACGTGTCGGACACTTTGAGGGGCTGGGGCCAACCCGCAGCATGGCGCGGCTATTGGCGTTTATGCCGTTCACCCCGCCGCAGAACTTCACCGGGCAACCGGCCATGTCGATTCCGGCCGGAGTCTCGGCCGACGGCCTGCCCGAAGCGGTCCACCTGGTCGGGCGGCCACACGATGGGTCCACAATCGTTTCGCTTGCCGCACAACTGGAATCAGCGCGCCCGTGGGCCCACCACTGGCCACCGGCCGCGCGGCATCGCACACCCGCTAAGGGTTGACCCGTAATCGGTCATGCCGCGTCGACCATGGCTTACTGCCGCACTGCGCCACCGAACTGGGCGACGACCCGATGCGCGAGCCGACATCCACTACTGCATAGTCTGCTGAACGGAAAACCCGATGGCACACGCCGTGGTAACCGGAGCAAGCGGGCTGCTGGGAGCCAACCTGGCCGCCGAACTTATCGCGCAGGGGAACAGCGTGACCGCCACGCGGCGCCCGAGCACCGATACGAGTTCGCTCGCCGACCTCCCGATCAAATGGGTGTGCGCCGACCTCGGTTCGGTTGCCGAGCTCTGCGATGTGTTCGCTGACGCCGACGTGGTCTTCCATTGCGCCGCATGCGTATCGACCAGGCGAACGATCACACCGGAGATGTCGGCCGTCAATGTCGGCGCTACGCGAGCCGTCGTCGAAGCTGCGACTGCCGCCGGTACGCCGAGGGTGATTCATACGTCGACCGCGAACACGATCGGACCCACACCGGACGGCACGCCTGCCGACGAGCAGACTCCGTGGGCGATGGACAAAGCCAGGCTGGCGTCGGGCTACGCAATCACCAAACGGCGTGGCGAAATCCTGGTAGAGCGGGCCTGCGACAAGTTGGATGCAGTCATCGTAAACCCCACCTACATGGTCGGCCCGCGCGATGCCAGACCGAGTTCTGGCCGTCTCATCGTCGAGGTCGCCAACCGCAGAATTCCTTGTTGGACACCGGGATACAACAGCTTCGCGGACGTCTGCGAGGTGGCGCGTGGGATGATCGGCGCCTGGTTGCACGGGAAACGTGGCGAGCGCTACATCCTGGGCGGTGAGGAGCTGACGTATCGCGAGTTCATCGAGCGAGTGGCACGGGTGGCCGGGGTCGACCCGCCGCGTAGACGGCTGCCCTATCCGGCCGCATGGATCGCGGGTAAGGCCGGTGATCTGCTCGAGCTCACCGGTCGGGAAACCACGGTTAACTCCATCTCCGTCCGATACGCGTTCACCGATCGTTACCGGTACCGCAGCGATAAGGCGGCGCGAGAACTGGGCTATGTAGTGGGGCCAATCGAGCCTGCAATCCGCAACGCGGTCAAGTGGTTTCGCGCTCGAGGCATTATCTGATCAGCAGAGGTTTCATGATGCCACAGCACAGCACGAGGTCATCGGTGCCGGCTTCAGCGCGGCTTGGGCACGGCCCTGAGCCCGCCGAGACCTGGAACGTGCCGAAGCGGTTTTCCGAGTCGAGACGAGTCTTCAGCTGGCGAGGCGTCGGTGTGTGACTTCACCGAAGCTTGGTCTCGTCACTGGCAAACGGGTGGTCCCATGACCGTGGCGGGCGACAACCACACGCTGGGTTTGGCCAGTTGCTGGATGGCTATGTGTCGGGTGCGGTTAACGGTTATATTGGTTTGGCTGCGACCAAAAACGGCAGCCCCATACGTCGATACTGTCGGCACCCGGCATTCGACGGTGGACTTGTTGAAGGGTGTCCACAAATGGTCACACTGTCGTTGACCAGACTGGCTGCCGCGGTTGGGGGTCTGGAATTGTCGTTGACCGCTGGAGTCGGAGTCGCGTCCGCACAACCTGATCTGGGTCCGGTCGTCAACACCACATGCAATTACTCGCAGGTGGTAGCTGCAATGAATGCGCAATTTCCGGGGCCTGCCGCGCAATTCAACGCATCGCCCCCGGCGCAGGACTGGTTGCAAAACTTTCTTGCTTCTCCGCCGGCTCAGCGCCAGCAGATGCTCGATCAGGCGCAGAGCACACCTGAGGCTGCACAGTTCGTCCCGCTTTTCGTGCCCCTCGCTAATACCTGCAACAACTACTGAGTGGGGTTAGGCACGAGCTTCTTGCTGTCTCACCCAGTCGTATGCGCTGGACGGCGCGCCGCGCCCACGGCGGCCACCGGATTCGACCCGACGAACCCGGTGAGGTTCCTCCGGTGACGAACGCCAGCATCAGAGTCAGAAGCGGTAGGTGGTGCAGCCGACCTGGACACCTGAGCCGACGGCGACTATCAGCGCGATGTCGCCCGGCCGTGCCAGCCCGCGCCGCCGGGCGTGCTCCAGCCCGTACGGCAAGGACGAGGTGAACGGGTCGATCTCGACGGCAAGGTCGACAAATCGTGATCTCGGGATGCCGATCCGGGCGGCCAGTTCGTCAAGCGCCGCCGGGGACAGATTGGGCGGGAACACGACCGCGATGTCGGCGGGGTCGAGTCCCTCGAGCGTCAAGAGTTCCTTGGCGGCGGAGGGGATACCGCTCAGGTAGATGGCTGCCAGATTGGGGTCGCGGTCGATCTGCAGCCAGCTCTGGCGGTCCCGTTGGTGAGTGTAGGTGGCAAGCGCCCCGCTGTATTCCGGGTGGTGCTGGAAGATGAATCGGCCGAAGCCGTCAGTACCGTCGCTTCGGCTGAGCAGTATGGCCGAGCCTGTCTGGCTGATGCCGTTTAACGCATAGCCGCTTTCGGGGGTGTTGTTTTCTATCTCCGAGGCCACGACCATCGCACGTTCGGTCTTTCCCGCCCCGATCATTCCGGCGGCGACGTGGCAGGCGTTGAGGAAGCCGACCGCGCCGTTGAGGACGTCGAAGGCGAGGGTCTTTTGCCCGTCCGGGGACTGCACGTCGTCGTTGATCCCGAGTTCGCCGGCGACGAGTGTGGCTATTGCCGGTTCACTAAGGTAGTCGTCGCGGTAGACGCCGGCATGGATGATCAGATCGAGTGCTGCCGGGTCAAGGCTACTGCGGTCGAGGCACGCGGTTGAGGCTTGGACCGCGAGCTGTATCGAGCTTAGAGGCGCCGATTGCCCAGCGGGAGCGATGCCTACGCTGTCGATGCGCACGCGGGGCGTCGCCGGTGCCTCGTTGCTGTAGCTGTCGATCCGAGTGCGGCTGTGCTGGCCGGTGGTGGCTCGGCGCATCCGGTCGGGTAGGTCGTCGAAGGTATACAGCGCGGCGCCGATGGTCTGTCCGGAGCCGGTGATGCCGAAGACCACGTTGTCTCCAGACTTGATCCGGTTGCTGCGGATGTGGTCGCTCAGCGCAACGAAGTGTGTCGTGCTGGCGGTGTTCCCCCGCTCCGCCACGTTGTAGATGGTGTTATCCCGGTTGGCTGCGCCTTGTCCGAACATCCGGTTGATGGCGATGACTGCGTCGTTGAGCGACGCCTCCGATGTCTGGTGCATCACCAGGTGGTCACAGGTCTCCGGCCGCCACCCGTGCCGCTGCATTACCGCAGCGACGTAGGGCACCGCATGCTTGACCGCGATTGCGGTCTGAGTGACGGAGTCGGTGAGCATGATGGCGCCGCCGTGTGGGCTCGCGGTCGCCTTGGCGATGCACAGCTTGCTGTAACGGCTGAGCGTGGCCATATCGATATCGTGGAAGCCGACCCGGCTGTTGGGCCCTCGCTCCAGGATCACCGCCGCGCCGGCGTCGCCGAGGGTCAGGCAGGCGAGCCGCGGGTCCATCGGCCCGTCTATTTCCTTTTGCGCGGTCTCGGTGAGGTGGCTGATGTATTCGCCGCTGACCACCAGGGCGCTCCGCACCAGTCCGGTCTGCAGGAAAGCGTCCGCCACGGTGATGCCGGTGAACATTCCGGCGCAGGCGTTGCTGATGTCGAAGGCCAGCGCGTTGACAAGGCCGCATTGATCGCGCAGCCGCGAGGCGGTGCTGGGCTCGAAGGTGAACCTGTGCCTGGGTCCGTCGCGGCGGGAGATGTTGCAGGCGATGACCAGGTCGATCTCCTCGGGCCGATAGCTCGACCGGGCCAGGCAGTCGGCCGCTGCCTTCCTGGCAAGGTCGATCGAGAACTCGTCGTCGCCGGCCACCCGTCGGTTCTTGATGCCGGTCAGGCGTTCCAGCGGTATGTGGATCTCGTTGGCGCACTCTGCCAGGACCGTCTTGGTCGACACCGTCCGCGTCGGCAGGTACACGCCGATGCTTTCGATCACCGTGTTTCGCTTCTCGTCGGGTCTGGCTTGCACCGGTTTCTCGGGGGCTGGTGCGGTGAGGACTGCCTCGGCGGGGGTTTCGTGGTGATCCGGGCCATCCTCGGCGACCGGCCCGTATTCGGCGGCGAGCTCGGCGATCGTGCCGTACACGAACATCGACTGCGGTCGCAGTGGCAGTCCGGCCGCGTTCGCCCGCACCGCGACCTCCAGGCTCTGGGTCGAGGCACCACCGAGAGCGAAGAAGTCGTCGTTGACGCCGACCCGTGCCAGACCAAGTACCGCACACCAGATCTCGGCCAGGACCTGCTCGGTGCGCGTGCGCGAAGCGATGAATGCCGGCTCCTGCGGCCCCGGCGCGCTGTCAGCTGCCATCAAGGCGCGGCGGTCCACCTTTCCGCTCGACGTGAGCGGCAGCGTGTCCGTCACCTCAAAGACGGCCGGCACCATGGCGGCGGGAAGCAGCTCCAGCAGGAAGCGGCGCAACTCCGCTGTCGACGGCGCTGCGCCGCCGGCCGCCACGACATGGGCGACAAGGAGGGTGTTTCCGCGGCTGTCGGTTCTGGTCACCACCGCGTTCTCCGCCACTGCGGGGTGTTTCTCCAGCGTGGCCTCCACCTCGCCCGGCTCGATCCGGAAGCCGCGGATCTTCACCTGGAAGTCGAGGCGTCCCAGGTAGTCGATGTTGCCGTCGGGCAGATATCTGGTCAGGTCGCCGGTGCGGTAGAGCAGCTGGCCGGGGTCCTCAGGATCACCGCCGAACGGATCGGCGACAAAGATGGCGGCCGTCAGATCCGGCCGGTTGAGGTAGCCGCGCCCGAGCCCGACACCCCCGATGAACAGCTCGCTGGGCACCCCCACCGGCACCGGTTGCAGATGGGCGTCCAGAATGTGCGTGCGGATGTTGGCGATCGGTCGCCCGATCGGCACCAGCGTGCCGGATTCGCCGCGTTGGCAGTGGAAGTGGGTGACGTCGATCGCGGCCTCGGTAGGGCCGTAGAGGTTGTAGAGCTCGGCGTCCAGCGTGGCCAGGAAGTGGTCCCGCAGGTCATACAGCAGCGCCTCGCCGCTGCAGAACACCTGGCGCAGCCCGGTGCACGCGGCCACGCCGGGCTCGGCGAGGAAGCGGCGCAACATTGACGGCACGAAATGCATTGTGGTGACGCCCTGCTCGACGATGGTCCGAACCAGGTATGCGGCGTCCTTGTGGCCCTCGGGTTTTGCGATGACCACCCGGGCGCCGACGATCAGCGGCCAGAAGATCTCCCAGACGGACGGGTCGAAGCTCATCGGGGTTTTGTGCAGCACCCGGTCGTCGGCGGTCAGCCGGTAGGCGTCTTGCATCCACAGCAGCCGGTTACGGATCCCGGCGTGGGTGTTGAGCGTTCCCTTCGGCTTACCGGTGGAACCGGACGTGTGGATGACGTAGGCGAGGTTTCCCGACGACATACCGGCGACTTCAGCAACGACGGGAGCGGCGGTGGCGTCCTCGCCCGATGGTGCCGACGGCACGTCCAGGCAGAGCCGGTGACCGGTGAAGCCGGGCGGCAGGTGCGCCAGATGGCGCTGGTGGGTGACGCAGACCGGCGCGTCCGGTACGTCGGCCAGCATCACGGCCATGCGCTGCGCGGGCTGCGCCGAGTCCAGCGGCAGGAAGGCGCCACCTGCCTTGAGGACGCCCAGCAGCGCCACCACTAGGTCCTCGGAGCGGTCCAGCAGGACGGGCACGACGATCTCCGGACCCACGCCGAGGTGCCGCAGCCGGTGCGCCAGGCCGTTGGCCCGGCGGTCGAGTTCCGCATAGGTCAACTCGCGGTCATCACACGTCACCGCGACGGCGTCCGGGACGCGTGCGACTGTTGCCGCGACCATCTCGTGCAGGCAGGCCGGGCCGTCGTAGACGGCCTCGGTTTGGTTCCAGGCGGCCTGCTGACGGCGCTCCTCCTCGGTGAGCAGCGGCAGCTGCGACACTCGCCGGCCCGGATCGGCGACGATACCGCCGAGGAGTGTGGCGAAGTGCCCGGCCATCCGCTCGATCGTGGTGGCGTCGAAGAGGTCGGTGTTGTACTGCAGTACGCCGGACAGCTTCCCGCCGTGTTCGGCTATCTCCATCATCAGATCGAACGGCGCGCCGCCCTGCCCGACGTGGAGGGTTTCCAGCTGCAGCCCCCCGCGTTCCGGGCCGGGCCCGTCGGAGAAGCGGCGCGCTTGTTCCCAGGCGAACGAGACCTGGAACAGTGGCGTGCGGCCCGGGTCGCGCACCGGCCGAAGCCGCTCAACGAGCAGCGGGAAGGGATAGTCCTGGTGTGCGAGGGCGCCCTGCACGGTGTCTTTGACGCGGCCGAGCAGGGCCGTGAACGTCGGATCGTCGTGCAGGTCGGCGCGCAGGGCCACCGGATTGGTGAGGTAGCCGACCAGACCCTCCAGCGCGACCCGGTCACGGCACGCGAAAGGTGAGCCGATGACTAGGTCGCCCTGGCCGCTGTAGCGGTGCAGCAACGTGGCGTAGGCCGCCAGCAGTGTCATGTAAGGCGTCGCACCCACGCTCCGGCCTAACTGCTTGAGCCCGGCCGTCACCGTGTCGTCGAGGGTGAAGCGGTGCACGGCGCCTGGGTAGGTCTGGACAGCCGGTCGCGGCCGGTCGGTGGGCAATTGGAGAATCGGCAGGTCGCCGGCCAACTGCTCACCCCAGTAGGCCCAGAGGTCCTCGCCTTCGGCACCTGCGAGCATCCGGGTCTGCCGGTCGGCGTAGTCGACGAAGCTTTCCGCGGGTGGCGGAGGCGGGGCCGCACCGTGCTCGGCGGCGTACAGCAGGCGCAGCTCGTCGAGAATGACGTCGATGGACCAGAAGTCGACGGCGATGTGATGCACCGCCAACAGGAGTACATGTTCCTCGGGTGTGCGCTGTAGCAGCGTCAGCCGCAGCACCGGGCCGGTGTACAGGTCGAAAGGACGATCGGTCTCCTGGCGGATCCACTCGTCGAGCTCGGGCTCACCGGCGCCGAGGTGGTGCCGGGCGATCCGCACCGGCCATTGCGGATGAACGATTTGGAACGTTTGCCCGTCGCGCTCGGCGTAGGTGGTCCGTAGCATCGGATGCCGCTCGACGAGTGCCTGGGCCGCGCGTTCTAGCGCCGGCACGTCGAGCTCGCCGCTGATTCGCCCGGCATACGTGATGGTGTAGGCGGCGCTGGCCAGTGCAAGCTTATGGATGAACCACATGGATCGCTGTCCGTACGACAGCGGATACACCGAAGCCGACTCCTCCGCTTCCTCCATGAGCAGCTGGGACAGCAGCGCGCGTTTTCTCTCGGGCGAGAGGCCGGAGATGTCAATGGACTTATCGGTCATCACTACCTCGCTTCACAACAAGCTCTCGCTCGGCGATGACCTTCTGGAGCAGTTCTTCCACAGCATCGTCGGAAAGCTCAGGCACCCGGGTGAGCAGGTCGATCCCGTGTGACGGCGCGCCGTCGGTTTTCTGCGGGGCCGTTTTCTCCGGCGGGGTCTTCTGCGCCGTCGCCCCGTCGGGCTGCGTCGCGGGTGTGCCCGCTGCTACCACGGGCAGTTGGTCGCGAAGCCAGCCAGCGAGACTGGACACGCTCGGCCCCTCCAGCAGCCGGGTGACCGGCACGACGATGCCCAAGTCGCGTTCAACCTGCATACGCAGTTCCAACGTGATGAGCGAGTCGACGCCGAGGCTGTTGAGGGGTGCCCGAATGTCCACGCTCGATGGGGCCAGACCGAGTTTGCCGGCAGCGAGATCGCACAGGTACGACTCGAGCAGCCGTTGGCGCTCCTCCGGTGTTGCATCCCGCAGCGCGTCGTAGAGGCCGCGTCCCAACCCAGGCGCCTTCCCGCCTTCCGGCTTGTCGCCCGAGGGGGCAACGCGAAGCTCCGCGAGCAGCGGCGGGTGGGCGTCCGGGCGCCACCGCGCCCAGTCGATGTCGAGGACCACAGCTTGCGTAGCGGACCGCGCCAGCAAAGACGATAGTGCCCGGAGGCATTCAGCCGCAGGCATGGCCTCGACGCCGTATTGGGCGAAGTAGCTTTGCAGCTCAGACCGGGTGAAAAAGCCGAGCTCAGCCCATGGCCCCCAGTTGACGCTCAACGCCGGCCGGCCTTCGGCGCGTCGATGCCACGCCAACGCGTCCAGGAAAGCGTTCCCTGCCGCATAGTTCGCCCCCCCGGGCGGCCCCAGCAGCGACGCGGCCGACGAAAAGAGCACGAAGAAATCCAGTGCCGCGTCTCTGGTCAGCGTGTGCAGGTTCCAGGCGCCCTGAACCTTGGGCGCCATGACCTTGCGGAGTTTCCGCTCGTCGAGGCGTTGCAGGATGGCGTCGTCGGTGATCCCGGCCGCATGCACCACCCCACGCAGCGGTGGCATCGACTCGCCGATCGACTCGAGGACGGCCGCGACCAGGTCAGCACTGGCGACGTCGCCGTGCGCGACCATCACCTCGGTGCCGGCCGCTCGCAGCGCGTCCAGCGTCTCCTGCGCCGATGCCGAGGCAGCGCCACGCCCCATCAGGACCAGATGCCGGGCGCCCTGCTCAGCCATCCACGTGGCCACCACACGTCCGAGCGCGCCGAGCCCGCCGGTGACGAGATAGGTGGCGTCCGCCTTGAAGGGCTTGAATGCCGGGGTCTCGGCGGGCTCGGCCTCGTCGTAGCGGGTCAGCCGCGCGACGTAGCGGCGGCTGCCCCGGAGTGCCACCTCACCCTCGCGGTCATCCGCCCACACCTCCCGGAACAGGGCCCCGACCTCCTCCGGGCCGCCGCCCGCGGACAGGTCGACACAGGTGCAGTGCAGTTCCGGGTGCTCGTGGTCGATGGTGCGGCCCATCCCCCACACCGGAGCCTGGGCGATCGACACGGGTTCGGCTTCGGTTTCTGAGGTCTCTGTCACCTGCGCCCCGCGGGTCACCAGCCACAGCCGCGGCCAGGCCGACCAACCGGCCAGCGCCAGCGCTTGCACCAGATGCAGCGCGCTCACCGGGCCCAGGGTGATGGCCGACGCCAGCGAATCAGGCGACGCGTCGGCCGGCGGTGCGGCCAGCAGATCCCACAGATGCACCACGCCGCGGCACGGTGGCCGCTCGTCCCCGAACGCGTCTTCGAGCAGCCGCCGGAAATGGTCAGGCTGCGCCGGGTCGAGACGGTAACTGTCCGGTGTGAGACGCTCGAACTCAACGCCCGGCTCGACCAGCACACATGTCTGAGAATGCGATTCCAGGTGGTCCCGGAGGGTGTCCGTGGTGACCGCCCCGTCACCCAAGATGAGCCAGCTTCCGGCATCGACCGGCCGGCTTGACCCGTCCCGGTCCGACGGAATGGATGCGGGCTGCCACCGAAGCTGGTAGATGTAGTCGCGCAAACCCGCCGCCTCCATCGTGTCAGCGGGGATCCGCTGTAGCGGGTCGGCGCTGGCGCCGTGCGGCGGCGCGGTAATCGTCCCGACGTCCAACCAGGAGTGGACACGCTGCCACGGGTAGGTCGGTGCGGCTACGCATTGGCTGCCCGAGGGGTACAGCTTCTCCCAGGCGACTGGCTGACCAAGGGTGTAGAGGGTGCCGAGCGACGCCAGTGTGGTCGCCCGCCTCCCGTCGTCACGGCGCATGGATGGCAGCGACGTGCAGCTCCGCCCCAGGTCCTGGGCGTCCTCGCGGACAGAAGTCAGCAGGATTGGGTGCGGGCTGATCTCAACAACTGTGTCATGCTCACTGTCCAGCAGCCTCCGCAGTGCAGGCGAGAAGTGCACCGGCGAGCGCAGGTTCTCCGCCCAATAGTCTGCGTCGGGTAAGCGGTCGGTCAGCAGGTCGCCGGTCACCGTGGAGTAGATGGGTATCGCCGGTGCGGTCGGCCGCAGTCCGGCGAGGCCAGCGCGCAGACCGGCAACCAACGCGTCCATCTGCGGGCCGTGAGCGGCCACATCGACGTCGATCCACCGGCAGAACCGGTCGCGCTGCTGCAGCACCGCCATCAGCTCCGCCAAAACCGTTTGATCCCCGGACAACACCGTCGATCGGTGGCTGTTGCTGGCGGCGATCGCGACCTGGCGCTCCCGGCCGGC
>Ga0209040_10003328_pt1 | contig 12376 bp, 7 predicted proteins | sample BogFormECP12_OM3_FD_188240 | JGI IMG/M metagenome (GOLD analysis project Ga0209040, IMG submission 188240) | Bog forest soil microbial communities from Calvert Island, British Columbia, Canada - ECP12_OM3 (SPAdes) (version 2) | ecosystem: Environmental > Aquatic > Freshwater > Wetlands > Bog ... | reverse complement strand
GGAACTCTTCGTGGCGCCGCCGGAGACCGTGCGCGACTGGCCGACCGGCGCGCATCAGACATGGGCGTCGACAACGTTCTTCGGCGCGATCGACAGGCTTCTCAAACTCACGGAACCCTTCTTCCCGTCGTCGACGCGACGCCGGGCCATCGACGCCGCCGTGGCTTTCGTGACCGAACGGCTCAACGGCGAGGACGGCCTCGGCGCAATCTATCCCGCTATGGCGAACGCCGTGCTGATGTTCGACGCGCTCGGCTACCCTGCCGACAATCCCAATCTCGGCATCGCGCGGAAGTCGATCGAGCGGCTCCTCGTCGTCGGCAAGAACGAAGCCTATTGCCAGCCTTGCCTGTCGCCGGTCTGGGACACGGCGCTCGCGGTCCATACGTTGTTCGAAGCGGGCGATGCGGCAAGCGCCGCGCAGGCGCGGGCCGCAATTGAATGGTTGAAGCCGCGGCAGGTCCTTGACGTGAAGGGCGATTGGACCGCGCGGCGTCCCGACGTTCGACCGGGCGGCTGGGCCTTCCAGTACGAAAACCCGCATTATCCGGATCTCGACGACACGGCCGTCGTGGCGATGGCGATGGATCGCGTGGACCGCGACGGCTTCGGAGCAGCCGATGGGCCCTATGCGCAAGCAATCGCGCGGGCGCGCGAATGGGTCGAGGGCTTGCAAAGCCGCGACGGAGGGTGGGCCGCCTTCGACGCCGACAACACTTACTATTATCTCAATCACATTGCCTTTGCCGATCATGGCGCGTTGCTCGATCCCCCGACGGCCGACGTCACTGCGCGCTGCGTCTCCATGCTCGCCCAGCTAGGCGCGACGAACGCCTCGCTGACGCGAGGCGTTGACGCGCTCATCGCCAGCCAGGAGAAGGATGGAAGCTGGTTTGGCCGCTGGGGCATGAACTACATCTACGGCACCTGGTCGGCCCTTTGCGCGCTCGGCGCGACCGGCCAGGATCGGCAGTCGGAGCCCGTGCGCCGTGCGGTCGAATGGCTGGTGAGCATTCAGAATGCCGACGGCGGTTGGGGCGAGAGCGGCGACAGCTACAAGCTCGACTACAAGGGTTTCGAGCCGTCGCCAAGCGCTGCCTCGCAGACAGCCTGGGCGCTGCTTGGGCTGATGGCCGCAGGCGAAGCCGATCATCCGGCGGTCGCGCGCGGCGTCGCTTATCTGGCCGCGACACAGGGAAAGGACGGCTTCTGGGACGAGCCGTTCCATACCGCCACGGGATTCCCGCGCGTGTTCTACCTTCGTTATCATGGCTATTCGAAGTTCTTCCCGCTCTGGGCGCTGGCCCGGTTTCGCAATCTGAAGCGCGGCAACAGCCGCGCCGCGATGTTCGGCATGTAACTTTCTTGAAGAGCGCCGCGCCGTCTTCCGACGTTCTCTTCATCAGCGGACTCAAACGCGAAGCGTCGATCGCTCGCGTGTCGGATGCGCTGGCGATCTGCGGTAGCGGCGAGACGTTACGCGCGAAACTTGCAGAGGCGACGGCGCCCTTTCGGCTGACGATCAGCTTTGGACTGTGCGGCGGCCTGGATCCGGCGCTGCGAACCGGCGACATCGTCATTGGGATTGGGGTCTTGACCGGCGGCGCGAGCGTCATGGCCGATGAAAGCGTCGCGCGCGAACTCGCGGCGCGCCTGCGCGCCGCCGGTGAGCGCGTCAGCCTCGGCGCCGTCGCTGGCGTCGATGCGCCAATCCTGACGAGGGCGGCTAAGGCCGAACTCCGGAACGCGACGATGGCGGTCGCAGTCGATATGGAAAGCCACTATGCGGCGCGCTTCGCTGTGCATCAAAAGACGCCCTTCGCCATCCTGCGTGTCATCAGCGATCCCGCCGGCCGCGATCTGCCGCCGCTCGTAACGAAAGCTCTGCGATCCGACGGAAGCATCGATTTTGGCGCGGTGGCCTTTGCGCTGATCCGCTCGCCCGCTCAGACGCCGGGCCTGATCGCGGCGGCTCGCGACGGCGCTGTGGCCTTCGCAGCGCTACGCCGCTGTCGCCGCCTTCCCGGCCTTTTCTCTGGCCTCGGCCTGGCGCATCTCTGAAAGCTTCTTCGAAACATTGCGCTGAAACACGAACTCGGCCGGACGCTGCCGATCCAGCGGAATTTCCGGGGCCATAGGGCCTTCGGTTTTCACGCCGCGCAGCGTCACGCCCAAGGCTTTCAACGGCCTGGCCACCGTGTCCCTCACGGCCGTCGCCTCGAAGCCGCTATGGACCATGCAATCCGCGCATTTTGCGTAGTTGCCCGTTCCATAGGCGTCCCAGTCGGTCTCCTCCATCAGCTCCTTGAAAGTCGACGCATACCCTTCGCCAAGCAGATAGCACGGGCGCTGCCAGCCGAAGACCGTGCGCGTCGGATTACCCCAGGGCGTGCAGTGGTAGGTCTGATTGCCGGCCAGGAAGTCGAGGAACATGCCGGACTGATTGAACGCCCATTTACGGCCGCCCTCGCCGCGCCGGAAGATGTCGCGGAACAATTGCTTGGTCGCCGAGCGGTTCAGGAAATGCTTCTGGTCCGGCGCGCGCTCATAGGCGTAGCCCGGCGAAACCGTGATGCCGTCGACGCCGAGCGCGGTGACGGAGTCAAAGAAGGCGGCGATTCTCCCTGCATCAGCGTCATTGAAGAAGGTGCAATTGATTGTGACGCGGAAACCTCTCGCCTTTGCCGCCCTCAGCGCCGCCACGGCGCGATCGTAAACGCCCTCCTGGCACACTGACTTGTCGTGCATCTGCCTGTCGCCGTCGAGGTGGATCGACCACGTGAAATAGGGGCTCGGCCGGTACTGATCGATCTTCTTTTCGAGTAGTAGCGCGTTGGTGCAGACGATCGCGAACTTCTTTCTGGCGATCACGCCTTCCACTATTTTGGGCAACTCCTTGTGGAGGAGCGGCTCGCCGCCAGCCAACACGACGACCGGCGCCCCGCATTCATCCACCGAGGCCAGCGCATCCTCGACCGAAATCCGCTTGTCGAGGATCGCGTCGGGATAATCGATCTTGCCGCAACCTGCGCAGGCGAGATTGCAGCGAAACAGGGGCTCCAGCATGAGAACGAGAGGATAGCGCTTGCGGCCTGCAAGCTGCTGCCGGACGATATAAGCGCCGACCTTTGCGATCTGTCTGAGCGGAATACCCAAGCGATGCTCCCTTAAAGCACTGCCAGCTTAAGGCGTTATCGGCGCTCAGTCCGAGAATGCCGAGCTTCGCACTTCACTTAGCCCACCCCCGTGGCAGGCTCAAGATATGAGTTCGGCTGGCAGGCGGAAGCTGACGTTTTCCTTCGGTCCCTCGAGGTTTGACACCGCGGAGGGTTCGATCCGAATCAAAGCCTGAGCCACGTCGCTAACCAGAATCTCGCGCGCCGACGCGCCCGCAGTGACGCGCCGACGCGGCGCCGCGCGGATACCCAAGCGCGGCGTATGGTGCAGGGGCATTGACTAGACAAGAAAGCGCCGGAACAGCCCCTGAGCGCCGCATCCGATCAATTCGCGCCGGCAAAATCGCCATAGCCGCCGAGGGCGGCGCCGGAACGGCGCAATGCGTCCCGGCAGATCGGCGACAGAAGCGCCGAAAACTCCTCGCAATAGCGATAGCCGGCGGCCGAGCCCGGAAATTCCCGGGTGGTCGCCGGATGCGTATAGATCTCTGTCCGCCCTGGAGGCAGTCCCGCGATAAGGCCGGCCAGACGCGTTTCCGTCATGGCGCCGGACCAGGCAAGACCGAACACGCGATCCGCAACGATGAGCCCGGCGGCGCGGGCGCGCGCCCGCGCCAGCGCGACCCAAGGCGCCGCGAGCCTCGTCACCATGGAACGCGGCGTCGGCTCCACGGCGCGCAGGAGCGCCGTCGGTTCGAACGGCACACGCAGAGCGTTCATGCCGTAGTCACGCCCGATGTCGAGGAGTTCGGCCATTATCGCGGGATGAAGATGGTAGTGTTGATGCGCGTCGACATGGTCGAGGGTAATCCCCGTGGCGCGAAAGGCTTCGAACTGCGCGCGAATCTCGGTCCGAAGCTGGCGACGCACAGGGGGTCGAATCGTGATCGCAAGACCGTAGGCGGCAAGGTCGGTGCGTAGACGTCCCGAGCCGTCGACGAGATCGCGGATATCGTCAGTGGGCGCGACGGGCCGACCCTCGACGAGGACGAGATGCAGTCCGACGCGCAGGCGCGGCAAGAGTCGCGCCCGCGCGACGGCGTCCGCCGCCGCGGGGGCGCCGACCATCAGGCTCGCCGCGCTGAGGACTCCATGCCGATGAGCCCTTTCGACCGACTCGTTCACTTCGGGCGCGAGGCCGAAATCGTCCGCGGTGACGACGAGCCGCTTCAAGCGACGGTGTCTTCCCTCTCGCGGAGGAACTGGAAGAACTCGACGCCTTCGCGCAGGCGGCGCCTCATCATCTCAGGGCTGCGAATCATCTCGCCGACGATTGAGGCGATCTTTGACGGGCGGAAATAGAATTTCTTATAGAAATCCTCAACCGCATTGAAGATCTCGGTATGGCCGAGATGCGGGTAGTTCAACGGCGCGATCTGCATGCCATCCTCGCTCAGGAGATCGACGTCTTCGGTGAACCAGCCGTTCTCCCTGGCCTGCTTGTAGAGGAACGTCCCGGGGTAGGGCGCCGCAAGAGACACCTGAATCGTGTGCGGGTTGATCTCTTTGGCGAACTTCAGTGTTTCCTCGATGGTCTCGCGCGTCTCACCAGGCAGCCCAAGGATGAAAGTGCCGTGAATGACGATGCCCAATTGGTGGCAATCCCTCGTGAACCGCCGCGCGACATCGACCAGCACCCCTTTCTTGATGTTGTGCAGGATTTTCTGGTTCCCCGATTCATAGCCCACCAACAGCAGGCGCAGGCCGTTCGCCTTGAGAATCTCGAGCGTCTTGCGCGGCACGTTCGCCTTGGCGTTGCAAGACCATACGACGCCGAGCTTGCCGAGCTCTTTGGCCAAGGCCTCGACGCGCGGGAGGTTATCGGTCAGCGTATCGTCGTCGAAGAAGATCTCCTTGACCTCCGGGAAAGCTTCCCGGGCGTATTTGACCTCGGCGATCACATGCTCGATCGAGCGCACGCGATAATTGTGACCTCCGACCGTTTGCGGCCACAAGCAGAATGTGCACCGCGACTTGCAGCCGCGCCCGGTATAAAATGACAGGTATGGGTGCTTGAGATAGCCGCCGAAATAGCGGTTGATGTCGAGGTCGCGCTTGTAGACCGGCGTCACGAACGGCAAAAGGTCCATGTTGGTCAGGACCTCGCGATCCTCGTTCTGGACAATCACGCCCTCGGCGTTCCGGTAGGAAATGCCCTTGATGGCCGCCCAGTCCTGTCCCTCAGCGACCTCCTTGATAGTGAAGTCGAACTCGTTTCGCGCTACGAAATCAAGCGCGGTCGTCGCCTTGAGACTTTTCTCCGGTTCGACGGCGACCTTGGCGCCAATGAAGCCGATCTTGCATGTCGGATTGATCGCCTTGATCATCTCCGCCGTTCTGACGTCGGATTTGAACGACGGCGTGGAGGTATGCATGACGATGAGCTCATGGCGCACGAGGTCCGGCTGGATGTCCTCGAAGGACAGGCCGTGCGGCGGCGCGTCGATCAGCTTCGAGCCTTCGACGAGCGCGGCCGGCTGGGCCAGCCATGTCGGGTACCAGAACGAGCGCACCTCCCGTTTCATTTGGTAACGCGCGCCAGCGCCGCCGTCGTAGCCGTCGAAAGAGGGCGCCTGCAGGAACAGGGTTCGCTTCATGGATCCGGTCTCTCAGCTCTCGGTCAGGCGTCCCGCGAATCGCATATGGTAACTTCGACCGCGCCAGGTCAGGTCAGTACCGCAGAAGCTCCAGACGAACACGGCGAACGACAGGAGATCGCGGACCGGCAAGAGCCAGTAGGGTGGCGCGGCGAGCCCGAAACTGCGCCGTATCGTGCGCAAGACCACAATTCGGGAGGCGATGGCAAGTGCGCCAATCCCCGTTCCGAACGCGGGAGCCCCCGCCGCAGCAGCGATGAGCGCCCACGCCAGAGGGTGCGTAACGAGCGATCCGGCATATCCGGCTGGATCGACGCTGCGGATCGTGCGCGCCCATCGCAATTCGTGGCGCCATAAACTAGTGAACGACGATTCTGAACAGCTATGCGCAACCAATATATTAGGCGTCTCCACCCGAAGGCCTTTGGCGCGCACGGCTTCACCAATGGCGTAGTCATCCGCAAGGCGGTCGGCGAAAGCTTCGAACCCGCCGATCCCGGCCAAACGCTCGCGCGTGAGGGCGATGGTTGAGCCGAAACAGGGTGTCGCCAGACCGGTTCGTATGCCGACCAGCACATTCGGCAAGAAATGCGCGTCGATGGCGAGGGCCGACAGCCTCGACCAGAATCCCGCCGCAGCCACGCCATGATAGAGACAGGTCACCGCGCCGACGCGGGAGGCGGCGAGCGCAGCCGTCACCTGCGCAAGGTACCGGGGTCCGACGCTGATGTCGCTGTCGGCCAAAACAATGCAGCCGTGACGAGCGCGGCGCGCCATATTGATGAGATTGGCGACCTTCGGATTGGCGCCATGCGCAGTTCCGTCGACGACGAGTTGCAGATCGGTGCTGGGAAACGAGGCTTTCAGGCGCTCGACGACGCCGATTGCCGCGTCCTGCGGATCCTGTACGCCACAGATGATCTGGACCGGGGCCGGATAGTCTTGCGCGCAGAAGGAGGAGAGGTTCTCGAAGAGGCAGGGTTCAGCGCCCTTGAGCGGCTTGAGAATCGTCACGGCAGGCGAGGAGGCTGTCGGCGGCGGTGCGCTCTTTGGGAACTCGGCGACGGCCGCCGCGCAGAGCAGGTAGAGGCAGCCGGCCGCGGCGATGAGGAGAAAGACTGCGGATATCACCGGCCTTGCCCGCCTTCGGCGCTGGCGGCGAGTCCCTGAAGCGCCCGACCCTCGAGAAGCTGCCAGCCTACTAAGCTCGGAATGCCGAAGACGAGGTCAGGGACCCGTTTGATCAGCGACATGGCGAGCGCCGCTCCGGCGGGGACACCGAAAATTGCACATAGCACAATGAGGCCGCCCTCTTGGGCGCCGAGCGCGCCTGGAATGGCGAAGGCGGCGCCCCTGATGGCCTGCATCAAGCTCTCCACGACCAGCGCCTCCGGATAACCGGACGGATATCCCATGAACGCCAGCATCGCCCAGACCTCCAACGCGCCGAACAACCACACTGAGGAATGGATGAGGACGGTCGTTATGACGCCCCTGCGGTTCGAGTAGATGGAAGCGAGACGGGAGTAGAGCGCATCGATCGCGCCGAAAGGCAGCCATTCGCGCTCACCCACGACTCGTTTCAGCAGCGCCTTGACGAAACGCTGCCCAACTGGCTGCTGCGCGAGGTAGAAGCCACCGAGCGCCGGGACGGCGGTGACGATCACGATCGCGACCGTCCCTCGGACCCCATCGTCGTCGCGCATCGAGGCGAGCACCGCCAAGCCGACGCCGGCGAACAGGAACTGGGTCACGGCCTGAACGAGGACGTCGACGATGACGCTCGCGGCCGAGAGCGAGGGGGGCACGCCGCGCAAGGTCAGGACGCGTGCGCCAATTACCTCCCCGCCGACCTGCGTTATCGGCAACAGCGCGTTTGCGCCCTCGCGCAGAAAGCGGATGAGCACGCAGGTCCACGCGCTCGGACGTAATCCGGCGGGGAACAAGAAGAACCAGGCAATGCCGGCGGCCGAGACTGCGACGCCTCGCAAAACGACCACGGCAAGAACGCCCCACCCGGCCGTCGCGACGGCGCCGAACACCGGGCCGGCTCCGCTCCAGAGGATCAGGCCCAACGCGGCGCAACCCCCCGAGAACCAGACGAGCTTGAGGATCATTCCCATGCTGAACGCCTGCGCTCCTCCCTTGGACTGGGTCAAGTCTTTCTGAAAAGCCATCTCCATTGAGCTTCCACGCTCGTCCCGATCACTCCTCTTCCAATGTTATCTAAACCGCGCACGATAACATATATGCCTCCTATGATTTGGATCACAGTATTTGAATCGACTTCCTTGAACCTAGCCAATGCGTTTATCGTCGCCAGAACGCCAACAGCAACTTCACTCGTTCCATATAGCAGAGGGTAGTGGCCACGTATCCAAAATAATCCAACCCCAACCAGTATAATGGATATCACGGACACTAGCAAAGTGGCGTATATCGAATATTGTTCTGCAATGCCAAAAAAATGGGCGGTCTTTCCAATCGCATAGTCTAGAATATAGTACGCAACCAGAGCGAATAAAATACCGGGTACTATCTGACTACCTAGTACAAGGTACTGCTTTTTCTTATGAGAATCATTCGGCATTATTTCATACTTCAGATTCTACAATCGTGACGACGCATGTTGGAATAACGGAGACGCTTTGCCTTTGTCTTCCCTGGCCCTCCACAGCCTGTGACATGAGCGCGGCAACTGGCGCCACGTTCTTTGGCGAGGACTATGAACTCTATCGCGATCTCCTGTCGAGCCAATGCCAGGGCGTCGCGGTCTTGGGGGCCTATTGCCTGATGCCGAACCCGATCTCCAGCGAGGACGTCCCGCTTAGGGCGGCATTGCGACATCGCCGAAGATTGCCCGGGGTCGCTCGCGCTCGCCGCCCGCAAGCAGGCGGCAAATCGTTACGCTTCCCGAAAGACGTGTCAGGGGCGCCGGTCGGCGCCCGCGCAAAAGCGAACGCTGTTTCAGGTTGTTCAATGGGTTAGGCGCCATTTTCTGTCCACTTGTCCACTTCAGAACTCCCAAGCCGGCTCCGCTTGTCTCGAGATGTGGCGAGCCTCGCCCGCCCTCCAGGACTCGAACCACCGAACCCGAGCCTCCTCCAAACGCCCTATCGCGCTCCCTAGAGGTGCAAATCTCCAGCGCCGTTTTGAGTGATTTCAACGGCTTGCGGCGACTTTTCCATCGCGCCCGATGGGTTGCTTGGCAGTTATTTGTACGCTGTTTAACAGTGTTTAATTTTGATAAGGCGCCGGGATAATCCCGTCCGTCCGATCGCCCGAGGTTTCTGAAAAAGTAAACCATACTTCCGTGTGTTCGACAAGCAAATGTCGATTTTCACAAACTCAATTGCAAAATTACTGCGACTTTGCTCAACCCGCAAATGCTCACCCTTCGGCTTCGGCCCGCGGCGTCGGCGGCCATGCGTTTCAACTTTCCGTCAGCCGCGCGTAAGCCGCGGCAAGCGACAGAATGATCGCGCCATAGAGGACCTGCTTGATCGGCTCGGGCGAATCGAGAAGCGTCAACAGCCCGTCGAGCACCGTCAGGATCAGGGCGCCGACGATGCTGCCGGAATAGCCGCCGCGGCCGCCGAAGATCGAGGTGCCGCCAATGATGGCCGCCGCGATGGAAGGCAAGAGGTAGGTGGCGGCCAGGCTGAGGTCGGCGGAATTGGTATGGCCGACGAGGACGAATCCCGCGAGCGACGCGAGGACCGAGCAGATTATGTAGTCGATGAGGAGCAGCCGCCACACCCGCACGCCGGCCAACCGGCAGGCCTCGCGATTGTCGCCGATAGCATATAACAAACGTCCGAAGCCGGTTCGCCCCAAGGTGACCACCACCAGCGCCGCAATGGGCAGCCACAGAAAGACGTCGAGAGGAACGAGGCCGCCCAGGCGATCGGATCCTATGGCGTGGATGAAGTCCGGCACGATCGAGCGCGACGCCAATATCCTCTGGCTGTAGACGATGATGATCCCTTCCGTCATCAGCCCTGTGCCGAGCGTCATCACCAGCGGCTGAACGCCGAGCAGAGCGACGCCGACGCCATTAATCGCTCCCACCGCCAGCCCCAGCCCGAGGCCGATCGCGACCGCCGGACCATTGCCGAACTTCAGGGCCGTCGTCGTCATCAGGAATGCCGAGCCGGTGGCGACGCTGACGACCGACAGGTCGATCCCTCCGGTCAGCATCACCATGGTCTGACCCGCGGCAAGGATGCCGAGCGGCGCCGCGAACAGGAGCGTGTTCGACAGCCACACCGGATTGACCGTGCCCGGCTTCATGAGCTCGACCATCGCGACAAACAGCAGGAGCAGCAGGACTAGAGCAACGATGGTGTTGCGCTGAAACCAAAGCAGGATGCTGCGAGCCTCGAAGCGCTGCGGCCGCGCCGGGGCATTCGACGGACCGCTCATTTGCGGTCTCTCACCGAGGTCATGAGCCCGCCCGCCATCACCACCAGAACGATCAGCGTTCCCTGGATTACCTGGCCGAAATTCGGGTCGATGTTCAAGAAGATCAGGTCGGCGGGGATCAGGGTGAGCACAAAAGCGGCGATGACCGGCCCCATGATCCCGCCGCGCCCCCCCGTCAGGCTCACCCCGCCGATGACGACGGCGGCCAGTCCGCTTAGCGTGTAGAGGACGCCTGCGTGCGGGGAGCCGATGCCCGTCGTCATCGTCAAGCCCACGCCCCCGATCGCGCTGAACAAGCCGCCGAGGACATAAGCCAGAAGCCGGGCGAGCTCGACATTGACGCCGCTCCGAAACGCGGCGATCCGGTCGCTGCCGGTGGCGTAGATGCGCAGGCCGGTTTTCGATCTGCGGACCGGAATCCATACGGCGGCCAGGGAGACAACCAGCAGAACCAGCGAATTGGACAGCCAGTCGGTGATGAGCGTGCCGGTGCCGAGATTGAGGAATTCGGGAGGGGCGCCGCCGCCGGGCTTCTCGAGGATCAATAGCGCGACCCCGCCCCAAATAAAGCCGGTGGTGAGCGTCACGATGACGTCGGGGACGCGAGAGACGAGGACGAGGAGCCCATTAACCGCGCCGACCGCCGCGCCGGCGATCAGGATCGCCACAGCGAGCAAGAGCGCCTCGCCGAAGCTGGCGTCTTTCATTGTGCTCGCCGCTAGCACGTTTGCGACCGCCATGACGGATCCGATCGACAGGTCGATTCCGCCCGAGATCACGACCACTGCCTGCGCCGCGGCGGCGCAGGCCAGTGGCAATGCGGCCATCGCGACCGATTGCGCGTCGAACGAATCGAACGCGGGATGGATTGCCACGGTGGCTGCCAGGAATACGATCAACAGCACCGGCATGCCGAAGAGCGCCGGATTGCCGGCCAGGGCGCGCCTGATCTTGTCGATAACGCCGGAGCTTCGGCCGGGCCCCTGGACGTCCGAGGACCAATTGTCGGCGGGCGCCGCAGTCACACCCGTTCCCCGGCGCGAGGCGCCCGCGCCTTGCTCGGCGCCCATGCCGCGCGCGACCCCCATGCCGTGCGCGGCGCGCAGCAAGGCTTCCTCATCCGCCTCGCTGGCCGGCAGCTCAGCGACGATTTCGCCCGCGAACAAGACAATCGCGCGGTCGCAAACCAGGCCTATTTCCGGAAGCTCGGACGTGAACAACAGCACGGACGCCCCGGCGTCGGCCGTCTCACGCAGCAACCGATAGATCTGATGCTTGGTGCCGATATCGATGCCGCGGGTCGGGTCGAAGCAAAGCAGGGTCTGAAACCCGGCGGCGATCCATCGTGCGATCCCCACTTTCTGCTGGTTGCCGCCGCTCAGCCGGCGCAGTTCGGACCCCGCGCGGGCATCGATTTGCAAGCGCTTGACGGCGGCGCCGACGCGCTGGCGCTCGCTAGCAGCACGGATCAGGCCCCAATTCGACGGGTTGCGGACAAGCGGCAAGGCGACGTTCTCGCGGATCGAACGCTGCGGCAGGAGGGCCTGAAGCCGATTCGCCGGGACCAGCACAAGGCCCGCCGCGATCGCGTCGCCTGGGTGGCTCAGCTTCAACTTTCGGCCGCGGGCCACGATCTCTCCGCCGTCGTGGCCGCGCACCCCCGCAATACAGTCGAACAGTTCCTGCTGCCCCTGGCCCTCCAGCGCCGCAACGCCGAGAATCTCTCCCGGCCGAAGGCTGAAGGAGACGTTCTTGAGCATATGGCCGTAGCAGAGATCGCGGACCTCAAGCGCCGCCGGCTCTCCAGCCGCGCCGCGTTCGATTCGCTCTTGCGTAGCGTTGGCGCGACCGGCTTTCACCGCCTCTACGCCAAGCATCAGCGAGACGATCCGGTCTTCGCTGCCTCGGGCGGCATCCGTGACGCCGACGGAGACGCCATCGCGCAAGACCGTGGCGCGATCGCAGAGCGCAGCCACCTCGGCGATGCGATGAGAAATGAAGATCACCGAATTGCCGCGTTCGCGCCAGCGTCGCACGACCGCGAAGACACGTTCCGACAGGTCTGCCGGCAGGGCGGCGGTGATCTCGTCGAGCATCAGCACGATCGGATCGGACGCCAGCGCGCGGGCCAAATCGATGAGGCGCAGGACCGGATATGGAATGTCCCGCACCAGCTCG
>Ga0209040_10003327_pt1 | contig 12380 bp, 11 predicted proteins | sample BogFormECP12_OM3_FD_188240 | JGI IMG/M metagenome (GOLD analysis project Ga0209040, IMG submission 188240) | Bog forest soil microbial communities from Calvert Island, British Columbia, Canada - ECP12_OM3 (SPAdes) (version 2) | ecosystem: Environmental > Aquatic > Freshwater > Wetlands > Bog ... | reverse complement strand
TAGCGGCGGGCAGTGGACCTGGATGGGTGGCGCAAATGCCGCCGATCCGCCCTCCGCATTCGGCACGCAGGGAATTCTTTTCCCTGGGAACGGTCCCGGGGGACGATTCTTCCTGGCGCGTTGGGTCGACACGCAGGGAAATTTTTGGCTCTTTGGTGGCTATGGGGAAGCAAGCGGCCCGCCCACGGGCAATTTGAACGATATGTGGATGTATGAGCCGTAGGCCGGAACTCTTCTTTTATTTCGCGGGTTGGAGCCTGCCGGAGAGTTCCAGTTCTACGTTTACTACGGGCTTCACTTTTAGCAGGAAATTGCTGGGGTCTTTGATGCCCCAGGCGATGTAGGGGACCTCGAATTTGGCGGTGGCGGTCCAGTGGTCGGATGCTAAGTCGGCGTGGACTTGCGCGGTGAGGTCGTGGTCGGCGCCGTGGAGGTTGAAGGTGCCGCGGAGTTTTATGTCGGAGGCGCCGGTGGGGCTGATTGGGCCTTCGATTTGCGTGGGGTGAAAGGTGGCTTCGGGAAATTTTGCGGTTTCCAGAATTTCTTTGTGCATGCGGGCGTCGCGGTTCGCGTTGCCGCTGTCGCCGCTGGTGGCGTAGACGACGATTGCGCCGCTGGCCTTGCCGGTTTGCGGATCGAAATGCAGGGTGCCGCTCTTCAGGTTGAAAGAGCCGTGGACGGTATGCAGGGTGCTGTCGACGGTCCAATGGACTTTGCTCTGCGCGGGGTCGAGGGCGAGAACGATTTCGCTGGCCGGCGCCGCGGTGGATGCTTGAGCGGGCGGGGCGGCTAGCGGGCGAGGCGGGGCTGCGGCGGCGGCTAGGAACAGAGCTAATCCTAAAACGGCGACGGCAGCGCTGATAGATTTCGCGGCTAAGTGATTCATGATTTTTCTCTTTGTGGGATGCATATTCTGTTTGAGCTTAGGTGGCCAGCAGGTGCCAGCCTAGCGAAGCGCCGGTGGTGAAAAGTTGCGCGGGACTGGCATGCCCGGCATGAGTGGCCACTAAGCGCGCGAAAAGATCGGGATTGCTTTGCAAGGCGCGAAGGACGCGGCCGCGGATACGCGGGTGGCGGCCCAACAAAAGCATCAGGTGGCCCATGAGCATGGGGCGGCGAGCGAGCTTGCGGTGGGCCGTTTCGTATTGCTTCAGATTGCCAGACACCATTGCGTCGGCGAGCGCAAACGCTTGGCGGAAGGCCAGACGCAATCCTTCGCCGGTGATGGCGTCGACGCCGCCGGAGGCGTCGCCGATGAGCGCGACGTTGCCGCGCTGCACGTTTTGCAGCGAGCACATTACACTGATGGCGCCGCGTTCGCGGCTGACGGTTTCCGCGTCGCGGAGTTGCAACTGGAGTTGCGGCAACTCGCGGAGAGCGCGCTCGAAGCCGGCGTACTCGGGATGTTCGGACATCACGACGACGCAGACCTCTTCCTCGGCGATGGGCGTTACATAGGCTTGGGCATGCTCGCCCCAGAAAATCTGCATGTACTCGGCCGAGCGCGGCACGCGAAAATGCCGTCGCGTGGCGTGGCGTTTTTTGATGCGGCGCAGGTTATCCAGTCCGCTCCAGCGGCGGACGCGGGAGCCTTGGCCATCGGCGCCGATGATCCAGCGGGCGGTGATTATTTCGTTGCCGAGCTGCACGCCGCGCGCGTCGATGCTGCGCACTGGAGTTTTCCAAAGCAGTTGCACGCCACACTGTTCGGCTCTGGCTACCAACAATTCGTGCAGGCGCGGGCGGCGGAGGCCGACTCCTGTTTCTTGCGGGAAATCGGCGCAGACCTGAGCGTCTTCCTGCACGAAGGAGATGCCGCGCAGTTCTTGCGCATCGCGCGAACGAGCCTCCACTCCCAACGAGCGGAGAGAACCGAGGGTCTCCGGGAGGAGGCCTTCGCCGCATGGTTTTTCGATCGGCGGCGTCGCACCATCGGCTACGATCACGTCGAGGCCTTTTTGCCGTGCGGCAATAGCGGCGGCGAGACCGGCGGGGCCGCCGCCCACGACGAAGACATCGGTGCGATGTCGTAAAGAGACTCGTTGCGGGCCGAGCACGCTCTCACCTTTCTTGATCACGATAACCGGGGTCTTCGCCGGCAGTTGGCTACTGCTGATTGGATGTCCGCTGGTGACAGGAGTTTCCCTGGCGTTTGTAATATTTCGGGCTACGCAGCGGGTGTAAAGGTTGACAGCGCGATAGCGTTCCCGGTCCGGGTGAGATGAGCAGCATGCGTATTTAGAGCAGAGCGAGGGGCGAGAGGTTGCACGATGCGCGGGCGGGAGTATCGCAGAGTGCTCATTTGCGTCGATTTCGTTATGGCGCGCCGCGTCCAGCGCGCCACAGTGTGTCGAGCGGCACACGCATCGTAGCGGTCCGTCTACGAAATAATTTCGAGATTTCCACGCATTCCTTCTTTGGCCAGTGGTTTGCGGTCCGTTGCGACGCTAGGTTCGTCGCTAGCGGCGGATAGTGTGCGTCGCCGCCGCAGCGCAAATGAGAAGGGGTGTGGCGATGGTGGCTTTGAAATATCTGTTGATGCTGGTGGGCACAGGGCTGCTGACGAGTGCGGCTGGGTTGGTCGCTTACGACATTTATTTGTCGGAGGAGTTGCGTCGGTTGTTGGCGCGAGGGAGGACGGAAGAGGCAGGTGCGGGGTCGCTGGCTCGTCGTGGGGCACGGCCGGTGCGGTGGAAGCTGGCGGTGCAGTTGAGCGGGATTGGGCTGCTGGTGATGCTGGCGGCGGGGAGTTTTGTGGTGGTGTCGGATGGGGCGGCGGGAGTGCGGGTTAGCGAGTTGTGGGGCGTACGACCGGGGACGCTGTATCCCGGGCTGCACGTGGTGACCCCTCTTGTGGACTCGGTGGCGATTTACGATACGCGAGAGCAGGTGTATGCGACGGCGGCATCTTCGGAGAATGGCCAGGGGGCGGAGGGTGGCAAGCGAATTGGAAATGGCGGGCAGGCGGATGTGCTGACGGTGCAGGCGCGGGAAGGATTGAATATTGGGCTGGCAGTGGCGGTGCGATACCGGCTGGATGCGCAGAAGCTGGATGCCATTCACCGGAATCTGCCGCAACCGGTGGGTGAGCAGGTGGTGGCGCCGATTGTTTCGACGATCTATAGGCAACTGGCTCCGGATTATTTGACGCGGGAGATTTTTGCCACGAAGCGCGACGAGTTGCGCAAGAAGGCGGCGGAGGCGATCACGGCGCGGCTGGCCAGCGACGGGATTATCGTACGGGAGGTGTTGCTGCGGGATTTGCAGTTGCCGACGGAGTACGCGAAGGGGCTCGAAGGACTGCTGCTGAAGGAGCAGGAGAATGAGCGGTTGGGGACGGAACAGGAGATCAAGTTGAAGGAAGTGAAGATTGCGGAACTGGAGGGCGAGGCGCAGAAGGCGCGGGACGTGAAGGCGGCGGAGTCGGCGGCGCAGGTGCATGTGCTAGAGGCCAAGGCGGATTCGGACGCGATGCAGTACACCTTGCCGCTGAAACAGAAGCAGATTGAACAGTCGAAGCTGGAGGCGCAAGCGCGCAAGGAAGCGACCCTGGAGAATGCGGACGCAGCGGCGCAGGCGAAGGTGATTGACAGCAAGGCGGAGGTGGAGCGGCAGAGGAATCTTTCGGAGGCTGAGGCCAATCGTATTCGGGTGACCGCAGCGGCGGACTCGGAGCGCATGAAGTATGAGGCTTCGGTGCTGAAGTCCAACCCGATGCTGATCCAGAAAATTATTGCGGAGCGGTTGTCGGATAAACTCCAGATTATGATGGTCCCGATCGATGGAAAGAATTTTTTCGCGAATGACGTGATGCGCTCGGCGTTTTCGGGGGTCACGGGTGGGAAGGACAGCGATGGGTCGTCGTCGGACGAGGGGTCGGGAGTTCCGGCGCCGGCGGCGACGGCCACCGCGACCGCGCAACACAAGCCGGCGCAGCGTCCGTGACGCGGGAAAGCGGACGCCGTCGCCGGCTTAACGGGCAAAAACAACTACGCCGTTAGCGGGTATGGTGATGTTTGCGGAGGAGGGGAAGCCGTGTAATGGGGGACCGTCGGCGGTGATGGCGCCGCTGTTGCCAGCTACTTGGGGATTGGGGAAGTTGTCATAGAGGTCGCTGTTGAAGATTTCTTGCCACGGGCCGGAGTAGGGGAAGCCGATGGCGTAGTTGTACCAGGTGGATTCGGCGAGGGTGGCGACGACGATTACCTCTTGGCCGGTGCCGTTGAGCCAACGATGAAATGCGACTACGCGGTTTTGGTTGTGGACGTGAAAGGCGTTGACGTTTTCGCCGCGGAGGGCAGGCTGCGACCAGCGGAGGCGGATGGCGTCTTGCGTGAAACGGAGATGGTTGGCCATGGCTTGGCCCGCGCCGCTGGCGAGGACGCTCCATTGGAGTAGGTGGCCAAGGTCAACGGGATCGCAGTGCCATTGCGATTGGGCGAGAAATTCCTGGCCCATAAAAATCTGGGGGATGCCGGGGGCCGTCAGCAGGAGAGCCGTGGCCACACGAGAGCGGCTGCGGGCGTACCAGGATTGGGAAGCGGAGCTGTCGGCGAGAGTGGGGATGCGCTGGTCGTTGCCAAGATTAACGAGGTCGTGATTCTCCACGCAGGTGACGGCTTGCCAGGCATGTGGAAGGTCTGGCGGAAACAGGTTGGCCTTGATGGCGTCGAAATTTACTTCCGTGGACTGGCCTTGCGCGGCTTGCGCGATCGCGCCGCGGATGGCTACGCGGAGACCGTCGTGTTGCATAGCGTCGAACCCGGCGCCGCCGGTGGAAGTGGCAGCAACGATGGACGAGCGGGAGGCTGAGTATTCGTTGGGCCAATATTCTGCGTTTTGCAGGATGCGAGGCTTTATGTAGCGGACGGTATCCGTGAGATTGGCGCAGAAGGGCCAGCCGGTGTTGGCGTTCAGAAACAGGAGCATGCTGATTTCATCGTAGCGGAACCCATCGACGTGGAATTCGTCGACGTAGTAGCTGGCGCTGTTGATGAGGAATTGGCCGACGTCCTGTTTCCAGAGAGCGAAGGCCAGGCCGCCGACGTAGCCGCCATTGGCGTTGGTGAAGTACAGGCTTTCGTTGTGGCCGAAGGGGTCGTCGGCAGTGGGGATGGGAGTGGCGCGGTCGAAGAAGTACAGGCTTTGGTCGTCGTCCGGCCCGGGAGGATTGTGCCAGCCGCCGGCGTGGTTGTAGACGACGTCGAAGGCGACGGCGATGCCGTAGAGGTGGCAGAGGTCGACGAGGCATTTGAGTTGCGCTGGTGCGGGAGTGATGTCGGCGATAGTTAGCGGAGGCAGATTTTTTGCGGCTAGTAGACGGTTGATGGTGGTGAGGTAGGTGGCGAGGGCTGCGGGATTGGTGACGACATAGGGAAAGTCTGGGGAGAAATAGTCGGCGCCGTTGTAGCCCATGGAGGGATCGGTTTCGACTTCATCGATGGGAAGGGGCTGGAGCACATTGACGCCGAGCGCAGCGAGGTATTCGATTTTGCCGATGACGTCCAGGAAAGTGGATGCGACGCCTGGTGCACTGGGTGCGTAGGTGCCGACGTGCAGTTGGTAAATAATCATATTGGAGAAGTCGGGGGTGACGAAGGCGGAGTCGTGCCAGGGATAGGCGGTGGCGGAGCGGATGACGCAACTGTTGGTGGGGAAGGGATTGTCGGTGGCCATTTCTCGGGCGTAGGGATCGCGCTTAGGGCCGTGGGAACCGGTGCCGACGACGTAGAACTGATAGAGGTCGCCTTCGGTGGCGGTGGGGAGGAAGCCAGTCCAGTATCCGTTTGCATCTTTGCGCATGAGGAGCGCGTCGGTTTGGCCGTTGAGGGGCGTGCCGGAGAAGGTGCCGTTGAGGTATACGCCGGAAGCGCCGGGAGCCCAGGTGCGGAAGGTAGCGCCGCCACTTGAGACTAGATTTGCGCCCATCGGAGTCGTGGAAGAGATGTTGGATTGCGAGAGCATGGCTGGACCTCCTCGGGGATAGGAGTTGCAGAACGGGAACTCGACTGGGAGAGAGTCGAAGAAGAGAGCATCGTACTGCCAAAGACACACATCTCGTGATGAAAATTGTGTGACTATCTGGATTCGATATTTAGATTGTTGCGGCGAATGGAAATGCTGATTTGAAGGATTTGCTCTTCGGGGCCGTTGTAACTTGGCCGTAACTTGACCGTAGCGGAGGCGTGGGATAGTGTGAAGGAAGTTTCTCCTTGAAGTGGCTGCGGCTCTTCGAAAGTTGGCGCGGCTGGTTGTACATCGCTCTTGTACATACGGAGGAATCCCATCGGGCACCCCATTCCTGTCGCAGGCAAACCTACCAACTGGATGAGACGTAGCGTACATATTTCCGGAAAAATTGAACCGTTCTTCGGCACGCTGGATGAGAACGTGCGCATGCTGGAGGATTTGCTGCGGGTGCAGACGCAACTGCACGACAGCAAGTTGACGATCGAGGGAGCGCACGATTCCGTGGAACAGGCGGTGCGCATCGTGGAAGAGTACAACCACGCGACGCAACGCGGGCGGGCGCTGTCCAGCGACGAAGTGAAGAGTCTGATCCGCGTGGCCACCGACAATCCCGCGGAATCGCTGCGCGGGATGTTTGAGCCCGGGAGGGCGCGCTCGTTTGGGAAGAAAGTGGTGACGCCGAAGAACGCGTCGCAGCGGCGGTACATGGAAGAGATTGAGAAGCACGACATGATGTTTGGGATTGGGCCTGGCGGGACGGGCAAAACCTACATCGCCGTGGCCATGGCGGTGAGTGCGCTGCTGACCAAGCAGGTGAACAGAATTATTTTAGCGCGACCCGCGGTGGAGGCCGGGGAACGCCTGGGGTTTTTGCCGGGAACATTGCAACAGAAGATTGATCCGTATATGCGGCCGTTGTACGACGCGCTGTACGACATGCTGGACGCGGACAAATTGGGCGCGTTCTTAGAGAAGGGGACGATTGAGGTGGCACCGCTGGCGTTTATGCGCGGTCGGACCTTGAATGATTCTTTCGTGATTTTGGATGAGGCCCAGAACACTACCAGCGAGCAGATGAAGATGTTTTTGACGCGGCTGGGGTTTCACTCCAAGGCGGTGATTACCGGTGACGTTACGCAGATCGATTTGCCAGTGGGGAAGAAGTCCGGGTTGATTGAGGCGTTGGAGGTTTGCGGAAAGATTGAAGGCATTGGCGTGGTGCAGTTTGGCGAGAAGGATGTAGTGCGCCACAATCTGGTGCAGCAGATCATCCGCGCGTACGAAGAGTGGGACATGGCGCATCCGCAGCGTGGGGGCAATGCGAATACCGGCCGGGCGGCGGCGCGGGTCGATTATGCCGCGAGCGCAGCAAGTGAGGCGGCGAAGGAATTGCCGCGAGAGGCTTCCGAGGCGCAGGGGCACGAAGCGTCGAAGAGATAATGGCGCGCGGGCTTGACGGATTTGCGGTAGTTAACCGGCAGCGCGGTGTGCGGTTGGCGATGCCTTCGCTGCGAAGATTTTTGGGGCGGTTGCGCGAAGAGTTGGGATTGGCGGAGACCGAGTTGGTCATTTGTTTTGTGACGGACTTGGAGATGGCCCGGATGAATGAGTTGTATCGCAAGAAGCTGGGGCCTACGGATGTGTTGTCCTTTCCTGCGGAAGAACGAAAAACAAGCCGGCGTGCTGGAGCGCGTTTGCGCGTGCACACAGGTGACGCGGCGACCGCGAAATATCTTGGCGACATTGCAATTTCTCCGGCGACGGCGCGGCGCAATGCCAAGAAATATGGGCGCGGGCTGGCGACCGAGTTGCGCATCTTGATGCTGCACGGCGTTTTGCATTTGCTAGGATACGACCACGAAACCGACCACGGGGAAATGCACCGGCTAGAGCGAAAATTGCGCCGGCGATTCGGACTCACATGGGGTATCTGAACTGGGCGTTTGTGCTGCGCGTGGCGCTGTGGGCCATCTGTCTGCCCATTTTTTCCTACCTGACGCTGATTTACCGCGAATTGGGGCGCATGACCACGGGGCGGGTGCGCGAACATCTGGAAATTTTTGAAGCGGAGATTGAGCCGAAGCTGCGCATCAACCGGCGCAGTGGGGGGCGGACCTTTCGCATTCTCGGGCACTTTTTGCTGGCTTTTCTGGTACTGGAGACCACGCGCGGCGTGGTGTACTTCGTTCCGGGGAAGTGGGAATCGTTCGTCGAGTTTTGTGTGTTTGTGACGCTCGAAGTAGTGATCGCCATGCATTTTATTCCGGACACGCTGCTGTATCGCACCACCGGGAGATGGCTGCTCCCGCTGCTGCCTATAGTACGTGCGGGGATGTGGCTGGTGTGGCCGGCGCGCGTGTTTCTCGAGGGGGCGGAGTCGTTGGCCCGCATTTCCGAGCATGAGCCGGAAAAAACGGAAGAGCAGCGCACCGAAGAGGGGATCGAAGCGCTGGTAGAGGCGGCCGAAGAAGAAGGGATTATCCACCCCGAGCAGGCCGATTTGATCGAGCAGGTGGTGGAGTTCAGTGACAAGCGTGTGCGCGAGGTGATGACGCCGCGTCCGGACATTGTCGCGATTGCGGCGGATGCCACGCTGGAAGAGTTGCATGCGAAATTCGTGGAGACGAAGTTTTCCAAGATGCCGGTGTACGAGCGCACTGTGGATGAGATTTACGGCGTGGTGAATGCCCAAGAACTGCTGCACATCGCGGATGCGGATTTGCCGCGGCGCAAGGTGAGAGAGTTGGCGCGGCCGGCGCTGTTCGTGCCGGAGACCAAAGCGGGATCGGATTTGCTGCGGGAGATGCGGCAGAAGGGCCAGCCGATGGCTATTATTATCGACGAGCATGGGTCGGTGGCGGGTCTGGCCACGGTGGAAGACTTGGTGGAAGAAATTGTCGGCGAAAGCGGAAACGATGGCCGGCCGCCGGCACCGGATGTGGTGCGCGAGCCGGACGGTGGATTGGTGATGCGCGGAAGCATGAGCATTACGGATGTGGAAGAGATGCTCGGCGTGCGCTTCGGCGGGGAGTCGTATGAGACGGTGACCACGATTGCCGGACTTTTGAATCATGCCTCGGGGAAAGTTCCCGCGGCGGGAGATAAGATCGAGATTGAGGGATATGTCTTTGAGGTTCTGGAGGCCAACCAGCGCAAGGTCTTGCGCTTGCGGATTCATAAGCGGCCGATGGAAGTGGCGTCGCACGATCATTAACTCTGCCGCAAAATCCCTTGCAAAAATTGGGCGCAGCGGCGCTTTTGCAGTAAAATAACGGGTATTGTCAACGATCATGCGGCGGATGCGCGCGGAGGGCGCGATTTCATGGGCAAGCGAATCCTGGTGGTCGATGATCACGACGTAGTGCGTGCTGGGGTGCGCACCATTTTGGCGGCGCGCGCGGATTGGGAAGTGTGCGGGGAAGCCACTGACGGGAAGATGGCCGTGGAAATGGCCCTCGAGCTGAAGCCCGACCTCATCGTGCTGGATATCACCATGCCGGTGATGAGCGGACTAGAAGCGGCGAAGGAGCTGGCCAAGCACAATTTGCCGAGCCGCGTGCTGGTACTGTCGATGCATGAGCTGCACTACAAAATAGAAGATCTCTTGAAGATGGGAATTCACGGATACGTCTTGAAATCCGATGCGGTGCGCGATTTGATTAATGCTTTGGACGAATTGTCGGGCGGTGGCACGTTTCTGGTGAAAAAGGAATCGCAGGCCAGCGCGCCGGATGCGTCGAATCGCGGGCCCGCAGTGTTTAAGATGGCGTTGGCCTTGGCTTAAGCATTTGAGAATTGGATGTTCCCGCCTTTCCAGCGTATCCTCCAAGGTTGAACTCAGTCTTGAGCGGCACGCGAGCTCTCGAAGAGCGTGGGACCGCGCTGCGAGGAGTTGGTCCCACAATGACCATTGATCGCGCGGCTGTCGATTGCTGCGTTCTCCAATAAAGGAAACATGAAAGATAGCAAGATTCGCGGGCGATCGGGATTTGCGGCCATTGTAGGGCGGCCGAATGCGGGAAAAAGCACGCTCATAAATAAGTTGGTGGGGCAGAAGATTGCCATCGTTACGGCCAAGCCGCAGACCACGCGGAATCGTATACAAGGGATTGTTACGCGCGCCGAGGGGCAGATTGTTTTCACCGACACGCCTGGAATCTATGACGATGCGGATTCGGCGCTGAGCCGCCAGATGATGCATGAGGTGGCTGCCGCGCTGGAGGATATTGATGTGCTGCTGCTGATGGTGGATGCCAGCCACCCGTCGACGCACATGGATGAGTTGCTGCTGTCCAAGGCCAAGAGATTTCGCGGCAAGACGATTTTGGTGTTGAACAAAGTGGATCGCGTGGCGAAGGAAGGGCTCCTGCCGCTGATTGAGCAATTTTCCAAGGCGTTTGAGTTTGCAGCCATTGTCCCGATATCGGCGTTGAAGGGCGGGGGCTTGGAGCAGTTGCAGCAGGAGACTTTGCGGTTGTTGCCGGAGGCCCCGCCGCATTTTCCCGAGGATCAGATTACCGATCAGCCGGAGCGTTTTTTGGCCGCGGAAGTGATTCGCGAGAAGGCCATTCAGTTGACCTATCACGAATTGCCTTACGCCCTGGGCGTAATGGTGGACAAGTATGAGGAGAAGCCGCGGCTCGTGCGGATTGAATGTACGCTGGCGGTGGAGCGGGATTCGCAGAAGAAGATTTTGATTGGGCACAAGGGCGAGATGCTGAAGAAGATTGGGACCGAGGCGCGGAAGGAATTGGAGAAGTTGCTGGGGACGAAGATTTATCTGGCGATGTTTGTGAAGGTGGTGGCGGATTGGCGGGAGAATCCGGGGAAGGTGCGGGAGCTGGATTGGCATTCGCAGTTGGAAGCGTTGGCGGAGGAGCAGGGGGCGCAGTTTGGCGGGGAAGAGGAAGAGAAAGCGGAAGAAAAGGGATAACGCAGAGACACTGAGGGCGCAGAGATTCGAGGAGTCTGGTTCTGGAAAGACTTTAGATGGCAAATCGGTGGGGAATTTCATCCCGGATCCTGGAAAACGCAACGAAGTACGACATTCCGGACTTGGTTGTGAGCCAAGTAGCGCGTAGAGACAAGTCCTGCGTGTACTGTAAGCTGAAATTTAGGACTGGAGTGCGGAGCCGCAAGAATCTGGCAAGTTGGGAGCATATGGACGATAACTCCCTCAGGCATCCAAGAGTGTGGAACATAGCTCTATGTTGCGGGAGCTGCAATACCAGCAGAGGGCCGAAAGGGCTAACGGAATGGTTCGATTCCGCTTACTGCAGGAAGAAAAATATCAGCAGGCAGACGGTTGCTCCAGTTATACGAAGGTATCTGGCAAGAAGAGTATCAGGCCTACAGCGGTGCTGATTGAATAACGGTGCCGGCTCCTCCGACCGAGTGAACCCTGCTACCGAGGGGCGCCGCTACTCCGGCGCGGCGATGCCGAGGGATTTCATTTTGCGGTAGAGGTGGGAGCGCTCTAGGCCGAGGGCGCTGGCGGTTTGGGTCATGTTCCAGCGATGTTCCTGGAGTTTGCGGAGGATGAATTCGCGCTCGTAGGCGCTGCGGGCTTCGTGCAAGGTGGAGTAGGGTTGCTGGGGGCTTTCGGCTACGCCGCGGAAGAGTTCGGGCGGCAAGTGGTGGGGTTCGATGCGGGCTTGCGGGCAGACGATCACCAGGCGTTCCACCAGATTTCTTAATTCACGAACATTGCCGGGCCAGGGATAGCGGAGCAGGATTTCCATTGCGCCGTCGGTTAGCTCGCGCGTTTTTTTGCCGTATTCGGAGCTGAATTCGGCGAGGAAATAGCGTGCGAGGACAGGGATATCTTCCTTGCGGTCGCGCAGAGGCGGGACGAAGAAGGGAATCACGTTGAGGCGGTAGAAGAGGTCCTGACGGAAAGCGCCGCGGGCGATCTCCTGCTCGAGATTTTTGTTTGTGGCCGCGATCACGCGCGCATCGACGGTAATCGTCTGGCTCGAACCCACTGGCTCAAGGCGCTGCTCTTCGAGGACGCGCAGCACCTTGGATTGGGTCCGTAAGCTCATATCCCCGATCTCATCCAGGAAGAGCGTCCCGCCGTCTGCCTTTTGAAATTTTCCGATCTTGTCTTCCGTAGCCCCAGTGAAGCTCCCCTTGATGTGCCCGAAAAGTTCGGACTCGATGAGTTCCTCCGGGATGGCTGCGCAATTTACTTCCACAAACGGGCCCTTGCTTCGAAGACTGGCGGCGTGCAGCGCGTGTGAGACGAGTTCCTTCCCGGTGCCGCTTTCGCCGTAAATCAGAACGCGGCCGTTGGTAGGCGCGGTGACCGCAATCTGCTGGCGCAGCGCCTTCATGGGCACGCTGTCCCCGATAACCTGGTAACGATGACCAAGTTCGCTGCGAAGCAGCTGATTTTCTTCCTGCAGCCT
>Ga0209040_10003325_pt1 | contig 12382 bp, 12 predicted proteins | sample BogFormECP12_OM3_FD_188240 | JGI IMG/M metagenome (GOLD analysis project Ga0209040, IMG submission 188240) | Bog forest soil microbial communities from Calvert Island, British Columbia, Canada - ECP12_OM3 (SPAdes) (version 2) | ecosystem: Environmental > Aquatic > Freshwater > Wetlands > Bog ... | reverse complement strand
CAAGATCGCGACCACCCGCGACCTCGAGAAGGCGTGCGCCGAGCGCGCGCGCTGGTGGGATTTGGTCATCCGCCGCGGCGGCGAGACCATCCAAACTCGTCTCGGCGGGTAGAAACCATCCGCCGTGCCTAAACTCTATGAGGCCAGTCGTATGACTCGCGACAGATGATGAAAACCATCTTGGATAGCGCGAAACGCACCTGCTAAAGGAGCCTTGATGCATTCCGGGCATTTTATCCTCGGTATGACTCTTTCAATCATACAACCGAAGGTCTTCCAAACGGCGATCCTTAAACTTCTCAACCGAAGTCTTTTCAGCAGACTGCCCCCCGCCGGGGAACGCGTCCGCAAGGTCCTCTCTTGCCTTTCGCTTAAGCTTGTCTTTGTCCACCGTTATCAAATCTGGGCATGTAATTACCCGTCGATTGAAACCGGCAAGAGCTTCTTCCGCCTCCTTACGCCGACCCGTATTTATTGCACTCACGAAGTCCGCATAAGCTTCCTGTAAGCTCGCTATGCTACCCCAATCCGCATTTTGAGCAGTGGAGCGAATCGAAAACACACAATAGGCGGCGTTCAACGGTTTCCCGTCTAACAGTAACTTACGATCGGTCTTATCCAAAGAAACACTATCAGGTCTAAGTTTCTCTTTTTCCAGCGCGACCAGAGCGTACAGCTTGCTAGTATCAAGGTTGAGATCCGTATCTATAGCAAGTTCAATTGCCGTATCAGCCGTTTGACCGGCGATAATATCGAGGCCTTCCGTAATCAAAGGAGCAAATTTCTTGACTTGAGATGTAAACCCTAGACCCGCGCTATCCGAGACCTTTGCAACAAACTCGACGAGTGGTGTTAGTAAATTCCCGGCTTTTACTGAGAATAGACCCAACTCTATTCCAAGCGTATTACCTCGCCAAGGAATCGGAGGTAAGACTCGCTTTGAAATTGTTATAACCCGATCCAAATTGGTCGCATCAAGACTCATCAAATTCTTTGGTTTTGTAATCGAAGCAATTTCGACCTTATCGGTCCCGTATCTGGCTAATGACGCAAACGAATATATTACCCCATGGAACGAAGTTGCAAACCGTCTTGCCTTTTCCAATCGGAGAGACTCAACATACAATTCAATATAGCATTCATCTGGACGGATTGGATTATTGGAGATACTCAGGCCAGGATCCGTGAGGCCGTCTATCAAACTCCAATCTTTTGGAGCAACTCCCGCAACTTTGTCGAGAAGCTTGTTTAGCCAACCCATTTTATGGACCCATTACATTAATTGGTTCAAGATTTAGTGCTCGAAGCGCGTTCGCAGCCCAGATCCAATCGGTAAACTGAGGGAATTCCTCAATGTCCGTCTTTTCGAACGCAAACGCTAAAACTTTGTCATCCCTGTCAATTAGCGCGCAGCCACTATCTCCTTGGTCGGTGTCAGGGCCCGTCTGCACTTTCAACATTATCGTCGGACGTGCGCGGAGCAACCCGGCGTCTGCAGATAGAATTCTGGTCTGCGAGTTTTGATTGGTGGCTCCATCAAAATAAACTGGATCCGACCTAGCAGGCTCCCGATCTTTTCGTACTCCACTCATTCCCCTCAACTGTGGATAGTTAAGCCCACCGGTCAGAGGTATGAAAACAATATCCTGCGTTGCGTTAGCAAGTTTAACCTTAAGCCGGTGCAAACCGATGTCTACTAAAGTGCCGACTGGACCAGTTCCATGGAAGCATGCTGTCACTCCTACTTCTTGATGGGAATCGCGACAAAGAACGCCAGCCGTTGAGTATTGTGCTCCGCGCTCAACGCGCAAATGGGGCAATGGAACACACAAAGGCACCATCCTCGGTGATCGAGTCAGGATGATCTCTGGCTTCGCTATCCAGAAGAGCTCCGCGAGGCCTGATCGACCAAGTTCAATAGTTTGTCTGTAAACAACCTGCTCTGGCGACGGAACTTCCACTTCTGCCCAGCGTCGAAATGCGCGAACCAATACATCCCACTCAAGAGGAATGTCATCCGAGACTAAACGGGTCTCGAAAATGCTTCTGACAGCCCCAGAAAGAATAATGGCTACAGGAGGCAACTCCTCATTGCCATCCATTACCAGAATCCTTTCCCGGAGGCCATTTTCTCTTAGTGAGCCCGCAATTGTTTCCAAGCTGATCCGTCTTATTGCAGCTATTGTTCGCGGCACATTGCGAATAATCTCAACCGAGCGCCGTCCAAGATCGGTTCCCAGCATTCGCACCTCTGAGTCCCTGAGATTTGGACCAGGGGGGGCACCAAACACTCGAAAAGCGCTAGGTAAGGCGCTAACCATTTCAGGATCGGGCTCGCCGCCTCGCATCGCTGCCGCGCCAAAAACACGATAGGGGCTAAGTTCCGGGAGATTTGAAAGTGCAATCTCGACAATCTCTGAGAGCCCAAATTGGCGCTGCGGGGGCGGGGCTCCGAAAGCCATCAAAGTCTCTTAGGCAAACGCAATTCATTATCGATCGCATAAAGATGGCACTTAGTAAAGTGCGAATCTAAAGGAGAGGTCTCCGGTTACGGAATTGAGATACGTCTGCAGGAAGTAATTTAATTGCGACCCAGGAAGTGTTTACATGAGAATGTCGCGCATTGCCTCCAGCTCCCGCTCCGTTCCGAGGAGAAAAAAGGCAGGGCGCTCATGGCCAAGCGTCCTGCCTAGGTTGGCGCGAGTGGGAGGAGACCTCGCGCTATCGATTACGCCGCCTTGCGCGCCGTGGCTCGCGGCTTTGCACGCGCAAGTCTGCGCCGGATTGAGGCCCAAAGGCTGCGCATCTCGTCGGCCGCGGGGCTGTTGGGATGAAGCTCCGTCACGCCCCAGCCGCAGCGCGCCGCCTCCTGATAGTCGACGCGGGAGAAAATGAGCGGCGAGATGAGGCCGCCCATTTCCTCGAGCGTCTCGACGCCGTCCTTCACGCGCGCGCTCTGCTGAGCGGGCGGGCATTGATTGAGCAGGAACACAAAGTCGCCCCCGAACTCTTTCAGCGCGGCGCGCGTCTTCGCGCTCGCCCAGAGGTCGAACATGCTGGGGCGGGAGGGAATGATGTTGAGGTCGGCGGCCGCCATCGCCGCGGTCGAAGCCGGCCCCTCGGCGCCCGGCGTGTCGATGATGGCGAGCGTGCAGCCTTTGGCCTTCATTTGCGCCAGAACGGAAGGCAGCCGCGCCGCGCCGGAGGCGACGACCGCGATGTCGTCAGCGCCGCGCGTCTTAAACCAGGTCATCAACGAAGCCTGCGGGTCCATGTCGATGCCGCAGACCTTCTCCTTCATCTCCTGCGCCGCAACCGCCAGCGACGACGCGATCGTGCTCTTTCCTGAACCGCCTTTCTGGGTCACAAACGCAACGATCCGCATGATCTGAAGGCGCTCCTTCACCCCGCCCGAACCGTACGTTGCAAACAAGGCAGGTTAACTCACTCTTTCGAGTTGAGACCTATTTTGTTAACAAAGCGTTGCGGATGAAGGCTGAAAATCTAAGTCGTCGCCAAACGCGGTTAATCGCGGCAAACGGTGCGGCGGCGTTCGCCGCCAAACGCGCGGCGCAAGGACGAAATGAGTCACTTGTCGTCGAGCGGAGCGACCCCTTTCGGCTTGCCGTCGGCGGAGAGCGTGATCTTCTCGATGCGGATTTCGGCGTTCCTCAACAGTTCGTCGCAGCGGGCTTTCAGCGCCTCGCCCCGCTCGTAGAGTTTGATCGAGTCCTCCAGAGACACCGATCCCTTTTCAAGCTTGTCCACAATCCCCTCAAGCTCGGCGAGCGCGGCTTCGAAGGGCATCTGGGCGACGTCCGAATTTGGGTCGTTCTCTTCGGCGTTCGGAATGCGTTCCGTTCCGCTCTCGCTTGCTTGCGTCATTCACCTGATCCGCCGGCCCCGAAATGAGCTATAGCCTTTTCGGACTAATACCCCGGCGGCAGCCGGACTCGTAAGCCGTTCATCGGGATAATATTCGATCCATCCCCAATGAACGGAAGAAAATGGCGAGAAACGTCGTCAGCCCTGTGTAAGGCTGCTCGGAGTGAATTGGAGGCGGCGCATGCTCGTCGGCGTTCCGAAGGAGATCAAGGACAACGAATTCCGCGTGGGCATGCCGCCCGGCGCGGTGGCCGAGCTCGTCCACCACGGGCACAGCGTCGTCGTGGAGAGCAACGCCGGGACAGGGTCCGGCTCGTCCGATGAGGAATACATCCGCAGCGGCGCGGAAATCGTGGACTCCCCGGCCGAGATTTTCGCCCGCGCCGAAATGGTGGTCAAGGTAAAGGAGCCGCTCGCCGAGGAGCGCAAGATGCTGCGCCCCGGCCAGATCCTCTTCACCTACCTGCATCTCGCGCCCGATCTGGCGCAGACCGAGGACCTCATCGCCTCGGGCGCGATCTGCATCGCCTATGAGACGGTGACGGCACCGAACGGCGGCTTGCCGCTCTTGACGCCGATGTCGGAGGTGGCGGGGCGGCTTGCGCCGCAGGTCGGGGCGCATGCGCTCGAGAAGGCGCAAGGCGGCCGCGGGGTGCTGCTCGGCGGCGTGCCTGGCGTCGCCGCCGCCAACGTGCTCATCCTCGGCGGCGGCGTCTCCGGGACCCACGCGGCCACGATCGCGGTCGGGATGGGCGCCTCCGTCACCGTCGTGGACCGGTCGCACGAGGCCTTGCGGCGCCTGTCGGCGCAGTTCGGCTCCGCGCTGCGCACCGTCTACTCGACCCGCGCCTCGATCGCCGATCTCGTCACGCGCGCCGATCTTGTCATCGGAGCGGTTCTTTTGCCCGGCGCGGCGGCCCCGAAGCTGATCACGCAGGCGATGCTAGGCACGATGCGGCCGGGCGCGGTCATCGTCGACGTCGCGATCGACCAGGGCGGCTGCTGCGAGACCTCGAAGCCGACCACGCACTCCAACCCGACCTATGTCGTCGACGGCGTCGTCCACTATTGCGTCGCGAACATGCCGGGCGCGGTCGCGCGGACCTCGACCTTCGCGCTCAACCACGCGACGTTGCCGTTCACGCTCGCGCTCGCCGACAAGGGCTGGCGCCAGGCGCTCAAAGACGATCCGCATCTGCGCGCCGGCCTCAACGTGTGCGACGCCAAGGTGACATGCGAACCTGTGGCGGCGGCCCATGGCCGCAAGTTCGTGAGCGCGGACAGCGTGCTTGGCTAGATGAGACTCGGTGGACCACGGTGTTTACATTGAGGAGGTTACCAATCGAATTAGAGGCGGTTGATCCAGCAAATCGAGCGCTCCCCACGGGGAAAAGGCGAGGGAAGCGCCTTCTGTCGGGGCGATCGTCGAGGGCTTCCTGAGCGGGTCGCGCCGACGCCCCTCCCCTGGCCGGACCTGCGGCGGGCCGGCAGGCAAGCGCCTTGCTTTGAAAACGGCTCCACTCCCCGCGGTGGGGTGCGGAACCGTCCAAAGAACGGTGGGGGCCTCGGCGATTCTGGGCTAAAGTACACGCCACGTGAGGCGCGCATGAGCGAGACTTGGAAGCTCGCGGCGATCCTGGTCGTCGACGTGGTCGGCTACAGCCGGCTCGCCGGAGCCGACGAAGACCGGACGCTCGCGCGGCTGCGTGCGTTGCGCAGCGATCTCATCGATCCCGCAATCGCTCTCCATCACGGCCGCATCGTCAAGCGAACCGGCGACGGCTCGATCATCGAGTTCAGGAGCGTGGTCGATGCGGTCCGCTGCGCCATCGAGATGCAGAACGGCATGATCGAGCGCAACGCCGGCATGCCGGAGGATCGCCGCATCGAGTTTCGCGTCGGCATTCATCTCGGCGACGTGGTCGAGGAGAGCGACGGCGACCTCATGGGCGACGGGGTCAATATCGCCGCGCGGCTCGAGAGCGTCGCCAAGCCGGGCGCGATCTGTCTCTCCGAGCAAGCCTACTGGCAAGTCAAATCCCGGCTCGATCTCAAGGTCAGCGATCTCGGGCCGACGCAGCTCAAAAACATCGCCGATCCGGTTCGCGTGTATTCGCTTGAAGTTGGCCAGCCGGTGCAGGCGAAGCCTCTTCCGGCGGCGGCGCCCGCCGATGCAACGAAGCCGCGTGCGTCCAAGCGACGTTTGCGTGCCGGCCCTCTCGCCGCCGCCTTCGCCGCCCTCATTCTTTTAACGGCGGCCAGCAGTTGGTTCCTTCTGGCTGGGCGTAGCGTAAAAATGGCGGAACCTGCGCACCTCTCGATCGTTGTGCTGCCCTTCACAAACCTGTCTGGCGACCCGAGCCAGGACTATTTCGCCGACGGCATCACCGAAAATCTCACCACCGACCTCTCTCGCCTCAGCGGCGCCTTTGTCATCGCGCGCAACACCGCCTTCACCTTCAAGGGCAGGAACGCCGACGCCAGGCAGATCGGCAAGGAGCTTGGTGTTCGCTACGTGCTGGAAGGTTCAGTGCAGCGCGATCAGAACCAAGTGCGCGTCAACGCGCAGTTGGTCGACGCCGAGAGCGGCGGTCATCTGTGGGCCGAGCGCTTCGACAAGCCTCTTGCCGACCTTTTCAGTATGCAAGACGAGATCGTCGCCAGTCTGGCCAGCCAATTGCGGGCCGAGTTGATCACCAACGAGGCGCGCCGAGCAGAACGGACGCCCGCTCCCGATTCGATGGATCTCTACCTCCAGGGGATGGCGTGGTACAACAAAGGGCGAAATCCCACAGATGTCGACCGCGAGCGCGGTTTCTTTGAGCGAGCTTTGGCGCTCGATCCTAACAATCTCGACGCGGCGCTCGGCAAGGCGACGGCGGATTTTCTGGTCGCCGCAAGCTATTCCGTGGACGACAGGTTCGAACGCCTTCACTCAATTGAGGCGCAGCTGAATCGGGTGCTGTCACAGTCACCGAACAATGCTGTATCTTGGCGCGTACGAGGACGCGCTCAATCTGTGTCACCGCTCGATCGAACTGAACCGGAATTACCCCACGCGTTTCAGCTATTGTGCCGCTATTCTGGTGGAGCTTGGCCGGCTCGACGAAGCGAAGAGCGAAGTCAAAGCCGGGCTTGCCCTCGATCCTAATTTCACCCTGCGGCGCTATCGGGACGCCGCCCAAAGCGACGATCCGGCTTTCTTGAAGGGGCGCGAGCGCATCATCGAAGACATGCGCAAGGCCGGGGCGCCGGAGGAGTGAGCGCTGCGGCAGGCCTATCCGAGCGGACGCATCCGGACGCGGCCAGGCTCAATGACGGAAAAATGACCGGCCCAATCATCGCGCGCGGTCAGCAGGTCGGCGAGCCGCTGTCCGACATTGGCAGCTTGGGATCGGCGTGCGAAGCAAGACCACGCCGCATGCGCGCGGCAGCCTGGATGCTGCGGCCAGTTCGCCGAAATCCTTGTCGAAGGTGAGCAGGATCCGCCCGTCGCGGGCCGCCCACGCCAGCCCGTCCGGATCGGCCGCCATCCTGACCCAAACGACGTCGTGCCCGGCTGCCTCAAGAGCGGTAATCGCTGAGCCGGGGAAATTCTCGTTGGCCAGGAAGCGCATCTCAGGCTGCGCTCGGGAATACCTTCTCCGAGCTCAGTGTGTCGCGGGCATATGCGAAACACGCGATGATGTCGTCGTGCGTGACGCCCGGGTAATTCGCGAGGATATCGGGCTCGGTCCATCCATCGGCCATCAGACCGATGACGAATTCGACGGAAAGCCGGGTCCCGCGGATCACGGGTTTGCCGGCGAGCACGTCGGGGGCGAGCGTGATGCGAGGATGCGCCGTCATGGTCGATCAGTCACTCCGATTTTTCGATGCTGACAATACTCGAATCGGCTGCGCAATGCGACGAGAGGATCGCGCCGATTCGGGCGACCGCGCCAGACTTGTCCCCTCGGCTGGCTCACGGCCGGCTTGCGACGCCGCCTCGCGGCGCATCGCGTTCTCCATTCCTTCGGCGGAATCGCCCTTTCGAGACCGCGAAGCTCGGGACCGGTTTTGTGCTAAGCTGGGCGCTAGCCGGAGGCGCTTAAATGAGCGAGAGCCGGAAGCTCGCGGCGATCCTGGTAGGTCGCCTACAGTCGGCTTGCCGCCGCCGACGAGGAGCGGACGCTTGCGCGCCTGCGCGGCCTGCCCAGCGATCTCATCGATCCGGCGATCGCCGCCCATCCCGGCGTACGGCTCACCTAAGCCAGTATCTCCTTCGCCCTGGCGAAATAGAGGAGGGCGACGGTCTTGGCGTCGGCGATCTCGCCGCGCTCGATCATCGCGAGCGCTTCTTTGAACGGAACCTCCAGCACCTCGATGTGCTCATCATCATCGACCCCGCCGCCGTCGCCGTCGCGGTCGCTGGCGCCATAGGCCGCGACGAAGCAGGCGATCTTTTCGGTCATCCCCCCCGGGCTCATGTAGGCGTCGAAGGCGTGGCGAGATTTGGCGACCCGGATTCCCGTCTCCTCATGCGCCTCCCGGATGGCGCAGGCTGCGGGCGCGTCGCCGTCGAGCATCCCGGCGCAGACCTCGACCGTCGCCAGCGCGCCGTCGCTCAAATACGCGCCGGCGCGAAACTGCCTAACCAGCGTCACGACTGAGCGCTCGGGGTCGTAGAGCAGAATCGCCGCCGCCTTCCCGTGCCGGTAGACTTCATGCGAGAGGCGCCGGACCGCGCCGTCATCCTCGATGACTTCGATGTCGGTCCGGGTGAGGTCGAAGCGGCCCCGCGACAGCAGCTTCTCGCCGATTGTGCGCGCCGACCTCGGCATCCGCCCGCCCCTAATAGCCGAACTGTTCGCGCAGGATGCGCTCGTCAAGCGAGTGGCCCGGGTCGTTCAGGAGCACGAGCGACGTCTTCTTGTCCATCGCGACCTCGACTTTCGTCACGTTGCGAATTTCGTAGTGGTCCGCGGCCGTCGCGACCGGACGCTTGTCCGCCTCCAAGACCTCGATCGCAACATGGGCCGAATCCGGCAGGAGCGCGCCCCGCCAGCGCCGCGGGCGAAACGGCGAGAGCGGGGTCAGCGCCATCAGCGGGGCGTCGAGCGGCAGGATGGGGCCGTTCGCCGACAAGTTATAGGCGGTGGAGCCGGCCGGGGTCGCCACGAGGACGCCGTCGGCGATGAGTTCGCTGAGCCGCGTCGCGTCGTCCACCTCGATGCGCAGCTTGGCCGCCTGGTAGGTCTGGCGCAGAAGCGAGACTTCGTTGATCGCCCGCGCCGTCGTCTCGACACCCTTAACATCGCGCGCGCGCATCGCGAGCGGGTGGATGATGGACGGGAGGGCGGCGGCGAGGCGCTCGCGCAGAGCGCTCTCCGAGTACTCGTTCATCAGGAAACCGACCGAGCCCCGGTTCATCCCGTAGATCGGCTTCGGGGCGTCCATCAAGCCGTGCAGCGTTTGCAGCATGAGGCCATCCCCGCCAAGGGCGACGATAACGTCGGCGTTTTTGATCGGAGCGTTCCCATAAAGGCTGACGAGCCTTTTCAAGGCTTCGTCGGCCTCCTTCGCGCCGGAAGACAGGAACGCGATCGTCTGGGTCCGAACGGGCGGCGCGGCGTGCAACATAGCCATGCTCTCCACCTTGGGGACTCGCTAGACTACCCGTCGCTTTAGAGTACGAGGCCGCAGTCTTATCCGAGCCGAGGGGCATGCAAAAGCGCCGGCGGCGACAAAGCCCTGCGGCCCGATATCGTCGGGGGCTAGGCGTCCAGGAAAAACCGCGAAACCTTACGCGATCCGCGCTCGAGGGTCGGCAGCTTAATCAGGAAGCGCGCGCCGCAGTAGAAGTCCTCCGTCTTCGACGCGGCGAGGGCGATGGCGCCGCCGTTGCGCGCGACAAGGTCGGCCGCGATAGCGAGACCGAGCCCTGTTCCGGCTTCGTTCGTCGACCTATGGAACGGCTCGAAAATGCGTTCGCTCTGCTCGGTAGGAAATCCAGGGCCCGTGTCGCTAATCTCGATGAGGGCGAAGCCTTCGGCGCGGATGGCGGCGAAGCGGATGGCCTTCGCGCGCTTTCCAGCCGCCCCGTTCGCCGTTAGCGCTTGCGCGGCGTTGCGGCTCAAATTCTCGAGCACGCGCAGGACGTGGTCGCGATCGGCGTAGACGTCGAACATAGGCGGGATTTCGATGTGATATTCGATCGCCTCGCCATTTTCGGCCTGGGCTGAATCCACCACCTGACGCACAAGCGCGCTAAGGTCGAAAGCGCGGCGCTCGGGCGCCTGCTCGCGGGCGGCCCCGTAGGTCAGCGTGGCCCGGCAGAACTGAATGGCGCGGTCGAGCGTGGCCACAAGACGAGGGGCGAGGCGTTGCGCCAGCGGGTCCGGAATGGCGGCGATCCGGTCGGAGATGAGCTGCGCGGCGGTGAGGATGTTGCGCAGATCATGGTTGATGCGAGCCACCGCCATGCCGAGTTCGGCGAGACGCTTGCGCTGCGCAAGCTCATGCGCCAGCGAATTCTGCATCGCCGCGAGCGCCGTTTCCGCCCGCCCGATCTCATCGGCTCGTCCGCTCGGCGCTATGACGCGCGACACGTCCTGCGGGTTCTCGCCGAAAGCGATGATGTTTGACGTGAGCCTGCGCACGGGGCGCAGCACCAGCCGCCAAAGGGCGGCCCACAGCACGCAGGTGACCACCGCCGCGATCATGAGCGATATCGTCAGGAAAGTTTTCGACACGCGCCACATCGCCTCGACAAGCGAGGTTTCGTCCAACGTCACCGCGAGGACGTCTCCGCGCGGCGGCAGCGCGTCAGCGACGGTAATAGTCGTGCCTGGCGGGGAAAACAGCGCGTGAAACGCCTGGGAGATCGAATCGACGACGGTCTCGTCGCTCAGCCGCAAGATTTCGGCCGGCGCGGGCGCCCGGTCGACGGCGAGGATTTTGCGCACCCCTTCTCCGCCGGAAACGACGATCGACTTGACTCCGGCCATGTTGAGGATTTTCGCCGTCAATTCGGTCGGTAGGCGAACGCCCGACTCGGGGACAAACGCCTCCGCCGCGGCCTGCGCGGTCGCCATCTTGTTGTGCAACCAGGTCTCGCGAAAAGCGGACAGCCGGAAAACATAGAACAGGCCCATCGCGAGCAGGACGAAACCAATGGTGATCGCGAGCACAACCGCGGTTAGCCCCAACCCGCGGTCTGAGCGGGGCCTCGCCTCTCCATTTGGACCCTTGGCGGCGGCGCCTGCAGCGGCGTCGGCTGACCGCGCCGGAAAGTCGAGCATCGCCCTGTCCTATGGCCTCTTGATCGCCTCGGGAGCGTCGTCCTCAATATAGGCCTGAATGATGGCCGCAAAATCGGGGTCGGCGCGAAAACCAAGTTTTTTCGCCCGCACGGGGTCAAGGTTCCTGGGCCAGCCGGCGACAATCCGGGCGATCGTCTCGTCCGGTTCGCGCCGGATCAGGCGAACCGCCTTCTCCCCCGCAACATTCCTCAGCGCCTCAATCTGTTCCCCGACCGTCGCAGGGACGCCAGGAAGGTTCAGCGTCCGCCGCGCGCCGAGCAGCGATGTGTCAAGTTCCGCCGCGTGGAGGAGGAACCCGATCGCCGACCGCGGCGAGGCGTGCCAATGGCGCACGTCGTCTCCGACCGGAAGGATGGCCTCTTTGCCGGCGAGCGGCTCGCGGATGATCCCTGAAAAGAAGCCGGACGCGGCCTTGTTGGGGGCGCCCGGCCGCACGCAGATCGTCGGCAGCCTGAGGCCGATCCCATCGAAGAAACCGCGCCGCGAGTAGTCGCCGAGCAAAAGCTCGCAGATCGCTTTCTGGGTTCCGTAGCTGGTGAGGGGCGCCGGCAGGAACTCATCGTCGATGACCGGCGGGAACGGCGCGCCAAACACCGCGATGGACGAGGTGAAGATAAGGCGCGGGCGGTAGGCGCCCCCCGACAAGATGTGCTCGCGGCGGATGGCCTCGAAGAAGGCGTGCGTCCCTCCGAGATTGACCGCATAGCCCTTGTCAAAGTCGGCTTCCGCCTCCCCGGAGACGATCGAGGCCAGCAGAAAAATGACGTCCGGCCGGCGGGCGGCGAGTTTCGGCGGCACGTAGCTCGCCGCCATGTCGCAGGCCTCAAGGACAATCTCGAAGGGCGCTTCGAGCGGCTGCGGCGCGACGATGTCGGCCAGATGCGCTTCGTCGATGGCGGCGCCCGCAAGACGCCCGTCGCGCGCGAGGCGGTCACAGAGTTTCCTGCCGATCATGCCGGCTGCGCCGACAATGAGAATTTTCATTGCGTCCATCCGCTCGGTTCGGGAAAGGCCGGCTTCAGAGAATGGGCTTATTGTAGAGCGATTTGGGCGGACGTGTGAAATTTGACCGAATGGTCAAGTCATACCGTGGCGCGGAAAAGTCGAATTTACGTCGCCTTTTTTTTGACGTAAGGTGTGGCCAGACGAAGGACGCACTGAAGGCAACAAAGAGGTTGACTGAATGCGGAAAC
>Ga0209040_10003322_pt1 | contig 12385 bp, 16 predicted proteins | sample BogFormECP12_OM3_FD_188240 | JGI IMG/M metagenome (GOLD analysis project Ga0209040, IMG submission 188240) | Bog forest soil microbial communities from Calvert Island, British Columbia, Canada - ECP12_OM3 (SPAdes) (version 2) | ecosystem: Environmental > Aquatic > Freshwater > Wetlands > Bog ... | reverse complement strand
CTGCAAGCTCATCACGCACGTATCCGCCGACGCCGCGGACTGGATCGCCGACGTCGTGGCCAAGCGCTGCCCGGGCGCGGTCCGGTGCGCCGACCCGTTTTATGCCGACGTCCGGATTATGCCGATGTGGTGTGGGTTGGTGCTGGTCACGGGGGTGGCGCTGGCGGTGAGGTCGGCATAATCAGAGGCTTCGGAGGAAGCTCAGCAGTTCGTCGTCGGGTGGCTTGTATCGTCCTGGCCGGGTTCCGGTGGGCCTGGTGCGGGTCACGGCGTTCTCCTTCATGGTCATGTCGGCATGCAGGTAAACCTGCGTGGTTTCGATGCTTTCGTGGCCGAGCCAGAGCGCGATGACCGTGGCGTCGATTCCGGCGGTCAGCAGCCGCATCGCCGCGGTGTGCCTGAGTACGTGCGGGGTGACGTTCTTGGCGGTCAGGCTCGGGCAGGACGTCGCGGCGGTCGCGGTGTGCAGCGCCAGTCGCGCGGCGACAGCGTCACGGCTCATCCGGGTTCCTGTTCGAGTGGGGAACACGAATCCCCCACTTCCACTTGGTCGTTCGGCGGCGAATGCCTGCAGGACGCGCACGGTCTGCCGGTCCAGCGGCGTGGTCCGGTTCTTGCGGCCTTTGCCGCGGCAGAGTACGTGCGGGCCTGCGCCGAGATGGACGTCGCCGACCACGAGGCCGGTGAGCTCGGAGACCCGGAGCCCGGCGGTGACCGCAAGCTGGAACATGGCGTGGTCACGTCGTCCGGCCTTGGTCGTCTGGTCCGGCGCTGCCAGCAGTGCGGTGACCTCTTCGTCGGTGAGGTAGCAGATCTCGTTGCGGGGCCTGCGTTTCGGCGGGATCGCTAAAACTCGGCCGATGGTGGCCAGGTGTTCGGGGTGGTAGCGGGATGCGTAGGTGAAGAACGAATGCACCGCGGCCAAACGGGCGTTGCGGGTGGCGATGCTGTTGCCCCGCTGTGCTTCCAGGCCGGTGAGGAATCCGTTGATCAGGTCCGCGTCGAGCTGGGACAGCTCCAAGGCTGCCGGCTCGGTCCCGGTCGCCTGTGCGGCGTAGGCGAGCAGCAATCTCCAGGTGTCGCGGTACGCGGCCACGGTGTGTGGGCTGGCCCCGTATTGGCTGGTCAGCCGGGTGGTGAAGAACGCCTGCAGGGTGGGCGCCAACGACGTCATGAGCGCTGCTCCTGCTGGTCGGCAGGGTTGCCGGCGAGGCGGTTGGTGGCGGCGGCAAGCAGTTCGGCGGTGCCGGTCAGATACCAGTAGGTGTCGCTGGGCTCGCTGTGCCCGAGCCAGGTGGCCAGCAGCGGCAGGACCGCGGCCGGATCGGCGCCGGAGGTGTAGGCGTCGAGCATCGTGGACACCGCGAAGGTGTGCCGCAGGTCGTGCAGCCGCGGACGGCACGCCGTGGAGGCTCGCCGCAGCCCGGCCTCGGTGGCCAGGTGCCGGAACGTTTGCTGAATGACGCTGGAACGCAGCCGGTTACCTCGGGTGGAGATCAGCAGGGCGGGGCAGTCCGTGGCGGGCAGCAGCTCGTTGCGCAGATCCAGGTATCGCGTTAACGCATCCGCCGCGGTCCGGTGCAGCGGGAGTTTGCGTGTCTTGCCGTACTTTCCGGTCACCGTCAGGGTGCCCGCCTGCCGGTCCAGGCTCACGATGTCGAGCCCGACCGCTTCCCCGGTCCGGATTCCGGTGGCAGCCATCAGCGCGATCAGCGTGCGATAGGTCGCTGCCCGGATCGCTGGACGGAGCCGGGCCGTCGCGTCGAGCAGCGCCGTGATCTCGGCGCTGGTGTAGATGTAGGGCGCAACCCGGGTCGGTCTGGCCGGCAACAGTCGCGCCGGCGGCACCTCGACCGCGGGGTCTGCCGTGTGCGCCCACCGCGCGAAACACCGGATCGCCGACAGCCGCAGCGCCTGCCAGCGTCGCGACGCCCCGGGCGGTGCGGTCGCGAAGGCGAGGGCGTTTGCGACGGTCACCGTCTGCGGCCCGTCGCTGGCCTGCACATAGTCCACAAACCGGGTCAGGATGTATTCGGTGCCATCGAGTTTGAATCCCAAGCTGCGACGGACACGCAGATAGTCTGCGACCATCTGCTCGAGCCCGGTCACGAGACGTCTCCGCCGGTGGGCCACGGCCGTGCCAGCCCCGCCAGCCGATCCTGGTCGGTCTTGGCGTAGATCACCGTGGTGGCGGTGCCAGCATGCCGAAGCAGCTGCGCGACCTCTTCCAGGCTCGCCCCGGCGTTCAATGCCCGCGTTGCCGCGGTGTGGCGCAGCCGGTGCGCGTGCACCGTGCCCAACCCCGCCCTGCGGGCGGCGCGAGCCACGATGCAGCTCACGCTGCTGGGCGCCATCGCGGTGAACGGTGCGTGGGCACGCACGAACACCTCCCGCACCGGAGTGTCCGGTCGCCCGTGACGAAGGTAGTCCACCAAGGCCTGGCCGACGTCCACGGGCAGCGGCATCCGGTCGGTACGGCCGCCTTTGCCGTGAATGCTCAGAGTTCCTGTTTCCCAATCGATATCGTCGAGCTTCAGGCCGGCGGTCTCGGCACAACGCAGTCCCAGACGGTACAGGAAGACGATCACCGCGTAGTCGCGGCGTCCAGAGGGTGTGGACCGGTCGCAGGTATCCAGCAGCGAATCCACCTCGCTCGCAGCCAGATCCTGCGGAAGACCGGCCAACCGCCGGTGTGCCACGGCGGGGACCGCTGCCGCCAGCGACGTCTCCACGATCCCTTCGGCGTGACAGAACCTCAAAAACGACCGCAGCGCGCACGCCGTCATCTGGGCCGACTTCCGAGATAATCCCGGAAGATGCGCGACCAGGAACCGTCGTACGTGCATCGCCGTGAGGCCGCCGAGATCCGGATCCGGCCCGTCCCCAGCCACCTCCTCGACGAACGGGCGAACCCAACGCGCGTACGCGACGACCACCGGGGCGCTGAGGCCGCGCTCCACGCCCAGGTAGTCGCCGAACCGGGCAAGCAGCCGCTCGGTACCCAAACATGGTTCGGACGCAACGGGTTCGGGCGCGGACCCGGCCCGCCGCAAGTAATTCAACAACGGCGCCAGGGCCTGCGCGGAGTAATGACTGCTGTAGCCGCGTCGACGCGCGGCCAGAAACCGTTCGATCACCGGCCCGGTCAGATCCTCGGTCGCCAGCCCCTCGGCCTGCAGCCAGCGCGACAAGTGCGCCGCCAACTGCAGTTGCGCCGTCGCCGAGGATCTCGCGTAACCCAGCCGAGCGAACTCGCCCTTCATCTCGGCCGCCAACGGCGCCAGCGGCCCCACGAACCGGACCCCATCGGGATTGTGAATGCTGTGTGCGTACACGTTCTCGTTCCTCTCCATAGCGGAGGAACCAGCGTGAACGCACCCCAATTATGCCGACCTCACCGGCAGCGCCACCCCCGTGACCAGCACCAACCCACACCACATCGGCATAATCCGGACGTCGGCATAAAAGTGGTCGACCACGATCGTCGCGTTCGGCAACAACCCCTCGGTGCGCAACGCCGCCGCGTACACCGCGGCCGGGTCGATCGCCACGTACTCGACAGCCTCCCGGAACTGCGGTGTTCGTGCCTGCAGCCATTCGATCACGGCGGCGCTGGTGCGGCCGGTGCGCTGTCCCAGCAGCCCCTGCTCGCCGTCCAGGTCGACGAACCCGGTGTCCCACGGATCCACCCGCACCCACCCTCTCTCCCCGCCGCGATACTCCCATCTCGGCTTGCCACGGCGGGTCTCGTCGATCCCGAGCACCCGCACCGGTTCCGGCTCGGCCAGCCGCGCTTCGGCGTGTTCGATGAAGGCGCGGTGCGCGGTCGGCCACGACACTCGATGCGCGGCAGCGACCTCCGATACCGACCGGGCCGCATCCCCGATCGCCGACCCGATCTGGGCACGCAACCGGCGCGTGGTCCGCGCCCGCGGCGGCACCTCGGGTATCGACTCGGTGAACGACCCGACCGCGCAGGACGCTTGCTGGCATCTCCATCGAGTCTTGCACCAGCGCAACAGGATTCCATTCTCGCCGTAAGGAATGTCCTTCGGCGAGGTGGCCGTGCGTTCCTTCGCAGACCTCGACACCACGCCACACGACGGGCACGTCGCCGCGCCCGCATCGGCGGTCACCACATGCACCATCCGAGTGCCATCGGCCAAGCGCTCGACACGCTCAACACGAACACCCGCCAGTCCCAACAACAATGTCGTACCGTCAACCATGGCCCTTGGTTCCTTCCTCGCCTGAATGTGTCGCAACACTCAGACTTCAGAAGGCCAAGGGCCTCACAGCACCGACACGCCGACAGCAGGCCAGCTCACCCAAATTGCCCGATCAAGATCGAAGAGCCCCGTTAACCCGATGAGCTCAGTGCTGCGAGCGCCGCATCGTAGCTGGGCTCGGCGGCGATCTCGGGCACCAGTTCCGCGTATGCAACGTTACCGTCCGCACCGATCACCACGACGGCCCGGGCAAGCAGCCCGGCCATCGGACCGTCGGCGATGGTGATGCCGTAGTCCTCGCCGAAGCTGTCGCGGAACGCCGATGCCGTCATGACGTTCTCGATGCCCTCCGCGCCGCAGAATCGCTGCTGCGCGAAGGGCAGGTCTTTCGATACGCACAGCACGGCGAGACCACATCCGGCAGCGCGCTCGTTGAAGGTCCGCACGCTGGTCGCGCAAACGGGTGTATCCACGGATGGAAAGATGTTTAGCAATACGGGCTTGTCGCGGAACTGCCTGCTGCTGACTGTGCCGAGGTCGGTGCCGGTCAGCGTGAAGCCGGGGGCCGGGGATCCGACCGCGGGTAGCTCGCCGACCGTATTGACCGGATTTCCACGCAACGTTATCTGTGCCATGTGGATAGTGTGCCAAGGAAGGCGGGCCACCTTCGGCCCGGGTCCGGCGGATCCCTCCGGCGGGACATGGCTGTGTCGGCCTCCGCAAAGACAGGGCCCATGACCTGGTGGCGTTGTGCCCCAGCATGTTACGTACATAACTGCTTACCGGTAACTCTACCGGTTTGATTCGTGCATATTCGGGCCGGCGGCCGACGTCGACGCACCAGAGATGACGGCCATCGAGTTCGTCGTCAGACGCCCACGACGGGTCGATGGAGCTGCGCGATGCGATGACTCGACTGAGCTCACCCGAAGCAGCCTTCGAGCACACCGCCCAGCGCGTCGACCGCGGCGGCGAACGCGTGCTCGGCGGGTGTGCCGAAGCTCACCACCACACCGTCGCCGGCCGGTATCTCGGGACCGGCCAGCGGATGTCGCAGCCGCGCGAGTCCGGACAACGCCACTCCGGCTTCACCCGCCCGGCGCAGCACCAGCGGTTCGGCTCCATCAGGAAGCGTCAGCAGCACGTGCAGTCCCAGGTGCCCGCGCCCTGACGTGAAACGTTGGTGGGGGCCTGTTGATGTGCTGCCGGACGGTAACTCCGCCGGACGATCCGTCAACATCAGGTGAAAGCGCTCGCACTAGTTGACTATTGCGCCATTTGCGCACGTCGCGGTGGCGATTACCGCGTGCGCTCTCAGGGCCGCCGGCGGGCTGAGGACGTGTTCAGTGCCACGGCCGCGCGAATGAGGGCCTTCAACGCCTTTTCATCAATCTTGTCCCCCTCATGGAAATCGATGGCACGCCTGGTGTTGCCTTCGAGGCTGGAGTTGAAGAGGCCCGAAGGGTCCTCCAGCGAGGCGCCCTTGGCGAAGGTCATCTTCACGACGTTCTTGTGCGTCTCACCGGTGCAGATCATCCCGGCGTGCGACCAGACCGGAACCCCTCTCCACTTCCACTCCTCGACCACTTCGGGGTCGGCCTGCTTGACGAGAGTTCGGACCCGAGCGAGCGTCTCGCCCCGCCAGTCACCCAGCTCCCTGATTCTCGCGTCGATCAGCTGAGAGGGAGAGTCTCCTCCTTTTCCTTCCTCCGAGCCGGTCTTCCTCGTGGTCATGGTCGTTGTCGCTTTCTTCATGGTTGTTGTCGCTCGCCCGTCACTTGAGTATCTCCCCAAAGCTTGAACCTGGTTTCACGTCAGCGTGCCGTTTGATCCCAACGCGCGGCACCCGGCCGTGGCAACTTGCACCTACTGGATACGCATCAATACCGGCCCGGGCATTACCGTGGGGCCCGCGCAGCGGTTGATGTAAAAGTGTCGGCGGCGGAATGGCCCGATGATGGGTTGTGTCGGCGTCGAGGTGATGTCCACCGAGGGCCTAAACCATCAGCCAGATCCTGAACGCAAGCGCCATCAGACCGATGACGATCGCAACAACGCCGAGGATCGTTGCGGTGATCGCCGTTTTGCGGTTCGTGGCTTCGTCGCGGATGACCATCTCCCGTGCAGAGAGGCCCAGCGCCACCGCGAAACAGCCGAACAGAAGGCCGACCAGCGACATGCTCGTGATCAGCGCCAGTATGCCGAGGACCAGCGCGGCGATACCGAATCCGTTTCGCGGAGTGGGGCGGGCGGGCGTCTGCAGCGGTTCGGTCATGAGTCGAGATCGTATCTGCCGGTGCTGTTGGTGAGCTGTGCGCTGCAAAGCGCGTCCCGGTTGGCGGCATTGCCTGGACGCCAGCGGCTAACAAGGCCTCCCCCGGCTCGAGCCCGACCGGCGGATCTTCGCCCGGTGGCGCTGACCCGGTGCGGCGAGTCGTCGGCAGTGTCACCTTGGCACTCAGCGGTCCGGCCGGCGGCCTGACGACGGGGACGCAGAAGGGCGCGACATCCGGCTCGTCAAGGTCGAAGCAGTCGTCGCGTTAAACGAGACCACCTCTCCGACAGCCGTGTTGGTGGCGGCCGCAGTTCAGCGCCTGGTCGTCCACCCTTGGTCACCGCCACCCCCGGCCGCGCGCCACCCCATTCGAGCTTCCCTCCCCCACGATTCCGCTGGAACCACGCGGCTCGGACTACAGCAGCCCCGCCGCAAACCCGGCGGCCTGGTTGGTTAATCCGGCCGGTCCGTAGCCCCTGTGCGCGGCGACGTCGTTGCCGTTGGAGCAAACGGGGTCACCGGCGGTGCAGAGGTCGATGGATTTGGGGCCGTACAGCGGGCTCAGTGTCAGGGGGGCGCCGACCTTGGCCGACGGATTTCCGAACACGGCGACCGCGGCGACGTGATCGGCGACGTCGGCAGGCATCGGGGAGTTGAAGCCGATCGCTGGGAAGGGTACCGCGGTGATGACGTCGATCACCGCGGCTCCCTGGGAATAGCCGCCGAGCACCAGTCGGGTGTCGGGGCAGTTGGCCGTCATGTACTGAATGTGCCCGCTGGCGTCGTTCGCGCCGTCGGCTGCCGCGAGGAAGTCATAGGTCGCGGGATAGTTGACGGCGTACACACCGACGGTCCGACCGCCGACCTGTGTACGCAACGAGTCGACGAACGCTTGGCCGACGCTTCCGATGCCGGGCGGTTCACCCGTTCCGCGGGCGAACACGACCTCGATGGGCGGGCAGGTATCGGCAGAGGCCAACGGAACACCGACACGCGCGCCAACCACGGTAGGTGCCATCACCAGCACGCCGGCCGCAACCGCCGCGACTGCGACGGCGAGCATCCAACGGGCGATGCGCGACAACAGGATTCCTGGGTTCCCTCGGACCGGGAGACGAACGCTTGTAACTCCCACCCAATGATGTTACCGGTTCACGTTACGACCCTGGACCTGTGTCGGGCGTCGCCGAGCTCCTGCGCGCGGAACTGCCCGTGTGTCCGGGTGCCAAGCCACACGTATACGCAGGGCGCGCGGCCTAGCCCAGAACGACCGCTTGCGCTGCACAATTGACCGGATTTTTCTCGGCACACCCTCAACGCCGGCAGGAGGAATTCGGGTCTCAGAAGAGCGTTCGGAGCAAGACCAGCGCTTGACCGTCCGACGGTCCGAACGGAAATCCCACTCCTGACATTGCCGGGCACTGAGTCCCGACATAGGATACTGATCATCGACTCAGCCCCTCCATGAGCTCCTCTCCGGCGGACCTGACCGCCCGGGCCAGGATCCGCAACTCAGCTATCGCTCACTTCGCCCGAGACGGATTCCAGAAGGCGAATCTGCGTGAGATCGCAGCAGCCCCAGAGGTCAGCGAGGCCTTGATCTTTCATCACTTCCGCACCAAGGTGGGCTTGCGAACCGCCTGCGACGAGTACGTCCTCAACATCCTGATCGAGCGGGCGCGCACCGCGGGTCGAGCGGACGGCGTGCAGGACCTCCTTGGCGGGTACGTGTCAAAACCCGAGGAGTTTCAACTCCAGGTCCAGTACATCGCGCGCGCGGTTCAGGAGGACACCACCGCCGCTGGCATATTCGTGGAAGCGATGGTGGACGAATCCGAAGCGATCTTCAGGGCCGGAGCCGCCGATGGCACGATGCGCCCATCGTCGGACCCACGAACGCTCGCGGTGCTGAACCTGATGCTCAGCCTCGCCGTGCTGACGATGGCCCCGCCCCTGGCACGGGCACTGGGCTATGAGCGTTCCGGCCCGGATGTGGTGCATCGCATCGCAGTCCCGGCGGTTGAGCTCTACACCAACGGGCTCTACACCGACACCAGGCTCCCCGAGACGGCCCGGGACGCCTTGGGTGCTGCTCTCTCACCGCGACGGAAAGAGAACTGACATCATGGCAATCACGCTTCCCGCGTTCACGCCGGCAGAGGAAAGCCTCTTCCTCACCCTCGGCGGCCGTGCACTTGACAGCCGGCTGCCCCAGCCTTTCCTCGGCGACACGATGGCCGACGAGATACTCAACACGGTCGGCTACGACCTGGCCAGCTTCCCCACACTGACCGGCAGGCTCGGCGACCCCAGGACCAAGGTCTTCGACATCGCGGTACGGGCCAAGAGGCTGGACGAGATAGTCGGCCGATACGTCATTGAACACGCGGATGCGGTGGTGCTCGACCTGGGCGCCGGCCTGGACAACAGGATGTTTCGCGTCAACCCGCCACCCGGCGTCGGCTGGTACGACATCGACTTTCCCACGGTCATCGACCTGCGGGCACAGGTGCTGCCGCAGCGAGCCGGCGCCCACAGCATCGGCGCCGACCTGACCGACCCGGGCTGGCTCGACGGCGTCCCGACCGACCGGCCGGCAGTGATCGTCGCCGACGGTCTCGTGGCGTTCATCACTCAGGACGACTTCGTATCCCTGTTGAACCGTGTCCTCAGCCATTTCCCTTGCGGACAGCTGGCATTCAATCTCTACACCACCTACGCAATCTGGGCGCTCAAGCACATGCCGGGACTCGCCGCCATCGCCGGCGCGGTGGCCAATCCCGGTTTCGACGATCCGCATCAGCCGGAACGCTGGGCTCACGGCCTGACACTGGCCGAGGAGATCTTCCTCACCAGAGCACCCGAAGTTGCCGAACTCCCGCTGACCGTGCGCCTTATCTCCCGCCTGGCATCACGCAGCGCGGCCGTGTCCCGGATCATCGGCACCACGATCCTCCGCTACTGCTTCTAACCCGTCGTCACTCGGCACTTGGCTGCCCAGAATCTTTGCCGTAACGGACAGCGACAAGCTAGCGCCGCTCGCGATATCCAGGTTCACTACTCGATTACCCGGGTCAGGTATGGAGTCATGTCGTCGGTGCGCACCGGCGATACCATGACGACCGGCTCCGTGGCCTCCAGCATCTGCCCGTTTCCGAGGTACATCGCAACGCTTTGGCTGCCACCGGGCCCGTAGAAGATCAAATCGCCGGGGCGCGCGTCCGCCGGCGGGACCTTGCGGCCGGCGTTGTACTGCTCGCCCGAAGAACGTGGCATCTTGATCCCGACGCCCGCGAAGGCGTACAGCATCAGACCCGAGGCGTCGAATCCGACGGTGTTGGCATCCGGGCCGGTGCCGCGGGTGGGGCCTGCAACGTTGCCGCCTCCCCACAGGTACGGCACGCCGCGCTGCGAAAGCCCGCGCTGGATCACGTAGTTGATGGCTTGCTGGTGGCTTACCGGCCAGGAGTTCGTGTCAGCGGTCGCGAGACCGGGCGTCGCCACTAACAGGGCCAGACTGATCGCGACGGCGTAGATCCGTCTCATTCGTCCACCTCCTCCGGCCTCAGCGCGACGACTTCGCGCATCCGCCGCGGTTCCACGATTTCTCGCCGTTTCACCACACATACCGACGCGATGGTTCCCGCACCCCGGGCCGCACGCCCGCCACGCACACGGTCGGGCGTCAACCCCTTGTGTCGATCCGTTCTACTCACAACAGTCACTCGAGCCACTTCTACAACATATGGTGCCAGTGGCCCATGTGTCGCGGGAGCTCACGGAACATGTTTTTGTCGTACCGTGACCGAATGGTGACCGCGTGCAAGCGCACGGCCGATCTTGTGCGGGCAGTTGTGGTTTCGCTCTGGTGGCCGGTGGACCGCGAGACCTGGCTGCCCGGTCCGGCGCCACTCCCCTGACCTGGGCCGACGCCGTCGGGTCGGGTCGAACGACGGAATCGAATCCGGTGTGTTACCGAGCCCGTACCGTCGGTATGGTGCGTTGGATCGTCGACGGCATGAACGTTATCGGGTCTCGACCGGACGGCTGGTGGAAGGACCGCCGGCGCGCGATGGTCGGGCTGGTGGACCAGCTCGAGCGCTGGGCGTCGGCTGAAGGCGACGGCGTGACAGTGGTGTTTGAGCGCCCGCCGTCGCCCGAAATCCACTCATCTGTGATCGAGATAGCACACGCGCCCAGGGCGGCCGCGAACTCGGGCGACGATGAGATCGTCCGGCTCGTGCGGGCCGACGCTCGACCTCAGGAAATACGTGTCGTGACATCGGACAGCACGTTGACCGATCGGGTCCGGGACGCGGGCGCATCCACCTACCCGGCGGAGCGCTTCCGCAACCTCATCGACCCACTTCGCTGACCGCAGGACCTGCCGGCGTTAGATTCGTGTTCCAAGCGAGGGGATCTGCACCACGGCAGCTAGATGCCTCGACGTGAGCCAAATTGAATTGAATTGTCTGACGGCACTACCCGGTCACATTATGTTGTCCGGTCATGTTGACTGGGGACATCCCGTTGGTTGTTCGCAAGCAGGAGGTCTTCATGGCCGACGCCGATGCCGCATTTCCAGTCGGGTATTACGACCTGCACCCCGATGTGGCGCTGAATTTTCAGCTCAACCGCTTCTGGAACTGGGTTGGCGAACCCGAGATGCTCCACGAGCTGCGGCGGGTCGCGCCCAATCTGACTAACTACCACGAGTGGGTGCGGCAGTTGCTCGGCGTCGGTGAGCAAGCGCTGGCGGAGGGCCGCATGCTGGCGGGGGCGTATCTGATCCGGGCGGGCGAGTTCTTCATGTCAGCCGACGACCCCCGCCGTCGTGGGGCGCGTGAGACCTTTCTGGACACCATCCTCACCGAGTTCGGTGTGCGCGCCGACCAGCATCACGAGGTGGCCTACGGGAGGGCGACGCTGTCGGCGTACCGTCTCACCCCGGCGGAGCCCCGCGGGATCATCGTCGTCTTCGGCGGATTCGACAGCTACATCGAGGAATGGCTACCGCTGCTGTTGGCGTTGCGCGACGCCGAGCTGGACGTCGTCGCGTTCGACGGTCCCGGTCAGGGCGCAGCTCTGGAGGCCGGCGTACCGATGACTGCCGACTGGCGCCGGCCGGTCGCCGCGGTGCTTGACTACTTCACCCTCCACGACGTGACCCTGATGGGATTCTCGCTCGGCGGCTGCCTGGTGATGCGCGCCGCCGCTCACGAGCCGCGGGTCAGCCGCGTCATCGCCGACGACATTCTCACCGACTTCACGGCCTGCTTCACCCGGATGCTGACCGGCGCCCAGAAGGCGCTGATTGCCAACGCCGCCCACCTGCCCGAGGCCGCGGTGGACGCGTTGATAAACCGAGCCCGCAGCCGGAACATGCTCGCCGACTGGGGCATCGGAAATGCCGAATGGGTGTTCGGGGTCGACACCCCGGCCAAGGCACTGGCCGCGGTCCGCGAACTGCGGACAGATGACGTCTCGCCGCGGATCACCCAAGACGTCCTGCTCATGGCCGGCGCCGAAGATCACTACGTCCCCCTCAGCCAGCTCGGCGCGCAAATCCAGACCCTGACGAACGCCCGCTCGGTGACCGCACGCGTGTTCACCCGTGCTGAAAGTGCTCAAAACCATTGCCAAATAGGCAACTTGGGACTCGCCCTGCGTGTCATCCTCGGTTGGCTTGATTCCAGCGGCGGCAGACGGTGAACACCCGGCCGAGCACCTGAGTAGGTTCGCCGGTGGGGCAGTTCTGGGTAGCGCAGAGTCGGTGGCCGGCTTCGGCAGCGCACCGGCATCCACGCCGCGCGGGTCTTCTTCTGGGCGGCAAGCGATTCGGACTCGCTAGCAGAGTGACCGAGGGCAACTCCGTTACCGG
>Ga0209040_10003321_pt1 | contig 12389 bp, 14 predicted proteins | sample BogFormECP12_OM3_FD_188240 | JGI IMG/M metagenome (GOLD analysis project Ga0209040, IMG submission 188240) | Bog forest soil microbial communities from Calvert Island, British Columbia, Canada - ECP12_OM3 (SPAdes) (version 2) | ecosystem: Environmental > Aquatic > Freshwater > Wetlands > Bog ... | reverse complement strand
CAAGGCGTTTCTGCTTCCGCTCGGCATACGGGACGGCCTGCCGCTCGGCATCCGCCACGCCAAGGGCCTCAAGCGCCGCTCGGGCGCCACTGAGCCGCGGCTTCCCGGCGACATCGGATTGATACAGTGCGGTCGTGAACAGATCAGGATCTGCGAATCCACGCAACGCTTCGCGCCAGGCGCGTTCGTGCGGTGATGCAAGCAGAACGCCGTCAACGTCGAAAATCGCTGCCTTGAGTGCCCCGGTCTGGAGGCATCGCTGTGCCGGTCGTTCGCTGACGGTCATTTGCCTGCCCCTTGTTCTGTTTCCCCGTACTTTCGCGCGATAAGGACGTTTGGTTCCTCGCCCGAGTTGGCCGGGAACGAGGGCGACGGAACAAACGTTGTTGAATGGTGCTGGGGATGTTCCGCTGACGCCACTGATATCTCGTTGGGTGCGCTGTCCCACTGGTCCGATCCTAGGCGGCAGCCGCCCGGCTAGGACAGGATCGGAAACTACTCATTTCCGCTTCTTCATACGTCGCCGCGCCAGCCGCGGCCCGGAGACTAGCTGGTTTGATTGCAGCTCTCCCGACGGGCCGTCGGCGTCTCTGAACCTTAAAACGATTGCTGCCCGCTTGATCACGCACTTGCCGCGCCGGGACTGTCCCAACGCCGTGTCACACAAGTTGTTGTTCAGCGTTCCCGCGCCGATTAATCCCTGGACCGTCACATACGTGCTCTTCATGGTCTTCGCACTGGCTGCCCAATTGATCGCTGCAGGTCATCAACCACCCGCGCAAGCTGACAAGGCTCATGCGTCGACCACCAGCACTGTCTCTCCACCACGGATACCGCCGTCGGACGCTGACCGATGATGATCAAACGAGTCCGGACAGGAGGAGAGATACAATGACCGACGACAATTTGCGGCCGAATGCGAACGACCGTCCTGAGCAGGATATGCCCGAGCGAGATATGCCATAGCAGACGAGTCAACAAGCACAACAGAACCGGCCTAGTTCGGCGGTCCAGCCAGAACGGCGCGTGGCGCCTGGGGCTTCGCCGGCGCAAGTTGGCCATCTCTGAGGTTTTGCTCCAGCGGCGCGAGCTGTCAGCTGCGGAACATGTCAGCTGCGGAACAGTGACTCATGGCCAACGGCATGAGAGACTCGGCGGCACGCGCGGACAAGTCGTCACCGATCTTCGCCATGCCCACTCGCGTGCAAATCGATGCGAACACATGCGGTCCTCGATTTCGAGACGGCATGACATGGCACGCCTCCAGCCCAAGTAGCTTTGAAATCGGCTCGACCGTCGGCCGGTGAGGAGATAGCACTGCCAAGCATGCAGCAGCGCCCGGAAGGGCGTCGCAATCTGAAACGTAGGCCGAGGCGAAGAAACGGCCCTCTCGCCAAACAAAGAAACTGGCCAAAGCAGCCAATCCCCGCGCCCCGCTGCCGCTCGCCGCTCCGCCGCGTTCATTAACCAACAAACCGCGCATCCGACGGGTCAGCTTTCATGAGCGAAAGTGGATCTGTTGCCGTGAGCGCTGAGGCCAGCCGCCGACGCCGAATTATCGGATGGGTTGCTCAGCTCCGAAATTGGACCACAAGCGTGCATTCGGACTGGGCGAGGTGGGTAGTTTCCGAGCCTGTCGCGTTGGCATCGCAGTGCCATATAACTTTCAGAATGTTCATTGGGCGATGACCGCTTTCAGGAGCATGTCCGCGCGCATTGCGACCCAAGCTTACGAAAAACGGCTTCACGGTCATTACGACTGGCTTGGATACGGATGGTAATGGAGGACACGCTGGCGTGATCGGACTTGCGCCGGAGATGCCGATCATGGCGCCAGCGTAAGCCGTTCGGCCATTCGGTCGAGATCACGGATTTCAGCTTGGAGATGGAAGATAGCAATGTCCCACCCGGACGCCTTCGCTTTGAAAAACTCGGGCCTCAATGCATTTCTTTTTGCCGAGGTCGGTACCGAGCTCAATGGTTCGCCGCTCACGATTCTCTCCATCCTGGCGCGACTTGGACAGGATCCATGGGCTGAGGCAGCAAGACTCACCAAATTGCCGAAAACGGCAATGATTGATTGCCTGGCACAGAGCATTGCAAAAATGCCGCTAGGCCCGCGAGCGCTCATGGATGCGCGCGTCACTGCCGCTCGGCTCGTCCTGCTCCTTCCTGGGCAGACCTCGACAACTCAACAAAGCGAAAGCGTGGCGACTACCGCACCAACGATGCCGAGATGGCAAGTCCTGGCAATCCTCTGGTGTGCTCTGGCCTTTGGGATGGCGGTTAACGCGATCCTGGTACCGCACCCCACTGCCGCGGTCGCTACGCCGATTGGGCAGACCGTCGAGCACACGCCGTGACATGATGAGATCGAGCACGGCACCCGCGCACAGCCTCGATCATGGCGGCGCGGGGTCGGCACCAGTCGAGCCTGGGTAGTTTCCGAACCTTCTCTCGGCTACTTCGCTTTCGCTAAGGTCTCGACCGACCACTCTACGGGCAGACCACATGATTCCACGTGAGCCACCGCTCTTGGGTGGCGCTCGTGTTGGCATCTCGGAATTCATCGTGGCCGAGACCCGGGAGAGCGCGGTCCCCAGGCCTGAATGTCGATGCGTCTTCACAACGGCCACAGGTTAGATCCGGCGTTGCCAAAAGGAAGTCCCTCGGAGGGATTATCGGGCGTGACAAGACGCATATGGCTGGCAGTTACATTGTCGCTGCCCCTCGCGGTCAGCGGAGGCGTTTGGTGGTGGTCCGAGCGCCCGCTACGCAACCACCAGCAGGTCCGCCCGACCCAGTCACTCAGCGTCGAGCGGTCGATCACGATGCCCTGGCGCTTCAGCATCTCGGATTGCCGGTACAACGGCAGGAAGTCGCAGAACTTGCTGACCAGGACATGCGCCAGCAGCGCTTCGGTTGCCATGCCGCCATCAATCGGCCGCTCCGGCGCGGGCGCCTGCACGACGGCCTCCCCGCAGGCGCGGCAGCCATAGCGCGGACGCCGGATGACCTTCGCCCGCAGTTGCGCGGGCACGATGTCCAGCATCTCCGTGCGCGTCTCCTCGATCAGATGCAGCGCGCCGCCGCAGCAGGGGCACTCTTTGCTGTCGACGTCGATCACCATCTCGTCGCGTGGCAGATGCGACGGCAGCGCCCCAAGATTGCGTCGCGGTGGGCGGCGCGGCGGCGTTGCCGCGCTTCCTCTGACTGCGCAGCGGCGTCTTCGGCCGCCTCGCGCTCGGCAATCTCCTGCTCGCAATCTTCGATCGCGAGCTTCAACTGGTCGGGCGACAGCTGTTCGGAACGGCGCCCGAAACGATGACGCAGCAGCTTCTGGATCAGAACGCGCAGCTTGTCGTTCTCCACAGTCAGCTCGGTCAGCTGCGCGTCGTGCTGCATGCTCGCCGTGACGACGTCGCGAATCATGCTTTGCAGCACGGCAGAATCTTCCGGCAGGGTGGTCAGGTCGATCTGCATGGCGGCATGATGAACGACGCTGCCGCGTCGCTGAAAGCACTTTTTCCGTCTACCGATATTTATTAACCTGCCAGTTCCGGTCTGCGACTTGTTACTGGTGCCCGCCACTCGCAGCCTTCCAGCAACGTCGCCAACTGGGAAGCCGTCAACGAAATTGTGCCCGTGCTCGTCATCGGCCAGATGAAGTGGCCGCGCTCCAAACGCTTGTAACTCAACTAGGAATGCAGACTCTTCCACAGGTTTAACGCAGCTTGTCCGGGTGACACACCCATTTCACCCACTAAGCGGGCAACAGTTCGTCTGCGTGGGCGAGCGGTATAACCGCTCTGGCAAGCGCCTCTTGCTGCGCGTCGACGATGGGACGGTCTGCTCTGTCCCACCGCAATGGACCGACGTCGTATGCCCGAACCCTGAAGTCATCATTGGGCAAGGCCGCGCGCTCTTTCGCGTTGCGGACCTGATGGAACTGGCAGGGCTTGTGGCGCGGCTTTCCCTCCGGAAGCACCGGAATGGAGCCGAGGGTGTGTAAAGCTAACTCTGCCGCATGTGTAAAGTGAATGACGCCGCATGGTGGGGGCAATGACCGAGATGGCAGCGATTATAGTGAGAATATCCCTTCCATCGACCGTTGACACGGCTACGGTGAGCGGCATAGTTGCCATTACGTGGTTTGTCCCATACCGTCTTGAGGTTGAAGGTGCCGGCAAAGCACGACAGCAAGCGCTCGAAAGCCGAGGCCCTCCTCGACGAGGGCACGTTGAACCGAGCTCCCGAGAAGGTCCGCGATCCGAAGTTTCGGGAAGGGGAGTTCTTCGATCCCCGCGATGCCGTGCAGGTCAAATACGAGATGCTGCGCCGCGTCTCGATCGAGAACGCGCCGGTGACGGAGGCTTCCGACGAATACGGCGTTTCAAGACCTACCTATTACCAGGCCAAGGCGAACTTCGACGAAGCGGGCGTCGCCGGGCTGGTGCCCAAGAAGCGAGGCCCTCACGGTCCGCACAAGATCCGCGGGGAGGTGTTGACGTTTCTCAGGAGCAGCTGGTTCCTGGCGAGCCGATCCGGGCGCGCGAGCTGGCGAGGTTGATCCGCCAAGAATTCGACCTCGATGTGCATCCGAGGACGATCGAGCGCGTGGTCGCTGTAAAAAAAACTTCCAGGTGATGACAGAGTCCACGGCGGAATGTTCATCGTAGCTCTCTATTATCTTAGCCCAATACGAGATCCTGCGAATTGCCACCTTCGGTGAGGCGCTGGCACCAGAGTCCCGCAGCGGGTTAGCGCTCTTTCTACGTCGAGGGATGTGGGGATGGGCGCGGATACTGGCAGCGACTAGCACTCGGCCCTTGCCAGCTCTTACGACACCATCGAGTGCGACCGAGTCATACGATCGCGGCGTCGTCATTCAGGTATTTGCTACGATGACAATGAATATCCTCAACCGGAGAGCACCATGAATGCGTCTGTCAAAGTCCAACCTCGCCATCTCGAGCGCGGCGCCTACTTGTACGTCCGGCAGTCTTCGATGCGACAGGTCATCGAGAATGTCGAAAGTACCAAGCGGCAATATGCGCTCCGCGGGCGCGCGACCGCACTCGGCTGGCGCGACGACCAGATCATCATCATTGACAATGATCAGGGTGAGTCCGGCGCATCGGCTGCTTGGCGTGAGGGCTTTCAACGACTGGTCACTGAAGTGGGTGTGGGGCACGCCGGCATCGTTATGGGTCTCGAGGTCTCGCGTTTGGCGAGGAACAATGCTGACTGGCACCGCTTGCTCGAGATCTGCGCCCTCGCTGATACGTTGATTCTCGACGAAGACGGCGTGTACGACGCAGGCAACTTTAATGATAGACTCTTGCTCGGCTTGAAGGAAACGATGTCGGAGGCCGAATTGCATGTCCTCAAAGCCCGGTTACGGGGCGGGATCCTCAACAAGGTGCGGCGGGGTGAGTATCGTTGTGTCCTTCCTACCGGCTTCGTGTACGACGAAGCCGGGAACGTAGTGCTTGACCCGGACGCTCGGATCAGGGAGACGATCACCTACTTCTTTGATACGTTCTCGCGCGTGGGTTCTGCTTCCCAGACGGTCAAGATATTTCGGAACGAGGGGCTCTGCTTCCCGTCGCGGCTGCGCAACCAGCGTACCACAATATTTCGGCCACTCACCGCGTCGACGGCGGTGCGTACGCTGAACAACCCGCGTTACGCCGGCATCTATGCCTATGGCCGACGGCGTTACTGGCGGAACCCCGACGGGAAGAAGACACTGCGGAAGCGCGAATGCGGTGATTGGCTCTCCTGCATCCCAAATGCTCATCCCGGTTATATTAGCTGGGAGCGATTTCAACAGAACCTCAAGATCCTCGAGGCCAATGGTCGAGGCTACGGTGTGGCGCGGGCGTCGCCGCCGCGTGAGGGGGCGGCGCTATTGCAAGGCCGCGCCGTGTGCGGTCGATGTGGCCGACATCTCCGCGTCCGATACGCGGCGCGGCGCGGGAGGCTCGAGACATGGTATATCTGTGACCGCGCACACGGTAATCAGGGCGAGCCGAACTGCCAGTCGATTGCAGGATGGCCCGTCGACGAAGCGGTCGGTGCGCTTATCGCCGAGAGAATGACACCTGCCGCGGTTGAATTAGCACTCGAGATCCGAAAAGAGATCGAAACTCGCTACGAGGAGGCCGATCGATTGCGAAATCGTGCAGTCGAACGTGCTCAAATAGAAGCGGATCTCGCGCAGCGTCGGTTCATGTTGGTTGATCCGGCCAATCGGCTGGTCGCTGATACACTCGAAGGCGAGTGGAATGATAAGCTCCGCGCTCTGGCCAAGGCGCAAGAGGAGAGGGAGCGTGGGCGACAGGAGGATCTGTCCGTTCTCAATGATGAAGTCCGTGAGCGACTCGTCGCCATGACCACGGATTTTAACGCGCTCTGGTGTGATCCAGGCATGCCGAACCGTGAGCGCAAACGATTGCTTGCCTGCGTCATTGAAGACGCAGCCCTCATCAAGTTCCCGACGGAAGGGACCACCAAGATCCATATCCGGTTCAAAGGCGGCAAGACCGAGACACTCACGACGCTGAACCCCAAATCGTCAGCCCAGCAGGTAAAAACTCAGCCGACGATCGTCAATCTCGTCGACGAGCTACTCGATCACCATATCTATTCGGAAATCGCCGACCTACTCAACGAGCGTGGGCTTCGCCCCGGCGGATCAGCACGACGCGGGCAAGGGACCGAGAAATGTTGACGAAAGACGAGGCGGCCGCCCATCTCGGAATCCATGCCTCCACGCTCGTCCGATGGGCGGAGCAAGGTATCGTCATGCGACATGCCTACAACGACCAGGCATTTCTGTATGAGCCGATTGGAACGGACCCACCAATCAAACACAGCAGTCGATGGGATCGGCTCATCGATCGAGCAGCGGCAATCAAAACCGCCAAGGCATCAAACCCCTCGCTTCAAGTCGAAGGAGCTGTAGTGTGATGACAGGTAGTTGGTCAGCAGACACAGGCCGATGCCGTCGTGCCAAAGAAGCTTGATCAGGCCGGCACCTCTGCCACGGAAGGCAAACACTGCGCCATCGAACGGGTTCTGTTCCAGCACCTGCTGCACTTGCATGGCCAGACCCGCCATCCCGCGGCGCATGTCTGTGGTGCCGCAGGCAAGATAGACCCGGACACCAGGCGGTGCGGCGATCATGATTGCGCCAGCGCGGCCAACACCCGCCGCAATGCAGCTTCGTTCACCTCGGCATCAACACGCACCATCGCGCCACCCGACAGCATGATCTCGATCCGACCGTCCGGCTCGGCGCTTGGCGACGTCAGAGGCGTTAGGGGTGCGGCTACCGCCGCGTGTGGGTGCCCCGCCACAACATCGACGCGCACGAAGCGCGGCTTGGTGTCGACCACTGCGCCGAGCGCGCCGCACAGCAGTTGTTGTCGCCATGTATACAGCAGACCGCCGCTGATGCCGTACCTGCGGGCCACCATGATGGGCGATACGCCCGGCTGCAAACTCTCCGCGGCAATCTCGCGCTTCTGCTCCGCCGTCCAACGGCGTCGGCGCTCGCGGCCCGTGATCACCTCGATGCGCCGATTGCGAGCACCCGCACGATCGGTCGTTGGAGCGTCTTCAGATTCCAACGCCACTGACATTACCCTGTCGTCCTTCCTCAAGGACGACAGCTGGCCCGTTTTTCCCCGCGCCGCGCAATGTGCTGCCGCGACATCGCTTACGTTTATGCCGAATAATGGCCACGATGTTTCACTGCCGTCCGGAATCCGTTATGTCGTCACACTTGACGCTGATACGCGTCTACGGATCGGGACGACCAAGCGGCTGGTTGGCAAGATGGGGCATCCCCTCAACCGGCCCTATTTCGATCCAGATGCCGGTCTGGTTTTGCGGGGTCACGGCATGCTGCAGCCCCGCGTCACCCCGTCGTTACCCTTCAGCAGCGAGGGCTCCCTGTTTCAGCGCGCCTTTTCGGGGCCAAATGGCCTCGATCCCTATGCGCTCGCGGTTTCTGATGTCTACCAGGATATGTTTGAAGAGGGTTCATATTGCGGCAAGGGGATCTATGACGTCGACAGCTTCGAGGCCGCGCTCGAGGAGCAAATCCCGGAAGACTCGGTTCTTAGCCACGATCTCGTCGTACCGGTGGCACCGCGAAGCAGTCGGTTGAGCTCGTGCAATTTGCCGCGCTTGCGCTCCCAGCCGATCCACATTCCCTCCCCTTCGTTCCAGATACGCCGCCGATGAAGGAGAAAGATAACGCGCGCTATTCCCGGCAGGCCCGTAGCGCGTGTTAAGCCGCGCTATTCCGGCGATCGCTTCATCAAGAAGACTTTCGTCGTTAGCGTCGTGCTCGGTTGCACAATCGCGCCAGTCGGAGATTAGCGCGAGGGTAAGGTTTCATCCGGATTGGAAAGATGATGCTCCTCGAGTCGGTCGACCTGTTTCTCGATCGTCGACACGTCGACGAGCAATGTCGGCACGACGACAATTGTGCGCAGATCTGACGTGACACCGTTGCGCAATTCCAATCCCGGTAGAATCTTGCCACCGACGAGTTGTGTGATCGCGCGGTTTACAATTGTGACCGCGACGTCCGAGGCCGGAACGAGGCCGACAATCGCCAGGACAAGTAGTGACCAGCCACCGGTCCCGATACACGCAACCGCGAGTACCGCGAGCGCGAGAACGATCCCGCTGACGATTGCGACCATGCCCACATAGCTCGTCACGCCAAGATTGGAATTGAGGCGGAAGAACCGTGTCCCGAACGGGACCCGGCAGCCAAGTTGCTTCTCGAAGGCCCGACGACCTCCGGCAATAAGGTAATATCCCGGGTCACTTTCACGCCACGCGGTGGGGTCCTTATTGGCTGCTTGATCCGCCGCACGCTTGCCTGCCGCTATCGCGCGCTCGGCGACGCTCACTTCGTCGCGGCCCGACCCGCGCGAATTCCTCGATCGCGCGCCGGTAAGGATCACGCGTCGGAAAGTCCATCGCTGCAAATTCGCTGGCGTCGCGCAACACCGAATCGACCAGACTCACGCTTTCAGAAAATTCTGGCCAATTGATCATCGTAATCAGGCGCATGCTTGTGATCACGTTGCGAACCGTCACATCCGTCGCGCTCTGTCGCTGAAACTCCTCGCGGACGATTTGGTCAGTGGTCGTGCTTTCCACCCTCAATCTGTCATTCAGCCAGCGCAGCGCCGGAGTACTATTAGGATCCTGGTCACGCAGACGGTGGGCGAGTTCGACGGCGAACGCGGTCGACCATGGTGCTTGGCCAAGGCTGTCGACGATTGTCGAGGCTTGTTCGGAACCCACCGCGGCCGCGCCCGAGGCCCGGTCTGCGAACGTATCGGCCAACCGGCTCGCCGATTGCTGTGCCTCGATTGTCTCGGCCAAACGGCGCAGATTCTCTACCAACGTGATACGCAGAGTGATAGCAAGCGCCCACAACTCGCCAATGGTCAGAGGTTGCACCCGCTGGTACGCTTCGACGAAGCGCGTCAGCTTCTGGATGTCAAGGGCGCTGTTTGTATGGGCGACCAGCGCCCAGGCGACGCCGAACACACGCGGATAGCCCTGCAACCGTCCGTCCGACAGCTTCGGGAGCAGACGATAATAGCCCGGAGGGAGGTCATCCTTGATTTCGCGGATCTGGTCGGCGACAACATGGAAATTGTCCAGCAACCATTCTGCCGCTGGCGTGATGGGCTGGTGCGTCGAAGTTGCGCGGACGATGGCTCTATAAGTCGCGGTGAGGACTCTGGTGTTGTCATAGAGCCGCTTGGTGATCGGACGGCTTCGCCCTAAGTCGGGTGCGACGTGCTGTGCCGCCGCCAGACTCTCCGCGTGCTGCTCAAGGCGCTCGACGCTGAAAAGTTCGGCACGGATAGGTGGCTCTGGCGGCTCGGGACTGTTCTGCCTGGGCATACGAAAGAGCGAAGCACCCAAGCTCGCACTCCCTTTTGTAATGACACCGAGTCGACCCTAAGCCGCGTTCTACATTGGTCGCATGACCCATTGCCGTGCATGAGTCCCCACATTCCCAGGGCCACTTCGCAAGCTGCTTACGAATCGACAGCAATTCCTGCTCCCGCTCTTTGCTCACTTTTGGATAATTCATCTCGAGTCCCTCGAACGTATCCAGAATGATTTGGGAGACAATCAGCCGAGCGTTTTCCTTGTCGTCGGCGGGAACGATATACCAGGGAGAGTCGCTAGTGCTTGTTGCACTGAGGCACTCCTCATGTGCCTTTCTGTAATGCTTCCAGAATCTCCTTTCCTTGATATCGTCGGTGCTGAATTTCCAGCTTTTTTCGGACTCGTCGATGCGGGCAAGAAAGCGCGTGCGTTGCTCTTCCTTGGAAAGATGCAGGAAAAACTTGACTATGCGGGTTCCGTTGACGTGGAGATGTCTTTCGAGATTCGTGATCGAGCGGTAGCGCTGATGCCAAAATGCCTTGTTATCCGCCGGCTGGTCCACGAGCGCTTCGCTGCTCAGCAGTTCGGGGTGTACACGGACGACCAGAACCTCCTCGTAGACCGATTGAAGATACCAATCCGTCCGCGCTCCGGCAGATCACGCGTGGTGCGCCATAGGAAATCGTGTTCCAATTCGGCGGCGCTGGGATGCTTAAAACTGAACACCTGGCAGCCCTGCGGATTAACGCCGGACATCACATGCCTGATGGCGCCATCTTTGCCCGCCGCATCCATCGCCTGAAGGATCAGCAGGATCGCATGGCGATTTGATGCATAGTGGAGTTGCTGTTGTGCACTTAGCTGCGCAACGTGTTCTTCCAGAAGTTTGTTATATTGATGCTTCGATTTGTACGCGGGTTCGACTTTCGTCGGCCACTTCTCGAGACTGACCTCCTCTCCTTCGTCTACAGGGAAGGCCTTTGAATGCATTCTCATTGGTGTTCTTTCCAGCGGCCTGGTCGCCGATACGTGCTTAGGATCACTTGGCGATTTGCGGCGTTGACGCAGGCGCTGCCATGGCCTTTGCCTCGGGTCGAGGCTCGGACTTGGCCTCGGACTGTGGCATAACTTTTGCTCCAGATTCCGGCTTTGGGTCGGCTTCAGGCGACTTTGCGGTTACGACGGGTGCTGCAGCTTGGGCGATAGCTGCGGCGATGAGACGCCCGGCATCCTCCGGATCTTTGACGAGCCCGGTGACCAGGAGCTCACCGAGCGGTGTATTGAGCAGTGTCGCAACGCCGGTACTGGTTTGAGGCTCGGGTCCGACTTTCACGGCCGGTTGATCCTCGGCTCTGGTTTCGGACTTCGGCGCGGCTTGGGCTTCAGTCTTAGGCTTCTCTTTCGCTTCAGGCCTAGGTTCCGCTTGGGGGTTTGGCTCGGTTGTCTCATTGGGCATGGACTCGGCCTTGTCGGGTTTCAGCTCTGCTTTTGCCTCGGGTTTCGCTTCGGTCTTGGCGTCGGGCATAGACTCGGCATTGGCCTGAGGCGCAGGCGCGGCTTCGGTGGCGTCGAGAACTCGATACGCGAGCAGCTTTACCGGATCTGTCACGAGAAACCAGGCTAAAGCATAACCCCAAACCAGTGCCGCCCAACCCCACCAGAGAGGCGCCACCAGGAACCCGAAAACACAGATCAGCGTCGCCGCTATCTGCGTTCCGACTACCGCGAGCAAGAGTATCCACGCCGGTCGTATTGACCACCACGGCCCGCGCGTGCGCGTTTGGAAGATCGTCAAATGTCCAGCCACTGACAGCAACAGATACATCATGGTCTGGATCTGCGGGCGGTCGATGCCGAAAACACGGTCACCAAGGTAAAACAACCCAAATGCGGCAATCGGGCCAACGAGACCCAGAACTGTGGCGACTCCAAGAACCACGCGCATGTTCCACGCTTCGGGCTGGTTCCTGTAGAGGACATTGTCATAAGCGATGGACAGGATCGCGCCGTCGTTAAGCAACGCCAGCATCACGATCATGATCGCAGTCAGAGGATAAAAGTTGAAGATGACGATCGCCAGCGTCATGAACAAAAGTACGCGCAACGTCTCGGCGATGCGGTACATCGCATAGCTGTTCATCCGCTGAAAGATCTTCCGGCTTTCCTTGATCGCGTCGATAATCACCGATAGCCCCGGTGCCACCAACACAATGGAGGCTGCTGCGCGTGCCGCGTCCGTCGCGCCGGAAACAGCGAAGCCGCAGTCGGCCTTTTTCAGCGCGGGGGCGTCATTCACCCCGTCGCCCGTCATACCGACAATGTGGCCGTGCTTCTGTAGCACATCGACGATGTGGAATTTGTGCTCAGGAAATACTTGGGCGAAACCGTCAGCATCCTCGATGGATTTGGTTACCGCCGCGGTTTCCTTAGTCTTGGAGTCACCGAGGGTG
>Ga0209040_10003319_pt1 | contig 12396 bp, 11 predicted proteins | sample BogFormECP12_OM3_FD_188240 | JGI IMG/M metagenome (GOLD analysis project Ga0209040, IMG submission 188240) | Bog forest soil microbial communities from Calvert Island, British Columbia, Canada - ECP12_OM3 (SPAdes) (version 2) | ecosystem: Environmental > Aquatic > Freshwater > Wetlands > Bog ... | reverse complement strand
CCAAATCCGTGCACTCGTCCAGCGTCGCAGATTTTGGCTGCGTTGTCTTCAGCCGATAGAGCAAATGCCAGCGATCTTGAAAGATCCGATAGAACCAGCGACGCAACGTCAGGCGCCTCGCCGGATGGTAAACCACTGCTTCCGACGCGAACAGGGCACTGAACCCGTTCTGGCTCAGCCTCCATGCCAACTCGAGATCCTCTCCTCCGGCTTCCAGAAAATCTTCGTCGAACCCGCCCAAACGGGAAAACAAGTCACGTCGAATTCCAAAATTACAGCTCCAAAGCAACCCTCCGGAAAGGTTCTCGACAATTTCTTCCAGCGGATGGTTCGTCTTGTCCGGGCAGATCGTCTTACCTTCAGCGAGATTCGCATTGGCCAGTGCGCTGCTCAGATTCTCCACCCACCTGTCCCCCGGAATACAGTCATCATCGATGAACGCGATCCAATCATATCTCGCCTGGCTGGCGCCAAAGTTTCGGTTGGCCGCCGGTCCTCGCCGAGGTCCCCGGACCCATTTGACGCCAGGGAAACGGCCATGGATTAATTGCCGAGTCCGATAGCTGTTGCTGTCGTCGGTCACAATCACTTCTTCTGCGCCGGTGACCTTTTCCAGGCATCTGGCGAGCAACTCAGGACGTTCACAGGTCGGGATTACGACTGAAATCATCTGCGAGTCCAAAACTGGTAGTGTGGACAGAGGAGACTGATACACGCTGCCGGGATGTCTCCGGCCTTGAGATCTGCCGCCGCCATCACCTTCAACGCGTAACTAATCTGGCGCACATACTCCCGAACTCCCATCCCGTCTGGCGTGTTCCAACGAGCGTAACGTTCCAGAACTTCAAGGATTCCGTTGTCGGCAACCGATCGCGCGAAGAGACCTGGATCGAACACGACGGAATAACCCGCATCGCGTAGCCGTTGCCCCAGATCGGCGTCTTCTCCGGCGCGAAGGGCTGCATTGAATCCGCCGACGATTTCAACGGCCGATCTTCGAACGACGAAGCATCCCGAAGCCAGCGCCGCGTCGCGTGATATAGCGCGCTCCATATTTGACCGAAACAGGTGCCGGCCCCGCCACCGGTTTGATGCCGTCGGGACTCCAGCTTCCTTGATCCATCCGAAAACCGCCGCCACTTTCTCGTCATCGAACCAAGGCAAAGCATGAGAAAGAAAATCTCGATCAAGCACCAGCGACGCATCGCATCCGAGCACGAGCTCAAAATTCGCTTCCTGCATTGCTCTCGTTCTGGCTGCCCCGCGACCTCGATTCACTTCCAGACGAACTATCCTTACCCCTTCTATCTCCGGAAGACCATCCGTTGAACCGTCATCAACGAGAAATATTTCATCCGGCCGCCGAGATTGCCCGAGCACAGATTTTACAGCATCGCGAATACTTGGCCCGGCGTTATGACAGGGTATGTAGGCGCTCACGGGCATACCGACGGAATGAGCAATAAATCGAGAGGCCAAGAAGTCAAGCACTCAAGAAGGCGGAAGCGGCTCGTTCCAAAATATATTCGTTTCTAAACCTTTACGATCCGGCCGAGCTCATGGTTCACGGGTGTTTCCGGATCCCTGACTTCTTGACCTCTTGAATCCAAAAGCTCACCGTCTATCAATCAAGCCTTTGAATTCTTTGCGGAGCAAGATGAAGCGCCAGTTAGCAGAGGCACTAACTCCGATTTGTGCCGGGCTGATCTACCTTCTGCGCAATCGTTCGAGCTTCTCATTGAACCGCCTCGAACTGCAGTCCGTTCAATTTTCGTATTCGCAATTTGGAGAAGATCTCGCTGTATGTCGCCTTGCAGACGAGTTGGGTTTGGACAAGAGCATCTACGTCGACGCTGGAGCTTATCACCCGATTTTTGGGTCCAACACGCTTCTGCTTCACAAAAAGGGCTGGCGAGGAATCAACGTCGATCTCGCTACCGAACGGATAGCCGAGTTTCACCGGTACCGACCGAAGGATCACAACGTTGTGGCGTGTCTTTCGGACAGAGTGGCGTCGGTCGAGATCGCCCACTACGAAATACCTAGCACCGATCGGGTACTCGATCCGCGAAACCCGAAAAAACTCTCAATCGCTGGCCAAAAGCCGATCCGCTATTCGTCGACAATCACAACTACTCTTACTGCCGTTGTTGAAGAGTCGCCTTTTCGATTGGATGAGGTCCAATACCTGAACGTCGATTGCGAAGGTAGCGACTTGGCGGTAATTCGTGGTCTAGATCTCGATCGATGCCACCCTGCGATCTTGAGCATTGAAGCCTTCGGCGATGCAGAGAGCGAAGCGATTGAGCAAATTCTCGCTCCGTACGGTTATCGTTGCAAAGTCAGCATCCCGCCAACGATGATTTTTGTGAGGCGCTAGGCTGCATGATTGACAAATCCCTAGCGATTTGTGAATCATGCAGGCTCAGGCAGCAGAATTCTCCGGCTGCGTCGGGGACAGGAGACTAGCCTGTATCGCTCCACAAATCTCTAAGGATTTGTGAGCGATGCTATAAGGGCGAGGGCGATTTGGCCAAGAGCTCGCTGTCTATCTTATCCATCAAATCCAGCGAATACCGCGGGTCCACCTTGCGCGTGAAAAGCATCCCGGAGCTCCTAATCTCATCAAAATCTTCGATCCTCACGATGGCGGGGTATTCGTTGCGTCGACCATCCCAAAACACGCAACGAAGATCGTTGTTTTCCAAATTAAAGCCCTCGGAGTTCATGAGGATCGTCTGGAAGAAAATCTCGTCACTCGATTTTGTGTAGTGAAATATTCTGGCAAAACGAGCATTCTGCCACAAGTAAACAAAGATACGCTCTGCGGCGCCTCGGGTGATATTCCACCAGCTTAAGCCTCCGAAAAAGACCACCTCCTGAGGTAAAGGGCGGGTCTTTGGCAAGAAAAGGCCGCAAAGCCGGTACATGAAACGCAACCGCCGCGCCCTCGGTATTTCCTTGCACGGGTATTCAAGGCGCTGTTTGCCGATCAAAAAATGATAGTGAGTCAGTCGTTCAAAACCTCCGGTATCTGGCCAGATTGACCACGGCAGACGCGCCCACTTGACAAAACTGATCCCCTTATTCCGTTCAAAAAAGTCTGCCATGAACTCCGGCGTCCGAAGGGGATAGTCCTGCCCGCTGAGCAGGACGTACATGCCCGCTTTCTGGTCCGTCCTGAGCGCCTCCCGCAGTAACGTTAGAGAGGCTTTCACCTGATCAAACGTTCCCCAGCGGCATCTAACTCGCGGGACCCAGTGAACATCGCGAATGCCCTCTCGAAGAAATAGATTTTTAAAAGGACGGATATCCGCATCTTTATCGATATGAATGAAAATGGAGGCAAGCGGACTTTCGAGCCTCCTCACGAGTCTAACCAGCAGTTCCGGGTATTTGTGAGCCGCGATAAGAAACGCAATCTTCATTTGAGATGAGCAACAACCGAATTTACTCGTACATCCAATTCGATTGAAACGCCGTCATGTCATAAGCGCCTACAACAACTTTGTAACTCTTGGAGATCAATAACTGGATACACTCCGCCTTGTCAGTTGGGGGCAAATGAGCGTGCTCGAAATGAATGATCAGCGGCGATACTTTGCTAAAATCAATGCTCTTGACTATTATAAAATCATAACCTTCCGCGTCGATCTGGAGGAGGTCGATCTTCGTAACGTGATGTTTCTCTATCAATCGTGAAAACGTAGAGCACGGAGTGTCGACTTTCTCAAGGGCATCTCGGAGATCGACTGGATGGGAGAGGTGTTTGGTGATATGTTCAGGATTGAAGGAACACAATGTTTTGTGATCAGCGTGAAAGAGGTGCGCGAATTCCTCCTTCAATTTGTACAGGGGCAGAGAGCATTCTTGGTCTGCAATAGCAGTGCGCTCAAAGATTAAACCTGGAAAGTTCGCATAATTCCTCCTCAACTTCTCAAATGCATCCGGCTGTGGCTCGACTAGAATTCCGCTCCAACGATATCGACGAATAAATTTCTGAATCGGGTCACATTCACGTCCATCGTAGGCACCGATTTGGACGAAGAAGAAGTGTTCTGTTCGACTGTTAAATGCGGAGATAATTCCGGCGAAGGTTGCCGGCTCCCCGAAACAGACGCAATAGCCGCGCTTTTCAAGCAGGCGAATTAACAGTTTCTTGAGTATAGCAAGCATAGGCTGGCGTCCCGGGTTGCGTTTGAATCATCATTTATTTTTAACGCACATTTGTGCGCGAACAATTCATTTCAACTAAGTTCTCGCGCCGCGTCACGTTCACGACCTGGCGGCGTTACAGAAGCAGGGCATGATGTGCCAATCCTCATTTTACGCTCATCGCTAGTTCCTCGTAGAGCTTTAAATGAGACTCGACCATCAGCTGCTCAGTGAACCTCCTCTGCACACGCTCGCGTCCCGCATGACCAAATTTCGCCATCGTTTCAGGTGATAGTATGGCCGCCATCAAGGCGTTTCCGAGATCTTGCGAGGAAAATGAATCCGCGATGAATCCCGAAACGCCATTTTCCACCTGCTCGACGACTCCATCGGTAGGCGTGGATACCACGCAACATTTCGCTGACATGGCTTCCAGTATTACGCACGGGAAATTTTCTCGTGGTGAGGCGTACAGAAATATATCGCCTGCTTCATAAAGCTCGGCCAGTTTCGCTCTCGATGAGACGTAACCCATGTCGAGACAGGAAAAATGTCCCGACAATTGACGAATTGCCCAACCACTGTTCATGCCTGCGAAGACAAACTGGACTCCGGTCGGATCGGTTCTTTTGAGGGCTGCTTCAATCGTTTCAAAGCCCTTTAAGGAATCCCGAAAATCTCGATTTACGATCAAGACGACGATTGAGCTCGCCCGTAAACCGAGGGAATCCCTAAAAGCCGGGTCATGTTTCCGATAAAATGAGAACTGATCGGGATCGACGCCGTTCGGAATATGGGTCACCTGCCAGTTCCTTCCGACCGGACTTTTAGCTATCTTCTTTGCCAAATGGTTTGATGGAGCAACCACGTGGATCGGTGCATCAGCAAGATACTCAAGCTTTCGTTGCAGCTGCTCCGCCGTGTTATCAACACCGCAAATCGGCCACTCATCGACACGCGGACATCGTCCGCACTTTTCAAGATATCGCGTACACTCGCCGGGATGGTCGCAGCCACCTGTGATTCCCCAAAATCGATGAAAAGTCCAAACCAACGGCTTATGTACTGAGAGATACGCAAGCGACTCAATGGAAGCATAGATACCGTGAAAATTATGAACGTGAATGACGTCGAGCGAACTATGGGCAAGTTTTCGGATTGAGCGGTTGGTCCACGCGTAGCGAGGCGCCCAATGCTGCACGAGCGCATGAATTCGAGACTGATCCAACCGGCAGAGCATGCGCGGATACATTGGAACTACCCCCAGACCACGAGGAAAGGCCTTCCCGTCCGCGATATATAAAAAGGATTTATGAACCTTTCTGCAAGCGAAGTGCAACTGTCGAACAGCCGTCTCAGCACCGCCGAGCTGGTAGTAATTGTTGACGAAGCCCAATTTCATCTAAGTTAGTTTGACCGCATCACGAATCGATTTCGGATAGTTCTATGGGTTTAACGGTTTGCGAGCCGTGCCCGAAAGCCCGGTGAACATAGACGCCTCAGAGTCGTAGGGCTCGGATGGCACGTCATGTTTATTGAGGAACTGGATGATTGGTCGAAAAAGGAAAGACAAAATCTTCCGCTTGTACGGACGCATCCCTCGATAGCTGACCCAAAGACCAAGCATTTGCGCCAAACTTGCATCCCAACCACCGTGTACCTTCAATTGCAATTCCGTGAACCCGGCCTCGTTGAACAAACGCTTCAGCGCGAACGGCGTGTATCTATAGTGATCATGAGGAACCTCATGTAGAGGCCATAAAAACGGGACCGTGAAGAGGAAGAAACCGCCGGGTTTTAGCACTCTAACAATTTCGTACAGTAATTGCTTCGGCTCAGTGCAATGCTCCAGCACCTCAGTCGCCATTGCGGAATCTACCGAAGCATCTGCCAGCGGAATATGCTGACCATCAATGATAAGATCCGGTTGGCCATGGGGATTGCCCTCGACATCAGCACCGACGTATCTCTTTACCTGGCTAGGCGGGCTTAAAATGAGAGATTTATAAGGCATTCGACCGCATCCAACATCAAGGAAGGTTCCGGAGAAGTTATGCAATTGCTCCGTAATGAAGCGCAAAATATCGCCTCTGAGTCGATAATCGTGCAACCGGTCCAGGACGGCTTTGGGAGCAAGAAAGGCATCATAGACCGCCCTTATGCCGGCGTCGCTGCTTCTCATCCTCTATTCTCCATCAGCATAGTACCGCACCGCTCTGGTCGGCCATTCCGCTGGATCACACGATCCGAATGGCACTCACTCAAAACGCGAAAACCCAACCGTTCAGCCAATCCGACCAATTGCTCGCGCCCCTCGCCTCCTCGATGCCATGAATGCCATTCAAATATCAAATATCCTGCTTGGGAAAGTATGCCCGTATAAGATTTCAGAAAATCGTATTCCGCCCCCTCAATATCCGCTTTTACGAGATCGTAAGGAGGCGGCATCTGGTTCAGGATGTCATCTTCCCGGATGCAGGCAACACGGTGGGCACGAAATTCTCGAGACGTTTTGCCAGCTATTTCAGATGTCATGTGGACGTTCTCAGAAAACATGACTTCCGTTGTCTCCTCGGAGATCGCTCCGTACAAGAAACTGATCTGCTTGGAATCGAAATGATTGAGCGAATTAATTTTTTTAATCGCTTCCTTTGACCGAGAATCGGCGTCGATTAACAAGGCGCGCCAACTCGGCGAAACTTTCTGTCGTGCCCAAAGCGAAGCGAGCAATAGAGTGAAGTGTCCGGCGTGACATCCCAAATCCAGCCATGTTTTCGGCAGCGGGATATTTTCCAGCAAGCTGTCGTATTCACCTTCGGAGAAGATATTGTCGAAAGAAACCCAGTGCTCTTCGGAAACCATTGGGCATTGGATACCTCCCGGCAAAGGCACGACGATATCCAGGTCGTCGTAATATTTCCTGGCGATCTCAAACACGATCCGGCGCCGAATCGGAGCGCAGGAGAGCATCACGCGAAGCGGAGCCTTTAAAACGGAAGAGATGCCTTTTGTGAACGTGGAGCGCATAGCGGCTGTTAAGAGGTTTTCCTTGGATTCAAAATGGGATGAAAATCATACTGATGTAGGACAGGCACCGGACTTCCGTCGAGATTAAGCAATTTTCCGCTCCCATCGAAAACAAACGATTCAGGGGCGGCATGTTTTAAGGTCATAACGGCGTTCTCTCCGTTTTCGCAAATGACCGCATTTGGAATTTGGCCCTCCCACATGAGATAGTTATGTACGGCCTGGTCATCCCCAATTTGGCCTACCACACGCGGGAGAACCCGGATAAGAATCAGGCACATCTTCTGAAGGTAGGCGACCATGGATGAAGCGTCACCAAGAGTCGTTCCGGAACAGAAGATCCTTCGTCCTCGACGACTCTGGCAATATTCTTCACCAAACAAATTCCTAATCCAACGGACATTCAGTGGTTCGTCGCCGAGATGTACTGATGGGTCCATGAAAGAATAGAGCCCTTGACAAGTAGCATAACGAAACGGGTCGCTCTGAAATATAACATCGCGAACATCGCTAAGTAGGACTCGTGAAAAGCAGTTCTTACGCTTATGGAGGTAGCGAAAATAAAGGAAATATCGCCCGCAACTGATGTGATAAAAGAAGTGCAGAGTTTGGCTAGCGAAGCTGAGAAACCTTTGATTGCCGTAATATTGCGGCAACGTTTTCGCAAACACGTTGTGAGCGTGGCGCATACGTTTGCGATTTTGCATCCTGCTCCCAACGAAGCGCGGCAGCCAAGTCGGGCTTCTTGGAACTCGAATAAGTGTTATAGAAAATTTCTCAACCAGGCGGCAAAGAGCGTTACACTGGTCTTCGTAGACGATGAGTGCTGCTTCGCCTGAAAAACCGGATTCGCGAAGCGTGGCAGCGAAAGGTAGAATCTGATCCATCGAATAATCGGTTCCGGAGCCGAGAACCAGGTTCGGGGGGGCGTCGCTCGGGTTCATGGCTCTCGGATTTGGTCGTCCAAAGCGATGGGCTCCAGATACAGCCAATTCGTCTTCACTGAGCGCTCGCCCATGTACTCCAGGTAATACATCGATGGATCAAACCATCCGGCATGATATCGCAAAGGAAAATCTTCGGGACGTCTTTGACGCGACCACACTTCTTCGATGCGATGTGAGGTTGAGAAGCGCCGCTTGAGCAATTCAGTCGTTCCTCGAATAAAACAATCATGCGCTTCCACGATTATCCATGCCATGGAAAGCCCCGGCACCACCAATGGATCCAAAAGAATCGACTCACCTCCTTCGATGTCCATGAATACACACACGCGGCTTGCGCCGTAGACGGCCGCGCGTAGACCAGCGACATCACAAATCGCGTGGGCGGTGATTCGATGCGCAACACCATTTAGCGCCGCCAACGCTAAAAGCGCTTCTGTACCATGAGCCTCAAATGCTACGACCTGCGCATTTGTCATGAGAGCCAAGCCAACCGCATAGTAACCCTCGGCCGCGCCAACATCGACAACCCGATCGACCCGCGAATCACCGATTCTGCGAATAAATGAAGCAATTTCAAGTTCATAGGTACCGAGTAGCTTCGGGTAATACGCGCTCGCATGGGTAAGCCCGATTGAACGACTTTTCTCCGCGTATTTCATGTTCTGAAAAGGCCCGCTTCGCACGATTCTCTGATCGAGTTCGCGTTCCACCCACTTGCGTACGCTCTTTTCCGGCAGATCCCGAAGAATGTGTTTCCTCACGAAATTTTTGGCGATGCGTGACATTGGGGCGGTCAGGACAGATTTCCGTTCAAGAGACCGCTCGACCCGCTGGAATCGTCCAGCGATGCGAGGTTGTTACTACTCCAAAAGGTGTTTCGGGTTCGCGTCGGCCGTCAAAATAACCTTCCACCACGTCGAAAATCGCCGCGGGATCCAAGCTGTCCTGGTGTTCGCCACTGCAGCCCACATTTACCTGCATACGATATCGACCGGGCAACAGCGGCAACTTCTCGATGTCACAAATAATTGCATTGCGGAGCGTGGTGCTAACAGAATCCTGCGGGCTTCGGTTATCACTATTTAATATAAGAATGTGATTTCCTTTCATGTCATAAAGAAGGAAATTGATCACCGTTTTCGAACGAATATCCGAGACATGAAAAACAAAGCGGGTCGGCTTTCCAGTCGTCAAAGTTCCTGTCGGCTCTCCGCTGTCGGACAAGATCTCCACTTTAGCGAGTCGGATCTCGCCTTTACCAGCGCGTTCGCGAACGTTCAGCAGATCTTTTGAAATCGTGCGTTCGAGGCTTTTTAGATAAATACTAACGGCTGCGGCGGCGTCGGTATCAGCTGCGATGCTCCCAGCGCTGAGACAGATACCTCGCCTGCAGAGCGCTTGAATTGCACCCATATTATGGCTGACAAAAAGGACCGTTCTGCCCTCGCGACTAGCAACATCTCCCATTTTTCCAAGACACTTTTGCTGAAATTGTACATCTCCCACTGCAAGAACTTCATCCACCACGAGGATTTCCGGCTCCAGGTGCGCGGCCACCGCAAAGGCGAGGCGCACGTACATGCCGCTTGAGTAATGTTTGACCGGGGTATCGAGAAATTTCTCAATTTCGGCAAAAGCAACGATCTCATCGAACTTGCTCTTGATCTCATTCCGGGACATGCCGAGAATTGCACCATTGAGAAAAGTGTTTTCTCGCCCAGTGAGTTCGGGATGAAATCCGGTGCCGACTTCGAGCAGGCTCCCGATGCGGCCTTTGATCCGAATGCGCCCGCTAGTCGGCTCGGTAATGCGGCTCAATATTTTCAGCAGAGTCGATTTGCCGGCGCCGTTGCGACCAATGATACCGACGACCTCTCCACGTCTGATATCGAATGCGACGTCCCGCAAAGCCCAGAATTCTTCCTTTGATGATTCGAGGGGAGCCTGAGAGCGTGGTCGCTTTAGCCAGCGAAACGGCATGCTAATCTTTCTCTGCAGGATGTGTCGGAGTCCGTCGCCATCGTAGCTTTGATGCTTGAGCATATATCGTTTGCTCAAATTTTCGACTCGTATAACGGTGTCGGACATTGAGGTGGGAATTTCTAGAGCTGCAGCAGTTTTCGGCCCTTTAGATCACGTCGGCAAAGGTGCGTTCGGTTCTGCGGAAATACCAAAATCCGAAAAACAGGCTCGCGACAACGATCGCCAGCGAGAGAATAAAGCTAGACAGATCAAGTGGCGTCTGGCCGCGTAAAATAGCCCAGCGAAATCCATCAATGACGCTCACCAGAGGGTTGATCGAGTAAAGCAAGCGCCATTTTTCAGGCACAATAGCGCTGTTGAAGCCCACGGGGGTTACGTAGAGACCGAATTGCACGATAAAGGGTACAACAAAGCGAAAATCGCGATATTTGACATTTAGCGCCGCGATAAAAAGGCCGGCACCAAGGGAAAGCGCCACGGTAATCAGTGTGAACAAAGGGAGAAAAAGCATCCGCCAGTCTGGCGCGAAACGGTACCAGGCCATAAGCACAAGAAGAAAAACAAAGGAGATGAAAAAATCCACCAGACCGACGACGACCGAACCGGCAGGAACGATAAGGCGAGGAAAATAGATTTTGGAGATGAGACTGCTGTTGGCTACAACGCTGTTGCTCGATTCGGCAAGTGAATTGGAAAAGAGTTGCCAAGGTAGCAGGCCGCAGAAGACAAGAATCGGATATGGGACCCCACCAGACGGCAGCTTCGCCAGTTTTCCAAGAAATACGGTGAATACCACCATGGCGAGAAATGGTCTGATGAGGGACCAAGCCACTCCAATCAGAGTTTGTTTGTAACGCACCAGAATGTCGCGCCAAGCAAGAAAATAAAATAGCTCGCGGTAGCGCCAGAGATCTTGCCAATAATGCCTTTCAGCATGGCCAGCTTCAATTTCGAGATCAAATTCGCTGATATTCGCATCCATAGATCTAGTCCTTAAAGAAGCATCACAAAGTTAGTGGGAAGCCTGAGAAAACGCTCGGAAAATTTGCGCTGCGCTCGGGCCCGATAGAGAGAAACGATCCGCTAAGCTGAAGGGGAGTGCCTCCTTCCAGGCCAAAGTTTCTTGGTCGTTAACCGGAGACGGACGCCCAGTTTTCCGCAAAATGCCGCTCCCGTCGTGCGCACCTTTCAAACTGCGCTCGTCTGCGACCCATGATACTCGGGGTATCTGTATTGGTAATATTCGTCGTGTATCCGGGAAACATCGTTGCACACGATTCCAATGAAATTCGCCTGCCGATCGCGCAATAGTTCGAGTGCCCGCCTGCCCTTACCGAAGAATGATAAAAGCGCACCACAAAATTCGATGCATCCAGCTTTGGCGTCAGGCTCGTCGCGTCGTCCGCCGCCATGATTGGCGAGCGAGCAAAAAGGAGGGACAGAGCAAAAAGGAGGGACAGGTCAAATAATAGGGAATCCGTGAACGGTAAAGGGAAGGATGCAGGGAGGAGGAGTTCTCGAGCTGAGAGGTTGAGCGCGGGATTAGGAGCGAAATCAAACACGCAGGAGTCCGACGCCAAACGACGCATCTCGAAACGATAAACGATGTGCAGGCAAGTTTGCTTACGGCCCAAAGCCGAATTGATGTCGGCCGATGGCACCAACCTTCGATATTTGACCTGTCCCCGCCACGAGACTTTTCAAGGCTAGGGGCTCACCGGTGGCGGCGTGGGCGGCGGCGTTTGGCTTGGGATGGAGGCGGATTCTTTGTAATCGGATTGGATAGATCTGCCGGGACTCTTGCGCCAACGGGAGTGGTCAGCCGGAGTAAGGTGATGGGACGCTTCGCTTTTTATTGCGAGCCGCAATTGTTTATTGCGAGCCGCAATTTTTAATTGCAAGCCGCAATTGTTCCTGGCAGTCTCCGGAAAATACGAAATTCATGAGGCTTATTTTTGTTGCGGTCCTTGAACTCGTCGCGGGAATCAGCTTCTTCGCCCCGCAAGGATTTTCTCAGACAACACCGCCATTCTATCAGCAGAATGCTTTCGTTGATGGAGGTCCACTTACCGGCGGCCCGTCCAATACCAATACTGGTCTCTTTACTTTGACCGGACAGTTTACGGCCGCTCAAACGGACATCACTGCGATTCCCACGATCGTGGGCGGCGTTCAAACTCTAAGCGGAACCGCGATGAGTCAAGTGATGACCACAGGCCAAACAAGCTCTACGGCTTATGCATCTAGCAAGGCAGAGTACTTGGTTCAAGTCGACAGCTCTGTG
>Ga0209040_10003317_pt1 | contig 12401 bp, 3 predicted proteins | sample BogFormECP12_OM3_FD_188240 | JGI IMG/M metagenome (GOLD analysis project Ga0209040, IMG submission 188240) | Bog forest soil microbial communities from Calvert Island, British Columbia, Canada - ECP12_OM3 (SPAdes) (version 2) | ecosystem: Environmental > Aquatic > Freshwater > Wetlands > Bog ... | reverse complement strand
GAGCGGGCCGAGCCGGTCGCGGCAGCCGTCGCGGTCGCCGGCCTTGCCCGCCTGCTCCAGGCCGTCGGCGGCGGCGCCGAGACGGGTGGCGCCCACCGCCTGCGCCGCGCCCTTGAGCCGATGCGCGGCGGCCGCCAGGCCGGCGAGGTCGGCGGCGCGCCACGCCGCATTTATCGCCTGCTCGGATTCGACCGCACTGTCGCGAAATTTCCGCAGCAGGTCCTTGATGCCGTCGCGGTCGTCGCCGAGCCAGGCAGCGAGCACATTACGGTCGATCGCGGCGCCGGTGCCCGCGGACGGCGCCGCCTGTGCGCCATCGCCGATCGGCAGCCAGCGCTCGAGGGTGGCGCGCAGCCGGTCGATCGCCACCGGCTTGGCCAGATAGGCGTCCATGCCGGCGGCGAGACAGCGTTCTTCTTCGCCGCGCATCGCATTGGCGGTCACCGCGACGATCGGCGTACGCGCGCCGCCGTTCTCGGCTTCCGCCGCGCGCAATTGCCGCGTCAGCGCGAAGCCGTCCATGCCCGGCATGTGCAGATCGGCGAGTACCGCGGCATAGCGTCCGGGCGCCCACGCCGCCAGCGCCTCCTTGCCGTCCTCGGCGGTGTCGGCAGCGAGGCCGAGGAGCCTCAGCTGGCGTACCAGCACGTCGCGATTGATCGGATGGTCATCGACCACCAGCAGCCGCGCTTCAGCGCCGCCCGCGCTTCTCAACCCTCTCCCCCCGAAATCGGGAGGAGAGGGAAGGGTGAGGGGGGCAGCCTCCGCCGAAGCCGGTGCGGCGGCGAGAACCAGGGCCACGGTGAAGACCGAACCTTCGCCGGGCGCGCTGTCGACCGCGACGTCTCCGCCCATCAGCTGCGCCAGCCGGCGCACGATCGACAGGCCAAGCCCGGTCCCCCCATACCGCCGGGTCGTCGAGCTGTCGGCCTGCGAAAACGGTTGGAACAAGCGCGCCTGCTGCTCCGCGTCGAGCCCGATGCCCGTATCCTTGACCGCGAGGGTGACCCGCGCCTGCCCGCCGCCGAGCGGCGTCGTGCCGGCGCGCACGACCACCTCGCCCCGCTCGGTGAACTTGACCGCATTGCTCAGCAGGTTGAACAGGATTTGCCGGATCCGCGTCGGGTCGCCGACGAGCGCATCGTTGGAGCCGGGCTCGATCTCGGCGGCGATGGCCAGACCCTTCGCGTTCGCCTGCGGCCGCAATGTATCGACCGCACCGCCCACCAGCCCCGACAGAGAGAACGCCGTCGTCTCCAGCTCGAGCCTGCCGGCCTCGATCTTTGAGAAATCGAGCACGTCGTCGATGATGCGCAGCAAGGCGTGCGCCGAATCGTGCATCGTCGCGACGAGCGGGAGCTGGTCGTCGCCGAGCCCCTGCCGCTCCAATACCTCCATCATGCCAAGCACGCCGTTCATCGGCGTGCGGATCTCGTGGCTCATCGTCGCCAGAAACGTCGATTTCGCCTCGTTGGCTGCTTCCGCCTCGGCGCGCGCCATCTCAGCCGCGTCGGTGCGCTCGCGCAATTGGGCGATCAGTCGCGCGTTCTCGATCGCCAATACCGACTGGCTCGCCAATGTCTGCATCAACCGCACGGCCTCCGGCGGGAACGTGCCGGCTGCGCGCCGCTGCAAGGCAAGTGTACCGAGGATGCGCTCTTGCCCCACCAATGGCACGATCAGCACGGCGCGAAAGCCGGCGGCGAGGCTTACGTCACGCAACGGCGCGCTCGGCCGCTCTTCGAGATCGGAGATCTGGATCGGCGTGCGTTGCGTCGCCGCGTCACCCATCGCGGTTTCGTTCTCGAGGATGTGCCGCTCGCCGAGTGAGCGCAGCATCTCCTCCCCCCAGCCGACCGCCTCGACCAGACTGAACGAGCGGTCGGCGAGGCGGTAACGGAACACCGCGCCGGCATCGGCTCCGGTCATTCCGACCGAGCGCGTCAGGATCGTCGATAGCACGGTTCGCAGCTCCAAAGCGGAGCTGACCGCCTGCCCGACCTCGGAGAGAAATTGCAATTCCTCGACCGAGCGCGCCAATTCGGCGGTGCGCGTGCGCAACTCGCCCAAGAGCCGCGCGTTCTCCATCGCGATCACCGCCTGCTCGGCGAAATTCTGCAGCAGCGCGATCTGCTTCTCGGTGAACGGGCCGGGCTCGCGGCGATCGGCGGTGATATAGCCCAGTAGGCGGCTGTCTTTACGCAGCGGGAGCATGAGCAGGGCGCGGAGACCAGCCTCCCTCGCGGCGCGCGTCCTCGGGCTGTCCCAGCCCGGCCCGTGCAGCGCCGATGCGTCGGGTATATGAACCAGGCGCTCACCGCGCAACAGCTGCTGTTGCGGGCTGCGCGGTTCCGGCCGAAACGGCTGCCGCAGCAGATCGGCAACCGGCGCCGGCAGTTCATGTGTCGCCACGGCGCGGAAATGCTCACCGTCATAGGTCGCCAGAGCCCCGTGAGACGCGCCGCACAGCGCGTGCGCCTTCTCCAAGATCGCGTCGAACACCGGTGTCAGATCACCAGGCGAGGAATTGATGACCTGCAATATCTCGGCGGTCGCGGTCTGCTGTTCCAAGGCCTCGCGCGTCTCGTTGATGAGCCGCGCGTTCTCCATCGCGATGACCGCTTGCGCGGCGAAGTTCTGCAACAGCGCGATCTGCTTGTCGGTGAACGGTCGGACTTCCTGGCGAAAGACAACGAGGACCCCGAGCAACACATCATCGTTGCGGAGCGGCACCATGAGCACGGTCCGGACTCCACCGAGCTCGACCGCGGCCGTCGGCAGCGGATCATCGGGTACGAGCGGTGCGACCTTTCTCAGATCAGGGATATGGACGAGCCGCTCTCCGCGGATCAAACGCCCGAACGGGCTGTTCGGGCGGGGCTCAAACGGCTTTCGCAGGATCTCCTCGAAGGACGTGGACACGCCGTGCAGCGCGGCAGCATGAAATTGCTCCCCGTCACGGATCATCAACGTACCGAATGCCGCGTCGCATAGCCCGCGCGCCTTTTCGACGATCGCGTCGAATACCGGCGCCGGGTCGCCGGGCGACGAATTGATGACCTGCAACACCTCGGCAGTCGCAGTTTGCTGCTCCAAGGCCTCGCGCGTCTCGGTGATCAGCCGCGCGTTCTCCATCGCGATCACCGCCTGCGCCGCGAAATTCTGCAAGAGCGCGATCTCTTTCTCGGAGAACGGGCGAACCTCCTGGCGCGCACAGGCGATCATGCCAAGAAGCGCATTGTCTCTGCGCAGCGGTACACAGAGCAAAGTGCGAGCGCTGACAAGCTCTGCTGCGCTTTGCGTTATCGAGTAGTCGGTCTGAGCCAAATCGGCGATGTGGCTGAACCGACTTCCCTCGATCAGTGGCCGGGTCGCCGGGTTGTCGGAAGCCGGGTACCCCTTCTGTAGCGTATCGGCGAAGGCCTTGGGCAAACCGTGCACTGCGACTGCACGGAAACGCTCGCCATCGTAGAGTTCGACACTGCCATAGGGGACGCCGCAGAGGCGGATGGCCTTCTCCAGAATTGCGTCGAACACCGGGGCGAGGTCGCCGGGCGAGGCATTGATGACCTGCAATACCTCGGCGGTCGCGGTCTGCTGCTCCAAAGCCTCGCGCGTCTCGGTGATCAGCCGCGCGTTCTCCATCGCGATGACCGCCTGCGCCGCGAAGTTCTGCAGCAGCGCGATCTGCTTGTCGGTGAATCGCCGAACTTCGCAGCGGTAGACAACAATTACCCCAAGTACCGCGTCCTCTTTGCGTAGCGGAACCAGCAGCGTTGACCGGAGCCCGGCACGCTCCACCTGTTCGAGGAACTCCGGGACCAGTCGGAACGAGTCGTCTTCGCGGGCATCGTCGAACTGGACATACTCCTCTCCCAGAACCACACGCTCCGGCGGCGAGCCTTTCCACAACGGGACCCTGGGATGTTGCCATAGCCATTCGGAAAAGCCGGGCTCCCCGTGAGTCGTGGCAAGCTGGAGCACGTCTCCATCGCAGATCCACAAATCGCCGTGCGGGGCGCCGCAGGCTAGCTTGGCCTTCTCGAGAATCGCATCGAACACGGGCACGAGGTCGCCGGGCGAGGAATTGATGACCTGCAATACCTCCGCGGTCGCGGTCTGCTGCTCCAATGCTTCGCGCGTTTCGGTCAGTAGCCGCGCATTCTCCATCGCGATGACCGCCTGCGCCGCGAAATTCTCTAAAAGCGCTATCTGTCTGTCGGAGAACGGGCGCACTTCGCGGCGATGAGCGGTGATATAGCCAAGGAGAACGTCGTCCTTGCGCAATGGCACCATCAGCAAGGTGCGGACACCGGCATCGAGAGATGCTTGCTGAATCGGAGGGGCCGGTTCCAGGGTGGCGATGTCTGGGATATGGATCAGGCGCTCGCCTTGCAACAGGCGCTCTTGGGCTTCGCGCGGTCGAAACGGCTGGCGCAGCAGCTCCGCGAACGGCTCCGGCATCCCCCGTAACGCTACAGCGCGGAAATACTCGCCATCGTACGTCGTCAAAGCGCCGTGTGCTGCCTCGCACAGCGTGTGCGCCTTTTCCAATATCGCTTCGAAAACCGGGACAACGTCACCGGGCGAGCTGTTGATAACCTGCAATACCTCGGCGGTGGCGGTCTGCTGTTCCAGAGCCTCGCGAGTCTCGGTCAACAGCCGCGCATTCTCGATCGCGATTACTGCTTGCGCAGCGAAGTTTTGGAGCAAGGAAATCTGCTTTTCCGAGAACTGCTTGACCTCGCGGCGATACACGGTCAGCACCCCGAGTACCGCGTGATCCTTGCGCAATGCGACCGTCAGCACGCTGCGGCCGCCGCCGACGTCGGCGAGACCAGTGACCGGGGCATAGCCGGTACGGTAGGCTTCCGTATCCCTGACATCGGCGATGTAAAGGACGTGCTCGCCCCGCACCACGCGCCCGAGAAAGCCGTCGCCGTCCGGGTTCGGCCGGACGGGGCCGAGATCCTCGAACCATCTCGCAAATTGCGGGTCGCCATGGGATCGCCAGGGATGGAAGTACTCTCCGTCGAAGCGCCACAGATGGCCATAAACCGCCTCGCTCAGGCTTACGGCCTTCTCCAGCACGGCGTCGAACACCGGCGCGAGATCGCCGGGCGAGGAATTGATGACCTGCAATACCTCGGCGGTCGCGGTCTGCTGCTCCAGCGCCTCGCGCGTCTCGGTCAAGAGTCGCGCATTGTCCATTGCAATGACCGCCTGCGCCGCGAAGTTCTGCAATAACGCGATCTGTTTCTCCGTGAACGGCCTGACCTCGCGCCGACCGGTGGTAATGGCACCAATCAGAGCGTCGTCCTTGCGCAGGGCGACCGCCAGGGCCGTCCGGGTCCCGGCGTGCCGCGTCCGCTCCCGCCCGATGCCTTCTCGATACCCTTTATCCTTTGTGACATCGGCGATCTGCACCACGCCTTCGCCGTGTGCAACGCGGTCGAGCGAAGTGCCAGGAGCAAAGGTAATGGTTCGTCCGACGTCGCCGCCGACGGTCGAGGCGAGGACCTGAAAGCTCCCGCCGTCATAGGAATAGAACGAGCCGAAATCGGCCTCGCAAAGCCGCCGCGCCTTCTCCAGCACCGCATCGAACACTGGCGCGAGGTCGCCGGGCGAGGAGTTGATGACCTGCAATACCTCGGCGGTCGCAGTCTGCTGCTCCAAGGCCTCACGCGTCTCAGCCAGCAGCCGCGCATTCTCCATTGCGATGACCGCCTGCGCCGCGAAGTTCTGCAGTAATGCGATCTCCTTGTCAGTGAACGGGCGGACCTCCTGGCGAAAGCCGGAAATGACACCCAGCAATTCACCGTCCTTGCGCAGCGGGACCTGGAGCAGGGTTCGGACGTCGCCGGCATCGATGAGCTGCGCGTAGCCCGGGCCGGCGCGGTAGCCGTCGTCCTTCGTGGCGTCGTCAAGGTGAATGAGCCCCTCGCCGTGCAATACTCGCCACAACGGGGTGCCTTCTGGCGGCCGGAAGCAACCTTGTTCGATTCTGGCTTTGACGTAAGGCTCCTCGCCATTTGTAGCGACGACCCGAAACCCGTCGCCATCGCGAACCAGCAGACTGCCACTTGCGACACCACACAGAATGTGGGCCTTTTCCAGTATCGCGTCGAAGACCGGAGTGAGCTGGCCGGGCGAGGAATTGATGACCTGCAATACCTCGGCGGTCGCGGTCTGCTGCTCCAGCGCCTCGCGTGTCTCGGTCAACAGCCGCGCATTCTCCATTGCAATCACCGCCTGGTCGGCGAAGGTCTCGATCAGGCCGATCTGCTTATCGGTGAACGGCTCCGCCCGGCGCCGTTGGACGTTGATAGCTCCGATAGGAATGCCGTCCCGCAGCATTGGGACCGCGAGCACTGTTTGGCCGCTCGCCTCGTCGAGGGCCGGGTACCCCCGTTCGGGATCAGTGGCCAAATCCGCGACATGCGCCACCTGGCGCGTCAATATCGCGCGCCCCGTGGCCGTGCCGTGGTCGGCCGGAAGCGGAAACAGCCTCTGGATTCTTTCGATCTCGACGGGCGCGAAGCCGGCCAAGGCCGCCAAATGAATGAGCCGGCCGTCATAGGTCGCGACGCAGCCAAGAGCCGCGCCGGTCAACGTCTTGGCGGCGGCGGCGATAGCGTCGAAGGTCGGTTGTAGATCAGCCGGGGAACTGGAGATGACGCGCAGGATCTCACTGGTCGCGGTCTGCTGCTCCAAGGCCTCGCGCGTCTCGGTCAGGAGGCGCGCATTTTCCATTGCTATGACCGCCTGCGCCCCGAAATTCTGCAACAGCGCGATCTGCGTGTCGGTGAACGGCTGGCTTTCTTGGCGCTGCGCGCTGATATAGCCGAGAAGCTTGCCGTCCCTGTGTAGCGGCACTGCGAGTAATGTGCGGATACCGGCGATATCGGTCGCGGCACGAGTTATCGCACTGAACGTCCGGAACGCGCTCGGATCGAGGTCGTGAACGACTTCTCCTCGCCGGAGGCTCTCGAACGCGGGAAGCGCCTGCGCTGAAAATCCTTGGCGCGCGAGCGCTGCATACTCTTGTGGATATCCGCGCGTCGCAACCGCGCGGAAATTTTCGCCGTCGCTAAGCACCAACGAACCGAGTTTCGTCCCGCAAAGCTTGTGGGCTTTCTCCAAGATCGCGTCGAACACCGGAGCGAGGTCGCCGGGCGATGAATTGATGACCTGCAAGACCTCGGATGTCGCGGTCTGCTGCTCCAGCGCCTCGCGCGTCTCGTTGAACAGCCGAACGTTCTCGATCGCGATGACCGCCTGGTCGGCGAAAGTCTTGAGCAGGTCGATCTGCGCTTGCGAAAACGGGGCGACCTCACGGCGCGTTACGGTGATCGCGCCGACCGGACTGCCGTCCTGGAGGATCGGCACCGAGAGCACGGTATGCACCCCCGTCTTGAGCATGGCCGGCAGCGCGTATTCAGGGTCCGCGGCAGCATCTGGGATATGGGCAACCTCCCGCGTCAGGATCGCGCGTGCCGCCGCGCTGTGGCGGCCGGGCCGGATCGGAAAGGTACGCTGGGTGGCCTCCAGCATGTCAGCCTCATACCCGTAATGCGCGGCAAAATGGATCAGGGAACCATCGAAGCGAAATACTCCGCCCGTTTCAGCGCCCGATAAGATTACGGCATTCGTGGCGATCGCATCGAAGGTCGGTTGCAGATCGGTGGGAGACCCGGATATGACGCGGAGGATTTCCGCCGTGGCAGTCTGCTTCTCCAAAGCCTCTCGCGTCTCGGTCAACAGACGCGCGTTCTCCATGGCAATCACCGCTTGCTGAGCGAAGTTCTGCAACAGCGCGATCTGCTTATCGGTGAATGGCCGGACCTCCTGCCGAAATGCGGTGATGATGCCGATGACTGCGTCGTCCTTCTGCAACGGCACCATCACCACTGTTCGGATCCTGCCGATTTCAGCAACCCGACGGAGTTGTGGTGGGGCATTTTCTAGGAAGGACTCGGCTTGGTAGTCGGCAATGTGGACGATCTGCTCGCCGAGAATCAGGCGGGCCGGTCCACTCCCGTCCGGCGGCCGCATCGGACCTAGCTGCCGCATGGCCTCGACGAAGGCCGGCTCTACTCCGTTCGCTGCGACGGTACGGAACCCTTCACCCTCTCGGATAACCAAGACCCCGTGGGCGGCACCGCACAGGCTGTGCGCCTTCTCCAAAATGGCGTCGAACACCGGGGCGAGGTCGCCGGGCGAGGCGTTGATAGCCCCCAACACCTCGGCGGTCGCAGTCTGCTGCTCCAAGGCCTCGCGCGTCTCGGTCAAAAGCCGCGCATTCTCCATCGCGATGACCGCCTGCGCCGCGAAATTCTGCAACAGCGCGATCTCTTTGTCGGAGAATGCCCGCGGCTCTTGGCGATAGGCGACTAAAACGCCGATAAGCGCGCCATCCTTGCGCAGCGATACGAAGACCACGCTGCGGATACCGCCGAGCTCTTGCAGGCTCCTGATCAGCGGGGATGCTTGCCGGTAATCTACTGCCGCGTCGGCGGAGCTTACAACATCCTCACCAGCTGCGATGCGGCCGAGTGCTGTATCGGGGGCGAATTTCAGCGGTTCGTTCAGTAGAAACTCCGAATATGCGGGAGGGACCCCGCGCAGCCCCACGGGATAGAAACGCCCGCCGTCATATTTATGCATTACGCCAAATGCGGCATCGCAGAGACGCATCGCCTTGTCGAGTATCGCGTCGAAAACCGTGGCGAGATCGCCGGGCGAGGAATTGATGACTTGCAATACCTCGGCGGTCGCGGTCTGCTGCTCCAAGGCCTCGCGCGTTTCGGTGATCAGCCGCGCGTTCTCCATTGCGATCACCGCCTGTGCAGCAAAGTTCTGCAATAGAGCGATCTGCTTGTCGGTGAACGGGCGGACCTCCTGACGGTAGCAGGCGATATAGCCAAGCAGCGTACCATCCTGGCGTAATGGCACCGTCAGTATCGTGCGCGTGCCGGCAAGTTCGAGCGCCGGCTGTAGTGAGCTGACTGTCGCCGGCGGGCTCTCCGCGGCGAATGCCGCCAAATCGCTAATGTGGACGTGCTCGCCCCGCGTCAGCGGCTCTTGAAAGTGAGGGAGAGGCGGAAACCCGCGGCGCAGAAATGCCGCGAACTCTTCCGGCATCCCGCGGGTCGCGCGAGCGCGGAAAATTTGGCCGTCGAAGGTCACCAGCGCGCCGCGTTCGGCGTCGCACAGCGTGTGCGCCTTCTCGAGGATCGCCTCGAAAACCGGCGTGAGGTCGCCGGGCGAGCGATTGATGATCTCGAGGATCTCGGTCGTCGCGGCCTGCTGGTCGCGCGCCTCGCGCAGCTCGGCGGTCAGCCGCGCGATCGGCTCGTCCGGCGTCTCGGGCGGCGCGCTCGGCGCCGGGGGAAGCGAATCCATCTGGGTCCTCGCGGGTGCGGAACGCGCCAGATTAGCGCTCTTCCGTGTCGCCGCGGTGTCGCGCGCCGAGCCGTTTTGTATCGTCGGTATCGCCGCGTGCGACCTCGGGATGATACATTTTGTATACGGAGGAGTTATCGATACCGTAGAGGTCACGCTGCGTTTGTATCGATCAGTCGCCGAGCGCTCGCGCGATCCCGCCGAACGCGCACGCTACGAGGCGTTCCTCGAACTCGTCTCGAATGCCGCGACACAGGCCGATATCAAGGAAGCGGTCCAGTTACTGATCGCGATACCCGCGATCCGCCAACGCCGGTTGAAACGGGTGTTCGACGATATTCGCCGGCGCGCGGAGGCGGCCGGTCTCACCGCAGAAGAGGTCGAGCACGAGCTGACCGCCCGGAAACGGGAGCGGCGTACCGCGCGTCGTCGTTGACGCCAGTTCGCTCCTGCGCGCAGCGCTGACGAGCCGATCCCCGGCAGGTGTGTCCGCCTCGTCCTGATTTCTCTGCTGGCGACGAGTAGGCCGCGATTCAGCATCGTATCGAGCAGCACATCACGATGGCCTTCATCGGACCGCCGGCAATTTTTCATCCAGTGAGTCTCGGTCGCTGCGAGGCTGGTGGAGCCGACTGTGAAGGTCGCTGAGTGCCAAGACGCGAATCCTCAAGCCGGAACCGCCCTTGCGGCTCTGCTGGAAGAGTGAGCCGGCAGGCCTCGATGCCGCCGCATTACCGAAGCGGCGCGGGACGCTGGGCTCGCATCAGCTCTGCGACGGTCGCACCCGAGGAACGCTGGTCCCGCGCCTCCTGCGCGAACCATCGTCACGCTGCCCTGAGCACGCTGACGCCGAGGCGCTCTGCCACATCGCACAAATCGCCATCCTTGGATGCGAGCGGAAGGCCGAGCCGCATCGCCAGCTCCAGATAAGCGGCATCATAAGCCGTCAGCCGTTCCTCGCGCGCGAGGTCGAGCACGCGGGTGAAGGCGCGTGCCGCGGTCTCGCCATCGACGACGATCACCAGGGTTTCCAGCAAAGCAATGAATTCGGCGCTGGCCGCCGGCGTGAGTCGCTGGCGTCGTTCGCTCAGCGCCAACACGTTCGCGATTTCGAGATGCCATATGGCTGGAACGGCCGCTGTTTCGATGGCAAGACGCTCCAGCACCCGATCGGCGGCGGCAGTCGCCTCATTCTTGAAGCACCATGTAAGGGCCACGGAAGCATCGAGCACGATTTCCGTCACCTCCTGCCCTCGTTGATCAGCTGCTTAACCGGCACGTCCAAAGTATGTCCCTCGCGGAACGCCTTGAGCCGCTCGATCGCTTCGCGCCGGCGGTCGGGACCAGTGCGCTCGACCGGCACGAGATGTGCGATCGGCCGCCCATGCTTGGTGATCGTGAACCGTTCGCCGCGTGCGACCCGCTCGAGCAGGGCGGCCAGATGGGTCTTGGCCTCATAGGCGCCGATTTCCTCGGGCATTTCTGAACTCCGACTGGTCTTACACCAGTCTTATATAATCCGATCGTCGCCTGCAAATAATGCATCCGGCCCCCGGAGATCGGCGGCGGAAGGCTGGACAGCGGCGCCGGCCCGCGGCAGAGTGAATCAAGGCGACGGAATGTCGCCGGTATTGCCGATCGGGAGGCGATGGACCAGCCGCCCCATATCGTCGTGGTCGAGGACGAGGCAACGCAGCGGCAATTGCTCGCCGACTATCTCGTCGGCCAGAATTTTCGGGTCAGCGCCATCGATGGTGGCGCCGCATTGCACCGGCTCGTCGAACGCGAAGCGCCGGCATTGGTATTGCTCGATGTCAATCTGCCGGGCGAGGACGGGTTCGCTCTGGTGCGCCGGTTGCGCGAGAAGAGCAGTCGCATCGGCATCATCATGGTAACCTCGGCCGGCGACACGGTGGACCGCGTCGTCGGGCTGGAGACCGGCGCTGACGACTACATCATCAAGCCGTTCGAGCCGCGCGAGTTGCTGGCGCGGGTCAAGAGCGTGCTACGCCGCGGAGCGGCCGATCGCGACACCGCCCCGGCACGCCGGATCGCGGCCATCCTGGCCGCCGATGTCGCCGGCTTCAGCCGGCTCGTCGGCGACGACGAGGAAGGCACCTTGACACGGCTGCGCGCCTTGCGACGGGAGCTGATCGACCCCGAAATCGGCGCTCATCGCGGCCGCATCGTGCGGCTCATGGGGGACGGCATCCTGGTCGAGTTCGCGAGCGCCGTCGATGCGGTGCGCTGCGCCGTTGCGGTGCAGCGCGGCGCCGCCGCCTCAGCCGACGAGCCACCCGAGCGGCGGATCCAGTTCCGCGTCGGCGTCAATGTCGGCGACGTCCTCGCCGACGGCGACGACATCCTCGGCGACAGCGTCAACATCGCGGCTCGTCTGGAAGGCATCGCCGAGCCCGGGGGCATCTGCCTCTCTGCCGCCGCCTATGAGCAGATCCGCGGCAAGATCGAGATCGCCGTCGACGACATCGGCGAACAGGATTTGAAAAACATTGCTCGTCCGCTGCGCACCTATCGCGTCGTATTGTAGGCAAAGGGCGTTGGAGCCGCGGCCGCACATTGTTGTCGTCGAAGACGAGGCGGTGCAGCGCCAGATGCTCGCCGACTATCTCGCACGGCAGAATTTTCGGGTCACTGGCCTCGCCGACGGCACCGCTCTTCGCCGGCTCGTCGAGCGCGAATTGCCGGTCCTGGTCATGCTCGATGTCGGCCTGCCGGGCGAGGACGGGTTCGCACTGGCGCGCTGGCTGCGCGAGAAGAGCAGGCGCGTCGGCATCATCATGGTCACCGCCGCCGGCGAGACCGTCGATCGTGTGGTCGGGCTCGAAAGCGGCGCCGACGACTACATGGCCAAGCCGTTCGAGCCGCGCGAGCTGTTGGCGCGGGTCAAGAGCGTATTGCGCCGGGCCGCCGGGGCGCCCGCCCCAGGACCAAACCTCCCGCGCGTTCGGATCGGCAGGCGCATTCTCGATCTCGAG
>Ga0209040_10003316_pt1 | contig 12401 bp, 12 predicted proteins | sample BogFormECP12_OM3_FD_188240 | JGI IMG/M metagenome (GOLD analysis project Ga0209040, IMG submission 188240) | Bog forest soil microbial communities from Calvert Island, British Columbia, Canada - ECP12_OM3 (SPAdes) (version 2) | ecosystem: Environmental > Aquatic > Freshwater > Wetlands > Bog ... | reverse complement strand
CATCGTGCCATGAGCCGCGAAGGACGCGGGTATCTGCAACAGGTTTGCGCGTACTTGCGTGAGGCAGGCGGCGACTGGCGAGGGAAAGTCGGGCGATTCTTTGCCGTAGACACGGGAATTATTGGGGCGGCCTACGAAAATGGCAGAGTTTGGCGTACCAAGCGCTTCCGGGACGTTGATGAACTCAACGAAGCTTTAGCGAAGGACGAGATCCTGCCAGAGGCAGTTGCAAGGTCTTGGCTAGCTGTTCCGTTTCTGGGCCCCCAGGATCAGGTAGTCCTGATTCTCTATGCCGATTGTCTTCAACTAAATTTCTTTGCTGACGATGCGCGGGCAAAGCGCATCGTAGCCATGAGCAAGGGGTTTTGTCGTCTTCTTGATTGGCTGCAGCGAGATCCGTTTGAGAATCTGCGGAATTTTCCGCTTCAGAAGGGCGAGCCGGTTCGAGGAGCCGGTGGTTTGTACAACTGTCAGGAAAGCGTTGACGGTATTGATCCGCCCAGGTTTGCGGAGGTTCCCTCGTTCAACTACGAAGCCGCAGCAGCATAGGTGGATGGGCTAGGTGTTTCGTCCCGGACTTTGATGGAGCATTCTTATCGAATGATTCGAAGGATGCGCTATGGGACAGGTTCTACACGGGAGCGCCACAACGACAGAGGCGGTCCGTCGAGCGATACAGCATAGTCAAAAGAGCCTGAGAGGGCTTGCGAAGCGCTACGGCGTCAACCCTAAGACGATTGCCAAGTGGAGAGCGCGGACCTCCGTTTCCGATCTGCCGACAGGGCCGAAGGAGCCCAGATCGACCGTCCTGTCAGCTGAGGAAGAGGCCGTAGTCGTTGCATTCCGACGGCATACTTTGCTGCCGCTCGACGACTGCCTGTACGCTCTGCAGCCCACCATCCCGCATCTGACCCGCTCGTCCCTTCACCGGTGCCTGCAACGCAACGGGATCTCCCGGTTGCCCCAGGTCGAAGGCGAATCCTCGGCCAAACACAAATTCAAGGCCTATCCGATCGGCTATTTTCATATCGACATCGCCGAGGTTCGAACCGCGCAAGGCAAGCTCTACCTGCTCGTCGCCATCGACCGAACGTCGAAGTTCGCCTTCGTCGAGCTGCATGAAAAGGTGGCGCGCCGCACCGCGGGGGACTTCCTGCGCCGCTTGATCGCCGCTGTCCCTTACAAGGTCCATACCGTCCTCACCGACAACGGAACCCACTTCACCACGCCAGGCAATACGAGCTCGGCTGTGCCGGACATCAAGGCCGCGCTGGAGGCTGGAGAACCCGTTTGGGCGCACGCCTTCGAATACGCCTGCGCTCAGAACGACATCGATCATCGGCTGACAAAGCCCAAGCATCCATGGACCAATGGGCAAGTCGAAAGAATGAACCGCACCATCAAGGACGCGACCGTCAAACGCTACTTCTACGACACCCACGACCAGCTGCGAACGCACCTGCGCCACTTCGTCGACGCCTACAACTTCGCCAGACGCCTCAAAACCCTCAGAGGCCTCACCCCATACGAGTTTATCTGCAAAGCCTGGACTTCAGAGCGACACAGATTCAAAATTAGCCCGCTCCAGCAAATGCCGGGACTAAACAGCTAGGATGGGTGACCTGATGCCCTTGCCGAAACCTCGCACTGCCGCACACCGCGCAAGGCGGCGTGCGGAACTCGCCAGCACTGTATCGCTCGCTTCGTATCCGCACCTGAAACCGCCGTTCTAAACACCGTTCTAACGATCTATCTAGAACGGCGGTCGCCAGCGTAACATATTGAAATAACTGGCGCGCCCGAAGAGATTCGAACTCCTGACCCCCAGATTCGTAGTCTGGTGCTCTATCCAGCTGAGCTACGGGCGCGCGATCATCCTCGAGCGGACAACCCCGCCTGGAGCGTTGCGGGGTTTAAGCGCTTCTGCTTCAGGCGGCAAGAGCGAAACGATGAAGGTAAGATGAAGGTAAGCGAACGGCCGCGTCGTGGGGAAGCTTTGGAACGGCGGCTGCCGCTCCGCTACCTTGGGGGGCGCGAATATCGCCCGAAGAACGCGCCGCCTCTTGTCATGGTCAGCCCCGCACACTAATCCGCGAATGGCTTATGCCAACCTCTCAGCCGATCGCCCTGCTAAATGCCCGCCTCATCGACACCGAGCGCAAGACGGAGTCGCGAGGCGGGCTTTTGGTGATGGACGGCGTCATCGCCGGCGTTGGCGCGGGCGTCACCCGCGACCAGGTCCCGGAAGGTGCGCGCGTCGTGGACTGCCGCGGTGACGTCGTCGCCCCAGGCCTCGTCGACATGCGAGCCTTTGTCGGCGAGCCGGGCGCCGAACATCGCGAGACCTTCGCGACAGCAAGCGCCGCCGCAGCGGCGGGCGGCGTCACCAGCCTCGTCACTCGCCCCGACACGATCCCACCGGTCGACGACCCGGCGGTCGTCGATTTCATATTGCGCAGAGCGCGCGACAGCGCGAGCGTGCGCATCTTTCCCTCGGCGGCTCTCACCAAGCGGCTCGAAGGAAGGGAGATCACCGAGGTCGGGCTCCTGGCCCAGGCCGGCGCCGTCGTCTTTTCGGAGGGAACTCAATCCATCGTGGATACTCAGACCATGCGCAGGGCGCTCGCTTACGCGCGCGACTTCGACGCTCTCGTCGCGGCCTTCTGCGAGGATAGGTCGCTTCGCGGCGATGGCGTGATGGCCGAGGGATTGCGAGCGAGCTGGCTTGGTCTGCCAGGCGTGCCGCGCGAAGCCGAAACGATCGCGCTCGAACGCGATCTCCGGCTCGTCGCACTCACCGGCGCCCGCTACCACGCCCAACTTCTTTCGAACCGACTCTCGCTTGAAGCCGTCAAGCGCGCGCGAGAGGCAGGCCTTAAGGTTACCTGCAGCGCGTCGATCAATCATCTGACTCTCAACGAGCTCGACGTCGGCGACTACCGGACATTCCTCAAACTAAGCCCGCCGCTGCGCTCGGAGGACGAGCGAATGGCGCTGGTCGAGGCGCTAAGCGCCGACCTAATCGACGTCGTTTGTTCCGACCATGATCCTCAGGACGTCGAGACCAAGCGTCTACCGTTCGTCGAAGCTGCCGCTGGCGCTATCGGCGTCGAGACCATGCTGTCGGCGAGCCTGCGACTGGTCGCAGCCGGCCATATCAGCCTACCGCGTATGCTGCGTGCGATGAGCTTGCGTCCGGCGCAAATCTTGAGGCTTCCTGTCGGACGGCTTTACGTCGGCGCCCCGGCCGACGTCATTCGCTTCGATCCGGACGAGTCCTACGTGCTCGATGCCGCAAACCTGCACTCGCGTTGTCGCAACACTCCATTCGACGAAGCCAAGCTCCAGGGGAGGGTGAAACTCACTCTGGTTGCCGGCCGCGTCGCCCACGAATAGTGTTTCCTTGACGTCGGCGCTGGAGACGCGGGAGGCAATGGTCGGGTTTTCGTATGGGGCGGCCCTCGCGCTCGGTCTCGGCTATCTCCTTGGCTCGATCCCGTATGGAGTGGTCTTGACCCGGCTTGCGGGGGCAGGCGACCTCCGCGCTATCGGGTCGGGCAACATCGGCGCGACCAATGTGTTGCGCACCGGGCGCAAGGGACTTGCGGCTGCCACGCTTGTTCTGGACGCGCTTAAGGCGATTGTCGCCGTGGTCGCCGCCACGTCGCTCTTTGGCCCCGCGACCTCCCTTGCCGCGGCTGCCGGCGCAGTGCTCGGACACCTCTACCCCATCTGGCTCGGGTTCAAGGGCGGCAAGGGCGTCGCCACTTATCTTGGCGGGCTGATCGCGATCGCCTGGCCCGCGGCGATTGCATTCGCAGTCCTATGGCTCGCGGTTGCGGCTTCAACGCGCTACTCGTCCGCTGCGGCGCTTTCCGCGACCGCGGCGGCTCCGCTGGTCACACTCGCGATCGGATCTGGCGACGCCGCGCTGGTCTTCGCCGCGCTCTCCGCGCTTGTCTGGTTGAAACACAGCGCCAACATAAGCCGCCTCCTGAACGGGCGCGAGTCAAAGATCGGGCAGCGCTAGCGATGGCCAAGAAACCAGAGGGCTACCGGCTCACCGACGAGCAGCGGTTCGACTGGCTCCGGCTTATCCGGTCGGAAAACGTGGGTCCCCGCACCTTTCGCGCGCTTCTCAACGCCTGCGGCGGCGCCAAAGCTGCGCTCGAAGCGCTGCCTGATCTGGCGCGTCGCGGCGGCGCGGCCCGACCGATCGCGGTCGCTTCGGTCGAGGAGATCGAGCGGGAGCTGGAGCTCGCGCGGAAGCTCGAAGTGCGCTTCATCGCGCTTGGGGAGCCAGACTACCCGCTTGTCCTGCGCCACATTGACTCGGCGCCGCCCATCCTCGCTTACAAGGGCCGCAAGGAAACGCTGCAGCGCTCAGCGGTCGCGATTGTCGGATCGCGCAACGCCTCGGCTGCGGGTCTCGCCTTCGCCGAGCGGCTCGCGCGCGGATTGGGCGCGGCGGGCTACGTGGTGGTGTCGGGCCTCGCGCGCGGGATCGACCACCGCGCGCATGCCGCCAGCCTCGAGACGGGTGCGATCGGCGTCCTCGCCGGAGGGCACGCTAAGCCTTACCCAAACGAAGCTTTGCCGCTCATCGAGCAGATGATTGGCGTCGGCGCCGTCGTCTCGGAGATGCCGATTGCGTGGGAGCCGCGCGGGCGCGACTTCCCGAGACGCAATCGCATCGTTTCCGGCCTCGCACTTGGGACGGTGGTCGTCGAGGCGGCGCGTGGCTCGGGGTCGCTCATCACCGCGCGCTTTGCGCTGGAGCAGAACCGCCAAGTGTTCGCGGTGCCGGGTTCGCCCCTCGATCCACGCTCGGAGGGAACGAACGAACTGCTGAAGCAGGGTGCGACGATCTGCACAAACGTTGACGACGTTGCGAGCGCGCTCCAGCCCACCCGCATGGGCGAGCTCTTCGCCGCGAATGAGGACGGCGATCCGGGCGACCCGCTGTGGGGCGAGCAAGCGCTGCTGGGGGTCGATCCGGACCGGACGCCGCGCACCAGCCCGGGCGACGAGCTCGACGACGAGGCAGGGCGCGCCTATGTCGCAGCCGGCGGCGAAGGCGCAGCAGGAGAGAGAATTATCTCGCTCCTGAGTCCGTCGCCGATTTCGGTCGACGATCTCGCCCGCGCGGCGGAGGCGTCGGCGCGAGAGGTGCGCATCGCGCTCATCGAACTCGAACTTGCGGGCCGGATCGAATACGCGGGCGACCGCGTCGCGCTAAGACCGCCGGCGGAGGCCCCGTGAAGCAGGCTGCGCTACTCGTCGGTGGGGAATGTGAAACCAGGCGACTCGTCCTCCGGCTGCTCCGTTAGCTGAGGCGGTTCTGGCTCTTCCGGGGCGTTGGTGCGCGCGAAAAGTTCGCTTTCCGCCTTCGCCATGCCGAGGAAATAGGCCAAGAGGTCGAGATGCGCCGCAGTCGCCATCGCCTCAAGCTGGGCGGTCATGTCCGCGATATAGCGCGCAACGTCGATCGCTCCGGGCCCGGCTGCCGCCTCAAGCGATTCCTCTTTACGCTTCGGCTCTCTCGGCCGAAGGTCTTTCACCGGTCGCCCGTGAGCGCGTCTACGCCTCGGGAACACATTTTCGCTGGCCATGCGAAAGACGATCCATCAAAGGAGAGATCCACACTGGGCCAATCTCTCGCCTCGAGCGCGTGGCGATTCGCGCCCGTCAACAGCCGCTCGTTGCGGGTTTCGCCCGCGATCACGGCCTCGTGAGGCACGTTCTTTCAAAGACAAGCCCGTCGCGCAACAAGATTTCTTCGATATCCTCACCGACCTCGCGCCTCTTGGGGCATGGCCGCCAGCCGGTCGAGCGCCCCCTGCAGGATATAGGCGGCCGCCAATTTGTCGATCACCTGCGCCCGCCTTACGCGGGAGACGTCCTTTTCAATGAGCGACCGCTCCATCGCCGCGGTCGAGAAGCGCTCGTCCCAGAAGGCGATGGGTAGGTGTGTCTTTGTCGCGAGGTTCTGGCCGAACGCGCGAGCAGACTGAGCGCCTGGCGTATCGCGGCCTTCGAGGTCGAGAGGTAGCCCGATGACGAGCCCGACGACCCCGTATTGGCTGCAGGCTGCTAGTAGCGCGTCAGCGTTTTTCTCGAACGCGGCGCGCTTCAGCGTCTTCAGCGGCGACGCAAGCCTGCGCTCGACGTCCGAAACGGCTAAGCCGATTGTCTTGGCGCCGAGATCGACGCCAAGGAGCCTTCCCTTCGGGGGCAGGCGTGAAACGATGTTCTCGACGGCGGGCGGACCCTCCATGCGAAGGCGCTAGCATGCGGCGGAAGCTGAGTCGAACGCTCCGCTCGCTACGGTTTACCGTCGATTCGGTCGTTTGCCAGAGCAGATCGGCCGATGTATAGGGCGCGCGCTCAATTCTCAAGAAAAGGCATTGAAGGAGAAGACGATGTCCGTCGATCTCGACGCCGTCCGCCGCATCGCGCAGCTCGCGCGAATCGGGGTGAGCGAGACCGAGACGCCGCATCTCCAAGCCGAGATCAACTCGATCCTCAAATTTGTCGAGGCGCTAGAGTCGGTCGATATCGACGGGGTCGAACCGATGACGTCGGTGATCCCCATGTCCTTGCCGATGCGGGAGGACGTCGTCACGGACGGTGAGATCCCCGGCAAGGTGCTTGCAAATGCGCCCTTGAGCGAGGACGGGTTCTTCCTTGTGCCGAAAGTGATCGAGTGACGGCTGCCTTCGCGGCCATAACTGCCAAGGATTTCTCTTGACCGACCTTACTTCCCTCACGCTCGCAGAGGCGCAGGGCCGGCTAAAGTCGCGAGCGGTCACGAGCGTCGAACTGACGCTCGCCCATCTCGAGGCGATGGAGCGCGCCAAAGCGCTCAACGCCTACGTCGTCACTACGTCCGAGAAGGCGCTGCAAATGGCGAAGGCCAGCGACAAGCGCCTCATGAAGGGGGAGGGCGGCCCGCTCGAAGGCCTTTCCATCGGCGTCAAGGACCTTTACGCAACGGAAGGCGTGCATACACAGGCGTGCAGCCACGTCCTCGATGGCTTCAAGCCCACTTACGAGTCGACCGTCACCGCCAACCTTTGGCGCGACGGCGCCGTCATGCTCGGCAAGCTCAATATGGATGAGTTCGCGATGGGCTCGTCGAACGAGACGTCCTACTACGGTCCGGTCGCCTCACCCTGGCTGCCGCCGAACTGGAGCCGCGAGAAGGCGGTCGCGGCGCTTGCCGGGGACAAGCGCGGACTGCTCACGCCGGGCGGCTCTTCGGGCGGCTCTTCCGCGGCTGTCGCCGCGCGCCTTTGTCTTGCGGCGACCGCCAGCGACACCGGCGGCTCGATCCGTCAGCCCGCCGCTTTCACCGGCACGGTCGGCATCAAGCCCACCTACGGCCGATGCTCGCGCTGGGGCATGGTCGCCTTCGCCTCTTCGCTCGATCAGGCCGGGCCGCTCGCGCGGACAGTGCGGGACGCGGCGATAATGCTGCGGTCGATGGCGGGGCCTGATGCCAAAGATTCGACCTGCTGGCCGGAGCCGGTCCCGGACTACGAGGCGGCGGTGGGGCGGTCGATCAAGGGGCTGACGATCGGCGTACCAAAGGAATATCAGCTCGACGGCATGAACCCCGAGATCGTGACCTTGTGGTCGAAAGGCGCTCAATGGCTGAGCGATGCAGGGGCCAAAATCGTTGGCATTAGCCTGCCCAACACGAAGCACGCTCTTCCTGCTTATTATATTGTCGCGCCGGCTGAAGCCTCGAGCAATCTCGCTCGCTACGACGGCGTGCGCTACGGCTTACGTGAGCCGTCGGCAGACATTTTCGACCTCTATGAAAGGACGCGCGCACGCGGCTTCGGCGCCGAGGTGAGGCGGCGGCTCATGATCGGAACTTACGTCCTGTCCGCCGGCTACTACGACGCCTACTATCTGCGAGCGCAGAAGATCCGCACGCTCATCAAGCGCGACTTCGAGCTCGTCTTCGCCGAGGGCGTGGACGCGATCCTCACACCCGCGACGCCGTCGGCCGCGTTCGGCATTGGGGAGAAGGGTTCGCAGAACCCGGTCGAGATGTACCTCAACGACATCTTCACCGTGACGGTGAACATGGCCGGGCTCCCTGGCCTTGTCGCCCCCGCTGGGCTTTCGAGCGAGGGACTCCCGCTCGGGCTGCAGCTGATCGGCCGCCCGTTCGATGAGGAGACGCTTTTCTCGCTCGGCGAGGCGATCGAGCAGGCGGCGGGTCGTATGCAGCTTCCGAACCCGTGGTGGGCTTGACAGCGACCCCTTGTTTCTACGCGCAAGAATCCGGACCATCGACATGACGACAGAGGCGGCCAACGCCAAACTCATTACTGGCGCGACGGGCGATTGGGAGGTGATCGTGGGCCTTGAGGTCCACGCGCAGGTCACCTCGCGCTCAAAGCTGTTTTCGGGCGCTTCGACCGCCTTCGGCGGGGAGCCGAACGCCCATGTATCGCTCATCGACGCGGCGATGCCAGGTATGCTGCCGGTCATCAACCGCGAGTGCGTCGCCCAGGCGATCCGGACGGGCCTTGGGCTTAAGGCCAAGATCAACCATCGCTCGACCTTCGACCGCAAGAACTACTTCTATCCCGATCTGCCGCAGGGATATCAGATCTCGCAGTACAAGAACCCGATCGTTGGCGAGGGGGAGATCCAGGTCGATCTCTCGCCGTCCTATTCGATCAAGGTTGGCATCGAGCGCGTGCATCTCGAACAGGACGCCGGTAAGTCGCTGCACGACCAGTCGCCGACCATGAGCTTCGTTGACCTCAACCGTTCCGGCGTCGCGCTGATGGAGATAGTCTCGAAACCGGACATACGCTCTGCTGACGAAGCCAAGGCCTATGTCAGCAAGCTTCGCACCATCCTGCGCTACATCGGGTCCTGCGACGGCGACATGGAGAAAGGCAACCTGCGCGTCGACATCAACGTTTCAGTCCGCCGGCCGGACGAGCCGCTCGGCACGCGCTGCGAGATCAAGAACGTCAACTCAATCCGCTTCATCGGGCAGGCGATCGAGACGGAGGCGCGCCGGCAGATCGCGATCCTCGAAGACGGAGGCGCCATCGACCAGGAGACCCGGCTGTTCGACGCCACGCATGGAGAAACGCGCTCGATGCGCTCGAAGGAGGAGGCGAACGACTACCGCTATTTCCCCGATCCGGACCTCTTGCCGCTCGAACTCGACCCCGAGTGGGTAGACGCGCTCGCGGCCTATCTCCCCGAGCTGCCCGACGCCAAGAAGGCTCGGTTCATCGCCGATTACGGGCTGACCGCCTATGACGCCTCTCTGCTGGTCGCCGAGAAGGAGACGGCCGATTTCTTTGAGAACGCAGTCAATCACGGCGACACAAAGCGCGACCCGAAGGCCGTCGCCAACTGGATCATGGGCGACCTCTCCGCGCACGCCAACGCGCGCGGCGCGGCCGTCGGCATGGCGGGCGTGAGCGCACCGCAGCTTGCAGCGTTGGTCGATCTCATCGGCGAAGGCGTCATCTCCGGCAAGATCGCGAAGGACGTGCTCGGCCTCCTCCTGGGCGAGGAGAAAGACGCCAATCCGCGGGCGGTGGTTGAGCGGCGAGGCTTGCGCCAGGTCACCGACGTGGGCGCGATCGCCGCCGCCGTCGATGCGGTCATCGCGGCGAACGCAGACAAGGCCGAGCAGGCTAAGACAAAGCCCGGCATGGTCGGCTGGTTCGTCGGTCAGGTGATGAAGGCGACAGGCGGCAAGGCGAACCCCCAGGCGGTTAGCGAGGCGCTGAAGCGCAAGCTCGGCCTCTAAATCCAATGCGATTCTCCGCTCGCGATTCGCCTGATTCGCTCGCGCTTGCGAACGATTCGCGTCTTATGCGGCGGTCATCGCAATGAAAATGGGATGACGTCCCCCAAGAAAAATTCGATTGCGACGCGCGGATGCGCCGCTTTGAAACAACAACCGAGTTCATTGGCTTCACATCACCTCGCGACTGCTAAGCCTGCGCAAGAGAAGCCTGGGACTGCCGCCGGCCGCATCTTTGCTTTCCCCGCATGTCCTCGGAGAGGTGTGCAAAACAAGGCGCTTCCAAGAACCACGGTGTCGGTGAGCGCGCTGACCTCAAGCTCATTGCGCGAGACGGACAACCTTGTCTGTGCCGAGCTCATGGCTTTGGCTCTAAGCATCGGCGTTCGCTCACGATGGGCAAGCGCGCGCGATAATTCGATAGTGACGGCGCCGCTCGCCGTTCAACGGACAGTCATGCGCTTGCGCGCAAACAAAACGAATGTACCCTCATCGCGCTGATATTGAGGCGCGATCGGATGCGCCCAAGCAGGCGACTTAGAGGGACGCTGCATATGGCGAAAGCTGCTACCAAGAAGACGGCGAAGAAATCCGCCGCCAAGAAAAGGCCCGCGAAGAAGGCCGCTGCCAAGAAGGCCGCGCGTAAGGTTGTTGCGAAGAAGGCTGCCCGCAAGGGCGCGGTGAAGAAAGGCGGAGTGAAGAAGTCCGCCGCAAAGAAGGGCGCACGAAAGACCGCCGCGAAGAAGACCGCCAGAAAAACGGTCGTCAAGCGGGCTCCTGCGAAGCGCAGGAAGCCGGCGCCCTCGATGCCTCCGCCGTCGTCCGAGGCTCCGCCGGAAGCCTGACAATCTTGCGCGGGAGCGCCTGAGGTTGATCGGGCGCGACTCGAGAGGCGAGCCGCGCCTGATCAGCCCCTGTTGTCAAGACGCAAGACGCCGCGCGTGCTAGCGCCTTGGCGCGGGTTTTCCCACCGCTTCGATTTGCCATCGGGTCGCGGTTGGCGCATGGGTTTCAGCTTCCGCGGCGCTTACAGTTATTGACGCACGTGTCCAACTTGCGCAGGCGCCGCGACCGGAGCGACCCCGCACATGAAGGATTCCGCGAAGCCCATCGAACTCTACTACTGGCCGACCCCCAACGGGTGGAAGATTTCCATCATGTTGGAGGAATGCGGTCTGCGCTACGCCGTCCGCGGCGTCGACATCGGCGCTGGCGATCAATTCAAGCCTGAGTTTCTTGCGATCTCGCCCAACAACCGCATGCCTGCGATTGTCGACTCCGAGGGTCCGGACGGCGCGCCGATCTCGGTGTTCGAGTCCGGCGCCATTCTCCAATACCTCTCGGCCAAGACTGGGCGGTTCGGTGGCGGCACGCCCCGTGAGCGGGTCGCAGTCAGCGAATGGCTCTTCTGGCAGGTGGGCAACCTCGGTCCGATGGCCGGGCAGGCCAACCACTTCCGCCACTATGCGAGAGAGAAAATCCCCTACGCGATCGAGCGCTACGTCAACGAGGTCAACCGCATCTACGGCGTTATGAATCGCCGCCTCGCCAATCACGAGTATCTCGCAGGTCCCTACTCGATCGCCGACATGGCCTGCGTCGGCTGGTCCAAGGGGTGGAGGCGCTACGATCAGGACATCGCTGAGTTTCCGCATTTCACTCGCTGGCTTGATGCGGTGATGGCGCGCCCCGCCGTGCAGCGCGGCCTCGCGCTCGACGTCCCGGGCCGCAAGCAGCGCGATCTCGCAATCGATGAGGAGGCGCGCAAGATCCTGTTCGGCCAGCGCGCGCGCTAGCGCCTGTCCCCGGCGACAACGCGTCGCATTGTGGGAACGCCGCGCGGGGAATAGAAAGACGTCTCGTATGACTCTGCTGAGTATGGCGGCATTTAGGCGCTGCGGTTTGACGTAGAGAGACTCGGTCGGGAATCTGGGGCGCGCCGAACTCTTCATGTCCGCCAGCGTTACCGCTGGGAGGCGAAGCCGAGGAGGCGGCCAATGGCCCAGGAACCCGAAAAATACCGAAGTGCGCGGACGCTCTGCGAGTTTGTGATCGGCGTCGCCTATGTCATGGAAGCGAGTGGAGGCCTCAACGATTGCATGAGTGATCGCTTGGATGACCTCATCCAACCGATCCGTAGGGCCAGAGATTGGTTGTGGTTAGTCGGCGATCTGATGAGCCAGAGGAAGCCCTTGCCGGCCGATTTCGATCGCGGTCTTGAAATGGCCCAGTCGCGAGCGCTCGCGGCCATGCCTGAGTTCAAAGCGCTAGTTGACGACGCTTGCGACGCGCTCGCGCGGACGCATCTGGGTTCGGTGGGCGCGGTCCGCTGAGTCGAGCCGGAAGCGCAGCTCGGCGGCGTCGGAGCTCTCGAGTTCGCGTCCTTGGCTTACCCGTTGGTGCTTGAAATGATTAACTCAAGATGAGGTTATCGGGAAAACCTCTGCGAGCGGCAACTTGGAGCGCGACCGGAGCGCAAGGTCGCTCATGACGAAACGACGCTTAAGCCAGCAGACGGCGGAAGTTGTAGCCGGCGGCGGCGGGCGCGGCGTTCGCGGCAGTCGCCTTCGGCGCGCTTGGGGAAGTTCGGCCCACACGGTGTTCC
>Ga0209040_10003315_pt1 | contig 12403 bp, 7 predicted proteins | sample BogFormECP12_OM3_FD_188240 | JGI IMG/M metagenome (GOLD analysis project Ga0209040, IMG submission 188240) | Bog forest soil microbial communities from Calvert Island, British Columbia, Canada - ECP12_OM3 (SPAdes) (version 2) | ecosystem: Environmental > Aquatic > Freshwater > Wetlands > Bog ... | reverse complement strand
CTGGGCCGGCGACGTAGCCGTCCAGCGACATCGTGATGCTGAGTCTCAGCTTGCCCATCTCCGCCCCGTTCTGTGTCGCACCTGCTGTAAGAGACTGCCGGATGATGACGCCAGACTCGTCGGGCCGGGGTGCCGACCCAAAGCAGCAGACGTCAGCCGCGAACGGCGCGCGAAGCGGGGAAGCTGTCGACCGGGGTAACGATGCGCGCCCTGCCGGGCATAGCGAGCGTCCTGATAGCCGATCCCCTGACGAGGCATGGGTCGGCCTCATGGACCGATGGGCTAGGCTCAGCGGTCGTGTCGCTGACCGCCCTGACGTCCGCGGAGATCTCGCTGCCGACCAAGGCCGATGGCGCGCGCGTCAGCGACCGGATCGCTGTTCTGGCCGACACCGTCGACGCCGTCGGGTTGACCGACAATCACGCTGGCCAGCCGCGGATGTCGCCGCTGGCTGCGGTGGCGCTCGCGCGGGAGCAGGGCGTGGGGACAATCGTCCACGTTTCCTGCCGCGATCGCAACCGGCTTGCCCTGCAGTCCCAGGTGGTGGGCTCGGCGGCGCTCGGCGCTGAGGCGGTCCTCTGTATGCAGGGCGATCCGGTGCCTGGCATCGAACATGTGGGCGACATGACCGCCACGCAGCTCATCGCGAGCGCGTCGGCATGGAGCGCCCCGCACCCGCTGGCGGTCGGGGCGGTCGTCAATCCCTTCGCCGAGGACGTCGACCGGGAGTTGCGGCTCCTGCGGCGCAAGATCGCCGCTGGAGCAACGTTCGTGCAGTCGCAGATGATCTTCGACCTCGTGCGCCTCGAGGCGTTCCTCTCGGCCGCCGAGGACACCCTCGCGGGCGTGCGGTTCCACGCAAGCGTCGCGCTGCTCCGCAGCGCGCGCATGGCAGAGCGCGCCGGCGCGCTACCAGGGGTCGCGATTCCTCAGCCAGCCGTGGCGCAGATCAGTCGCGGCGGCGGCATCGACCTAGCGGGCGAACTGGCGGCGGGCCTTGCCAGTATCTCGCGCGTAGATGCGCTTCACGTATTTCCGCTCGGAGCCGAGGCGGCGACACGCGAGGTCGCCGCGGAGTTCCGCCTCGCGCGGGGTGTCAGCGCCCAGCGCCCTGCAGGGACCGGTCCGTAACCGGAACCGCAACGCAGGACGACGAACGGGGATGGCCCCTGGCCGACCGAGAGCCTGCAAGCAGATGGTTTTCGAGTCCCACGAAGCGCGTCGCGTCCCGTAGCACCCGCCCGGAAATGTTCCCGGGACCGGGGCGACAGCCGGGACACCCGGCTCATCGCGAACCGCGCAGAGCCTCTCCGGAAGAGGAAAGCGGGGATCCCGTCCAAGCCCTGCCACTCCCCGGTCTTCGCCAGAAGCAGGAGCGTCCACTGGCGGACGCGACTGAGTTGGGCACGAAAAGCAGAAGCTCGGCGGCTGCCGCCGCGATTCCCGTCAGCGCGACCGCGTGAGCTGGTAGCGGCCTCGCGTGACACGCTCGAATCGGGGTCGCGCCGCACGGGCCCCGGTCGACAGACAGCTGCTGACCGAATCCCCGGAGACGGGGACATCCAAGGATCTCTTCGACTGCCCGACGGACCTCGCCCAATCTTCGACTGCCCGACGGACCTCGCCCACCTCCATGGGACGATCAGCGTCCGCCAAAGCCTTCGTCACGGCCCCCTGGACCACGCCATTGCCGAGCCGCTTCCCCTCGGGCACCACTGCCCTCGCCACGCCGTGGCACGCGCTCGAGCCTTCGGAAGCCGATCGCAGCACACCCTCAAGTGCTTCTGGAGGGTTTGAGTAGTGTCCACTCAAGTGCATGGGAAGGCCTGCAAATCGGTGGTCTTCGCGGCGTGCATACGCAAAGCAATTCGCGGACGGGGAGGTCCGTGGCAACGGTTGGCAACAGTCGCTGGGGCACTTCGCTCTTGCGGGGCATGACCGCGTTGACCGTGAGCGAGACCGTGCGGCCAACGGGTCAGCGAACGCAGTTCTGCCTCCTCTGATCTGTCGGACTCGCCCAAACCGGCGGTTTTGTGCGACTTACGCTGTGTGGACGGTGGGGTCACGGCGGAGCGAGGAGGTCGAGGAACTCTCGGATGGCGAGGTTCACCTCGACGGGGCGACGTACCTCGATCACATGGGCGCCACGATCGACCTGTACTAACCGCCCGCCGGTCGCGTTCGCGAGCGCCGCGGCGTCAGCCGAGCTCGTCACCTGGTCGTCGGTGCCGTGGATGACCAGCACGGGACAGCGCACGCGGCGAGCGAGCTCGAGCTGGTCACGGCGCCTGAGCGGCACCGCTGGGTCGGCGAGCATCGTCAGGATCAGCGTTTGGGCGTCGGTCTCGAGCGCCCAGTCCACGAGGTCCTCGAAGGCCCTGGTCGAGTGCGCCTGGGTTGTGCATCGCGCGGCGAACCAGTCGACGAAGTCTCGGTAGTCGTCCTGGACGTGAACGGCGTTGAACTTCGCCCAGCCGCGAGTCGTTACGGGTGGGCGCATGAACATCCCTCGTAGCCGCGGGCTCGCCATGATCCGCCAGCGCAGGCCGCCCACTGGACTGGCCGGGAAGAACGGGCCCAGGAAGATGGCGCCGACAACGCGCTCGGGGTGATCGGCGGCAAGGAGCAGCGCGCGCTGGGCACCACGGGAGAGCGAGACGATCACCGCGCGCTGCACACCCGTCGCGTCCATCACGTCGAGAGCGTCCTGCGCAAACTCCGACTCGGCGTACGCCTCCAGCTCTCTCGGACGGTCGCTCCTTCCGTTGCCGCGTGGATCGAACACGACCACTCGGTGATGGCGAGCGAAGTACGGGACCTGCATCTTCCAGATCCGCGAAGGTGCGAACGTCCATGTCGGGAGGAACAGGATCGTGGGCTCGCCCTCGCCATAGACCTCGTAGAAGACCCGGACGCCGTCACGCTCGACGTAGCCCTCGGCGTCCGGATAGCGAGCTCGCGTCTGCTCGCCCCGCCGTCGGCTCCCAGCGATCGCCTGCTCAACGGTGTCCATCGCAATCCCCCCTTTCCCGGTGTCTGGCTCCACTCTCCCACCTCGTAGTGAACCGCGCGCGAAAGGGGCGCGATTCCAGCGTGAGAAGGCCTCCCGAGGACGGTGCTGTTCTTGGCCTCGCAGCCGGCTCGAGCGAGTTTCGCGCGGGCTTCACGGTCGATCAACGCAGATCGGGGATCGTGTGTCTTGATGACACCGCCGGTCGCGATCCTCTCGCCGCATCTGGACGACGCCGTGCTGTCGTGCTGGCACGTGCTCACGAGCCCGGCCGACGTGCGGGTCGTGAACGTCTTCGCCGGCGTGCCCTCAGCGAACGTCGCGCCGGGGTGGTGGGACACCTCTAGCGGCCGCCACGACCCGGTGCGGACTGTGAAGGAGCGCATCGAGGAGGATCGGACGGCGCTCGCTCTGATCGGGCGCGATCCCGTGAACCTCGACTTCCTGGACAACCAGTACCGGAGTGGACCCCAAGCGATCGAGCCGATGGTCGACGCCGTGCTCGGGATCCTTCCGTGGGGCGCCGTTGTCTGGGCACCGGGCGCCTTCGCGCCGCAGGCCGGTCACATGACCGACCGCGGGGCGAGGCGCGAGCCGCACCCCGACCACGTGGCGGTTCGCAGCGCCGCACTCGCGCTTCGCGCCAAAGGCTACGCCGTGGCGCTCTACGCCGACCTCCCTCACGCAAGCGTGTGCGGCTGGCCGGACTGGGTCATCAACGACGGGGACAGTGGACGCGGCCGACGAGCGGCAGAGCTCTGGCGTGCGGGTCTCGCGGCGGCTCGGCTCGCGCCCGTACAGCTCATCCCTGAGGTGCGGCGGCTGTCGCCCGTAGCCTTCGAGCGCAAGGCGCAGGCTGTGCAGAGGTACGCGAGCCAGGTTGCAACGATCGAGCATGCGATTGGTCGCCGGCTGGACGATCCCGAGCTGCTCGGCTACGAGGTCGCCTGGCGTCTGCCGGCGGTCGAGGCGGCCTCCTAGGACGGAGCTGGAGCGCTTGTGTCGAGCTCGACGAGCGCGGCGGCGCGGAATCGCTCGCGCAGGCCCTCGTCGCCGACTGACGCTGCAATCTGCTCGATCAGGTCGCGAGCTGCGCGGGCGTGCTCACCTGCTTCGTCCACCCGGCCGTCAATCGCCGTGAGCCTCGCGAGCTCCCCGTGGATCTCTCGACGGAAGCTCAGGAGCCCGTCCGTGCCCGCGTCCTTGAGCGCGGTGCCGAGCAGGCGCTCGGCCTCAGCGGTCTCGCCACGCGTCTCTGCGCAACGTGCGAGCAGGAAGTGGCCCTCGGCGAGCGCGTGGCGAATGCCGGACCGCGCGGCGGGCCCTAAGTATCGCCTCAGCATCGACTCGGCGCGGTCGGGCTCAGCGGCGGCGAGCGCAACGCGAGCTGCGCTTGTGTAGGTGGCGATCGTGTACAGGTAGGCCTGATCCACGGGTGCCAGTACCTCGTCGAGCAAGCGCTCGACACGTCCCAGCAGCTCCCGCGCGCCCGGCTCGTCTCCGCTCAGCCAGCGGACCCATGCGAGATCGGAGACACAGCTCAGGATCTGCGCTCGGGCGTCAAGCCGCTCGGCTTCGCCGAAGCCGAGCTCCAGCGTCTCCCGCGCCTCGTCGACCTCGTACAGGTCGCGCAGCGCGAGCGCAAGCGCCATCGCCGTCCAACCGAGCCATGATCCGCCGGTCTGCTCGGCCTTTGCCATCGCCGCGCGACCGGCCTCGAGCGAGCGCCCGTAGTCGCCACGAAGGCGCTCCGCCGAGCATCGTCCGTGCAGGGTCAACGACAGGGCTCCGGTGTCGCCCATGCGATCGCCGAGCGCCACCGCCTCGTCGAGCATCGCGGCCGCCTCGTCCCAGCTCCCGTGCGCGATTGGGACACACGAGCGCTCGAACAGCGTCCACTGGAGGAACCAGATGTCCTGGTGGGCGCGCTGGTGCCGTTCGAGGTGTGAGGTCAGCTGCTCGAGCCGGCCGATGTCTCCCAACTGGACAGCTACGAACTTGAGGCTGTCCATTGCCCGCATCGCGGCCTCGTCATCCTCGCTGCCGCGGGCGAGCGCCAGAGCCCGCTCGCCGAGCTCGAGCGCGCGCTTGTAGTCGAGTCGGTTCGCGTGCACGAGCGACAGCCGGTTGAGCGCGCTCACCTGCCCTGCCTCATCGCCGAGCTGCTCGGCGATGGCGAGCGCCTGCTCGTGGTAGCCGATCGCCGCCTTGCTGTCGAGGACGTGAAGGAGCGTCCCGAGTCCGTTCAGGACCTGCATCTCGAGCCCGCGGTCGCCGGCCGAGCGCGCTGCCTCCAGCGCCACCTCGTAGTCGCGCTCCGCGATCTCGGCGGTACCGGCAAAAGTCGCCATCCACGCCCGCCGACGGTAGAGATCCCGCATCGTCGCGTCCGTCCTGGCCGTCAGCCCGAGCAGCTCGCCGGCCGCGATCGCACCGGTCAGATGCTCGAACGCGGTCTCGGGCGCCATGCCGCGCTCCGCCTGGTCGGCCGCCTGGCGGTGGTACTCGAACGCCTTTTCTGCGTCGCCGGCGGCGTGGTAGTGGTGCGCGAGCGCCCCTGCGTGCTCGGCAAGGTGGTCCTCGTAGAGGGACTCCAACGCCTCGCCGAGGCGTCGGTGCAGCAGTGCCCTGCGCGTGACCGAGATGTCCCCGTAGATCGTCTCGCGGATCAGCGGGTGGGCGAAGTGGTAGCGGCCGAACGCCCCCGCCTCCTCAGCCAGGACCTGACCTTGAACGGCTCCGTCGAGGAGATCGACCAGCTGCTCCGGTCCCACGTCGAGGACCCGCTCGAGGACCGACAGCTCGAACTCGCGTCCCGCCACGGCCGCGACGCCGAGCGCTCTTCGGCTCTCATCGCCGAGGCGTGCGAGCCTTCGCAGCAGTAGGTCCTTGACGCTGTCGGGAAGCGACAGCTCCGCCAGCTCGGGACCCGACGGGCTCTCCACGTGGCGCAGCAGCTCCTCGATGAAGAAGGGGTTGCCTGCGGTACGTTCGGCGACCTGCCGCGTAAACGGCTCCGGCGCCGCCTCGCCTGACTGGGTGCGGATTAGCTCCGCGACCTCGCGTTCCAGCAATCCTCCGAGCTCCACCTCGTGCAGCGCGCGTGCGCGGCGGAGGTCCGCGAGCGTGACGGCGAGGTCGCCGCGGGGATCGAGCTCGGTCTTGCGGTAGGTCCCGAGCACCAGCAACCGCGAGTTCTCGCTCGCGCGGACGACGTGCCGCAGCAGCAGCAGGCTTGCCTCGTCCGCCCAGTGCAGGTCGTCCAGCACGAGGATCGTGGGACGCGTGAGGGCAATCTCCGACAGCAGCGAGGCTACGGCCTCGAACATGCGAAAGCGCTCCTGCTCGGCTTCCCCCCGCGGTTCGGCCGCGGTGCCCGGCGCGTCGAGCTCCGGGACCAGCGCGGCGAGCTCCCGCCGGCGCGTGGCCACCTGAACCGTGAGCTCGGCCGGTGGGCAGCCAGCGACGTAATGACGCAGGGCCTCGACGAACGGCTGGTGGGGGAGCAGCATCTCCTCGTAGCAGCGGCCGGCGAGGACGGCAGCGCCATCCTCGTGCGCGGCGCGGCTGAACTCCGCCGCCAGGCGCGTCTTGCCGATGCCGGGATCACCGGCCAGCAGGACGACGCGGCGCTGTCCCTCGAGTACCTCACGCCAGTGCCCGTCGAGGCGCGCGCGCGCGTCCTCGCGACCGACGAACGCCCCGATCTCGGTTCCCACAACCGTCGGCGGCAGCGGGATGCGCTGCTCCGCGGTCGGCGTCCAGCCGATCTCGCACGACGCGACCGGGTCGGCGATTCCCTTCAACGGCACCGGTGGCAGCGGCCGGAACTCGAAGCCACCGCGCGTGCCGACGAGCGCGCGCACGATGTCAGCGGCCAGGATCTGGCCGCTGTCGGCGGCGTCGCAGAGCCGCTTGGCGACGACCACCGGCGTCCCGAAGTAGTCGTCCTCGTCGACGATCGGCTCGCCGACGTTCAAGCCGACGCGCACGCCGAGGCGGCTGTCGCGCTCCCGCTCGGCGTGGCGGTGCACGGCCTGCTGGATACCGATTGCAGCGGCCACCGCGTCGACCGCGCTCGCAAACGCGACCATCAACCCGTCGCCGAGGTTCTTCACCTCCAGGCCGCCGTGGGCGCTCGCCACGTCGCGCAGCAGCGCGAAGTGGGTGCGTCTGAGGAACTCGGCCTCGTCGTCGCCCAGGCGTTCGAGTGTCTCGGTGGAGCTCACCTGGTCGGTAAAGAGGAGCGTCACCGTGCCCGCCGGACGCCGCGGCGCCGAGCGCGCTGCTGGCGCCTCGTCGGGAGGCGGCTGGGAGTCGCGTGGCGCTGGAGCCGGCGACTCGGGCTCGGGGCTGTCGCGCAGGGACTCGACGAGCTCGCGTGTACGGGCAGACGGCGCGATCCCGAGCTCGCTCCTGAGTCGGTCCTGGAGCCGCCGGTACGCCGTCAGCGCCGCCGGCCGGTCGCCCGCGGCGCCCAGCCGGCGTATCAGCTCCCGCTGTGGCTGCTCGGCGAGCGGATCGAGCGCAACCTGACGGCGGGTGAGGGCGACCGCCTCGCCAAGGTCACCGCGCTCCTCCGCATCCGCCGCGAGCTGGGCGAACGCTTCGGCCATCCGATCGTGGTGCTCGTCGCGGCGCTCGTGGATCCATTCGTCGTCGAGTCCCGCCAGGAGCTCGCCGCGGCACAGCACCAAGGCCTCCTCGAGCCTCCCAGCGGCGAGCAGCGCCTCGAACTCGGACAGATCGACCCAGACGAGCTCGCCTCCGGCCAAGGCGACACTCTCACGACCCGAGATCAGGTACCGGTCGATGTCTGAACCCACAGCCTTCCGCAACGACGACAGTGCGCTCCGCAGGCTGGTCCGCGCGCTCTCGTCGAGGACGTCGGGCCAGAAGCTCGCCGCGAGCTGCGAGCGCGAGTGTGTACGGCGGTCCACGGCCAGCAGGCCCAGCAGCGAGCGCGCGCGCCGGCTGGCGGGGGGTTCCAGCGGCGTGCCGTCCAACTCGAGCGCGAGCTCCCCCAACACCCGGACGCGCAGCATATGCGAAGCGTACGCCGATTCACGGCTGTTTCGCGCTCGTTTCGCGATTCCAGCACGGCGGCCTGGAACCCTGCCTCTTGACTGGAGAAGGCGAAGCGGCAAGTGTTCGACAACCGGAGGCCTAATGCCTGACAAGCGCGCTCTGTTCATCTGTTCGCCGATCGGCCTGGGCCACGCCCAGCGCGACATCGCGATCGCCCGAGAGCTGCGGGCACTCGTGCCCGGTCTCCAGATCGACTGGCTGGCCCAGGATCCCGTCACCCGGGCGCTGGAAGCGGAGGGCGAGCAGGTACATCCGGCTAGCGTCCACCTCGCCTCGGAGTCGGCCCACTTCGAGTCCGAGTCAGCCGAGCACGATCTCCACTGCTTCGACGCGTGGCGGCGGATGGACGAGATCCTGATCGCGAACTTCATGCTGTTCCACGACGTGGTGACGGAGCACCGCTACGACATGTGGATCGCCGACGAGGGGTGGGAGGTCGACTACTACCTGCACGAGAACCCGGGACTCAAGAACGCCCACTACGTGTGGCTCACCGACTTCGTCGGCCTGCTGCCCGTGGAGGACGCCGACGAGTACGAGCGCTTCCTCGCCCACGACTACAACGAGCAGATGGTCGAGCACATAGCGGCATATCCGGCGCTGCGCGATCGCTCGCTGTTCGTCGGGAACGTCGAGGACATCGTGCCTGCGCCGCTCGGCGACAAGCTCCCGATGATCGCCGACTGGACGCAGGAGCACTTCGACTTCCCGGGCTACGTTTCGGGCTTCGATCCGGCGGAGCTGGGCGACCGCGATGCGCTGCGAGCGGAGCTCGGCTACGGCCCGGAGGAGAAGGTGTGCATCGTCAGCGTCGGCGGTTCGGGGGTAGGCGAGAGCCTGCTGAGGCGAGTGATCGACGCCCACCCGTTCGCGAAGGCGAAGGTGCCGGAGCTGCGAATGATCGTGATCGCGGGACCGCGGATCGAGCCCGAAGCCCTGCCGGAGGCGGACGGGCTCGAGGTGCGCGCCTACGTCCACAACCTTTACCGCCACCTGGCGGCCTGCGACCTGGCTGTCGTCCAGGGAGGACTTACGACCGCGATGGAGTTGACAGCCAACCGCCGGCCGTTCATCTACTTCCCGCTCAAGCACCACTTCGAGCAACGGATCCACGTGACCCAGCGTCTCGACCGCTACAGGGCCGGTCGGCGGATGGAGTACGACGAGTCGCCGCCGGAGCTGATCGCCGCGGCGATTGCGCAGGAGATCGGACGCGACGTGGACTACCTGCCGGTGGAGACCGATGGCGCGCGCAGGGCTGCCGAGCGGATCGCGGAGCTGCTGTGACTGCTCTCCCGGACCGCTTGCCAGACCGGGTGTTCGACGTGCCCGAGCCCACGCGGGGGCGATATCCGGACGCGGAGGGGTGGGTGCAGGACGAGCACGGAGTGCAGGTCTTCTACGAGGTACACGGCGAGTCAGAGGACGTCGTTTGCCTCCTACCGCCGTGGCCTTTGATGAACCTGCGCTTCTGGCGGGCTCAGATCCCCTACCTCGCGCGCCACTTCCGCGTGCTTGCGATCGATCCGCGCGGCAACGGCCGCTCCGATCGCCCACAACACGCGGGCGCGTACTCCCGCTCCGCGCACGTCGCGGACGTGATCGCCGTGCTCGACGCAACAGGCACCGAGCGCGCGATGATCGTCTCCGCGAGCCCACGCGCTGCGCTAGGCCTCGCGCTCTGCCTCGACCACCCCGAACGGATTCGCGCCGCGGTCTTCATCACGCCGCAGCTGTGGACCGAGGAGGGCTTCGCACGGCCATTCAGGTCGGCCGAGCGCGAGCGCTACGCGGGCATGGAGAAGTTCAGCCGCCATTACTGGAGAGAGGATTACCGCGGCTTCGTCGAGTGGTTTGCCCGCTGGACGGCGTCCTACCCGCATTCGACGCGGCTGGTCGAAGAATGCGTCAGGCACGGGCTCGAGACCGATGCTGAGACGCTGATCCGGGCGAGCATCGGCTTCGAGATGTTCGAACGAGAGGAGGCACTGCAGCTCGCCCGCGAGGTGAGCTGTCCCGTGCTCGTCACTCAGAACGGCGGCGAGGCGAAGTATCCGAAGCACACCAGCGGCCCCCTGGCGCAGGCAGCCGGCGGGCGCCTGCACGTGTTCGACGGCCTCGGGCCGATCGTCTCATCCCGCTGGCCTGTCGCGATGAACATCGTGCTGCGCGAGTTCTTCGAGGCTGTGCTGTCTGGCGAGGCACGACCACGGCAGGCAGAGCGAGCGTGATGGCCGTCGCCGCCGCTTAGGGCTACGAGGGCACGCGCGCCTGCCTCCCCGACCCGGGGCTTTCACGATGCCCTCACGCCACATTCGCGACCGGTTCGCGGGTCCATGGAAAAGTGCCTCAGGACGAGCAAGCACAGGGACAGCCAGCTTGAACGATTGGCTGCCCACGACCGACCAAAGGAGATCCTGATCATGAGTGCAACTGCAATCGACGAGCGCAAGCTCGAGGCCTTCATGGGCCAGGCCGTCACTGACATGGGTGCCGTCATCAGCGCGCCGCTGTTCGTGATCGGTGACAAGCTCGGCCTCTACAAGGCGATGGCACACGCTGGTCCGCTGACCTCCCAAGAGGTCGCCGATCGCGCCGGCGCCGCCGAGCGCTACGTGCGCGAGTGGCTGCGAAACCAGGCGGCCGGCGGCTACGTCGAGTACGACCCCGAGACCGATCGCTACACGTTGTCTGAGGAGCACGCGCTCGCGCTCGCGGATGAGGACAGCCCGTTCTACATCCTCGGGGTGTACGACCTGATCGCGTCGCTGTACGCCGACGAGGAGCGAATCCTCGAGGCCTTCCGATCGGGCGCCGGGATGGGCTGGCACGAGCACGACCATCGGCTGTTCCGGGGCACTGAGCGGTTCTTCCGGCCCGGCTATCGCGGGCACCTGGTCAACGAATGGATCCCGGCACTCGACGGCGTCCAAGAGAAGCTCGAACTGGGCGCGAGGGTGGCGGACGTGGGCTGCGGACACGGAGCCTCGACGATCGTCATGGCGAAGGCATTCCCGAACTCGCAGTTCTTCGGGTTCGACTACCACGCCGCTTCGATCGAGCGCGCACGCCAGGCCGCCAAGGAGGCTGGCGTGGCAGATCGGATCACGTTCGCCGTAGCCTCGGCTAAGGACTACCCGGGCGAGGGGTACGACCTCGTGTGCGTGTTCGACTGCCTGCACGACATGGGCGATCCGGTCGGCGCGTCGGCGCACGTGCTCAAGACGCTGTCTGAGAACGGCACCTGGATGATCGTCGAGCCGTTTGCAAACGACCGCGTCGAGGACAACCTCAACCCCGTTGGGCGCGTGTTCTACGGCGCCTCGACGGTGATCTGCACGCCGGCGTCGCTCGACCAGGAGGTCGGCCTGGCGCTCGGCGCGCAGGCGGGCGAGGCGCGGCTCGCCGATGTGATCAACGAAGGCGGCTTCAGGCGCGTTCGCAGGGCGACAGAGACGCCGTTCAACCTGGTCCTCGAAGCGAGGCCATAATCCGGGAGGGCAGGAGCAATGGCCACCGCCGCGCCCGACGCCGTGCACAGCCAAGAACCTTGGCGTGCGCTGGTCTGCCACACCGACCGCAGCTGCGGCTGCGGTGGTGGCCGCCCGCGTTCCTACCCAGCGCAGGGGTCAGAGCGTGAACGTGCTGTCGCGCGGCCCCAAACGAGATAGCGCAGCCTCACGAGGTCGTGCGCGTGGCAACGTCGTGGCAGCACTCGTCGCGCAAGTAGCGTCCGATGCGTCCCCGAATCCGCGCAGTTTGGACGATTCGGACGCCGTCGGACGTATCTGCTGGGTCTGTCCGAGGTTGAGCGCCTTGTGGGCTTCACGGCCCGAGGTCGTCCGAGTCCACTCGGGCGCATTGGCGGCGTAACAGGGACGCCGTGCTCGAACCCGCGCGTCCGCGTACGCGGACGGCGAGTGCCGCTATCACGCGAACGGAGAACTCTGCGGGCTCGCTCGCGAGAGTGTCGCTTTTCGATCAAACCGCAAGCGAGGCCTCCTGGTCAAGACCCGCTACACAGCGCCCGCGCGGCGCATCGTCCCAACGGAAGCGCCTCGCTGGGGAGACTACCTCGTGCTGACGATCAGCACGTCGCAATCCGCATGATGCGAGACATAATTTGGCACCGAGCCTAGTACGCGCCTGGCGCCAGTCATGCCTCGGTTGCCCACGACGATCATTTGGGCGCCTTGCTCGTGCGCCATCGCCACTAGTGCTCGCCCAGGCTCTTGGTTCGTCAGGTGTGCCTCGCTCTCTACGCCTTGCTCAGCCAGTCGCTCTCGCGCTCGGTCTACGTGCTGT
>Ga0209040_10003311_pt1 | contig 12410 bp, 8 predicted proteins | sample BogFormECP12_OM3_FD_188240 | JGI IMG/M metagenome (GOLD analysis project Ga0209040, IMG submission 188240) | Bog forest soil microbial communities from Calvert Island, British Columbia, Canada - ECP12_OM3 (SPAdes) (version 2) | ecosystem: Environmental > Aquatic > Freshwater > Wetlands > Bog ... | reverse complement strand
GTCGATATGGCCCGGCCGGTTAACCAGCATCTGACGAACCCGTGCCAGAAGCTCCACCGGCCCCTCGCCCTTCAATACTGTGAAATCCACCATCTGAACAACTTCGGGGGGGAGATTGATGTATGCGGAGAGAAGCAGGATCGGAACATCAGGCCGCTCCCTGCGCATCGCGGCGGCCACCTGGCCACCATCCATCCCCGGCATGAAGTAGTCCAGAATCACGCCAGCCACCGGCTGATCGACGAACAAATTGAGTCCCGTGGAGCCGTCCAGGGCAGTCAGCACCCGGTAACCGGCGCGTTCCAGCACGGCTTTGCGGATTTGCAGGCCGAGCGCTTCGTCATCGACACATAAAATTAATGGATTGGCTGCCACGGTACCCATCTCCCTGAACTTCCCATCCCGGCGTCAGACAGCGTTCTCGTCCATCTCGTCCATCGCATCCATCGCAAGATCTGTCGAGTGCTCGTTCGTGAAACGCCGGCGACGGGATTGACCCGATAGATAGAGGGAAACCCTTCGCCAACGATGATGCGGCTTTGGATCAGAGCGTTGTCTGCCGCAAAGCCACTGCGAGTATAGCATTCCATGCATCGGTTAAAGGGTTGAGGCCATTCGTCAGAACAACGCGTCCGCGGCCCGGTGATCACCCGATGTCCAGCCCGAGCAAATTCACAGTACGTTTGCATTCTCTTTGCCCGAGTGGGATACGCTGAGGGCAATCGTGCAAGCCGTCTTCCTGAGAAGAGGCGGCGGTGCGAGCGAGGAAAAGCCGGTTGAGCCAAACAGTATTTGTACTTGAAGACGACACAGACATCTCACGCCTGGTGCAACACCATCTAGAAGCTTCTGGCTTCGGCGTTCGGGTTTTTGGCAATCCCACCAACCTGGTTCCCGACGCCGAGCGGCAGCCGCCCGCGCTCTTTCTGCTCGACATCATGGTTCCCGGCGGTGATGGCCTCGACGTCTGCCGGCGTCTGCGCAACCATCCGGCTCTAAGCACCATTCCTATCATTTTCCTGACGGCGCGCGCCGGAGAAAACGAGCGCGTTCTGGGCTTGGAACTGGGCGCGGACGACTATATCACCAAGCCCTTCGCCACGCGAGAATTGCTGGCCCGGGTTAAGGCCGTTCTGCGCCGCTTCGAGCGGCCGACGACTCCCTCCACGATCGCATTTGAGGACGTACTGATCGACGCCAGCGCTATGCAATTGAAGGTGCGGGGCGAGCTCACCACCACGACCGCAACCGAGTTCCGCCTGCTCGACTATCTCGCGCGCCATCCCGGGCGGGTTTTCAGCCGCGATCACCTTTTGGACGCCGTCTGGGGCGACGCCCGGTTCGTCACGCCGCGCTCGGTCGATGTTTATGTGCGGCGCATCCGCGAGAAGATCGAAACCGATCCGGAGAACCCGCGGTTTCTCAAAACGGTGCGCGGAGCAGGCTACCGTTTCGAGGTCCCGCGCCAGGCGTGAAGAAAGCGGCCATTAGTCATTAAGGATTAGCCGCTAGCCTCTGGGCATCGGCCTTTTGCACATGCTCTTGGAATCCCAGAGACTTATGCTAGTACAGGGCATTGATCGCTAATGGCTAATCGCTAATCCCTAATGGCTAATCCGTGACAGGCAGGGTATTTACCAAGCTCTTCTTCTCGTTTGTGCTTGTGCTGGCGATCGGCACCGCCATCCTCGACATCTCTCTCGGCCGGGTCGTGGAGCAGTCTTTGCGCGAGCAGCTGGCGCAATCGCTGGCCGGCAAGGCGCGGCTGCTGGCCCGCGAGGCTGATCCCGGCAAGCCGCTGGAACTGAAACAGCTGGCCGCACGCGGAGAGTTCGACGCCGGGGCGCCGGTCGCGTTCTTCGCCCGCGACGGGTCTGTTCTGGCCAGCTCGCAAGCGGAGGCGGTGGGAGACGGAAGCCACCCCGAAGTACGCCAGGCGCTGCTCGACGCGCGCAAAGCCGGCCAAAGCGAGCGTGGAGACAAACTGTATGTAGCCGTCGCTGGCGACGGCCTCATCGTCCAGCTCGCGGCGCCGCTGACCGGCATTCATGCGACCATGCGCGTTCTGCATCGCGACCTGCTTCTGGTGTCGCTCGTCGCGGTAGGACTGGCCACGCTGCTGGCCGCTTTCCTCGCGCACCGCGCCGCGATGCGTCTGAGCCGTATCGTCACCTTCGCTAACCGCATCGCCGCCGGAGACTTCTCGGCCCGCGTCGAGGAGGGCAAGCTCGATGAGGTTTCTGAGGTGGCGCACGCACTTGATGCCACAGCCGCCCGCCTGGAGGGCAGCTTTCACGCGCTCGAAACCAAGCAGCGGGAACTGGCTGCCCTGCTCGACAGCATGCAGGAAGCGGTCGTCGCCGTAGATGCCGCGGGACGAATCAGCTGGTCGAACGCGGTGATGCAGCGCATATCACCGGGTGCTGTGCGTCAGGGGCAGGCGCTGGTGCACGCCGTGCGCGATCCGGAGGTGCTGGCCTGTGTGGACGCCGCGCTCCAGTCCCGCGAACTGCGCAGTGGCAAAGCCACCTCGGTCGCCCCCACCAGAATTTTCGAAGTGAATGCCGCTCCCACGCCGGGTGGCGGCGCAGTCGCCGTGCTGCACGACGTGACGGAGATCGAGCGGGCGGAGAAAACACGCCGGGACTTTATCGCCAACGTTTCCCATGAACTGCGCACGCCATTGACCTCGATTTCCGGTTATGTGGAAACACTGCTCGAGGACACGATCGAAATTCCGCCAACCGCACGCGAGTTTCTCGCCACGATTCTTAAGAACGCCACGCGCATGACCCGCCTTACCGAAGACCTGCTGGCGCTGGCCAGCGTCGAATCCGGCGACTACAAAGTGAAGCTGCGCCCCGTCCCGGCAGCATCCCTCGTTCACGACGCAATCGAGTCCCTTACCGGAATGGTGCTCGATTCCGATGTCACGCTCGAGGCAGCGGGCACGACGGACGCAATCGTGCTTGCCGACGAAGATGCGCTGACCCAGGTTTTCGGCAATCTTATCGAGAACGCGATGAAATACGGAAAGGGCGGCCGGCGCGTTCTGGTTGGCGCGCGGGACAAGGAAGACTATGTCGAGTTCTCCGTGCAGGATTTTGGGTCCGGCATCGCGTTCGAGCATCTCGACCGCATCTTTGAGCGCTTCTACCGCGTGGATAAGGCCCGGTCGCGCGAGTCGGGCGGCACCGGCCTGGGGCTGGCCATTGCCAAGCACATCGTGCTCGCCCACGGCGGGACGATTCGCGCCGAAAGCGAGCTCGGCTCCGGCTCTACATTTCTATTCACGCTGCCTCTTGCCTCCGCCGCGGCGGCGGACGAAACGGGTGAAGCCGGTGCGGTGGTGCATCCCCAGCATAAGTAACTCATTGCAAATAATTTAATGCGAATCCAAAGAGCCGCGTTTCTTGCGTTTTTCATCTCTCTGTAAAGAGGCAGTAACAATGACACTCGACAATCTGCACTGAAACCATAAGGAATTTATAAGGGGGAAATTTGTGAGAAAGAGCATGTTTTTAGCCGCGGCGCTTATCGTCTGCGCGGCGTCCCAGGGCCTGGCGCAAAAGCTGAATGGTGCAGGAGCCACGTTTCCGTATCCCATTTACTCCAAGTGGTTCAGTGAGTTCAGCGCAGCGCACCCGGGAGTTGAGATCAATTACCAATCCATCGGTTCCGGTGGCGGCATTCGCCAGGTAACGGCGGGCACGGTCGACTTCGGCGCGAGCGACGGCCCCATGACCGATCCGCAGCTTGCCGAATCGAAGGTCAAGATCGTACACATTCCCACCGTGCTCGGCGCAGTGGTTCCCGTCTACAACCTGCCCGGCGTCTCCACAGAGCTGAAGTTCTCGCCCGATGTGCTGGCCGATATCTATATGGGCAAGATCACGTCCTGGAGTGACGGCCGCATCGCGAAGGACAATCCCGGCGTCAAGTTGCCGGCTTCATCGATCAACGTCGTGCATCGATCTGATGGCAGTGGCACAACCTACATCTTCACTGACTATCTCTCGAAAGTCAGCTCAGACTGGAAGAACTCGGTCGGCAAGAACACCGCCGTGCCCTGGCCCGTCGGCATTGGCGCGAAGGGTAATGAGAACGTCGCCAGCATGGTTCGCCAGCTTCCCGGCACGATCGGATATGTCGAGCTGATCTATGCTCTTCAGAACAAGATCACGTTCGGATATGTCAGGAACGCTTCCGGAAACTGGGTGAAGGGCAGCATCGCAGGAGTTACCGAAGCGGCAGCCAGCGTCAAGAACATGCCCGCCGATTATCGCGTATCGATCACGAACGCGCCCGGTCAGAACACATATCCTATCTCGAGTTTCACCTGGCTGCTTATCCCCAACCCGCCGAAGGACGCCAATAATGGCAAGATAATCAAGGAGTTTCTCAATTGGATGCTTGATCACGGCCAATCCGAGGTAAGCGCTCTCTACTACGCTCCGCTGCCCAAATCGGTCGCGGACAAGGTCCGCGTGACTATTTCGCAACTGAAATAGAGTGAGCGACGCGCTACCCGGGCGCGCTTTTATCTGCAGGTGCGCCCTGTTCTTCTCCACAGAGGTAATTCAGCATTCGAGTAGAAGTACCGGATTGCAACACATTATTAGCGGTCCTTACGCCTTATTTTTCAAGGCGTTTAACCGTGCTTTTATTTTTTCCATTTAGGCTAGAAACTGGTGGACTACAAGATTCAGGACCCAAGCGTGCCCGGACCCTCCGAAACGCCTTCTCCGGTAACAGACCGAAACTCTGGGCCGCGCTCCGGCGAACAGCCTTCGACCATCCGGAAGTTTCTGCTCTCGCGCGGCAGTTCCGCCTTCGCCGACAAGGGTTTCCGCTGGCTGATGGTGCTGTGCGCCGTCAGCATCTTCGGTATCGTCGCGCTCATCGCCACCGAGCTGACACTTCGGTCGCAGCTAACCATCTCCAAATTTGGAATTTGGTTCTTCTTCGGTTCCGCGTGGGATCCGGTGAACGGAAACTTCGGAGCTCTGCCATTTATCTTTGGAACGCTCGTTTCCTCCCTCATCGCTCTTATCATCGCGGTTCCTCTGGCGGTTGGCGTCGCCGTTTTCATCACCGAGATGTGTCCGCTTATGTTGCGGGGGCCGCTCTCTTTCTTCACCGAGTTTCTGGCTGCAATTCCCAGCGTGGTTTACGGCCTCTGGGCGGTATTTGTGCTGGTTCCGCTGTTACGCGAGCACGTCAATCCCGTCCTGATAAAGCTCCTCGGGTGGACGGGCTTGTTTTCGGAGCCTAACTTCGGCATCGGCATGTTTGCGGCCGGAGTCATTCTCTCCATCATGATCCTGCCAATCATTTCTTCGCTGACACGCGAGGTGATGACGGCCGTTCCGCAGTCGCAGCGGGAAGCGGTACTGGCCCTGGGCGCGACGCGGTGGGAGATGATCCGCGTGGGCGTGCTGCGCAACGCACGCATCGGCATTGTGGGTTCCATCATCCTTGGCCTGGGCCGGGCCCTCGGGGAAACCATAGCCGTCACCATGGTGATCGGCAACCGGCCTCAGATCGTAAAATCGCTGCTCGCTCCCGCCTACAGCATGGCCAGCGTAATTGCGAACGAATTCAGCGAAGCTTCCGACGACATGTACCTGAGCGCGCTGATCGAGATTGGGCTAGCGCTCTTTATCGTGACAATTATTGTGAATGGGCTGGCGCGGCTGCTGGTTTGGGCGGTGACTCGCGGCGCACCAGCGCGCGCGTGACTCAAGAAATTACGGTGACTACGGACGAGAACCAGCGATGACGAATCATTACAAGTCGAGCGCCGCCAACCGCATCTGGCGCACTGTGGCCAACCATGCGGCCACTGGTCTGGCAGTCTTGAGCACTATCCTGGTGGTCGCCCCGCTCATCGCCATCTTTATCTATCTGCTCTACAAGGGCGCAAGCTCGCTGAATCTCGCTTTTTTTACGCAGATTCCCAAGCCGGTCGGTGAATCCGGGGGCGGAATGGCCAATGCCATGGTCGGTTCCGGCATTCTGCTCGCCGTCGCCAGCTCCCTGGGCATTCCAATTGGCATCGCAGCCGGAATATTCCTGGCGGAATTCGGCCGCTTCAGCAGGCTGGCCAATGCAGTCCGCTTTACCGCCGATGTGCTCAACGGCGTGCCCTCGATCGTTATGGGCATCTCCGTGTACTCGCTCATCGTTCTGCCGCTGAAGCATTTTTCCGCACTCTCGGGAGGCGTTGCGCTGGGCATTATGATGATCCCCACCATCACGCGCACCACAGAGGAGATGCTGCTCATGGTGCCGCACGCAGTTCGCGAAGCGGCGCTCGCCCTGGGGGTGCCCAACTGGCGATCGGTGCTGTCGATCACGCTGCGCACCGCCTCGCCGGGGGTGATTACCGGCTGTATGCTGGCCTACGCGCGAGTCGCGGGCGAAACGGCGCCGCTTCTCTTCACCGCCTTCGGCAATCAGTTCTGGAGCCTCAATCTCAACCAGCCCATCGCCGCCCTCCCGCTGCAGATCTACGTCTACGCTCTCTCGCCGTACGATGAATGGCATCGGCTGGCTTGGGCCGGGGCGCTGGTGCTGATTTTTCTGATCGTAGTATCGGTTTCTCTCGTGCGATACGTGACTACGCGCGGCGTTTTGAAAGGGGCGAGCTAAGTGGGAGTGGGAATTCAGGTAACTAATTTGAACGCCTGGTATAGCACAAATCATGCGCTCCTGGATATCAACTTGCCCATCCCCGCCAACCAGGCCACAGCCCTCATTGGTCCTTCGGGGTGCGGCAAGTCCACATTTGTTCGCTGCCTCAACCGCATGCACGAGACCAATCCTATCGCCAGGGTCACCGGCTCGGTGCGGATGGGAGATATCGATATCTATGAGGATGTGTCTCCCGTCGAGGTGCGCCGCCGTGTTGGCATGGTTTTCCAGCGTCCTAACCCCTTCCCCACCATGTCCATTTACGACAATGTGGCTGCGGGCCTGCGCCTCAACGGTTTCCGCAATCGCCGCATCCTCGACGAAGTCGTCGAGCGGTCGCTCAAAAACGCTGCCCTGTGGGATGAAGTAAAAGGCGACCTCAAAAAGAAGTCCGGAGCCAGCCTCTCCGGCGGACAGCAGCAGCGCCTGTGTATCGCCCGCGCGCTTGCCGTCGATCCCGAAGTTCTGCTCATGGACGAGCCCGCGTCGGCGCTCGATCCCGTGTCTACGGCGAAGATAGAAGACCTGATCTTTCAATTGAAATCGCAGTACACCATCGTCATCGTAACCCATAACATGCAGCAGGCCGCCCGCGTCGCGGAGCGCACCGGATTCTTCCTGAATGGAAAGCTTGTCGAATTCGATTCGACTCATAAGATATTCACAAATCCGGGAGACAAAAGGACCGAAGATTACATCACAGGCAGGTTTGGATGATGAGACTCCGTTTTCAGCGCTCGCTGGACGATCTGAAGGAGAAGTTACTGGTGATGGCTGGCATGGCTGAACAGTCGATCCAGCGCGCCGTCGAGGCCTATCGTGTGCGCGATCTCTCGGTTTGCGATCTCGTCGATCACGGCGAGTTGGCCATCAACCGCTTTGAGCGCGAAATCGATCAGATGGCTCTCGATCTGCTCGCCATGGAGCAGCCCATGGCTATCGACCTGCGCTTCATCCTTGCCGTCATCAAGATCAACGCCGACCTGGAGCGCGTAGGCGATGCGGCCACCAGCATCAGCGACCGCGTGCGCGACCTTGAAGCCTTTCCTGTCGCCGAGCTTCCCGTGGACACGGGGAAGATGGCCAGCCTTGCCGCCGCCATGGTGCGCAAGGCGCTGCAGGCCTTCATCGAAGCCGATGCAACGATTGCCGAGTCCGTGCTCTCGATGGACGACAGCGTCGACAAGCTAAACGACACCGCCTATTTCACGCTGCTTAACGTGATGAAGAACGAGCCGCACCTCGCCCCGCAGGCGCTGACCGCCCTCATGATCTCGCGCAGCCTGGAGCGGGTGGCCGATCACGCCACCAATATCGCCGAAGATGTGATCTTCTGGGTGCGCGGCGCGGACGTCCGCCATCACATGCACGAGACCCGGCCGGCCTGAAATCAGCCGCCGTCGCTCCACCAGTCGAAACGAGGCAGGCGCGGAAAGTACAGCCCTAGGCGCATTGGCAGGTCGCTTCCTTCGAGATTTCGGAACGCGGCCGCATATCGGGCAAGCTGCGGAGTATAGTATTCCCTCTGCCGGGCGAGAAATTCTTCCATCGGCTCGCCCGCAGGCGCGCTCATCTTGTAGTCGATGATCCATAGGTAGTCTGATCCGGTCTCCAGCGGCGCGGCTCCTGCGCGAAAGATGCGGTCGGCTCGTACAGTCACCATCTCGTTGCCAATCCACCCAGTCCACGATGTTTCCGATTGTGCGCCCGAATGCGGATCGAGAATCCATCGCCCCACCGCATCTTTCCTGCATGACTCAATAGCCGTCATCACTTCCTGCATCGCTTCATCGAGTGACTTGCCAGAAAACGCCGCTGCGCGCAGCATGCTCCGCGCACGCTGCTGCAAAGCTGCAGGGCCGATGCCGCGGCTCAGCGCATCGAGCAGCGCATGCACCGCGTTCCCGGCCACCCGGGCGCGTCGCGATCCTTCAGGCCGAACCAGCTCGGCGGCTTCGGCCTCCGCTCGAATTGTGCCTGCGACAGTTACGTTCTTCGCTCGCGGCTTTATCTCCGCATCCGATGGCAGCCGCTTCACCGTGAGCCGTGGCCCGCGCTCCTCCGCACCGGCGGCGAGATCGAACAGCTCGAAGAAGGTAGCCTGCTCCGCTTGGGCAAGAGGAAAGTCTAGGACCTTCTCGGCTTCCCGGTTCCTGACCGCCTCTTCAAACTTAGCTTGAAACGCCGGCCATCCCACGTCTAACAAGCTCTTGGAGTCGCCGCCCTTCAGCTCGGACGCCGTCATCGTCGCTGTTCCCAGCAGATGCAGCTCCCGCCGCGCTCGCGTGCACGCCACGTACAACAGCCTCTTGATCTCCTCGTCAAACCGTCCCGCGCGCTGCCTCTGCACCCAGCGATACGTCGGATGCTTATCGCTGCCCCTGGCATCGATCGGCGCCACCAGCATCTCGTCTTCGCCCTCCGCATTCGTTCTCTCCAGCGAAACGACCAGCGACGACTGGTCCGCCGCCGCCTTCCTGTCGAGTCCCGGCACGATCACCACATCGAAGCCCAGCCCTTTCGCTTTGTGAATGGTCATCAGCTGCACACCTGCGCGTTCGCTGACCGTGGGATCCGGTTGCGCATAGAGCCACTCCAGCTCCGCGTCAAAATCCGCGGTCATGCACGCCATGCCATCCGGCGCAACATCATCGAGCATGGAGAAATATGTCTGGGCGTTCTCGTACGCCGCAGCGTCCACGCAAAGCGGACCGCCCAGGCTGCGCCACGTCCGCTCGATCCACTGCGAAAACGACCCCGCATGCAGCCCCTGAAACCGGGTCGCCAGCGCCTCCTTCAGAATCGCGGTCGTTCGCGCCGTCCTTTCCGCGGCATCGGCTTCCAGTAGATGCAGATGCGCCTCAATCAGATCCAGCATTGACGCACGTTTCCAATCGTGGTTATCCGCGCCGGTCAGCGTGTGCAGCTCGCGCAGCGTCAAGCCGCACCACGGCGCACGCAGCACAGAGAGCCACGCTACACGATCCATGGGATGCAGCAGCGCCCGCGTCAGCGACAGCAGGTCCAGTAACTCCTGCCGCTCCGCAAGCGTCTCGAGCTCGACCGCGCGGAACGGAATCCCGCGCTCGCGTAGCAGCCGCACAATTTTCACCAAATGCTGGCGCGCCCGCACCAGGATGGCAACGCGATACTCGCCGCCCGCCGCCTGCGCTCGCGCGATCTCCGGTCGATGCCGCTCGATGATCTCCATCACCTGCCGCGCCTCACGGTTCTGCGCGTCCTCTTTTTCTTCCAGCGATACCTTGCGATCTGCGGCGCCGATCACCTCCGCGTGAACTCGCAGCGCGTCCGCGATCAGCGCCGGCTCCGCGGCATACGACGGAGAGAAGGGAACCGGCGCGTTCCCGTCAAAGACCGCGTTGAAAATCCCGTTCCACTCCTCGGTCAATCCCGCATGCGATCGAAAATTCGTCGAGAGCTGAACCAGCCGGCACGCAATCGTCGATTCCTCCGACGTAATCCCTTTCCGTTCCACATGCCCGAACAGCTCCACCTCGGCCTGCCGAAACATGTAGATGGACTGCATCGGATCGCCAACCAGGAAGCACGTCCTCCCGTCGCCCTCATCCCACGCGCGCACCAGCGACCGGACCAGTGCGAACTGGCTGCGCGAGGTGTCCTGGAACTCATCCACCAGCAGATGCCGCAGGCCGCCGCTCAGCCCCAGCAGTAGATCCGGATCGTCCTCCGCATCGCCCAGCACCCGCCGCGCCGCAATTCCCAGCTGCACAAAATCGACGACATTCTGCTCGGCAAAGATGACGTTCAACTCGGCGACGGCCTGCCGCAATGTCATAAAGAGATGTCGCAGTGTCGTCCACTGATCGTCGTCGTAGAGCAACAACGGGAGCCTCGCCAATTCATTCAGAGCCTCGCGAAGTCCCTGAATCTCCTGCAGGCGTCCCAGGAGCGACTCCATGCGCCGCTTCTGTTCTTTCGCATGCAGGCCGGAAGGTGGAAATCCTTGACCCACGTTCACGGACTTTCTCCAATCGCCCTTCTGGGTCAAGACAAAATCCGCAATGCACTTCCAGTGCTCAATAGCCAGCTTTTCCGGAGCAGGGAGCGCACCCAATCTCGATAGCAATCCAAAGCCCTCGGGACAATTCCCCGCGGCATAATCGCCCAGCTCCACCAGCTCATTCGCAAACGTCGGCTCGGATGCGAGCAGATCGTATACCTTTCCCAGAACACGCTTTACCTCGTGGCGAAAAGGCGCTTCCAGCTTCGAACGCAGCACATCCCAGTCCAGGTCCTCCACCAGAGGAAACGCTCGCACCCATTGGTCGCGCTGGGCCAGCATTTCGGCGATCAGCTTTTCGCAATCCGGCAGATTGTTGTCGCGCATCGCCAGTAGGTGCGTGAGCGCATCGTTGAGGGCCGCGTCTCCGCCGCCAAGCTGCCCCAGCGTGCGCCGTGCCGCCTGCGCGTACATCAGGTCTGCACGCTCCACGGGACTTAGCCTTCCGCCCATCCGCGACAACAGTGGCTGCCCATGCGCGATGCGCAGACACAGCGAATCGATCGTCTCGATATTCAGCCGCTGGGGCTGCTCCAGAATGCGCCAGCCGCGCGCTTCGGAATTGGCCAGCGCCGCGCGCGCCAGTGTCACGCGTTCGTCTTCATCCGGCGCCGGTTCGGTGCTCTGCGCCTCTTCGAGATGCTGCAGCACACGTGAACGCATCTCCGCTGTCGCCGCGCGGGTGAAGGTGATCGCGAGAATCTCCTCCGGCTCACTCACGACCGCCAGCAGCTTCAGAAATCGCCGCGTGAGCAGATCGGTTTTGCCCGACCCCGCCGGAGCGCGGACGATGAACGTCTGCGACAGATCGAGCGCAAGCACGCGCTGGTCGAGATCGTCCGTCGCCCCGCCCTCCAAACCGGCCGCCGAATCACTCATCGTCTTCACCCGGCTCTGCCTCGTCCTCGGTCGACGCCTCCCTCAACTCCGCCACGCGGCACAGCCCCGGCATCGCGCAAAACTTGCAGGTCTTCGTGCCATCCTTCGGATCCACCTGTGCCTCGCCGTGCAGAAAATCCTCCGCCAGGTTAAGCAGCGCCGCAGTCCACTCGTCGCGCATTGTTTTGTCGTAAGGGTTTTTAACCAGCTTCGAATTCGCGCCCTTATCCGCAAACAACTGCTTACGCGCATCGCTCACGCAGCCTTCGAGCCCTGTCTTCTCCACGTTGATCCGCGCGAACGCCACGCCGCAAACGTCTTCCACGTTGCCAAAAATCGCATAGAGAGGAAGCTGCGGCTCATTCGGCCGCATGCCATCCCAGTCCTTCGTCGACACCTTTCCCGACTTGTAATCGATGAGCAGCCGCTGGCCATCCGCCAACCCATCGTCTCCCAAGCGGTCGATGCGATCGGCGCGCAGCCGCAGTTTCAGGCCACCGACGCTGACATCGTCCAACACTTTCTCGGTCGCCTCCACCGTGAAGGGCACACGCTCTGCCTCGATGAGAAGCCACTCTTCTAGGCGCGTCAGCAGCCTTCGCTGCTCGCTCGCGAGATACGCTTTCATCCATGCGTCGCCACGTTGCTCCTTCACGAGCGGAGCGAAGACATCGGCAATCACATCCTCGATCACCGCTCGCAGCCGGCCCTCCGCAATCGCCGCACGCAGATCGGCAAGCGTGTGAAACCGGTCTTTCCCGGGAGACCACAGCTGCTCCATCACCTTGTGCAG
>Ga0209040_10003309_pt1 | contig 12413 bp, 26 predicted proteins | sample BogFormECP12_OM3_FD_188240 | JGI IMG/M metagenome (GOLD analysis project Ga0209040, IMG submission 188240) | Bog forest soil microbial communities from Calvert Island, British Columbia, Canada - ECP12_OM3 (SPAdes) (version 2) | ecosystem: Environmental > Aquatic > Freshwater > Wetlands > Bog ... | reverse complement strand
GATTTCAGGCGGGCCGTCTAAAGCACTCGAACGGGGTCGGTCGATCGGATGCACTGCAATCCAGATCTTCGTGAAGAATAACATGCAGTGGTTTGCCAAACCGTATTTGCCTCTCGGAGAATGACTTACGCCTAGGAACAATAGGACGTATAAGGGAACAATCAAGCGTAATGCTAACCGGTATAGTGGCAGCATTCGGACAGCGCAAAGATACTTGACGGGGTGCTTTATCGACATATTGTGCACACCCGAGGACGCAATACGGACTAAAGAGCCGAAGGCAGGGGGCCGACGGAGACGGATATTCCGGAAAACGCGCAAGCGTTCGTTCTTCGAGCAAAATACTCGTTAAACCAAAAAACAGCCACGCGAGAAAATTGCGTGACACTCCCAGTCTGAAATTGTCTGCGGAGGTACATGGGGGGACGATGCAGGCCGGGCCTGCATACCCTAGAGATCCCACATTTAAACCCCGATCGGACCGCATCAGCTTCTATAGAGATGTGATCCCATTGGTTTCAACGGTTTATTTCAAATGTGGAAAAATGCAAAGATCACTTCTCGAGGAAGAATTCCTCTCTCGCCCTCATTCTGTGCCCGATTGGGCCAAATGGGCAGACTGTACCACTAAGTTTCTAAACGCCGAAATCAAAGACGGGCGACTCCGGGCCTATCGGATTAATAAACCGATTCACCCGCATCATGCCGGGCGATTTCATGGAATGGCTTAACCGCGGCTGCACGGTCGCGGCCGAGCCGAAGTAGAAGGAGGTCGCGACATGAGCGCCGAGCCAATAAGCCCGAATCGAAGCAATTCCAGCATTGGGTTTACAAGGAAGTCCTGCCGCAGATTCGCAAAACTGGACGATTCCAAATCGATGTCCCATTCCTCGTTCCGGCCGCGCAACCGTGGACCAAGACGTTCGATGACGATTTCTACGCCAACATCTTTCGCCTGAAAGGCAAGCAACCGGTTCCTTTGAAAGAGGCACCGTGGCTGGCTCAGTTGACCAACGACCTTGTTTACCGACGACTGCCGGAGGGCGTCTTTCAGGCGTTACAGCTTATCAATCCTGTCTTGCCTGGCCGGAAGCATCGCGCCAAGAAGCAGCACCAGTTCGTTGAGCCGACGATCGCTCGTCGCCACCTGGACCGCTTGCTGGATCGCTGCACAGGGATGATGTCGGCCTTCGTCAGTTGGAACGAATTCTACGCATCGTGGGATCGCGCTTATCCCATCGAACGCGATCTACCCGGCCACCTGCAGTTCAAATTCGCCGACGAACAGACATTGCTTTTTCCTTTCATGACGGAGGCATAAATGAGCTTGAACGAAGTCACTGCCCAGGAAAGCCGAAGGAGCGAGAGAAAACTACAAACTTAACGGATTCAAATTCCGTTACTTTCCCTATGAACCTAAAACGCGTTGACGCATTTTCGACGCGTTTTATTAGCATGACAAACCGAATATCTGCGGTCGAAATTAAAAAGTCTATGACCGAATTTATGAGCGGAAACGATCCGCCGGACGAGCCCGAAAAAGAAAGGGCCGGGTTAGGCTGCCCGGCACTCACTAAGAATCAAAAGCTTCGCGAGAATAGCACAAGATCGGCCTTTGCGCCAATGCGGGCTAGGATCGATCCGGCGATTGTAGCCAAATCGCCCGTAGCCAAACCGGTATCGGCGCCATCAATCGAGAAACCGCCAACCAACCCGAAGCCTGCCCCGCCGGCCGAAATTAATGCTCGGATAGAGCTATGGCTCGAAGTGGGACCTCGACCGGAAAAGCTAAATGCGATTTGGGGCTATCTCCCAAAGCCCATCAGTCACACGTGGCGCGCCTGCGTCTGTCTCAACACGCTATTATGGCCGGCGCAGGGCGCGATTGCGCGCGCCGACCGCCAGGCCGTTCGCTGGCTCTTTAGCGTCGCCTTGCTCGAGCGTTTAAGTATTTGCACGCTAAAGCAGAATCCCGAATTGATTGCCGCCAGGAATTATATCATTGCGGTGGTGCTCGGGGCGAAACATGACCGATGGCAGGGTGTCTTGTGGGCAGCCTATCTGCTCAAAGACCATGAGCTAACTAAGGCGATCGATACGTTGCCGATCTACGGCGCCGAGCCAGAGCCAGGCCCGCACAAGGTCGCCTCATTTCAGATCGGAGGCGCATGATGAGCTTTGTATGTCATTGCTTGGGGTTGGCTGACCGGGACGCGCGCGCAATTGGCGCGAAGCTGTTTGTCTGGTCGGGCTCCATCGGCGCGCATAGACCCTTGTGCGCCGATTGTAACGAGGGGCGCATTCAAGGAGACGAGTGAGCATCGATCAAGTCATAGGCGGCGATAATTGCGATTGGGCTAAAGTTTTTCTGGTCGGGCGCGCCATCGACGATGCGGGATTATCTCCCCGAGCGTTTAGAGTGTTAGGACATTTGAGCCGCCGGGCGAATGGTGAAAACCGAGCATGGCCCGGAATAGATAGTATGGCCAAAATATGTCGTGTTCGAAAAATCAATATCATAGAGGCCATCAAAGAATTAGAGGCGCGCGGATTTGTCAGCGTTGAACGGCGATCGGGGAGTCAAAGCCAATATAACCTTCTTCCGGCCGAATATTGGAAGCCTGAACCGTTCTCCCAAACGATACCGGTACCGAAAGGGAGAACGCTTGAACCGTTCTCCCAAAATGGGGGTACCGTTCTCCCAAACGACACCAAACCGTTCTCCCAAACGACACCAACCGTTCCTACATGGGAGAACGGAAGGTATCCCAAAAAGGTATCCCAAGAAGGTATCCCATTTAAGGTTGTCTCTTCCGAGACCAAAAACAAAACTTTGGGTCTCCAACTGACTTATTCGGAAAAAGAACGGATACGGAAAAAGAAACTTCGAGACACCGCTGATAAACGCGCGCGCGCCTGGCAGAAGGAGCACAAAGAATTTCTCGATCGGTTACAAATTAAATATCCAAAACTGCCTATAAGGAAAATCTGTCACCAGTACGCTCGGACTCGAAAAAACTTTAATCCGGAAACTTTTGAAATCGAGATCCAGCATCGCCGACGCAAATGAATATAGCTAACATCGTCACGATTATTTCCCGTTACCTTCCGCTAAATTCTCAAAGTACGAAGGAAATAAATTAAATGACCAGCAACCAAACCACTTGGCCGCTCGAGGCCTGAAAATGAGCTATCAACGCGAACAAACCTACCGGCGCGCGGTCAAAGCCTTGGCGCGCGAAGCCCGCCGATCCGACAAATGGCCCGAACGCACACCGCACTTTGCCTTGAGCGAAATCCGCGACAATCTGGTGATTCTACGCGACCAGCGCGGCGAAATTGCCAGCTTTCGCTTCACTCATCGCGGAACCTTGAAACTAATCGATTATTGATGAACACCGACCAATTGCCGCTCGAGGCCTCCGCGCAAGTCGAGCTTCCGCTAACCGCGGACCAGGCCGAGCTCTTCCGCGGCATCACCGATTTGCAAAAGCTTCGCCAGGGGTCGGTCGTGTTCTGCGTTCTGGCCGGCTCATATTGCCATGAGGCCGGCCGCGGTGTCGTTCGCCTGCAGGCCGCTTTGATTTCCCGAGCTACATCCGCCAAATGTCTGAAACTGTTACGGGCCGAAATTGCCGAAAACGCCAAACACGAAGAATGACCACGATCACCTACAAATCCAGAACCGAGCGATTCTATGACGATTTCGAACGTGAGCTGCGCGCTACTGGCCTGCGTGAAGCAATTTTGGAATTAACTCGCAGGCTCGAGGCGCTCGAATCTCAGCAGGGCTCGACGCCGATACGCCCTGTTAGGCAAAATCCGGATTTATCGATGTCAGATGAAGCGCGACCGGTTAAGAAGAAGCGCGGTCGCAAACCTGGATTTAAACAACCGTGGAGTGAAGCGCGACACGAAGCGCATCGATTAAAGAAGGCGCGCCGACTTGAGGAAATTCGGAATAACCCGCGACTGGCAGCATTGACCGAAGCGTTGACTGGCATGGTTGGCGTTAAGCCTGCTGCGCAAAGCGAGTCCGGCAATGGTGATATGCGGGCAAGGTCTGAAACGTGGCTTAAATCGAATCCTACGCATTCCGATTTATCTGAAAAGCCATAGCGTAGAGAAATTCGTTTGCGATCGCGCTTTCAGTTCGATCCTGTTCTTTGGCAATCGCTTTGATTGCATTGATGACGCGCGGCTCAAGTTTGTACATCTTTTTGATCGTATCAAGCTGCGGTCGGCCGGCACCAGCTCGCTTACCACCATGCGTGAGCGTTGAACCTTTGCGGCGGCTCATGATTCGAATCCCATGAGGCTCAGCGCATATCCTTCTGCTTTCTTGTGGTCGGTGAACCTGGCTACCGGCTGGCCATTCACGTTGACGTAGATGCTCTGGTTTATTGCGTCGATCGAGAGTTCAATTCTTGGCATGAGGGAGAATAAGCGTGTCTCTTGAACTTGTCAAGACATATTCATGGGTCCCATCCAGCCAAAATTAAAGCAGGTTCCATCGAGTCCTTGCTTTTTTCGTGTGAGTTCAATGTTGCGCGTGCAAACATGGGCACGACGCGGGAAACCGCATAAACACTCAATCTAGCACAAGTTCACGCGGAGGCCGGAATCTCGGGCGCTTCCAAAACGTCTTTACGCAGGATGCCGAGCAGTTCGCTCTTGTCGGCGTCGGGCATATTGAACGAGATGATGCTCTGCCGGAGGGCAATAAAGATCCCCTCATAGGCACGATAAAACTCGTCTGCCGGGATTAATTCGCGTTTTGCACGGTCAGTCTGCACCTCGATTTTCTCGCGTTGGGCTTGAATCAGCTTGGTGCGTTCGGCTCGCTGGTCGCCCGGATCGGCGATTAGGGCTTTAAGCACAGACCCCAAGGCGTACCGGCCGCCTGGCTCTGGCTCGGCGCCTCCGCTTACCAGATGCCTCCGCATCGTGCCGTGACTGACGCCCGCCAGGTCGGCGAGGTGAGAAATCGAGAATCTTTCTTTAACTGGCATATGTGTACGGCATTGTAACACGTATTTCCTCTTGTGTTCCCCTGAACACTCAACGATAATTGACACCAAAGCGTTAACGAATGCCTGAAACGATCGAATACTTGAACTGCCCGGACGTCTGCCGCGAGGTGGGGATTTCGCCCTACTTGCTGGCCAAGCTCGAGGCTCTTGGCAAAGTGAGGCCCGACGCCTGGCGCGCCGGCAAGGAACTATTCTCGGCTTCCAGGCTTCCCGAGATCCGGGCCGCGGTCGAGGCGCACAAGAAAGATCCGAGGAGATAACCGATGGCAGACACACTGAAAAAGACAAACCGCGAAATTCGCAAAGCGGAAAAACGCCGAGCGAAATCCTCTAACAAACGACAACCAAAGAAAGTGCAGGGTTAATCATATCGCTGGCTCATCCACAAATCCCAGGGCCCCTCGGGCAATGGCCGTTCCGACACCGCAGGTCGCCGCAGTGCAAAACCCGCAAGTCCCATTAACCGGCGCTGGCATCGTCCAGACGCCCTTCGTCCCGCCCATGAGCGGTAGCAATTCGATTATCGGCTGTTCGATCCCTGGCTGTAACGAGCCGGACCCGAGTGCAGGCACAATTCCGCTATCCACGGGTGGCGGTAACGTTGCCAGCGGCAGCGGTACGTCGCTGTTCAAAACCAACGCGCAGCTGCAATCGGCAAACCCGAATCCGAACGACCCAGCGAAACTTCCCAAAGTCGGTCCATAACAAGTGCAGCACACTCCGCACGAACATCCGTCGCAGGTCAAGGTCAAGCTGCGGCATGACTGGCCGATGCACCGGTGCAAGGGCGGCGACGTCGTCGTTGTGTTCTGGCGCGATTGGGAATATTTGCACACTAACGGGCTGGCCGACCGTGTGACTGAGCACACCGAACTGATGGACGCTGCGCGCAAGGATTTGGCCGCGCCCGGCAATAGAGCGGTTGGAGATCAACCGACGAGGGATTCCAGCCTTTCATGAACAACCGTGGCCGGCCAAATGAACCAAGACGACCAACCCTTTAACCTCGAGGCCTTAATCGACGCCATGAGTCCGGCAGAACGTGAACACCTCATGGAATACGGCCTGAGCGGCCGGCCTGACACTTCGGGGCGAATGCCGGCGCACAAGAAATGGACAAAAGAAAATGACCAATACTGAACTTGTGATCGACGGCCAATGCGGAGGTTGCCGGAAGAAGATTAGGCTGCGCGTTCCGAGTCCGGTGGCGGGGCAGGAAATCTCAGTTAAATGCCCCGAATGCTCGACACCGCTCCGGCATGTTGTGACTCAAAAAGATTTGCTCGAGGGTCACGCTCGGGAAGTCGTCAAAGCGAAGGTCCGAGCCGAGGTGTTAGCCGAGATGGACAGAGAGAAGGACGTGAAGCGGCAGCTGGAGCAATACGCAATACGCGAAGATCCCCATAACCAAAAGATTCACGAGCAAACCCGGCCGATGGCCCGGAACACTATGACCTCAGAAGAACGAACATTGCTCGAAAAGCATTCAATCAAGCGTTTGCGCGCGCTAAAGGATATTGATCCGCGCCTTGGCCGGCCGCTTGGTGAAAAGATCCTCAAGGCCTTGAGGCGCGGAACGATTGTTGACTCGGGTAACAAGCTGATCCGCGGGCCGCATTGGAACAAGATTGAACGCGTGATCCCGCCGACCTTTTCACCTAGCTATCAGATGGGCGAGAACCGTGCAAAGGTCATTGAAACCAGACAAGTGCAGCGGCCTTGGTTAGTGTCGGCTAATTCCGAAGCTTACGACATAGAATATGTGCCGGCGCAGGAATTCGAAATTGCTGATGAAGCGCCGTATTTTCGGGCTAAAGAACTGGTGCAGAGCGGCCAGGCTGAATCGGTGGACGGCGTGCAGGTCAGTCATGCGCCGACCGATAACGGCTTTGTTCAGTATCACCTATGGTGGCAATTTGGTTGCTGGGTCGGGCGAAACCGCGACGGTAAGCCTCAGGGTGACGCATGGGAACTGGTCGAATGGTTCGGGATTGCGGGCTACAAGGGATTTCCGACGCAACCGTGCAGGCTTTATCTGCAACCGGCCGATTGGTCGCCTGAGTGCGCCTGTTATGATGGTGAACCGGCCGAACTATATGATCGCACCGGAGGCTTGAGTATTCGCCGATGGTTCCGCATCCCGCGCCAACGCAAACGCAACGCCGAGACCCCTGAGGCGGCGCAGGAACGCTTGCGTAAGAAGTGGATCGATGAACAGATGGCGGGCAACCTCTTGAAAGCCTAAACGGCTCGCTGGCCGGCGGCAATTAAAGCATCGGCTACCAGGCCAATCGCCTGCGCCTTTTCGGTTTCGTGCTGCCGGAGGTCGCCCGCCTCGGCGCGCTGTAGAATCTCGATCACCAGCAACAAGTCCGACTCTGAGAAGAACACCGGTATCATCCGATCACTCACTTAGTGCGACCTCGGCGTGTGTTCTTTCGTAGTGTCCCCCGCATTGAGCGCCCGGGATCACGTTGCTGACTCCGACTCCGTTCCCGACGGCCACATGGCCTTGAATGATTCGCCCGCGGCCATCGCGGATCTGGAGTGAATCTCCGCGAGATGGCGTGCAAAAGCTGATGAGCGCACAACTCAGTAAAGCGAGGAGAATTGCGTAGAATCTCATCGCACGAGCAGATGGTACATGAAGACCGCGCATCCGGTCGCAAATATCGCCAGGGTGGCCAAGAATATTGTGACATTGCGCCAGTCAAGCGGCGGTTCGCGTTCCCAGTCCTCTAGGATTTTCCGTTCCTTTTTCGTTCTCATAATTCAATTTCTGGCCAGGAATTCGAATTTTCATAATTCTTTGGAATTATCTCGACTAAGCCGAATTATTTTTCGCAAGAAGTTGGGTCCAGGTGGAATAAGGCCTTCCGAGTCTTTCATGGTTTGGGAGGCTTTCCGGCCAACAATATTACGGGACGAACCCGCACCGTCGGGTTTGCCGTCAGGACCATTACCATCTGCCGGGCTCCAGATTCAGGCTTTCCCGAAAAAGCGGCGCAGGGCGAAGTCTCGCGGCGGCCGTTAAGATCCGGTATGGTGCCCTGGGGTATCATTAAGTGTTATCAGGGTCTTGCCGCGCACGCGGCGAGAGATTAAGGTACGGCTATGGAAATTCCCTTGGAAAAGGAGCTTGAGACCTACAAGCGGCTGCTTCCGACACTGTTGGAGCAAGAGGGGAAATTTGCTCTCATCCATGACTCCGAGTTAACGGGAGTTTACGGAGACTACGAGAAGGCGTTGAACGAAGGCTATGAGAAATTTGGAACCACACCGTTTCTCGTGAAGCGCATTAATGCGGTTGAGCAGGTGTTGAATTTTACCCGCGACGTCGCAACGTGCCTATCATAGTTGCTCGTTTTGAGGCTGCCGGCCCCCTCATTACCTCTGTTTTTGGTGTGAGCTTGCCCAGGTTTAATGCCTTAACGAAGGCGTCCCTCACGGTGCCGGACCTTCAACCGGCAGATGCTTTGATAGATACCGGAGCGAGCGGCACGTGTGTTGATCCCGAGGTCATTAAGGCACTGGGATTGACTCCTACGGGGACGGTGCCAGTCCGAACACCATCGACGGGCCAGGGAACCCATCCTGCCGAGCAGTATGATGTACGACTGATCATTCCTGGACCTCCGGGAGAGGCGCCGTTGATCATCCAGGCATTACCCGTTCTTTGTATGGAGCTGAAAGTCCAAGGATTCCGCGCTTTGATCGGGCGAGACGTGCTGTCTAGATGCCAACTGACGTACTTTGGAGCGAGCACCCTTGTGACGCTGGCATATTAAAATTCACGATGCTTGCGTCAGCGTCACCACGTTCCCGACCCCTGAGCCGGCGGAAAGATCCTGCCAGTGGCGCCGGCGGCCGTTGCTCCGCCTTCAACGGGCCCCGGGGAACATCACCGGCACGGCGACCCACAAGCAGTACAGGACCGTGATCAGGATAATGGCCGTGGTGAGTAAAGCTTTCATTTTCGGTGCGTCCTGAGAAATTCCTGTATAGCGAGGACTTGTTCTCCGGTTGGTTCCTGTCGAGCACTGAACCAATCTGAAACGGCTTGACGTTTCACGCCGATGGCGCGTGCTGCTTCGGCTTTTGCGCCGTATCCACGGACGTCGCACCACTCCTTCAGCTCTTTCAGGAGCCTTTCCGTTCTAGGAGGCATCAGGGATTCTAAAGCAGAACTCATCGACCCACTGTACCGCAGTACGGGACAAATTCAACTTGACGGACTGTACCGTATAGCCGTACACTCTAGCTTAGAGACACCGGTAGTTGCGGCCGATAAGCGCCTGGCGGTCACGTAAGCGGGCAACCCTGTGACGAGGTGGTGTAAGGCCAACAGGCCGCCGGTGATTCTCTTTCAAACCAAAACCCCAATTCAAAACTCGAAAATGAAACGAGAACCATATTTTGGAAGCTATTTGCGCGATCCGAAGGTCCGAAATCCCTACCGCGACGAACAGATCAACCTGTATTCGGTCGCGGCCTGGATTCTCCTTGCCATCTTGATGGCGCTGGCCATCTGGGTCTTATCCTACGGTGTGTTCGGCCGCGGAACGACCGGATTTGTCATGCCTCACGACCCAACCATGGCTGTCCTCATGCAACTCAACCAAAGTCCGGAAAGGAGTTTAGCAGCATGAGCGCCACGCTAGAATTAACCATTGCAGGCGCCGACCCCGCCATCTTGGCTTTTATGGAAGAAGTGGCGACCATGGAAGGCTACGCCCGTGCAGACGAATGGGCGGCTGACGTCTGTCTTGGTATGCTGGAATCGATTCGGGACACCATAGACAGCTTCCCGAGTTTAAGGGAGAACCGTCGAGTCATGCAACGGACGTGAAGATTAAAGAAGGGAGCATTCGCTACGATCCGCGCTCAAAGACAGTCAGCTTTGAGCGCGAGCGGCCCAATAACGCCGGGCAGAAGTGTTTCCAGCTCCGCCTGGCTGACCTGGAGCTATTGGTGCACGCGGCCGCGGTCAAGCTGGAGAGGCAAAGATTGCCCAATGGGAATCAGATTTTACAAACGTGCGCGCCTATTCCGCGGCGTCTCCTTGGGCTTTATCCGTTCGGGCGTCAGCCTGATGGTCGGAACGCGTGGCGCTGGCGTCTCGATCGGGCCACGTTCAACCGTGAGTGTCGGCTTGCCCGGAACGGGTTTAAGCTTCCGTAAGGCGATCGCACTGCCGCCGAAGGCGACCAGACACCGGGGTTTCTTGCGCTGGCTTTTGGGAGATTAGATCCTCGGTGGCGCCCGTTATAGGCTTTCTTTCGAAAGCGAGACGGACTTAGCATGCATGGTCCGACCCCGAATTTATGAAAAACCAACCCATCACCTTTCCAGAGGAAGAGGTATCCGTCACCTTTGATTTACCAGAGGCTTTGCATGTTCGCCTGGTTTTGCTTGCACAAACTAAAAGAATTCGAGCCAGGGTTAACTCAAGATTAAGCGACGAACAGAGAGCCCAAGACGAAACTTCATGGGAATTATTGAAGACGGCTGGCTTGAAAATTGAGCAGGCTTTAGAGAGAAAAGGATATCCCTTCCGCGAGCATTAACCTTCGCAGGGTCGGGAAACGTCGCAAAAAGCCGTGTTTCGAGACAAGTTGCGCAAACCGTTGCCTTTGTTCTTCGTAATCTGTCTTCATCGAAAGGCGTAATTCGCGAGCAGTCTTAGCCTCTAGTTCCGTTTCCATCGGCTTTTCTGCTGTTTCTGTGCTCACGTTCAACACGTATCACACGTTCAATACGTACACAAAGAGCTTTCGGGAGGAAGGTTAAGCAAAGCCCGGTCGGAGTGGAATTCCGGCCGGGCTCTTTTTTGCTTTCTCAGAATGGCCATCTGAAGATTATCCCGACGAAGCACGCCGGCTCCGAAGATTGCGACGTACCCGGCGAGAAGAATGATTATTTCGGCTTTAGAGGTCTTCTGTTCTTCGTTCATTTGTCTTATGATGCTTGCGCCATTGGAACGACATTCTCCGCGGGCGCTGGCGGGAGAATGTTAAAATACCGCTCGGCCTCATTCGGATGAACAAGCTCGCGATAAGTTGAAAAGATCAATTTGGCCGACGTATGCCCCATGTCGCCGCGCAACCTCTCGGCATCCTGGTACTTGGCCATATGGTAGCTTGCGAACGAATGCCGCAGGCCGTTGTTCGGCCATTTGGCTATCCCGGCCTCGCGCGCGATCGCGGAGAGTATCTGATTGAAACGTTCAGCGGCCTCCTTCGCGTCAGTATCGAATATGTGGCCACTCCGACCGACGTAGGGAGCTAGCCAGGCCTGTAGGCAATCTTCCATTCGAATCGTGCGCCTCCGGGCCGTCTTGGCGCGCGCCGCCTGCACCGTGACAAACCCGCGCGGGATGTCGAGGTCACTCCATTCGAGGCGAACCAGCTCAGCCGACCGGACTCCCGCAAAAGCGCCGATCGCGATCAGGGGCAGCATATCGATCGGCGCGGCGCTAAGTAGGTTTCGCAGTTGGTCAACGGTCAAAATCTCGATTGCGCCTCCGATAATCTTGGGCGGATCGATCGCTAGAATGGGGTTTCGGTCCAGATACTCGCGTTTGACGCCGTAAGCCAGCAACCCGCCGATGCGGCTCCGGAAATTCTTAACCGATTGATTCGACAGCTTGAGGCCGTGCAGCCAGGACTCGATTTGTTTGGGCGTCAGTGATCGGACCGATTCATTGCCGAACTTTTCGCAGAACACCACATAGCGGTTTCGGAGATCCCGTAAATGCACGACGCTAAGATTCTTCGTTGCCTTCATTGCCAGATACTCATCGGCAAGAGCCCGGACCATAATTGACTGCTGACTGTCGATCAGATGCTTCAAGTAGAACGCGCCGGCATCACGCAAGCTCTTGCCGAAGGGCTCGAGGTCGCGCTGAATCGCAAGGGCTGCGATGCGCAAATCATCGGGCAGGCTTAAAGCTTCTTGGCCTTCCCTGGCGATTTTGGTCTTGATGCGGATAAGTTCCTGTTCGGCATCACGCTTAGTTCTGAAAAACTTTCTATGACGTTTTCCATCAATCCGGGTATCGATCATGAATGGAGTTGCAGCAGAGTGGCGATAGGGCCTGACTTTCAGAACGGCGGTTCTCATACATTTAAAGTTAAGTGATGTTCGCTATAATGTCAATGTAATGGCAATCAAAACAAAATGTCAGCAAAACAGAAATCACAACGAGATCTACATCACCGGTCAAAAGATGAGTCGTTGCCTTTGATTGGTGCGCATATGTCTATTGTAGGAGGAGTTACGAAAGCACTCGAACGGGGTCGGTCGATCGGATGCACTGCAATCCAGATCTTCGTGAAGAATAACATGCAGTGGTTTGCCAAGCCATTTAGCGAAGCCGAT
>Ga0209040_10003308_pt1 | contig 12416 bp, 7 predicted proteins | sample BogFormECP12_OM3_FD_188240 | JGI IMG/M metagenome (GOLD analysis project Ga0209040, IMG submission 188240) | Bog forest soil microbial communities from Calvert Island, British Columbia, Canada - ECP12_OM3 (SPAdes) (version 2) | ecosystem: Environmental > Aquatic > Freshwater > Wetlands > Bog ... | reverse complement strand
TGGATGCGCTTTGCGGCGCCCGCTGACATCGTGATTCATTCTGAACTCCGAATGCCTTTTTGCATCGTTGCGAATGAACTGCGCCTGAATGACCGTGCGCGGAAAATCCGCCGGCAGCGACGCCATACGCATACGCGCAGCGCTTTACGCAACACGCCTGGATCAGCGCGGCAGCGGATAGGAGAAGTTGCTCGGACCCAAGGTCCATCCAGACCCTTCTAATAAGGCATGTCGTTGTCGGGAACGGCAGGCCGTCCGCAGACCGAACGAATTCGCGCTTCGTCAGAAGAGGGGGTCACGGCGCTCGATTCGTCCACCCTCCAAAGGCCTCATCCCATCTCATCGCGAAATGGCCCTTGCCGTCGTGCAATCCGTCGGCATGGCACTAATCCCCCTTCTAAAACGTCCCGCCGCGCGATCTGGGATGTCCGCTTAGCGCAATTCCCCGACGGTGTGCCTGGGCGGTCAAATCGACCTTAAAACCGCCATCCAGCCACTGGCGGGCTGACTTCCTTCGGCCCGAAAGCTTTCGATAGGTACACATGCGGCTCAAGCCTTTCTTGTGCTATTCTGCATGGTGCGTGAGGGCGCGCCGTGAGCGAGACCCGGAAAATAGCGGCGATCCTGGTCGCGGACGTGGTCGGCTACTCCCGGCTCGCGGGCGCGGACGAGGATCGCACGCTGTCGCGGCTCCGGGCACTGCGCAGCGATCTGATCGATCCGACCATCGCCGTGCACCACGGCCGCGTCGTCAAGCGCACCGGGGATGGCATTCTTATTGAGTTCCGCAGCGTGGTCGACGCGGTGCGTTGCGCCATCGAAGTACAGAACGGCCTCATCGAGCGCAACTTCGGCCTCCCGCCCGAACGACGCATCGAGTTCCGCGTCGGCGTGCATCTCGGCGACGTCGTCGAGGAGGCCGACGGCGATCTCATGGGCGACGGCGTCAACATCGCCGCGCGGCTTGAAGGCATTTGCGCGCCGGGCGCGATCTGTCTTTCTGAGGACGCTTACCGGCAAGTGAAAGGTCGGCTCGAACTCGCCGTCACCGATCTCGGCCCGACCCAACTCAAGAACATCGCCGAGCCGATCCGGGTCTATTCGCTTGCCGTCGGCCAGCCCACCCAGGCGAAGCCCTCGCCGACCCCAACGCCCGAAAAATCCGTCGCGCCGCGCCTCTCGATGGTCGTCTTGCCGTTCGCCAACATGTCCGGCGACCCGGAACAGGAGTATTTCGTCGATGGCGTGACAGAGAGCCTGACGGCGGACCTGTCGCGCATCGCAGGCTCCTTCGTAATCGGGCGCAACACGGCGTTCACATTTAAGGGCAAGCAGGTCGATCTGAAGCAGATCGGCCGCCAATTGAACGTTCGCTATGTCCTAGAGGGCAGTGTTCAGCGCGCCGGTAACCGGATGCGCGTCACTGTCCAGCTCATCGACGCCGAGAGTGGCAATCATCTTTGGGCGGAGCGGTTCGACAAGCCCTTAGCCGACCTGTTCGACATGCAGGACGAAATCGTCGCGCGTCTTGCGAACGCGCTCAGCGCGCAGCTCATCGCTGTCGAGGCTCGGCGTGCAGAGCGAGCGCCGAACCCCGATGCAATGGACCTCGTCTTTCAGGGCTTTGCTTGGTTGAATAGGGGCATCACGCTTGACTACCTTGTGGAGGCGCGCCGCTTGTTCGAGCGCGCCTTGGTGTTCGATCCCGCCGATGTACGGGGGCTGGTCGGCATAGCCAACGTGGACATAAACCTCGCACTGAGTTTCTTTGCTGACGATCGAACCGCGCGGCTTGCCGCCGCTGAAGCAGCCGCAACCAAAGCGATGTCGTTGGCTCCCGAGAACGCGTTCGCCCATCTGTGCCTGGGCGTGGTCCAAAACTGGACCAACCGCGCCTCGCACGGCATTAGGGAATGCGCGCGAGCGTTGGAACTCAATCGAAATCTGGCCGGCGCGCACGCACAAATGGGCTCCGCCAAGCTTCTACTCGGCCAAGCCGAGGATACCGAGGCTTACGTCCAGAAGGCGCTGCTCCTCAGTCCCAGCGACACGCTTACTTACGCATGGTGTATGACAGCCGGTATGGCCAAATTGTACCTTGGCAAGGAGGAAGAGGCGGTAGATTGGCTCCGCAGGTCCATCGAAACCAACAGAAATTCTCCAATGTCGCATTTCCTTCTTGCAGCGGTCTTAGCGCGTCTTGGACGGCTCCCTGAGGCGCGGGCCGAGGCTCGGGTAGGGCTTGCAATCAATCCAACTTTCACGATCTCCAGATTTCGCGCCGGCGCGCCGAGCGAAAATCCGACTGTGGTCGCCACACGGGATCGCCTCCTTGACGGCCTGCGCAAAGCCGGTGTGCCGGAAGAATGACCGCCGCCCGCCGCCTCGCTGCGTCCTGGCGGTCGATGTCGTCGGCTAACCGCGCATGATGGGCGAGGACGAGGCGGGGACGGCGAAGGCGGTGCGAGAGCATCGCGAGGCGGCCCATCCGATAACGCTCAAAGCGAACTACGGCTTTCCCCCAACCGCAACCTCCACCGTCACGAACTTCAATGACCGCTTAACGTCGACTCCGGCCGTCTGCTCCGCGCAAAGAGCGGTCGTTCGCAGACGGCGCGGCGAGCGGGTCCCGGCTCAAGGAGGCACCGCGTTAGACCGTGCAATCGACCGCGACGCTTCGCTGAGCCGTCCCGGCGTCATCCAGGGCGGCGACAATAAGACGCGGCGGAAAGTGCTGAAGTCGAATTGGCGGTCTTCGAGAGGACATACGAACCTACGATTGACGCAAAGGCATTGATCTGCGCCAAGAGAGCGGCGCGGAAGGGGGGCATCGGACTCTCGACTGGAAGGGGTCCGCCGGATGTTGTCGAGCAAGGTTTTCGCGTTCACGGACCCAATCGAGTACCAGGCCACCATCCGCGCCGCGGACGTGACCGTTGTGCCCACGGCCCGGGGCGATTTCCGCGCCGAGCTGACCCGCGTCGACTTTCATCGGCTGTGGATGCAGCGCTTCGCCGAAAATGCGCCGGTGATCAAATATTCCGCAATCCATCGGCAGCGCAGCGTGATCGTCTTTCTCACCCGATCAGACCAGCCGGAAATCCATCATGGCAACATGGACGTGTCGGCAGACGACATCGTCGCTTATGGCTCAGGCGCGTCGCTTCACCACAGAACGACGGCACCGTGTCGTTGGGGGTCGATGTCCCTTACGCCCGACGATCTGGCGAAGACCTCCTATGCCTTTCTCGGTCGCGAACTGTCCGCGCCCGCTGACACCTCTTGCATCCGGCCGGATCCCACCTTTCTGGCTCACCTGCGTCGGTTGCATTCGGCCGCCGGAAACCTCGCTTCAAGCGCGCCCGAGGTCCTTACGCATACCGAGGCGGCCCGGTCGCTCGAGGAAGCGCTGACCCATGCAATGGTCCGGTGCCTGGGCGGTGGCGACCGTCTGGAAACGGATCGCCGCTTTCGGAACCACTTGTTGGTTATGGCGAGGCTGGAAGATTTCCTGGGCATCCATCCGAACCGCCCCCTATATCTCTCCGAGATTTGCGCCGCCACAGAAGTGTCCGAAAACACACTTCGACTTTGCTGTCGGGAGCATCTCGGCATGGGACCGGTGCGGTATCTTTGGCTGCGGCGGATGCACCTGGCGCGCCGGGCCTTATTGCTGGCGAGCGAAGCAGGAACCACGGTGACCTCGATCGCCATGGCGCATGGATTTTGGGAAGCCGGCCGCTTTTCCGTCGCCTACCGGGGCCTATTCGGCGAAACGCCGTTGGCGTCGCTCCGCCGCTCGGCTGATGATGCGTCCGCATCGCGAAATTCTCACCCGCTGTCGGTATTCGCATAGTCAAGCGCGAAATCGCCCCCATAAACTAGCCGTTGTCTTTAATCCCTGGTCGGCTCGTCCTGGTGCGTCCCGGCGCGTGGGCCGTCGAACAAGGCGCACAAAATGGCGGGAAACGGCGCATATGCTTTCACTGATCCCGGCGACTATGAGGCGTGCGTCAACGAAGCGAAGATCGAGCTTGTCGTCACCGGTGGCGGCCAATTCAAGGCCAAGCTGACCAGGGCCGAGTTGGGTCAACTGCATCTGTTGGGCAGTCAGGAGGATCTGGCGAGCATCGCCTATGTCGGGCTGCGGCCGGATCTGGTTTTTGTGGCTTTCCCGACGCGTTTCAATCCTCCGCCCGTCTGGGGCGGTCAGGAGGTCCGTGCGGGCGACATCGTTTTTCATGGCCGGGGCGAGCACGTTCACATGCGGGCGGCGGGACCCAGCGAAAAGGGCTCATTGCACTGAAGCCGGAACACCTGGCCTTCTGGAGCAAGGCATTGACCGAAGAAGAGGTTGTCCCACCGACTTTCGCACGGATTTTTCGGCCTCCCCGAGCGACAGCGTCACGTCTCCACTATCTTCACGCCTCCGCCTGCCGGCTGGTCGAAAAATCGCCTGAGGTCATCGCACACCCCGAGGTTGCGCGCGCCTTGGAGCAGGAGCTGATCCACGCGCTGATCAGCTGCCTCAGGCCAGACGCCCCATTGGAAACGAGGCCGATCAGAGCGCGCCGCGCGACGGTCATGAACCGTTTCGAACAGGTGATGGCCGCCCACCCCGACCGGCCATTGCACGTGCCCGAGCTCTGTATGGCGATCGGCGTATCGGAGAGAACCTTCCGGGCGTGCTGTGCGGAGTTCCTGGGGGTCAGCCCTGCCTGGTATCTTCGGCTCCGGCGATTGAAATTGACTCGGACGGCGCTGCGAAATCCCGATTCCGCGGCGACGAGCGTTGCGGCTGTCGCGAGACGGTATGGTTTTCGCGAGCTTGGCCGCTTCGCGGGCATGTATCGCGCCGTCTATGGAGAGGCGCCATCGGCCACGCTGCGGCTTAGGCGTCACTGAAGTCCGCACAAATAATTTTTCGTATTTGTCGGAATCTGCATAGCCGCCTGCTCTCTCAAGCGCCATTCTTCGCCCGCGCGCTTTCGCGTCAGGTCGCAGAGGAATGCGCGCGTGGGTGAGGATGCATGCGACGCGTCTCGAGCGGGCTGACGCCAGAGGCGGCGCGTCAGGAAAGGGTTGATGGCGTCCTCAACCCCGTGGGCAGCAAACCAGACTGGAGATTGCAATGAGTTTGTGGCGAACAACTCTAACAGCCGGGGCGGCGCTCGCCGCGCTGGCGTCAACGACGGCCCTGACGGCGCCGAGCGCGATGGCGCAAGCGACGTCGAAGCCGAACATCATGTTCATCATGGGCGACGACATCGGCTGGATGCAGCCGAGCATCTATCACCGCGGCCTGATGGTCGGCGAGACGCCCAACATCGACCGCATCGGCAACGAAGGCGCGATCTTCATGGACTATGTCGCCATGCAGAGCTGCACCTCGGGCAGGAACGCCTTCATCACCGGCATGTATCCGTTGCGCACCGGCCTGATCCCGCCGCAATTGCCGGGCAGCCCGTCCTGGCTGCGCCCCGGCACCCCGGTGCTCGCCAAGTTCCTCTATGATCTCGGCTACACCACCGGCCAGTTCGGCAAGAACCATCTCGGCGACACCACCGGGGCGCTGCCGACTGCGCACGGCTTCCAGGAATATTGGGGCTATCTCTATCACCTCGATGCGATGCAGCAGGTGAGCTTCCCCGACATCAACAGCAGCCCGGATGTGCAGGCCATCGCGCCGCCGTGCAAGAACACGCCGGTCCCCGGCCTCCCGGACGTTCCCGGCGCCGTCGACCCGGCGACGACGACCTGCCTCACGCCGCCGCGCCCAGTCATCTGGTGCACATCGTCCGACGGCACGGAGGCTAACCAGACCTGCAAGGATGAGGGTCCGCTGACGCTCGATCGGTCGCGCACCGTGGACGAGGAAATCTCGACCCACGTCATCGACTTCCTCGACCGCAACGACCCGAAGAAGACCAACAAGCCCTTCTTCGTCTGGTACAACCCGGCCCGCATGCACGTCACGACGATGCTGTCGCCGAAATATCAGGCGATGGTGGGCACGACCGGCGGGAAGGACTGGGGCATCAACGAAGCCGGCATGAAGCAATTGGATGACAACATCGGCTACGTCATCAAGAAGCTCGACGACATGGGCCAGCTCGACAACACCATTCTTGTCTTCACCACCGACAACGGCGCGGAGACAATCACCTTCCCCGACGGGGGCATCACGCCGTTCAAGGGCCAGAAGGGCGAGGCGTGGGAAGGCGGCTATCGGGCGCCGCAGGTCGTCCGTTGGCCGGGGCACATCAAGCCCGGCACGGTCAAGAACCAGTTGTTCGCGGCCCTCGACTGGCTGCCGACCTTCGTCGACATCGCCGGCGGCCCCAAGGGCGACGACCTCAAGAAGCAGATCGAGACCGGCTCGTACCCCGGCATCGTCAAGACCACGCTCGACGGCTTCGACCAGCGCGACTATCTCGAAGGCAAGTCGGACAAATCCGCGCGGGACGTCTTCTTCTATTACTCGGGCGCGACGCCATCGGCGGTGCGCTACAAGAACTGGAAGATGTACTATTCGATGTCGGAACACGGGGCATCCGGCTGGTTCATGCCGCTGCAGAACTATCACTGGACCCTGGTCGCGAACATCAAGCGCGATCCGTTCGAGCAGACTGTCGGCTTCGGCGAAACGAAATCGTTCGCCGGCCTCGGCGGACAACTCGGCGCCGCATCGACCGCGTATCTTTACGACTGGAACATGCTTCCGATCGGCCAGCAGTTGTGGGAGGAGGAACTTATGTCGTTCCAGACGTTCCCGCCGCTGCAGACGCCGGAGACCTACAACCTGACCCAGATCTTGACTGAGATCCGCAAGCACAAGGGAGACGACTGACGGTTAGCGACTTTCCGCCAGCAGTCAGGCATCAACGCGGGCGGCCCGAAGGGGCCGCCCGTCCCATAAGAAACGGACACTGCATCCCAAGAATAAATTTCCTGGAGTGACTCATGTCATCGAATGCTTCTGATGGGCTGAACCGACGCCTCGTGCTCGGCGCGCTCGCGGCGCTGCCGACCCTGCCTGCGCTCTTCGGCGCAACGATGGCTGAGGCGCAAGCGACGGCGGCCGATCCCCTGCCGTCGTGGAACGACAGGCCGGCAAAGCAGGGGATCCTCGAATTCATCCGGGCGACCACCGCCGACCCGTCGAGCGCCACGTTCGTGCCGCTGGAGGAGCGCGTCGCGACCTTCGACCAGGACGGGACGCTCTGGGTCGAGCACCCGATGTACACCCAGGTGGTCTATTGCCTCGACCGCGTGCCGGTCGTGGTCAAGGAGAAGCCTGCGCTCGCGAAAGTCGAGCCGTTCAAGACGGTGCTCACCGGCGACTTCGAGAAGATCGCAAAGCTCTCGCTTCACGACCTCGAAGAGATTCTGGCGGCGACGCTTGCCGGAATGGACGTCGATGCATTCTTCGACGAAGCGAAGGCCTGGATCGACTCGGCCAAGCACCCGCGCTGGAATCGCCTTTACACCGAGCTCACCTACCAGCCGATGCAGGAGGTGCTAATCTATTTCCGCGCCAACGGCTACAAAACCTACATCGTCACCGGCGGCGGGCAGGACTTCGTGCGCGTCTATTCCGACCGCGTGTACGGCATCCCGCGCGAGCAGGTGATCGGCACCGCGGGCGGCTTCAAATATGGCTACGACAAGGACGGCAAGCCGTTCCTGACCAAGGAGCCGAAGCTGCTGCTGAACGACAACTTCGCCGGCAAGCCGGAAGGCATTCATCTGGAGATCGGCCGCCGTCCGCACGCCGCGTTCGGCAACTCGACCAGCGACCAGCAGATGCTCGAATACGCCAAGGGGGGCGACGGCCTGCGGCTGTCGATGATCGTGCTGCATGACGACGCGAAACGCGAATATGCCTACGGGCCGGCGCAGGGCCTGCCCGACACCAAGGTCGGCACGTTCACCGAGGCGCTCTACGACGAGGCGAAGAAGGGCGGCTGGTACGTCATCAGCATGAAGGACGACTGGAAGCGCATCTTCGCGTTCGAATAGCGTGTCACGGCTCGAATTAAGTTCCATGGAGTCTCGAAATGGCGGCAACATTGGCGCGACGTCACGCAACGAGTGAGGCGGCGAAGCTGCGAGCGCAGCCGGTGCCAAGTACGCCCGCAGACCGAAAGGCGCATGGCAAGCGGCTGCGTGACGCCGTACCGCATTTTGCGCATGCCGCGTGGCGTGCACATGCCGGCCGCGCTGACCCGCTCAGCATTCTTCGCGCCGCGGATGCGACGAGGCAGAAGCATCTGGTGCCGCTCCGCTATGGCCGCATGCTGCATTCGCCATTCACGTTCTACCGCGGCTCCGCGGGCGTCATGGCCGCCGATTTGGCCCGCACGCCGGCGATGGGGATCCACGTGCAGGCGTGCGGCGACGCGCACCTGATGAATTTCGGCGGCTTCGCGACGCCAGAGCGGCGGCTGATCTTCGACATCAACGACCTCGACGAGACGCTGCCCGCGCCGTGGGAATGGGATGTCAAGCGATTGGTCGCCTCATTCGTCCTAGCAGCGCGTTCCAATGGACTCTCCGACCGCCACGGGCGCGACGCTGCGGTCGCCTGCGCCGCCAGCTACCGCCGCGCCATGCGGGACTTCGCCGCGATGGACGTCCTGGATGTTTGGTACGCGAGGATGGACGACAGCGACTTCCTCGCAATGATGCCGAAAGACCGGAAGGCGGTTCTCTCCAAACGCATCGCCAAGGCCAAGTCGCACAGCGGCTCGGAGCTGGTGTTTCCGAAGCTGGCCGAAATGGACGGCCAGGATCCCCACATCCACGATATGCCTCCGACGATCTTCCATCCGGACGCGGCCACGGCGGCCGGCAACCTCGCCCTCATCAGGGAGGCATTGCCGAAGTATCGTGAGACGCTCGCCGAAGATCTGCGTGTCCTGTTCGATCGCTATCACCTGGTTGACGCGGCCGTGAAAGTGGTCGGGATCGGGAGCGTCGGCACGCTCTGCATGATTCTTCTGATGATGTCGGAGGCCGGCCACCCTTTGTTCCTGCAGGTGAAGGAAGCGAACGCAAGGGCGCAAGGCTTCGAATGGGCGCAGAAAATTCAGGCCGCCGCCGATCGTGAGCGCACGACGATGCTCGCCGACGCCGATGAGCAGAGCACGATCACGCGCGGCGAGGGCGAAGCCGAGGCGGACAAGGTGGTCGCCGAGGCCTACGACCGCGACCCCGACTTCTTCAAGCTCTACCGCATGCTGCAAGCCTATCGCCAGTCTTTGGCGCAGACGAGTTCGACCATCGTGCTCTCCCCCGGCAGCGAGTTCCTGCGCCTGTTCGAGGCCGGTCCCAATCCCTCTCCGGCGCCATGGAGATGAGGGCCCCTTTTGGCTTCGCTGCGCCTTGGGCCAAGGAAGGCCGAAACATCCCGAGATCTGCAAAAAGCCGCGACGTCCGAGGCGAACCTCGCCATGTTGGTCCCACAACCGCGACGTCCACCGTATGACCGCTCTACGTCGACTCCGGCCGTTCGGTGCCGCAAAAATCCACTGTTGGTGTAGATGGGGACAAATGCACTATCCGGTCTGGTGTTAAGAGCCCGGCACGGAGCCATGCCGCGGAGAATAACGCGATCCGTCATGCTCCCGCATTACACACACGCGTTGCGAAGCGGCTCGACAAAGGCACGTAGAAGCGTCGGGTAGATCGGGCTCCTACGCGCCGGGGCAGTCGCCTCACAGCGCGCCAATCTGGATTGCGTCATCTACGCTGCGCCCAAGCGCACCACGCAATTCCGGCTGGTGGGGGGACGATCGACCTTCAAGGTCTCTCGAAGCGTGCACGTTCGCGCCGTGGGAATCCTCCAAATGAGTCGGCCGGTAAGGCCTTTGGTATTAATAGTTAGGCCCGACCCGCGGCCAGCGCCGCGATGATCGCGCGCGCCCGGCGGCCGGCGAAGGCTGAGGCAACGTCGAGGCTGAGCTTGAGCCGCCAGTTGGGCCGCTCGCGGTTGGTGCCCGGCAGGTTGGTCGCGACCGTCTCGCCGACGAGATCATCGAACTGGGCGCTGGCGAGGAGCGAGCCCGAGCCGCCGATCAGCGCGTGGACGGCCGCGGCGGTCGCGTCGTCGAGTGCGGCGCCCTCGGAGGGCGCCGACGCGACGAGCCCGGCGGAGACGAGCGCCGCGATCAAGCCGCGCTTCTCCTCGAGGCGCGCCGCGATCGCCTCGCCCGCCGCGCTCAGCGTGAGGAGGCCGAGCGACAGCTTCTCGGCGATGTCCGCGCCTCCCCACCAGCCGGCGAGCGTTGCGAGGTCGTGCGTCGCCACGCACGCGACCGAAATGCGCGGATAACCGGCGGGCGCCAGGAGCTCGGCGCCCTTGCGCTCGAACCGCAGCACCCGCATCCCGAGGATGTTCGCTCGCGTCAGGCGGGCGCGGAACCCCTCGGCCACCGTGCCGAGGTCCTCGCCGACCACCATGCATTTAGCGCGCCGGCTCTCGAGCGCGATATAGCCGATGAGGTCGTCGAGCGGGTAAGCGAGATAGGTGCCGTCCACCGCCCTTGCGCCCTTGGGAATGAGGAAAAGCCGCTGCAGGCCCATCGCATGGTCGATGCGCAATATGCCGGCGTGGCGCATATTGGCCGCGTAGAGGGCGCTTAACCCTGCCCAGCCTTCGCGAGCGCCGGCGAGCGGATTGGGCGCGGGCAGGCTCCAGTTCTGCCCCTCGGTCGAAAAGGGGTCGGGCGGAGCGCCGACCTCCGCGCCTTGCGCCAGCGCACTGGCGTGCGCCCAGGCCTCCGCTCCGTCGGGCGCGGCCCCGACGGCGAGGTCCCGGTAGAAGCCAATCTCGAGGCCACGGTCGCGCGCCCGGGCCGCGGCACGCACAAGCTGACGATCGGCGAGCCACTGGCAGAAGAGCGCGAAGTCGAACAGGTCGCGGTCTCTGGCGATGGCGTCCTCGATCGTCTTCGCGTCGCCGACGCGCAGGGGGTCGGGCCATGATCGCCAGTTTGCGCCGGCCTCGCCCGCGGCGATCGCCTGGAACGCCGCAAAGCGCCTCAGCGCTTCGCCGCCGCCCTCGACGAAAGCGTGGTGCTCGGCGAAGACCGGATCCGCAGGCCGCGCGAGCCGGGCGCGCGCGAACGCCGCATGGAGCGCTTCGAGCGCCGCGCGCTTGACCCTCCACACCGCGGGATAGTCGACGAGCCTCGTCGCCGTGGCTGCCGCGATCGTTGGAGCGAGGGCGCTGAGCGCCGCCTCGAGCGGCTCGTCGCGCGGCAGGCCTGCATCGAGAACGTCGATCAGCATCGGATCGAGAAAGCGGCGGTCCGACGGATGGTATGGGCTCGCCAGCTCCCGGTCGTGTGGGAACAGCATATGCATGGGGCTCACGCCGAGATAGGCCGCCCCGGCGCCGCCCGCCGCCTCGCCGGCGAGCGCCAGCGTCGAGAAGTCGCCGATCCCTTGGTCGCCGACGCGACGCAGCGCGTAGAGCTGGGCCGTGATCCCGAAGCGTTTGCGCCGCACGGCCTCCGGCTCATAGCATCCCGATGGTGCGACCGTCAGCCGGCAGTCGACGCCGTCGACGACCAGGCGATGTCGGCCAAGCCGCAGGTCCGGCAGCGCGATCGTCCGCTCCTCGACCGAGCGGCCGTCGAGAAGGTCGCGGCGCTCGCCTTCGCCGGCGCCGACTCGCCATTCGAGAATCCTCCCGTCCTCGCATTCGATCCTGGCCTCACAGCCTTTCGGCGCGTCGCGCAGCGGGGCCGCCAGTCGCCCGTCAGGGTGCAGCACGAGCGAACATGGGACGCGCCGCCGGCGCGTCTCGTCGAGGACGCGGGTCAGGCTTTCGCGCGCCTGCGCTTCGCTGCCTGCCTCGAGCCCGAGCGCCGTCAGGAGCGCGATCTTGGTCTCCGGCGAGACTATGGTTCGCTTTCCGCCGACGTCCAACCACTCGCCAGCGATCCCGGCGGCGCTCGCGAGCGCTGTCGTCATTTCGCTGGGCGACATCGCTGTCCCTCTTGGTCGGCGTTTCAATGCCGAGCGCGCGGACGCCCATCAATTCGAGGTAGGGCACCCGCTGCGCCGCCCCGTTCGATGAGCATGCGTTGCACCGACCAGGGCTTGCCGCCAATGTGGTTGGTCAACTGGCTTCAGTTTATCGACGGCGCCAAGCCGCCGTCAAATACGGAAGTTGGCGCCGTTGATGTATGAAGCCGGGCGAGGCCTATCAGTTCGACTGGAGCCACGAGATCGTCGTGATGGACGGGGTGACGACGATCGTGAAGGTCGCGCACGTCCGCCTTTGCCACCAGCCGGCCAAGGCCCGATCTTCGGTTGGGGTTGGACATCCCGTTCGTAGCGGAACTCCGTCGCCTGCGAACGGATGACCTTCCGAACCACCTTCCGCGAAACGCGAAAGTCGCGGC
>Ga0209040_10003307_pt1 | contig 12416 bp, 9 predicted proteins | sample BogFormECP12_OM3_FD_188240 | JGI IMG/M metagenome (GOLD analysis project Ga0209040, IMG submission 188240) | Bog forest soil microbial communities from Calvert Island, British Columbia, Canada - ECP12_OM3 (SPAdes) (version 2) | ecosystem: Environmental > Aquatic > Freshwater > Wetlands > Bog ... | reverse complement strand
ACGGTTCTCTTCGGGGAGCCAAAGAGCAGCGGTCTTTCAAGCCGCAGGCCGCGGGTTCGATTCCCGCCGGGCGCACTCTCTCCTCCACGGCGCCGGGAGCCCGCCACTGCGGTGACACGGCGCCTCGGCCCTGCTGCGTGCTCTCGTCCGAGCGGCGCCTGCGGGCGCCCCGCAGCTCGCTGACGAGTTGCACGTCGCAGCACGTTGACAATTTGCGTAAATCATGGTTTATATATGCCTGGCGGGAAGGTACCCGCCCACTCGCACGAGCAGCATCGGGTGGCCGTCGCTGTTGGAGAGCAGTGGAAGGGTTGGAGAATGGGGACAGGGTCGAGCAGGATGCGAGACCGGGCACATGAGGGCGCGGACGCGCGCGAGCAGCGCCGCCGCGACGTCGCGGGCGAGGGAGTCGGAGCCCGATGACGGCGCGGGCGGCTGACTGCCACGAGCAGCGCATGTTGCGTGCCCTTCATGGCCGCTGGCCCTACCGCCGCTCGCACTCTCGCCACGATCACCATCTGCTCGTGCGAGTGTGGCCCCAGTCGCGGAGTTGGTGCCCCGGCGGGCGCCGCTATCCGCGGGCGGGGCTGTGCTCCTCCGCGCGGCGACCGCAGGAGGGGTGAGGGAGGATCGAGGGAGCCTACCCCTGCAGGCCCGGCGCGGTGGGACGGGCCTGCAGGGCTGGGTGCCCGCTGCCGTCCGTGACGCGCTCGCTCGCGCGCGCGTCGCTGTGCTGCGCCCGCTGCGCATGTTCGGCGATCGCCGAGATGATCTGAGCCCAGGCGCCGCGTGGCAGGTCGTGGCCCATGCCGGGGATCAGCATCAGCTGTGCTCCCGGGATCGCACGCGCGGTCGCGCGCCCGCCGGAGGGTGATACCAGTCGATCGGCGCTGCCGTGGATCACGAGCGTGGGGACGCCGATGCCGCGCAGCTCGACGGTGCGATCTCCCGAGGCCATGATCGCGGCGAGCTGGCGGCCCGTGCCGGCGGGGTCGCGATCGCGTTCGTAGCTCTGCGTGGCGAGCTCGCGGATGGCGTCGTCTTCTCGCGCGAAGCCTGGCGAGCCGATCGCGTGAAAGACGCGCACGACGTGCTCGATGAAGGCATCCCGCTCGCGCGGGGCGCGGCGCAGGAAGACCGAGTAGAGCGAGAGCGAGGGCTGCCCGCTCGTGCGGCTGCCGGTGTTGGACATGATCGAGACCAGCGAGCGCACCGAGCGGGGGTGACGCGCCGCCAGCGTCTGGGCGATCATGCCGCCCATCGAGGCGCCGATCACGTGCGCGGGAGCCAGCGCCAGCTCGTCGAGCAGCGCGGCTGCGTCGTCGGCCATGTCGCCGAGGTCGTACCGAGCGGCGCGCGGGGAGCGCAGCAGCAGCTGCGGGATCGTGGGCGGCGGCCCAGCGGTGTGGCTCGAGCGCCCGATGTCGCGGTTGTCGAAGCGCACGACGTGCAGGCCGCGCGCTGCGAGCTGTTCGCAGAAGTCGTTCTGCCAGGCGATCATCTGCGTGCCCAGCCCCATCACGAGCAGCGCCGTCGGGTCCGACGGCTCGCCGAACGTCTCGTAGCAGAGCGTTATCCCCCGGCCGACGTCGCTGAACTGCTCAGACACGATCCCGGGACTCTAGCGGGACACGGCGCTAGGATCGGGTTCAATGGCTGCAACACGCGAGCCGCGCGTCGCCGTCAAGAGCACCGACGAGGACGATCGCCGCCTCTCCATCGACACCGTCCGGGCGCTCGCGATGGACGCCGTTCAGAAGGCCAACGCCGGCCACCCCGGCACCGCGATGGCGCTCGCGCCGCTGGCCTACACGCTCTACAGGCACTTCCTCTGCGTCAACCCGGCCGACCCGGCCTGGCCCGACCGCGACCGCTTCGTGCTCAGCTCGGGGCACGCCTGCGTGCTGCAGTACTCGCTGCTTCATCTCGTCGGATACGACCTCGGCCTGGAGGATCTGAAGCAGTTCCGCCAGTGGGGCTCCCGCACCCCGGGGCATCCCGAGCGTGGCCACACGCCCGGGATCGAGATCACGACGGGGCCGCTCGGGCAGGGCGTGGCCAACGCGGTGGGCATGGCGCTGGCCGAGCGCTTCCTCGGCGAGCGCTACAACCGGCCCGGAAGCGCGATCGTCGACCACCACGTCTACGCGATCTGCTCCGACGGCGACATGATGGAGGGCATCTCCCAGGAGGCGGCCTCGATCGCCGGCCACTTCGCGCTCGGCAAGCTGATCGTCTGCTACGACGACAACCACATCACGATCGACGGCACGACCGCGATCTCGTTCGACGGCGAGGACCACGCCGCTCGCATGCTCGCCAACGGCTGGCACGTGCAGCGGGTCGCCGACTCCGAGAACGTCGACGCGCTGCAGGCCGCGATCGCGGCCGCGCGCTCGGAAACGGAGCGCCCCTCGTTCATCTCGATCCGCTCGCATATCGCCTATCCGGCGCCACACGCGGTGGACACGGCGAAGTCGCACGGGGCGCCGCTCGGCGAGGACGAGGTCAAGGCGACCAAGCGCGTGATGGGCTTCGACCCGGACGAGACGTTTGCGGTGCCCGAGCGCGTCTACGAGCACATGTCGCTGCGGGGCAAGGGCGCAGCCGGGCAGGAGCACTGGAGCGAACGCCTGGAGGCCTGGCGCCACGACAACCCGGAGCTCACCGCGGACTGGGAACGGGCGTGGGCGGGACGGCTGCGCGAGGGCTGGCGCGAGGCGCTACCTGAGTTCGGCGCCGGCGAGCAGCTCGCCACGCGCGTGGCCGGCCAGAAGGCGATGGCGGCGTTCTCGCAGTACGCGCCGACGATGCTCGGCGGCGCGGCGGACCTCGTCGAGTCGACCAAGACCGTGTTCGACGGCGGCGGCGAGTTCTCCAGGGTGCACGGCGGCCGCAACGTGCCGTTCGGGATCCGCGAGCACGCGATGGGGGCGATCGTCAACGGCGCGGCGGCGCACGGCGGGATCGTCAAGCCCTACGGCTCCACGTTCCTGGTCTTCTCGGACTACATGCGCGGCGCGGTGCGGCTCTCGGCGCTGATGGGGCTGCCGGTCGTGTGGGTGTGGACGCACGACTCGGTCGGCCTCGGCGAGGACGGGCCCACGCACCAGCCGGTCGAGCACTACGCCGCGCTACGGGCGATCCCGCGGCTGTGGGTGATCCGTCCCGCCGACGCCAACGAGACCAGCGAGGCGTGGCGGGCGGCGCTCGAACGCGAGGACGGGCCCGTGGCGCTGCTGCTCTCGCGCCAGAACATCGCGGTGCTCGATCGCAGCGAGGTGGCGCCCGCCGAGGGGCTGCAGCGCGGCGCCTACGTGCTGTGGGACTCCGCTCCCGACCCGCAGCTGATCATGATCTCGACCGGCGCGGAGGTGGGCGCGACGCTGGCGGCCGCGCGCACGCTCGCGCAGGAGGGCGCCGGCGTGCGCGTCGTCTCGATGCCCTGCATGGAGCTCTTCGAAGCCCAGCCGCAGGAGTATCGCGAGCAGGTGCTGCCCCGGGCCGTGCGCACGCGGCTCGCGGTTGAGCCAGGCGCGAGCATGAGCTGGTGGAGATGGGTGGGAAGCGACGGCGAGGTGCTCGGGCTCGACCGCTTTGGAGCCTCTGCACCGGGTACCACCGTGTTGAAGGAACTGGGCTTCGAGCCCGACAACATCGCCGCTCGCGCGCGATCCCTGCTGGACTAACGACCCCGAGGAGGAACGATGCCGGCCGATCCTGCCAGACCACTGCAACGCCTGTCGGCGCTCGGTCAGAGCGTGTGGGTGGACTTCCTCTCGCGCGCGTCGATCCGCGGCGGCCACCTGCAGGAGCTGATCGACGGCTCATCGGTCGTCGGCGCGACCTCGAACCCGACGATCTTCCAGAAGGCGATGACCGCGGGAGACGCCTATGACGAGCAGCTCCAGGAGCTGATCGCCGACGGCTGCGATGCGCCGTCCGCGTTCTGGGCGCTGGCCGAACAGGACATCAGGGACGCGTGCGACGTGTTCAGGCCGGTATGGGACGGCGGCTCCGGGCACGACGGCTACGTCTCGCTCGAGGTCGATCCGCGCCTGGCGTACGACACGCTGGAGAGCTATCGCGAGGCGATGCGGATCCACGGCTCGGTCGAGCGCCCGAACCTGATGGTCAAGATCCCCGCGACCAAGGCGGGGCTCGCGGCGATCGAGGACGTGATCGCGAAGGGGCGCTCGATCAACGTCACGCTGATCTTCTCGCTGCGGCGCTACGCGGAGGTGGCCGAGTCCTACATCCGCGGCCTCGAGCGGCTGATCGCCGAGGGCGGAAACGCGCGCGCGGTGGCCTCCGTGGCGAGCTTCTTCGTCTCGCGCATCGACACCGAGACCGACCGCCGCCTGGACGAATTGAACTCGCCCGCCGCCAACGACCTCAAGGGCAGGCTCGCGATCGCGAACGCGAAGCTCGCCTACCGCCACTACCAACAGGCCTTCTCGGGTCCGCGCTGGGACTTCCTCGCGGGCAAGGGGGCAACGCCCCAACGTGTGCTGTGGGCCTCGACGTCGACGAAGAACCCCGCCTACCCGGACACGCTCTACGTGGACGAGCTGATCGGCCCCGACACCGTCAACACGATGCCCGAGGAGACGATCGAGGCGTATCAGGACCACGGCGACCCGCGCCTATCGCTCGTCGAGGGCGTCGAGGAGGCCGAGCGGGTCTTCGAGCGCCTGGAGGCGGCGGGCGTGGACTACGTGGACATCACGGAGACGCTCGAGCGCGAGGGCGTGGAGAAATTCGAAGAGTCGTTCATCGCGCTGATGGCGGCGCTGGAGAGCAAGCGCAGCACGCTCGCCGCCGCCTGAGCCTCAGCGGTAGGGCACGGGGATCAGCACGCGGATCGTCAGCGGGCCGGAGGGGAACGCCTCGGCGCGCAGCGTGTACACCTGGAAGCTCGCGCCGCGGTAGGTGTAGCGGCCGCTTTCGGGGACGTTGCCTGGTTCGGGCCCGAGGCTGTTCTTGACCAGCGTCGATGGGCTGGCGGCGTTCGGCGCCGTGTACATCAGCACGCTCAGCCCTGCCAGCCTCCTTGTCAGGCGAAGGTAGCCCTCGTCGTCCTGGATCGAGAGGACGAAGTGCCCGATCGTATGTCCGTGCAGGCGCAGCGGGGCGTCGACGGGCGCGAGCACGTATGGGCCGCCGACGTCGGCGAGCAGGCGTTCGCGGTCGTACACGCGCATGCGCACGATGTGCTGGTTCAGGAGCAGTTCGACCGCGTGCCTGGCGGCCACCGGGTCGTGGCGCACGACAGCTTCCAGCAGCGGTGCGTTGGCCTGCACGCGGCGCACCTCGGCGAGCGTGCGCCTGCCGGCCTCGCCCTCGTAGATCAGCTTCGCAACCCGGCTGAGCACCTTGAACGTGGTCGCTTCGCGCGTGGCGCCGCACAGCGCGGTGGTCGAGGGCACGGACCTGAAGACGTACACCCGCAGCGGCCCCCACGGATAGGCGATCGCGCCGAAGGAGGCGTACGCGTAGGGCACGCCGCCCAGCACCGTGCTGCCCTTCGCCGGCAGCTTGCCGGGCGCCAGCGCGAGCGAGCCGCCCACGCTGCGCCCGTCCCTGCGCAGCGCCACGCGCCCTTGCGCGATCCCATCGGACTCGATCAGGAAGCCTTCATCGCTCCACACGCTCGCCACGTAGGTCCCGAGCGGCGCACCCGACGCGGAGGCGATCTGCCCGGTGATCGGGGCCAGAGCCGGACCGCCGGCCTGCGCGAGCACGGCCCCGCCGCGCAGCACGCGCACGTTCGTGACGTGCCCGCTGGCGACGAGCGCCTGCGCGGCGGCCTGCGCGGCCGCCGCGTCGCCGCTCGAGAGCGCCGTGCGCAGAGCCGCGCTGGAGGCGATCATCCGCTGGGCCACGAGCGTGCGTTCGCTGCGCACGCCCTCGCGGTAGACACGGCGCACGACGCGCGCGAGGTCTTCGACGACCGTCGCCTCGCAGCTGGCCTGCGGACCTTCGACGGCCGCCGTCGTGTGCGCGGCCGAGCCGCAGCCGGCGAGGGCGAGGAGCAGCGCGGCTATCGCGGCTGCACGAGCGCAGGGCGCTGCGGCCCAGCGCATCGTCATCGGCACACGCCCGCGCGCCGCGGCCTGCTGCTCTGCGTGTGCATAGCGGCACATGCTAGGGAGCGGGGGGCGTGCGGGTCCAGGTTGGTCGGCGGTCTGTTAGCGTCGCGCGCGTGCCGCTGGTGCTGATAACGGGGGCCTCGACGGGCATCGGCCGGGCGACCGCGCTGCACCTGCAGGGCGAGGGCTGGACCGTGCTGGCAGGGGTGCGCGACGCCGAGACGGGCGAGCGCCTGCGCGCGGAGGGCAGAGGTCCCTGGGAGCTGATCCCGATGCTCCTCGACGTGACCGACGCGGTGCAGGTCGCCGCAGCGGCGCAGCGCGTGCGCACCCTGACGGGCACAAGCGAGCTCGACCCGAGCGCAAGCGCGGCGGGCCGGCTCGATGCGCTCGTCAACAACGCCGGCATCGGCGTCGGCGGTCCGGTGGAGCTGATCGCCGCAGAGGACCTGCGGCGACAGTTCGACGTGAACGTCTTCGGGCAGGTGGCGGTAACGCGCACGCTGCTGCCGGCGCTGCGGGCCGCGCGCGGGCGGATCGCGTTCGTGTCCTCGATCGGCGGTCGCGTGGCGATGCCGTTCACAGCCCCCTACGCGGCCTCCAAGCACGCGATCGAGGCGTTCGGCGATTCGCTGCGCGTGGAGCTGCACAGCTCGGGCGTGCAGGTGACGCTGATCGAGCCCGGCTCGGTCGCGACGGCGATCTGGGACAAGAGCCGCGAGGAGGCCGATCGTCTGAGCGTGCCGCCCGAGCTGCAGGCGCAGTACGGGCACATTCCCGCGGCGATGGACAAGGTGCTCCAGGACACCGCCCGCCGCGGCGTGCCGCCGTCGCTCGTAGCCGAGACGATCGAGCGGGCGCTCACGGCGCGGCGCATGCGGGCGCGCTACGTGGTGGGCCGCGACGCGCGCGTGATGCTCGCGGTCAGGCGCTTGCTGCCCGACCTCGCCTTCGATCGGCTCGCACGCCGGGCGCTCGGCGTCTAGCTAGCCGCCGCCTGCAGGAGGCGGATACACGGCCAGCCAAGCGAACAGGCTCGTGGTCGCGGCCTGCGTCTGCAGCATCCCGGGCTCGGCGTAGCTCCTCGGCAGCACTTCGCCGTTCCACGAGAGCAGGTACAGGCCGTGGGCGTTCAGCGCGCGCGTCTGCGCATCGCGCGCGTTGTCGGCGGCGAGATGGTAGAGCACGGGATCCCCTTCCAGCCCGTAGAGCGCGAGCATCCACTGCAGGTAGATGGCGTCGTACTGAGGTGAGAAGTCGAGCAGGTAGCCGAAGCGGTCGAGCGCCGTCCGCTTGAGCTGCGCGGCGCGCTCGCATTCGCCGCTGCTCGCGGTCAGCCTGCAGAGGGTCGCCTGGGCGAAGATCAGCGGCGCCTCGATGTAGTCGATCGGGGTAGCGTCGAGGTTGCTGCCGGCGTAGAGGCCGTTTTCGGCGCTGAAGCCGCTCGAGTTGGCCCACTGCAGATACGTGCGCGCCTGCGCGAGCGCGAAGCCGGAGTGCGTCTGTTCGTAGAGCAGCGTCGCCAGCAGCGTCGCCGAGGCGAGCGCCTCGCCCGCCTTGTACGGGTGCGTGGTGTTCCACCAGATGCCGCCGCCTTCGCGGTCCCAGCCGACGGCTGCGATATAGCGCAGCGCGCGTTCGGCGTCGAGCAGGTAGCGGCGCGTGCCGGTCGCGCGGTAGGCGTTCACGAACGCAAGTCCCCACCAGCCGTTGTCGTCGAACCACGTCTCGGTGTCGGCTTCGCGGTCGCCCGGGTAGGGGGAGTAGCCGGGGAGCGGGCGCAGGCCCCGGTTGAGGTAGCGCTCGGCGCCGGCGGCGAAGCGCGCGAGCGCGTGGAGGTTGGCGGGGCTCGGCGCTACGATCGCGATCGCGTCGAGCGACTCGAACAGCGGCACGATGTCCCAGATCGTGGCCAGCGGATAGCGTTCGCGGTCGCTCAGCCGCGCGTCGTACCAGCCGCGGCGCTCATCGCCCCAGCGCCGCGCTTCGGCGACGCCCTGCTCGGCGAGCGCGAGGTAGCGGCGCTGGGCCTGGCTGAGCACGGGCAGCACGGTCGTCGGCCCTGACGAGGTGGCGCCCGAGCGCGGCTTTGCGGCGTGCGCGGGAGCCGCCGCGGCGGCGGCGATGACGAGAGCGAGGGCGAGGGCGGTGTTGCGCACTGTGCCCATAACCCGACGGTAGGGCGATCGACGCGTTGGACCTGCAAGGACGGACGCGTTGACGGGCGGGTGCGCCGCGCCGCGCCGCTAGCTTGTATGGGCGCTGTCCGCCCCGGAGCCCACACCAGCCGCGCCCCTGCCCGAGTGGGTGCACCCCACGGGGCCTGCCCATGACGATGCGCGCTCGGAACGGCGCGCCTGGCTGCTGGCGTGCTCGCTCTGCGTGCTCGGCGTCGCGGCGCTGACCGCGGCGCTCACCGGCCTCGTCGGCGGGACGAGCGCGATCGCGCCCCCGCCGGTGCCGGCCGTCGCGGCGACGCCTACGCCGGCGGCCACCTACGCGAGCCAGGTGGGGACGCCCGCCGAAGCGGCCCCCGCGGTGGCGGGATCGATCGTGACAGCCCAGCGGGCGGCGCAGCGGCGCGTTCTCGGCGCGCCCGTCAGCCCCGTCTCACGGCACTGGATGGAAGGCTTCTACCCGATCTACGCGACCGCCCAGAGCACGTTCGCCGTCAACTGGCTGCTGCTGTCGTCGATCCACGTGCAGGAGAGCGCCTTCTCGACCGCGCCGGGCACCTACTCGGGGCTCAACTTCGCCCACTGCTGCGGCGGCCCGATGCAGTTCAACGTGACCAACGGGCCGGTGAGCACGTGGGATCTCGTGCGCGACTCCTACGTCTACGGCCGCCGACCGAGCTCCTATGACCACATGACGCGCGTGCATCCCTCGATCTACGACGACTTCGACGCGATCATGGCCGCCGCGCACCTGCTCTCGGCCGACGGCGCGGGCTACCGGCTCGACCAGAGCGCCTGGGACGCGGCATACGACTACTACGGCCACGACCTCGTCGGCGTGCTCTACGCCGACGAGGTGATCGCGCGCGCGATCGGCTGGTCTCAGCACGGCTTCTGCATCAACTGCGGCGTGCAGCGCTCGATGATCGACGCGGTCGACGCCGCCTACGGCGCGCCCGTGCGCTCAGCCCTGCTCGCCGAAGCGCAGGCCGATGCGCGGGCCAAAGCGCGGGCACGGGCCCGCGCGAACGCTCGCCGGCGCGCGAGGCGCTCGCCGTCTGGATGAAGCGCTCCTGCGCGCCCTACGGCGGCGGGAAGCTGGACCTGAAGCCCGATTTCGCTTCTTCCTGATAGTGCCGGAGCACGCCCGAGTCACACACGCGAGCGGGCTGCTCGCCATCGACTTCACAGATTTGGGCGGCCAAGATCTCCGCGCCTCCATCGATCGCCTGTCCGGCTACCGAAGCGGGCTCGGACAGCGTTGCGGCTATCTGCTGCCAGGACATGCCGGAGACCACCGCCGGGTTCGCATAGGAGCCGCTCGTCGCCCACGAATCGGCGACATCCAGGAACGGAATACCTTCGACTTCGTAACGAGCGAGGATTTCCTGCTCACCCGCGGTGGGCGCCTGCAGCGGCGTCCAGGGGAATTCACACGTTTCGCTTCGGCAGGGCTGGTTGGTAGCGGCCTCAACGGGGACGAACGCGACGTAGGGACTCTTGTATTTCGCTTTGTAGAAACTCAAAGTGTGCGTTGCGCGGTCGAGGTCAGTGGTCGAGGAGACCTGCACCGCCAATGGCGAGAACGTGCCGAACTGTGCCAGCGCGACCGCCATCGACCAGCGCTGGACCCCGCAGAACGGACATCCCTCCGCTCCGAAGTAGAAGAGCTCTGGTTTCCCTTCAAGCGTCAGCGCTGGTCCGGTGATCGGCTGCGGAATCGCAGACAGTTCGTGTTCGTCGCTCGACAGGTAGTCGCTCGCGGCCAGTTCCACAGTTGACTGCGGGACGCTCGTCGTGGCCTTGCTGATCTGCTTGCTGAGCGTGCTGAATGCCGTCTTCCATTTCGAGATGGCGCTACCGGGCGCGCTCGTCGATCCCTGGACCTCTTCCAGCGCGATGTCGGCGAGGTCGGTCTGGGCTTCGCGTATTTCACCACTGACGCCGAGCACGGCTTCGCTCGAGACGCTGTGGTCGGTGAGGATGCGCCCCAGTTCCTGCAGGGCGGCCGTCGAGTTGGTGAAGACAGCGTCGCCCTCGGGTGGCGGGACGGCGTCGTTTTCATCGACCCACAGGCTTTCCGCGGTCGCGACAGCGAGGTAGTCGGCCGCAGCTCCGAGTGCCGCTTTGGCCCGGATATCGCCGCCGCTCTGCAGTGTGCTCGCGCGCGATCGCGCTTGCTCGAACTCGCTCAGCGGCGACACTGAAGCCAGCGCCGCGCTCGTGGTGAGCAGCGCCGCTGCACCCGCTACGGCGCTCGCCGCGGCGACGCTCCGAAGCAACCTGTACACGACTAGCCCCGCCTTCTCTAGCCCCGCCGGCGCGGACGGACACGCACCCCGTCCGCATGTCGATCGCTTTCCTACCCGATCATCGCCGGGCTGTCAACCGGTCTCGCTCAGAAGCTACCGCTAGGCCGCCTGCGCGAGCAGCTCGCCCGCGACGCGGTCGGTCGCGCTGCCGGCGCCGCCGAGCAGCCGCCGCGAGAGCTGCGCGCGCCGGAAGTAGAGCGGCGCGTCGTGCTCCCAGGTGGCGCCGATGCCGCCGTGCACGGAGATCATCGTGCGCGCGGCGGTGTCGAGCGCCCGCCCGCCGACGGAGCGCGCGGCGCTCGCGGCAAGCGCGAACTCCTGGGGGGCGCCGGTGCGCGCCCAGCCCGCGTAGTAGAGCAGCGAGCGGCCGTTGTCCATCTGGCGAAGCACCTCGGTGAGGGAGTGCTTGACGGCCTGGTAGGAGCCAATCGCGCGGCCGAACGTGTGCCGCTCCTTGGCGTAGGCGACGGACATGTCGAGCGCCGTTTCGACGCTGCCGATCGACTCCGCCGCGAGCAGCGCCTGCGCGAGGTGCCAGGCGCCGCCGAGCGCGTCGGCGTCGGCGTCGAGGAGCGTCGCGCTCGCGCCCTGCAGCGAGACGTGCCCGAGCGAGCGGGTGGCGTCGTAGCGGCGCACCGGCTCGACCTTGACGCCGTCCGCGGAGGCCTCGACGGCGAAGCCGACCGGGGCCCCGTCGAGGAGCGCCATGCCGACGAGCAGGTCCGCTCCGGGCGCGTCGGGGACGAAGAACAGCTCGCCCGTGACGGTCGCGTGTGAGCCGCTGCCGGCCGCTGCCGGCGCGGCTCCGCGCGCGGAGCCGCGGGCCGGGTCGACCGTCCAGCGGGGGTCTAGGTCGCCGGGCGGGCAGACGGGAAGGTAGGCGGCGCGGCGCTCGCCGGTGGCGAGCGGCGCGAGCAGCTCGCCGGCGCCGCTGCTCTCGCCGAGCATCGCGGTCGCGGGCAGGTGTCCGAGCAGCTCGATCGCGGCCAGCACGCGGCCGCACTCGCCGAGCACGAGCATCGCGTCGAAGGCGTCGAGGCCAGCGCCGCCGTGCTCCTCGGCGATCAGCAGCCCGGGCCAGCCGGCCTCGCAGGCCGTCGGCCAGAGGTCCGGCAGCGCGTTCTCGTCGCCGTCGAGTGCCTCGCGGGCCGCTTCGAGGGTCTTGAAGCGCGAGAGCGCGCCGCGGGCGGCCTCGCGCAGGAACACCTGCTCGTCTGAGAGGGCGAGGTTCACCGCGACGCTCCTTTGTTCGTGTTCGACGCGTTCATGCCGCGGCGCTTTCCTTCGAGCGCAGCTCCGAGAAGGGGATTCCCTTGTCCAAGCGCGGCTCGGGCGGCAGCCCGAGCACGCGCTCGCCCACCGTGTTGCGGAGGATCTCCTCGGTGCCGCCGGCGGACTTCAGCCCGGGCAGGAAGGAGATCATGTAGGCCCATTCGCTCTGCTCGTCGAGCGCGTCCGGGCCGAGCACGTCGGCGATCAGGTCCCCGGCGCGGATCGCGCCGTTGACGATCGTGACCTTCGCCAGGCCCGCCTCGGGGCCGGGGATCTGGCCGCGCTGGAGCGCGGTGAGCGTGCGGTAGCCGGTGAAGCGCACCGCGAGCAGTTCGCTGGCGATCTCGCCGAGCTGGTGGCGCACCTCGGGGTCATTCCGGGCGTGCTCGTCGCGCGCGATCGCGGTGGCGAAGCGGGTCGAGTTGTAGCCCATGCCCTCGCCGCCGAGGCCGATCGTGACGCGCTCGTACATCAGCGTGGTCAATGCCGTTCCCCAGCCGTTGCCCACGCCGCCGACGACGGCGCCCGCGTCGAGCGCGACGTCGTCGAAGAAGACCTCGTTG
>Ga0209040_10003306_pt1 | contig 12417 bp, 9 predicted proteins | sample BogFormECP12_OM3_FD_188240 | JGI IMG/M metagenome (GOLD analysis project Ga0209040, IMG submission 188240) | Bog forest soil microbial communities from Calvert Island, British Columbia, Canada - ECP12_OM3 (SPAdes) (version 2) | ecosystem: Environmental > Aquatic > Freshwater > Wetlands > Bog ... | reverse complement strand
CGTCACGCAAGCGGAATTCGCCTGCCAACACTGCGGTCACACCGCACCGGCAGACGAACACGCCGCACGCAACATCCTGCGGGCCGGACTGGCCCATCATGCCCAAGCGGCATGAAAAGAAGCTGGCAGCTTCAGCCGTCAGAGAAGTCACACCGGCAAGGTACTCCGGGACTAGCCTCGGCTAGGTGATCGATTCGAAAACCACCTCCGAGCCGCCGACCACGCTGTGCGAGGCATTTCAGCGCAATGCCGCGATCGACCCGGACGCTGTCGCGCTTCGCACCCCGGGCGACACGCAGACGATGACCTGGCGGGAGTACGCGGCCGACGTGCGCCGGGTCGCGGCCGGCCTGGCCGGCCTCGGGATCCGTCGTGGCGACACGGTTTCGCTGATGATGGCCAACCGCATCGAGTTCTACCCGCTGGAAGTGGGTGCGCAGCACCTCGGCGCCACCTCGTTCTCGGTGTACAACACGCTGCCCGCCGAACAACTCACCTACGTTTTCGACAATGCCGGCACCAAAGTGCTGATCTGCGAGCAGCAGTACGTCGATCGGATCCGGGCCAGTGGCGCGCAGCTCGAGCACATCGTCTGCATCGACGGTTCGCCGGACGGCACGCTCTCGCTGGATGACCTCTACGCCGCCGGCACAGAGGACTTCGATTTCGAGTCGACCTGGCGGGCGGTACAGCCCGACGATGTGGTGACACTCATCTACACCTCCGGGACGACGGGAAATCCCAAGGGCGTGGAGATGACGCATGCCCACCTGCTGTTCGAGGCCCAAGCGCTGGAAGCCGTCCTGGGCGTTCAATTCGGTGATCGCGTCACCTCGTTCCTGCCGACGGCACACATCGCCGACCGCACGATGGCGCTGTACAACCAAGAGGTGTTCGGGGCCCAGATCACGGTGGTTTCCGATGCCCGTGCGATCGCGGCGGCGCTGGCCGATGCGCGCCCGACCATCTGGGGCGCCGTGCCCCGGGTCTGGGAAAAGCTCAAAGCGGCAATCGAATTCGCCGTCTCCCACGAGCAGGACGAGACCAAGCGTCAGGCTCTGCAGTGGGCCATGTCGGTTGCCGGGAAACGTGCCGCGGCGATGGTTGCCGGCGAGCCACTTTCGGACGACGCGGCCGCCGAATGGGACAAAGCCGACGAGCTGGTGCTATCGCGGCTGCGAGCCAGGCTGGGGTTGGACCAGCTGCGGTGGGCGGTGTCGGGTGCGGCGCCGATTCCCAACGAAACGCTGGCCTTTTTCGCCGGTATCGGCATCCCGATCGCCGAGGTGTGGGGCATGTCCGAGCTGAGCTGTGTTGCCAGCGTGAGTCATCCAGCCGATGCGCGACTGGGCAGCGTGGGCAGGCTGCTGCCCGGGCTGGAGGGCAAGATCGCCGCGGACGGCGAATATTTAGTGCGTGGACCGCTGGTGATGAAAGGCTACCGCGGCGAGCCGGCGAAGACCGCCGAGGCCATCGACCCCGACGGCTGGCTGCACACCGGCGACATCCTGGACGTCGACGCCGAAGGCTATCTGCGGATCGTCGACCGGAAGAAGGAGCTGATCATCAACGCGGCCGGAAAGAACATGTCGCCGGCCAACATCGAGACCACCGTGATCGCCGCCTGCCCGATGGTGGGCGCGATGCTCGCGATCGGCGACGGCCGCCCGTACAACACCGCGCTGCTGGTCTTCGACGCCGACTCGGTAGGCCCATATGCGGCCCAGCACGGTCTCGCCGACGCCTCCGCCGAGGCGCTGGCGGCCCACCCGGAGGTGCTCGCCCGGATCGCGGCGGGCGTGGCCGAGGGCAACGCCAAACTGTCGCGCGTTGAGCAGATCAAACGCTTCCGGGTGCTGCCCAACTTGTGGGAGCCCGGCGGTGACGAGATCACCCTGACGATGAAACTCAAACGTCGGCCGATCATGGCCAAGTACGCCGACGAGATCGAGGAACTGTATGCCAGCGAGCCGGGCCCGGATGTGCACGAGCCCGGGAACGCATCGACCGCGCAACCGGCGTGACCGCCTAAGGGCGTACTCCGGGCTGGCGTTGGTTGCGGCGGGCAAGGAGTGCCGTCGCCAACCCGCGTCGCCGCGCATCGTCCCCGACATGTGACACGTCCGATCGCTTCTTGACATTCCGGAACTTGTTCTCGGAAGCCGTTTCTGGTGCGTCGTCGCAGGACGCGGAAAGAAACCGGGCCGGCAGCGCCAATTTGCAGATCGTGCGTACCGTCAGTAGGTACTGGCGAACGAATGACCCTGTCGTGTAGGGCAAGTCGTAGGTGACGCACAGCGCGCGGACCCGTTCGCCGATCTCGGGTAAGCGATTGCTGGGCAGGTCAGGGAACAGGTGATGTTCGATCTGGTAGCAAAGGTTTCCGCTCATGAAGGCCAGCGTCCGCCCGGCCCGGAAGTTCGCGGTACCCAGCATCTGGCGCAGATACCACTCCGGTTGTGTCTCGTCCTCCAAAACCGACGCGGTGAACTTCTCGGCGCCGTCGGCGAAGTGCCCGCAAACGATGACGACGTAGGCCCATCCGTTGCGAAGTCCGTTGGCCACCACGGTGGCTCCCAGTGTGCGACGCCACCGTCGGCGGCTCAAAGCAGGAAAGACAACATAATCCTTGATCGCCTGGCGGACCATCTTGCGGATCATCGTCTTCTTATGGGCTGATTTACCGGCCTCTGTGTGCTCGCGATCCTGCACCGAGTACAGGCCGTGCATTGCGACACCCCATTCGAAGGCGATCGCCAGCAGCACCGCGCGCAACGGCTGCAATAGATTGCTCGGCCGCCACTCCTGGTCGCGGGTGACCCGCATGACTCCGAAGCCGAGGTCGTCGTCCACGCCGACGACGTTGGTGAACTTGTGATGTCGGTGGTAGTGCGAAGACATCCAGTGCGACGAGGGGCCCACCATGTCCCATTCCCAGGTAGCGGAATGGATTTCCGGGTCGTTCATCCAATCCCACTGACCGTGGGTGATGTTATGGGCGAGTTCCATGTTCTCGATGCACTTGGCCACAGCCAGCGCGACGGTTCCGGTAAGCCAGCCGACCTTGGTTTTGCTGGCGAGGATGGTCAGCCTTGCCGCGGCCTCGAGGCCTCGCTGAAAGGCGATAGCACGCTGGATGTATTCACGTTCTTCTGCGCCGCGCGACTCCTCGATGTCCCAACGAATCGCGTCCAATTCGGCCGCGAGCGCGATGACATCCGCGTCGCTCAGATGGGCGTATTCGGGTACTTCGGTGATGGCCACCGACGCTTACCCGGATTCGGGCAGGCTGGCGGGTCGCCGTGTTCGCGCGCTGATAGGCGCGCGGGCACGATTTGAGCACCCCAACATGGCGGGTCACGTCCGATCTGTTTAGGCGGATGTTCACCCGCGTGAGTCGAGCATCTGTGCGACTTCAGTTCAGCGGGGCGCTGCTGTCCCGGTGCACCTGCTTTGTCGGCGTTACGCCGCCGGCATCGCTTGCAGACTCTACACGGCGGGCGTCACACCCCGGCCTCAGCGCGATTAAGGTGGAGTCATGCCGCTTGAAGGTGAATACGCCCCTAGCCCGTGGGATTGGTCCCGAGAACAAGCCGAGAAGTACGCCGAATCCGGGGGAACTGACGCCGCGGATATGAAGGGCATGCCCATCATCCTGTTGACCACGGTGGGCGCCAAGACCGGCAAGCTTCGCAAGACTCCGCTGATGCGGGTCGAACATGACGGCGAGTACGCGATCGTCGCCTCATTGGGCGGGGCGCCGAAAAACCCGGTCTGGTACTACAACGTCGCCAAGAACCCGCGCGTCGAGCTGCAGGATGGCAGCGTCACCCACGACTACGACGCCCGCGAGGTATTCGGCGACGAGAAGGCCGTTTGGTGGGAGCGGGCGGTGGCGGCCTACCCGGACTACGCCGACTACCAGAAGAACACCGATCGGCAGATTCCGGTCTTCGTGCTCACCCCTGTGCACTGAATTTGCAGCTGGGTGGCACCATTGATCGGTGTCCGCTGAACTGAGCCAAAGCCCCGGCACCCCGCCTGGTGGGCCGCTATGCGCGGCCGAGATCGATGCTGCGGCCAAGCGAATTGCCGGGGTGGTGACCCCCACGCCGCTCCAGTTCAGCGATCGGTTGTCCGCGACGACCGGGGCCAGCGTCTACCTCAAGCGCGAAGACCTGCAAACCGTGCGCTCATACAAGCTGCGCGGTGCCTACAACCTGTTGGTGCAGCTGTCGGACGAGGAGCTGGCCGCGGGCGTGGTGTGCTCGTCGGCGGGCAACCACGCGCAAGGCTTCGCATTCGCCTGCCGGACGCTGGGGGTGCACGGCCGCGTCTACGTGCCGGCCAAGACCCCGAAGCAAAAGCGGGATCGCATCCATTATCACGGCGGGGACTTCATCGAACTGATCGTCGGCGGATCGACCTACGACATGGCGGCCGAGGCCGCGAACGCTGACGTGGCGCGCACCGGCGCCACCCTGGTCCCGCCGTTCGACGACCCGCGCACCATCGCCGGGCAGGGCACGATCGCCGTTGAACTGCTCGACCAGCTGGACGGCGAACCGGACCTGGTCGTGGTCCCGGTCGGCGGTGGCGGCTGCATCGCCGGCATCACCACCTACCTCGCCGAGCGGACGAACAACACCGCGGTGCTGGGCGTCGAGCCCGCCGGTGCCGCGGCGATGATGGCCGCGCTGGCTGCCGGGGAGCCGGTGAGCCTGGACCACGTCGACCAGTTCGTCGACGGCGCCGCGGTCAGACGGGCGGGCACGGTGACCTATGCCACGCTGGCCGCCGCCGGCAACATGGTGTCGATCACCACCGTCGACGAGGGCGCGGTGTGCACCGCCATGCTGGACCTGTACCAAAACGAGGGCATCATCGCCGAGCCGGCGGGCGCGTTGTCGGTCGCCGGTCTGCTGGAAGCCGACGTCGAGCCGGACAGCACCGTGGTGTGCCTGGTGTCCGGCGGCAACAACGACGTGTCCCGGTACGGCGAGGTGCTGGAGCGCTCGCTGGTTCACCTGGGTCTCAAGCACTACTTTCTGGTCGACTTCCCGCAGGAGCCCGGGGCGCTGCGCCGGTTCCTGGACGAGGTGCTGGGACCCAACGACGACATCACGCTGTTCGAGTACGTCAAGCGCAACAACCGGGAGACCGGTGAGGCGCTGGTGGGTATCGAGCTGGGCTCGGCCGCCGACTTCGACGGCCTGTTGCAGCGGATGCGTGCCACCGAGATGCAAATCGAAACCATCGAGCCGGGCTCGGCGGCCTACCGCTATCTCCTATAGCCCGGGTTCAGCGGATGGATTCGACGGCCGCTTTTGCCTCTTTCAACCCGGCGCCGGTGGCGTTGCGGTATTCCTGGATCGCGGCGATCGTCTTGCCGTTGCGGGCAAGCTCGACCACCCCCGGTGGCATCCCGACGGCGCTGGCCGCCGCGAATGGGACGTAGCGATCGGGGAACAGAGCTTGGAGCTGCTGTTCGATGTAGTCGAGGCGGGCTCTGGCAGCAATGTCAATATCGCTCACTATGCGACCCTCGCTTGCAGGTGGTTTATGGGCTCGTCACATCGGCAAGTTACCGGATTGATCGGGGCGCCATATCCCTTTAAGTCCCAAACAATTCGCGATCGGCGTAGTGCAGGTCGTTAGGGTCGAAGTATTTTTCGGTCCAGGCGTTGGTGGTACCCAGCACCCACCCGGCGGCGCTGGCCGCGGCGCGCTTGTCGGTTTGCTTCGCGGCAGCGGCCGGTGTTGAGCCCGTTTTGTTGCTCAGGGTGTTCAGGAACTCGTAGTGGTCGACCAACGCCAGCGCTTCGATGACGAACACCGTCGCGACGTCGGCGTCCCGTATCGCCAATAGGTTGTCGCCGTTGGCCTTTTCACCGCCCAGCGCTAGGTTCGACGATCCGCAATAAACGACCGGGTCATCTCCGCGGAATCCGCATACCACGAACTTGTGATGGATCTCGTGGCCGCGGAACTGCGGCACCTGGTTAAACGGCGGCGGCAATAGCTCCTTGCCGGGGCGTCCGCTGACCAGGATGCCGGTGTTGTTGCCCGGTAGGTATAGCGACACGCTTTTGGGGGCGTCAGAGATTCCGTAGCTGAACACGGCTGTGTTGCTGTGGATGTCGTTGAGCGCGTCATACACCGGGTTCTCACCGGCTCCGCTGAGCTCCATCACCGCAAAGAACACCGAGCCATGCTGCGGTGCCGCGACTGCGGCCTCGGCTTGGATTCTGCTGACAAGATCGCCGAGAATCTGCGCAGCGACGTCTTGAGGATGCGGAGAAAAAGTGATCGACGTTGGCGGCGTGGAACTCGCTGCTCCGCCAAAGTTGAACGTCTGGCCAGCCCACGTCGAGGCGGCGAACTTAGCGGCTTTAACGTCATCAGACCATGCCTCGTTGAACACATTCGAGTAGGTGGTGGCAACCTCGCGATCGTCAAAGGTCAGTACGTGATTGGCGTTGACGTAGAGCCCGGTCACTGAGAAGTTCGTCGAGCCGGTCAGGACGGTACGCGGGCCATCTTTGTCGGACACGATGAGGATTTTGTCGTGGGCGTAGCGGCCGAACTTGCCGCGTTTGAGCGCATCCGCGGCCTGCGCCGTGAACTCGTCGGCGAAGTTGTCCTCCGGGGTGGGCTTCGCGGCGTTGTGGTGTAGCGCCGCGTTGTCGAGGATGATCCGGATCTGTCCGGAAGCCCCCAGTTTGAGCAATGACGAGCACACCTCGGGTTCGTTGAGGTCATAAGCGAACATATCCAGCGACAGTGTCGGGTCGGCTTGAACTTCTGCGAGGACATCCAGGATCTGTTGGCGGGCAGTAAATCCGAGCCATTGGTATTCGTCGTTGTAGCTGTAGGTCTGGCCGCTACCGTTGCTGCCCGCAACCGCTCCGGTGTCATAGATCAAGTCATCGCCGTCGGGCCGGATATGCATGCTGGGCCCGAAATGCCTTACGAAGGCCTGAGATTGGACGTAACCACGAGTGAAGCCCACGGTGAGAGAGCCCTTTTGGAACGGGGCGACCTCCACGTCAACTGTGACGCTGGTCGACGTGTCCAACGCCTGCAGCGTTTTAGCGTCGTCGAAATAGCGCGGCGTCACCACGTAGGTGTAGGTACCGACGGTCGGCGACCCGTCCTGGTGCACCAGTCCCGGCACGTGCACCCATCGGAACTTGTGGATCGGAGCATTGACGCTCGAAAACGGCGACTCGCCGGCAACTTGAGCGTGGCCCTGTGACGGTCCCAGGCGCAGGTTGTTCTCGACGTAGTAGGAGGTGGCACTCGGGGGCCGGACTTCGATGGTGAAACCTGCCAGCTGATCCCGTGCCGCGGGTGTGCTCAGATCGAAGGCGAGGAGGGTCTTGGCATCCCCCCGGAATGCGTTGACTGCAATGAGCTCACTGGTGGCACGGGTGACTGGCATGGTGGCATCCTTTCTCGGTGGTCGGCGGGTGTCGCAGCGCGCGTGTTCAGTAGCACTATGCCCTTGGGTCAACGGGTTGACACGCGTAGCCAACTACTCGAATTGACGATGCCGGCCACCACGTAGTCGGCACGCCTGGCAGGCGAACGGCAGGCTGACGCTTGGAGATTACGAGTAATCGGCTCAAGAAGGCCGCTCAGCGCCCCAGCCGATGCGGCCCGTTGGTACCGAAGACCTCCAGGATTGTCGGTGCCAGCCCACCGATGCGTGTGAGAAAGCTTCGGCTGCAGCGACGCCATGCGCCGTCCCCGCTGGTGCAGCCGACACTTATCCGTGCCTAACGTCATGCGGATTCTTTCATTCGAGTAGTGCACTACTCTGCCGTATCGATCGCCAGGCCTTCACCATTCGAGATGCCGGAAGCACCGGCACACTCGGGAATCCATCGCCCGAGTTGTATCTAAAGGCAAGAGAGGCGACAGAAATGTCACAGAAACTCGCGACGCCAAAATCCGGTCAGCATGACGGCGAGGCCCGGGTAGATCACCTCACTCGTCGCTCGGCGGCACAACTGGCTGTCACGGCCAGTGCGGGCGGCTCGGCGGAAGTAACGCAGCTCAAGAGCCTGCGAGAAGTTCAAGACGCTCACCCACATATTGCGAAGCTAGTTGATCTCAAAAAAGCTTTGCATGCGCCGACAGCCGCCCCCCTTCCGACCACAATCGGACCGTTCAACACGAACTCCATAACGTTCCACAACGGTGTACCCGTCGGAGGCTTTGCTTCGCTAACGCTTCATTCCGACGGTACCTGCCAATTCAGCGGTCATTTCCACGTATCGGGTGCGCCGAGTTACAAGGTGGAATTCGCCTGGGTGGTCGTCGACTCGGGTGGCAACGCCTACACGTTTACCGCCAGCGGCAAGGTGCATGGCACGTTCGAGTCGGGTTCTCGCGACTTCAACTGGAATAAATCCCAGGTCAGTCCGGCCATTAAGCAAAACTGGTCGAAGCTCGCTGCTGGTTGGCACTGGCAGTGGAGCGCCCATGTGAACTGGGACATGCAAGCCGCAGTCAATTCCGTCATTTCCGGGATCAAAGCAGCAGGCCAAGTCGTCGGGGCAGTTGTGGAAGTGGTCGCCATCGTCGCATGAGCGCGTCCTGCCCGTGGCTCCTCGGCGTCCGCTTTTTACGCCGAGGAGTCGCGGCAAATCGGTGTTGCCAGCGACGCCGTTCAGCGCCGGGAATTGCCAAAGTTGGCCGCGTCGACCAGTTCGAGCGATTCGTCATTGGCGCGAAAGATCGGTTCCAACGGGACCGCGAACCTTTCGGCCATGTCCGTCAACGTTTTCGACCACACCCGGTCGGTTGGAGTGACGGGGCCGCGCCCGGGCCGGGTGAGCAGCAGTGCCACCGTATTTCGCGGTTCCAGGTCGTCGAGCAGCGTGCGCAGCGCCGACATCAGGTTCCACAAGATTCGGCCCTGTGGCCGCGGGAGCACCGGCACGCGGCTCAGCTTCCTGGCAAAGCAACGATCCGGCCCGATGAGGCCGAACCACAGCAGCCGTTCGTCAAATCCCAGCGGCCCCATCAGCGCCCGCCACCGCTGGCGCAGATCGGCAGCACAGTGAATCGGATCGCTGGCGGTCTCGATGGGCGGAATCGGCAACAGGTCGCGATGACTCATCCGGGCATCATCGGCGGTCGCCGACGCCGCGGGTAGTCAGCTATCCACAGACCGCAGGATCGCGAACGAATACGGCCGCAGTTCTGTGCTGGTGGCAGTGGCGTTGGGCAGCTCGGAGCACAACACCACCTCGCCGGTGACCGGAACATCAACTGCCTCGGCGCCCAGATTGCAGGCGACCGCCAATCGGCCACGGCGCATGACGAGCCAGTGCCAGTCTTCGTCGTAGTCGATCGCCATGTGGTCCAGCCACGGGTCGGCCAGGTCAGTTTCACTGCGCCGCAATGCGATCAGGTCGTGATAGAGGCGTCGCAGTCGCGCGTGATCGCCCGTGTCGGCCTCGTTCCAGTCCAGTTTCGAGCGCTGGAAGGTCTGCGGGTCCTGCGGGTCGGGAATCACGTCGGCGTCCCATCCGTGATCGGCGAATTCTTGCCTGCGTCCCTCGGCGGTGGCGCGGGCCAGCTCGGGCTCCGGATGAGAGCTGAAGAACTGGAACGGCGTCGACGCGCCCCACTCCTCACCCATGAAAAGCATTGCGGTGTAGGGAGAACCGAGCACGAGTGCGGCCTTGACCGCCAGCTGACCATGGCTCAGGTACTGCGACGGGCGATCTCCCAAGGCACGGTTACCCACTTGGTCGTGAGTGCAGGTGTAGGCCAGCAGCCGGGTGGCCGGAATCCCTGAGCCCTCCGCTGTGTTCAGTGGCCGGCCGTGTCGCCTCTTTCGAAAAGACGAGTAGGTGCCTGCGTGGAAGAAGGCGTTGCGCAACGTCGTTGCCAGCGCGGCCAGCGAACCGAAGTCGGCGTAGTAGCCCTGGCGTTCCCCGGACACTGCGGTGTGGATGGCGTGGTGGATGTCGTCATCCCACTGCGCGGTCATTCCGTAGCCGCCGCTGCGAGCGCGCGTGATCAACCGCGGGTCGTTCAGGTCGCTCTCGGCAATCAGCGATAGCGGACGGCCCAGTTCTTCCGCCAGTAGCTCGGTTTCGGCCGACAGCTCTTCCAGGATGTGAATCGCGGTGGTGTCCACGAGCGCATGAACGGCATCCAGCCGCAGTCCGTCGGCGTGGAAATCGCGCATCCAGCGCAGCGCGCAGTCGATGATGTAGTGGCGTACTTCGTCGGAGTCGGCGTCGGCGATGTTGATGCCTTCTCCCCACGGGTTGCTCCCGGACGACAGGTATGGACCGAAGCGGGGCAGGTAGTTACCAGACGGGCCCAGGTGATTGAACACCGCGTCGATCAGCACGCCCAGGCCGCGGCGATGGCAGGCGTCGACGAACCGGACCAGCCCGTCGGGGCCGCCGTAGGGCTCGTGCACGGCATACCACAGCACCCCGTCGTATCCCCAGCCGTGCGTGCCGGAGAACGCGTTGACCGGCATCACCTCGACGAAATCAACGCCGAGATCCACCAAGTAGTCCAGCTTTTCGATCGCCGAGTCAAACGTGCCCTCGACCGTGAACGTGCCGATGTGCAGTTCGTAGATCACCGCGCCCTGCACGGAACGGCCGGTCCAGCCGCCGTCCGTCCAGGCCTGCGGCGTTGGCTCCCACAGCTGCGAGCGGCCATGCACGCCGTCGGGCTGGCGAGGCGATCGCGGGTCGGGCAGCAGCTTGGGATCGTCGTCAAGGAGATAGCCGTACCGGGCGGTTGGTGTCGCATCGACGCTGGCCCGCCACCAGCCGTCGTCACCGCGCGTCATCGGGTACACCCGACCGTCGACGTCGATGCGGACCTTCTCCGGTTTGGGTGCCCACACTGTGAATTCCTGGAATTGCGCCATCATGCGCGCTCCAGCAGCGCCACCGGCAGCTCGGCGAACAACTCGACGGCCTGCACCCGACCGGCGACCACCGCGCCGGTCAGCGCGTCGGTCCACGAACCGTCGGGCAGCTCCACCGCGGTGTCGCCCCAGCCGTTTTGCTCGAGGCGCACCGTCCAGCGGGTGACCGCGACCAACACGTCGTCGCCGCGCCGAAACGCCACCACATGGTCGGCGGCGGCTCCCGCGGCCAGCACCGGGTGGTGGCCGCCCCGCAGAAATGTGTCCGGCCGGGCGCGGCGCAACTTCAAGGCAGCTTTGACGACACGAATTTTAGGGTGCTGCAGGGAGTTCAGCGCGTGCCGCCGGGTGGCGTAGTCCACCGGGCGCCGGTTGTCCGGGTCCACCAGGCTGTCGTCCCACAACTCGGTGCCCTGATAGATGTCGGGCACGCCCGGCACGGTCAGCGCCAGCAGCTTTTGACCGAGAGCGTCGTTGTCGGCGTGCGGTTGGAGCCGCGCGACCAGACTGGTCAGCTCGCGCGCCACCGGCCCGTCGAGCACGGCATCCAGCCACCCGTGTACCGCACCCTCGAAGTCCGCGTTCGGATCCTGCCAGGAGGTGTGCCAGGCCGCTTCCCGCATCGCCTTCTCGGCGTACGCGTGCAGCCGGTCGCGCAGCTCGCCGGTGACCTCGCCGCCGGCGGCCCAGACGCCGAAGATGTTCTGCCACAGAAACAATCCGGTCGCCGGGTCGGGGGCCGGGGTCACGGTTTGCCAGCGGGCGACGAATTCGGCCCACAGCGACGGCACCTGGGACAGTACACCGATGCGGGCCCGGACGTCCTCGCCGCGTTTGGTGTCGTGGGTGGACAACGTCGTCATCGTCTGCGGCCACAATTGGGCGCGCGTCGCGGCGCGGTGATGGAATTCCGCGGCGCCGACGCCGAACCGATGCGGTTCGCCGCCAACCTCGTTCAGCGACACCAGCCGGGCGTCGCGGTAGAACAGACAGTCCTCGACGGCCTTGGCCGTCACGGCGCCGCACAGCTGCTGCAGCCGCGCCGCCGGCTCACCGCCGTCGGCCAACGCGGTGGCGATCAGCTGCAACGGAGCATCGAATTCGGGTGCGGCAGATTGGGTCGCCGCCAGCGCAGCGGGCAGTATCGCGGCCAGGCCGCGGTAATCGCTGCGGTAGACGTTGATGTGGGTGAGCAGCGCCGCCACCGCCGCGGGCAGTTGCGGATGGTCGCCGCCGGCAGCGGCGACGATGCTGCGTCGCAATCTGTCCAGCTCGGGGGCCAGGGTATCGGTGGCCGCGGCGGTCTTCAGCTCGGCCAGCATGCTCGGCATCCGGTGGTAGTCGATGCCTGCGGATTCGAATAGCGCCGTCAAGGCCGGTGCACCGTTCGGGTCGACGAAGATTCCGCCGATCTCCCGAAGCGCGTCGTAACCGGTGGTGCCGGCGATCGGCAGCGTCGGCTCCAACGCCTCGTCGACGGCGAGGATCTTCTCGATCACGAT
>Ga0209040_10003305_pt1 | contig 12418 bp, 7 predicted proteins | sample BogFormECP12_OM3_FD_188240 | JGI IMG/M metagenome (GOLD analysis project Ga0209040, IMG submission 188240) | Bog forest soil microbial communities from Calvert Island, British Columbia, Canada - ECP12_OM3 (SPAdes) (version 2) | ecosystem: Environmental > Aquatic > Freshwater > Wetlands > Bog ... | reverse complement strand
ATGAACGCCGCGCTCGGCCGCGTCCTGACCGCCTTCGGATACCAGCTAGCGCCATTCGGCAGCGGCGGCGCGTGGCTGGTCACCGGCCGCCCCAGCCGGGGAACGGGGGCCGGGCAGTGACCGCACTCGCCATAGCCCCGGAGGCAGGAACTGGGTACGAGCCGACCGTGATGACAGGGGTGGACCGGGCTATCCGCGTGTCCACCGCGGTCGCCGTCCTGGCCGTGGCAGGCGTCGCGGCGTACGTCTCGTACTGGCACGCCTATGCCGTGGTCTGCGCGCACGGCGAAAGCGGCATCACCGCGCGGCTGGAACCGGCCACGATCGACGGCCTCGTCTATGCCAGCTCGATGGTGAACCTCTATGCGGCGCGGCACCGGCTCCCGGTACCCTCCCTGGCCCGCTGGCTGCTCGCGCTCGGCATCATCGCCACGCTCGCCGCGAACATGGCCCAGGGCTGGTCTCACGGACCAGTCGGCGCGGTCATCGCGGCCTGGCCGGCGGTCAGCCTGGTGGGCAGCTATGAACTGCTGGTCTGGATTATCCGTACCGCCGCGGCAGGCGGACTGGACCGCGGGCCAGCGGCAGACCACACCGGCTGGTACGCGGACCATCCGGCCCACGGGCGCCCGGGTGCCAGCTTGCCCGAAGCCGCGCCAGACAGCGAGGTGGCACGGGTCGGCCTCATGTCTGGTTGCGGGAATGGTCCGCAGGTCCAGACCCGGGGGCCAGCAACGGACCAGGAGAGCGGACCAGGCCAGGGTACGGTGCCGGACCATGCGGACCAGGACGCGGACCAGACCCGGGCCGGTTCCGGGCAAGCCGGTACCGCCCATGATGAGAGCGAGACCGTGGCTGCAGCGGTGGCCGCGTACCGGGCCAGCCTCCAGACGGGCAGGCCGCTGTCGGAGCGCAAGCTGGCGGGCATGTTCGGCAAGACCTCGCGCCGCTGGGCGCGCAGCCGGATGGCCGAAGCTCGGCAGAGCCTGGTACCGGTCTAACGCGGCGCCGCCACATCCAGAATGCGAGACCTCCATGGGCCAGGGTCCCGGCGGGGGGGGGCTTTGACGCGGGGCTCGATCGTGTGACGCGTGCCGGATCGCGTGACACCCAGGCACCTGCGAGCGGCGCCGGTACTACCGGCGAGGCGGCAAAATACGTAGGTGGAGTTCAACGACGAACTGAAGACCCTGATGGGCGAGGTCGCCGACCGGGCGGACCGGTGGACCGCGCAGTCGGCCTGGATCTGGGAGCCGGGTTCGCCGGCATCCGTGGAGGTCGCGAACGGGGAGGTACGGCAGGACGGCACGCCGTGGGGGGACCGCCCGGTCCGCACGGCGTACGCGTACGCGCAGATGGCGACGAAGCTGGCGGCGGAGTTCTCGCGGTGCGCCGCGCTGGTCATCGGGGCGGGCCGCCCGGCGCCCGGCGTCGAGACGGAGGTCCGGTCGGCGCTGGAAGCCGGATCGGTGGCCTGGTGGCTGCTGGAACCGGGGCTGACCGCCAGGCAGCGGGTCTGCCGGATGCAACTGCTCCGCCGCAACAGCGCCCGTGAGTATGCCAGGAGTATCGACGAAGTGGGCGAGGACCCCGCCATCGCGGGGATCGAGACCGTCGCGGGGATCGAGGCGGAATGCCATGCCCTCGGCCTGGCCTCGTTCACCCAGGGTGGTGACCAACTTGAGGATCAGGAACGCCTCAGGTACACCAAGCGAGCGCAGGCGTTCACCGATGAACTCGGTAACAAGGGTGCGTACAGCATCTATTCGGCGCCGGCGCACGCGGAGCTAGCCGGGATCTGGCGCCTGTTCGGCCAGACCGGCGCAACGCTGCACGGCCGCCAGCCACTCCATAGTCCGGTCGCCAACCCGGAGGCGTCATTCGCGGCAGCCGACAGCGCGCTCAAGGCGATGATGGGGCCGGCCGAGCGGATCGCGCTGCTGTTCGGGTGGACCGTGCCCGGCCGTGCCGAGGAGATCAGCGCGACGATCGAGTACATGAACAGCGAGATGGGCCGACTCCGGCCGTAAGCCGCTGGCTCGCGATCTGGACGCAGACCGAACCGGGTGGCGCATACACCATCGAGGCTGGATCTCTCCCGTCTCGGTGATGGCTCGCGGGCTCGCCACCATGCTCGGTGAGGCGATGCCCGGGGACGCAGCCGAGGAGACGGCGGCTGCATGGGGAATGATCACCGCGGACCTGCCAGCCGACGTACGGGAGCACCGCATCGACGTCGTGAACGCGCTGGCCGACAACGTGCTCGCCTTCGAGCAGCTCGCCGCGACCGCCCGGACGGTCGACCCCGCCCGGCTGCAAGCAGCCATCCGCGGATTCCGGCAGTCTGCGCTGGAGCAGCCGGAACAGATCCTGAAGCTGCTTCCTCCCATCTGGAGAGACACACTGATCATCACGGTGGCGCTGGCCACCATAGTGTAAATCCGCAGATCCGTGAGCCCGGGTGATCATGAGCACCGGATGAGCAAAATCCGGGTTCCATGAGCAACGGCTGAGCGCGTTCCTGCCAGGAGAGTACCTAAAACGGACTTTGAGGGTGTCATGGTGCCAGCACGCCAGAATCGCGATAGCCAGCTGGTCGCTCCTGAGCCTTACGGGTGCTCCCTTGAGCCAGAACCAGCCTCGGTCCCAATCGATAGACCACGGCCTGGCCTTTCCGCGCCTCTGCTCCTGGCCGCGCGTCGGCCTGGGCAGCCAAAAACCTGATCGGGGATGTCAGACCCCGCCGCTATCGTGATCTTCATGGATTACGAGCAGGTCACTGAGATCCTGGCGAGCATGCGCCTCGATCCGTACTGCTCCCTGACCCCGCGGTTCCTCGGGGTGGTCGACGCCAACGCGATCTTGAGTAGCGTCGACAATGACTGCCGCAAGGGGCCTTACTGGCGGTCCCGGCTGCTGCGGATGACCAGCGGTCGCACCGCAGTCCTGTACGCGCCTGACCACATCTACACCGAGGTGTACCGGCGGCTCCCTAGGATCGCCCGGTCCAGCGCAGTGCCGTTGGAAACTCTCCGGGCACGCTTCGAGGCCCAGTACCTGCCGGCCCTCCGGTACGTCACGGTCGATGCCACTCGCGTTGCTGACCCCCAAGTTCTCGCGATCACCGACCCTGACGACGTGCCTACCGGGCAGCTGGCCAAGCTGATAGCCCCCTGCATCGTGTTTTCCGAAGACAGGCACCTGCGTAACCCCGGCCTCGCTCCGCCGGAATGGCGGGAGGCAGCCCAGTTCGCGGTCGACCTGGTGGAGGGCATCACCGGCCAGCGGGTAACGGGCGGCCTTGCGGCGATCCCGTTCCGCGGCGGGGCCGAGCTGATCATGTTCCTCGGCCGGAAGACAGGCATCCCGCCGTGGATTATCGGCGGGATCATGGCGGCAGGGGCCGTCCTCGTGCTCAAGAGCCCGCAGCGGCGCCAGGCCATCGGCAAGTACGCGATGCCGGTCGCCGAGGCGCTGCTGAAGGAGATGGAACGATCGGCTGCGCTGGAGCAGCGTGGGATAGCGGGCCTGCGAGAGATTCTGCTCGCCGCGCTCCCTGATCCGGACGTGAAGCAGCAGGCCGCGGTCGTGCTCGCGCGGCAGGGCGAGCCGCTGCTCGCCAGAGAGGTCCAGGAACGCTTGCTCCGGCACTTCCCGAGCGAGCGCGTTCCTACGGTCACCGAGATACGGGCCGCGCTTAAAGACGGCTCTGAGTTTGTGCAGCCCGAGCGGTACCGCTGGCAGTTCGGCCGCGAGGCCGGGCCGTGGCGGGGACGCTACCAGCGCCCTGACGGGTAGCACAGCCTGTCTTGCGCCCGGCGGCCCGCAGCCGGTCACGCGATCACTCGTGACCACGCGGACTGACCGCCTACAGGACATTGCATGCCAGCAGGACGCCGTTCCGCGTGATCAGGTCACGAGCACTGAGCAGTGGCTGCGCGCCTTCTGCTGCAAGGCACTCGATGATGTCCCCAAGGAGAGTTGAGCATCGCACGGGATGCCGGTGGCCGCTGCTCCTACTAGGGTGACCTTGGCGTAGCCGCGCACGGCATCGTCGGGCCCTTGAGTACCAGGGGGAGCTTACGGAGACCATTGAGGATGAGGAAGCCGGTGCGGGCGGGAGTGCCAGCGCGTACTCGACCGGTGGCGGCGGCGTGGTCTTGGAGCACGCTTACGGGGGTGCCCTGCTGGCTGAACTGCTGCTCGGAGGTCCGGTCGCCGGTCTTGGCGATGACGTTACGCCTTCGCGCATCGGGTTCCAGCAGAGCGCGTACAGCCAGGTTGATGACCTCATGGTCGCGGGCGACGGGCCGGGCGGCCAGCGGATGCTATTCATTGGCGTCCGTCGCCACCCTAAGGTCGGCGTGAGCCAGAAGCCCTTCGTCAAGCTGATGGTCGACTACCTGCAGGTGATCAGCGAGCACGGCGCCGAGCTGGACGCGGGCTCGTGGCGGCTGGGACTTGCCGTGGAGGCCCCGCACACCCCGGCCGACGAGATAGCGAAGCTCGCGTACTTCGCCCGCCGCCAGCCGGACTCAGGGCTGTTCCGGGCCGCGGTCAACGCACCGCGGGCTACCACGAGCAAGGTCCGGACCCGGCTGGGCAACATCGACGAGATCGTGTCAGCCGCGGCGAAGAAGGCCGGGATTGCCCTGGCGGACGAGGCTGCGCGCGATGACCTGTCATGGCGGCTGCTGAAGTACCTGCGCGTCCTTGACCTGCGGCTGGAGGGTGATGACGCGGCCGGCCGGACGAGCCTGGTCGCCCGGCTGGTCCCGCTTGCCGGGAATGCGGCAGCTGCTGATGATCTCCGGCGGCGGCTGAACGAGCTATCGGCCGGCTATGCGATCGGCTCGGCAGTCGTCACCGGAGAGATCCTCCGGCGTGACCTGTCCGGCCGTGCCCGGGTTGCGGCGTCACCGGCCTTGCGCGCGTCGTGGCAGGTGCTGGAATCACTGGAGGAATCGCTTCAGGCCCGGACGCGCCGTTCCCTGGCTGCCCGCCAGCCCGGCGGTCAGGGAGAGGGCCGGGAACTGGCGGTTGACCGCCGTGATGTCCGGGCCGGGCTGGTCGAGGCGATGAGCGCCGCGGGCCAGGATGCCGGGCAGCTGGTGGTGCACGGCGAGCCGGGCACGGGGAAGTCGGCCATCGTTCTGGCCGCGGTGGATGAGATCCGCAGTGCGGGCGGCACCGTAGTCGCGCTGAGCCTGCGGGATCTGGCGCCTGCCGCGACGGGCGCAGCTGCCGGGCAGTTCCTGCATGCAGCGCCGCGTGCGGTCTTCGCAGCCACGGCGGTCGCGCCTGTCCGGCTCGTTGTCCTGGACGGCGCCGAGGTCGCGCAGGAGGCCGGGCCGGGCCTGCTTCGCGACCTTGCCAGGGCTGCCTCACAGGCCGGCCTGGGGCTCGTGGCCGTCACTCGCGATGATGCCCGCGAAACCGTCGTGGACGCGCTGACGGGCACGGCGACTCGCCGGCCTGGCGGGTACAGCGAGCCGCCCGTCGCGGGCGGGATGGAAGTACCGTCCCTGACCGATGAAGAGCTCTGCGGGGTGCGCCAGGCCTTCGCCGAGCTGAACCGGCTGGCCGCCGATGACCGTTCGGCGTGGCTGCTGCGCCGTCTGGGCATCATCGACGTGCTGCTGCGCGGTAATGCTGTCGCCTCACTGCCTGACGGGTCCTTGTCAGAAGTCGGCGTGTTCGGGGCCGTCTGGCATGCCTGGGTAAGGAACGGTGACCAGCCGTCGCCCGGCGGGGCCACTCCTGACGGGCGGGAGGACGCGATGACCGGGCTGGCGCGGCTCCGCCTGGCGGGCGGCGGCACCGGGCCCGCGCCGCTGATGACGGCTGATCCCCGGGCGCTGCCGTCGCTGAGGTCGGACGGCCTGCTGCTGCCCGCTGGCCCGCACTTCGCGTTCCGGGCTGGCGATGAGTTCTCGAATGACACGGTGCGTGACTTCGCGCTGGCCCGGCTCTTCACCCGGCACGGGTTTGATGCTCTGCGGGAGGCCGGGGCTCCCCGGTGGGCGCTGCGCGCCGCCCGGCTCGCGTGCCAGGCCAGGCTGGTCTCCCCGCTGGTGGATGACTCTGCCGTGGCCGCGCAGATAAGGAATCTGCAGCTGGAATTCGACGCCCTGGCCGCCGCCTCCGGTGACCGGTGGGCGGACCTGCCGTGGGAAGCGGCGCTGACCGCGGGGACTGCCGAGGCGATCATCCAGGCATGTACCCGCGATCTCCTCCAGCCCGGCGGCGCCCTGCTGGGCCGTGTCCTGCGGCTGGTGACCCAGCGGTTCGGCGACCAGGTCGTCATCGATCCCGTGATCGGCGCCCGTGTTGTTGCTTTCCTTATCCAGCATGCCGCGGAAGTGCGGGAAGCCAGCTACGAGGTCGCCGGGCAGGCCGACAAGCTGGTCGCCGCCTGGCTGCGGGGCGTCAGCCGGGCAGAGATCGCTGAAGGCGGCCCGGCGAGGATCACGCGGTGGCAGCCCCTGCGCGCTCAGGTGAGGGATCACCTGCTGCGTTCCGATCTGGTCGGCTCGGATGCGAAGCTCGAGTGTCTGGCGCTCCTGGGAGCTGACATGGATGACAGCGTGAGGGAGTTTCTCAGAAGCCAGGCGGCGGGCCGCCCTGGCGGGCTCGCACCTTGCGTCGAGCGGTTCGACGCCACGATGAGCCTGGCGGCGACGGACCCGGACCTGCTCTTCGAGCTCACCGAGGCGTACTACATCGAGAATCCGGCCACCACCGCCTATAGCGGCGGGTTCAACATGGGGATACGCCGTCACCGTTACGGGCCGGGGATAGGCGTTCCGTTCGCGGACTGGCGCTTCGGCCCGTTCTGGCGGCTCATACCCGCAGCCCCCGTTCGTGCGCTGGCACTGATCAACCGGATGCTTGATCATGCCGCCAACTCGCGCGTCGGCGCCGCCGGGGGAATGCGGGCTGCTGCTGGCATTCCGGGGGTCCAGCTGAGCACTCACGGCGCGGGAGGCAGGTACTTCGTCGGCGATGAGCATGTGTGGGCGTGGTATCGCGGAACGGCCGTGGGGCCGTACCCGTGCGTGAGCGCGCTGCTGGCGGTCGAGCAAGCCGCCGACCAGTGGCTCCGGCAGGGGACACCGCTTTCCACCCTGATAGCGGCACTGCTGCGCGACGCGCACAACCTTGCCATGCCCGGCCTCGTCGTCGGCATCCTCACCCGTCATGCCGAGCAGGTCACCGATGAGGCCGACCCGTTCCTGGCCAGCCCCGCCGTGTGGCAGCTTGAGTTCAGCAGGGCCGTCATGGAATCGGGCATCCACGTCCAGGGCCGCGAGGATCCCGCGGCAGACAGCAGTCGGCGCGGCTGGACCATGACCGACCTGGCCGCGATGCTCACGGTCATCGCTGCTAGCAGCCGCGACCGGAACCGCATGGACGCCCTCCGCGCGACAGGCAGGAACCTTGTCGCAGCCGCAGCCACGTCCATCCAGCTGGCCGCAGGCCCCGGATACGGGCAGGCCGCCCGCGCAACCGATGTAGCCCCGTCTCCTGGATCTGCGAACGACCGGCACGAACTCGCGGTCGCCCGCCGGTGGGCGAGCATGCTCGACACCGGCAATTACATCTCGCGACCCGGCGGCGACGGGAACATCACCTGGGAATGGCAGCCCCCGGCTGATCTGGACGCGCCCCTGGCCGGGGCCCGCGATGACCTCGATCGCAGCGCCGAGACGTACCGGCTTATCAACGCCTACTGCCTGCGCCCGGTTCCGCCGTACATGACCGTGCCGCCGTCCCTGCCCCCGGCAGGGGCTATAGCCGCTGACGTCCAGGCTGCCCGCGAGCTCACCGGCGGTGCATCGGCTGCGAGTCCAGAAGCGGCGCAGGCCGCCGCGGCAGTTGCCGCAGCCGTGCTTCGAGCAGCCGTCCAGCGGCCTGGCACCATGTCGCGCGAGGATACCGAGTGGGCAGCCGTCACCGTTATCGAGGCTCTGCTCTACCCGGTCAGCGGCCCCGGCTCGTTCGAGGGCACGATGGCTCCATTCAGCGCGGACAGGTCAGCGGCAAGCGCGGCAGCGTGCCTGCTCATGCCTGCCCTCACCCAGCCTGGAGACGACACCGCCCTGCTCGATGACGACGACTTGGCGGAACTGCCGCAGCTGCTGGCCACGGTGACCCAAAGCCCGTTCACTGAGGTCCGGATGATCCTGGCCAGGAACCTGGGGCCGGTATGGACCGCGCCATGCGGACCCGGGCCGCAGAGCAGGACCCGGTGCCGTCACGCGATCGCGTGGACCGCGGTCGAAGCCGGGGCCAGGGACGTGGCACTAGGCCCGCTGGAGTTCCCGCCAGGACGGCGAAGCCGTCGGCGGCTCGACGACCCGCTCGGCTCCGCCCTGGCCTGCTGCCCGGCAGGCGACCTGCTGCTCGACAGCCTTGCCCCGCCCCTCATCGCCGCATGCGGCGCCGCCCAGAGCAGCTGCTGCATGGCAGTCACCGCACGCGGCGTGCGGGACAGCCTGCTCGACGCCTATATCCGGGTCGCCGCCCACTGGGGCGACGAGGGCTACGATCAGCATCTCGATGACCGGTACGCAGTCGCCGAAGCCATCCTGGAAGCGGGGGCAGCGGAACCCCGCTTGCTGACCACGTTCGTCGCAGGCCTCGTCAGCCAGCCCAGGGCGCTCTCTGAGACACTCAGGGCCATGATGGTGGCGGCTACCTACTCCTCCGGTGCCCGCGCCGCGCTGAAAGCCGCCTGGCAGGCAGTGATGACCGTCATCCTCGACGCGGCCGACGCCGGGGCGCAGGTATTCGAAGACCGCAGCTGGGGAGACCAGGCTCTCGCCGAGCTTGTCCCGCGTCCCGCCTCGGCCACCTCGGACGGCGACCCGATGGCAGCCATCAGCGCCGCCCGCAACGGCTGGCCCACACCACAGGAACTAGCCACTCAGATCGAGCGATGGCTCCCCCACGCAGCCGGCCACTGGCATGCCGCCGACAACCTGATCGGCCTGCTCCGAACCACCCCGCCAGCCGACCAGGCCCGCATCGGCCTGCCGTGGGTCCACAAAATCGTCGCCAGCCCGCGCAGGTCGCTCGGCATGGGCACATGGCTGAGCGTTGAATGGCTCGGCTCGCTCCGCGACGCCCAAGTCCTCGACGCGGCCACCTGGCCTCTATACGGGACACTCGTCGATGCCCTGGCAGCAGAGAACTACGCCGGGGCCGTCGAATTGCAGCGCCGAGATGAATGAGGAGGCGTATAGCGCGACCAGATCACCGTGGCAAGCACACCCGCCACTGCCATATCCCGTTACCAGATTGCTCATGATCACGCGGATTGCCGGCAACGCTGCACTGCTCGCCAGCAGGAAAGCCGCAGGCAGACGATCCGGCGTTGCTCATCACGCGACGGACCCTACACATAGCCATCGAAGGCCTCGGCGGCGCGGCATGGCTGGAGGAAATCTCACCTGGCCTTACCTAATACTCCAGCCGTAGATCGTGATCTTGTTGCTGAGGCGCCGCGGACCGTCGGTCGTGCGGACGAGATCGACCTTCGTCAGCGTGGGCGTCCGTTCCTTCTCCGTCTGCCTGAGTCCGCCGACGGAGGGAATCCTTAATCTCGCTGAGCCTGGCCACCGCGGCCGGGGTCCACTCCGTCCTTTGTTCGCTGGCACGCAGTGCGTCGTCGATCTCGCTGAGCTTGGCGGTGGACACTGCGCCTGCCCGCTCGATCAGGTCGTCCCGGCTCAGGGTGGTCAGCCAGGTGCACGGGGTAAAGCCCGGCCACGGGAACGCGAACCGCAGCACGCCTTCAAAGGGCAGTCCTTCCGGGACGCCGACTGCCACCTCGATTCCCAGGCCGGAGATGTCGGTATCCGCTGGAGCGACGACCTGCATCGCCCGGAACCCGGATGGCTCGTCTTCCGACAGCAGCACGACAGGCCGTCGCTCGTCGAACTCGACCCACCAGATCTCGCCTCGTCGCATGTGTGCTCCTGGGTGTGAGATGGCAGGCGGATGCTACGCCGGCCGCGGCTGGACGTGATGCAGCCCTGCCTGCCGCCCGGGCCGTAGATCTTGGGTGCCGGTACTGGAGACGGGGCGGCCGCTGTCTGATCATCTGGGTTTGTGACGACTCGCGATGATCTTCTGGCGGCCGCTGGCCCCAGCGTAGACCCTGGCCGCTGGCTGGGGACATTCGATGAGCTGATGACCCGGGCCGGTGCCCGGTTCAGCCGGGTGGAGCCGCGGCGCCGGGCCCGGGCGTTCGTGCTGGGCCTGCTAGCCGGGCTGCCGCGCAAGAACTGCTGGACGATCGCCGAGCATGCCGGGGACCGGACTCCGGACGGGATGCAGCACCTGCTGTCCCGGGCCCGGTGGGACGCCGGCGGGGTCCGCGACGACGTGCGCAGTTACGTCGTGGAGCAGCTGGGTGATCCCGGCGCGGTGCTGGTGGCGGATGAGACGGGGGACGTGAAGAAAGGCACCGCCACGCCGGGGGTGCAGCGGCAGTACACCGGCACCGCGGGCCGGATCGAGAACGCTCAGGTCGCGGTCTACCTTGGCTATGCTGCCCCGCGCGGGCACGCGCTGATTGACCGGGAGCTGTACCTGCCGAAGTCCTGGACCGGTGACCCGGCCCGCTGCGAGGCGGCCGGGATTCCTGGACACGCGGCGTTCGCGACCAAGCCGCAGTTGGCCAGGCTGATGATCGAGCGGGCCGTCAGCGCGCGGGTGCCGTTCGCCTGGGTGGCCGCCGACGAGGCCTATGGGGATAACGGGCCGCTGCGCACCTGGCTGGAGCAGCAGCACATCGCTTATGTGCTGGCCGTCGCGCGCGATCACCATGTCCCCGCCGGGGTCGGCCGCACCGTCCGCGCCGATGAGCTCGCCGCGCGGCTGCCCAGGCGTGCCTGGCAGCAGCTATCGGCAGGTGATGGTGCCAAGGGACACCGGTGGTACGACTGGGCCTGGGTCACCATCAGCAACCCCGGCCCCGGACACCGGTGCCTGCTAATCCGCCGGAACCGAAGCACCGGGGAACTGGCCTTCTACCACTGCTACTCCCCGCAGCGGGTCACGCTGGCCGCCCTGGTCAAGGTCGCCGGGCTTCGCTGGACGATCGAGGAGAACTTCCAGGCCGGCAAGGGCCTGACCGGCCTGGATGAGCACCAGGTGCGCCGCTGGACCTCCTGGTACCGGTGGGTCACCCTGGCCATGCTCGGCGCCGCCGTCCTCACCATCGCCGCCGCCATCGAATCCGCCCGCGGCCCGGCCGCGGCCGGGCAGATCCCTCTGACTCGCAACGAGATCGCCCACCTCCTCGCCGCAGTGACTGCCCCACCGGGCCGCGACGCCGGGCACCGCCTCCGCTGGTCACACTGGCGACGCCGCCACCAGCACCGCGCCCGGACCTGCCACTACCAGCGGCAAATAACCCAAGACCATGCAACATAACGATCTACGGCTGGAGTACTAAGCCGAAGCCCGGCACCAGGCGCCGGTACGCGAATAGGTCGCCACCCCAGCCGGGCGCCCAGCGCGAGCAACGTCCAGGCGTATAACTAAGGGGCAGCGGCTCGTTGCGACGACCTGGCGAATGTGCAGTGTGCTCGGGAGAAGGAAAGGCCCCGCCGCGGCTGACCGCGGCGGGGGCTTGTCGTCCAGCGGGTCCCGGTCGGGTTACCTACCCTTGCCCGGTAATGCCGGAGGCGTCAGCGAGAATCTGCGGGCTCGCCTGACCCGCCGGAATATAGGTGGCGAACTGCTCGGTGTACCCGATGGTGGCCGATGTCAGGGTCTGGCTGGAGGAGTAGTAGCCGGGGATGCCGACCTGGAAGGTCTGGCCGGGCGGGGGCGCCAGGGTGAGCTGCGCCGTGAGGGCGTAGAACACGAGGACGCCGCCGCCGACTGTCTTCAGGGCGAAGATCCGGCCCGATGCCGAGTGCTTGTCGGTGTCGGTTGATCCGACGGGCAGTTTCCCGGCGAAGTACGCTTCATCGCGCAGGTCGGCGAGGTTGCCGGGGTTCTTGACCGTGGTGGAGCTGCCGTTCAAGGACTCGGCGGTCGCTTCCTGGACCTGCGCGGACGTGACGCTCAGCCCTGCCTCGTCCGGCGCGCTGGCCGCGATGGCATAGCCGTGGGCGTCGGTCTCGATGAACGGATCCGGCCCGGTGCCCGGCAGAAGATAGGGTTCCAGGACGTTTTTCCACGGGGCGTTCATCGCGGCCTGGGTGAACAGCACGTACCCGGCCCCGGTCGCGTGCTGCGGAGCAGCCAGGTTGGCGTAGGTGACCCTGACGACGAACCACTGCGGGTACACGCCAGCCGGCTGACGCGGGATGTAATACGTCGCGTTCTCCGCCGTGAACGCGGTGTACTGGCTGTTGGATGGATCGGTCACCCGGTCCATCTGGTACGTGCCGGCGTC
>Ga0209040_10003304_pt1 | contig 12420 bp, 12 predicted proteins | sample BogFormECP12_OM3_FD_188240 | JGI IMG/M metagenome (GOLD analysis project Ga0209040, IMG submission 188240) | Bog forest soil microbial communities from Calvert Island, British Columbia, Canada - ECP12_OM3 (SPAdes) (version 2) | ecosystem: Environmental > Aquatic > Freshwater > Wetlands > Bog ... | reverse complement strand
GAACAGGCTTTGTGGGGCAGGTTATTAACCTGCAGCCGATTATTAATCGGCCCTGGGCGGGTTACTAACGTTACTACTAACCCGCCGCCGGTTAATAACCGGCCCCACAAGACGCCGAAGCCACCGCCGCTACCGCTCGCTCCACGTCCGCTTTCGACGTTTGCCAGTTACACACGCTCACGCGCATGGCGCGTACGCCGCGCCAGGTAACACCTCCAAAATAGGCGCTGCCCTCTTCGAGAATCGCCGCGATCACTTGATCGGTTCGCCGGTCATCATTATGGAAGCGGACCAGGCCCTGGTTGATGCGGGGCATCCACAGCACCTCGGCGCCTGGCAGCGCGCCGATTCCTACGACCAGCGTGCGCGCGTGTTCGCAACATCCTTCAATCAGAGCGGCCAGGCCTTGACGGCCCAATTGGCGCAAAGCGGCGTAGGTCGCAAAGCCGCGGGCGCGCCGGGACCACTCCGGATTCCAATCCATTTGATCTCGCGCGATCTGCGAATGCACCAGGTAGGAGGCGCGGTGAGACATGGCTCCCGAGTGCGCGTCCGGATGAGCGACAAACGCATAGCCGCAATCGTAGGGAACGTTGAGCCATTTGTGTCCATCGGTTGCCCAGGAGTCCGCTGCTTCCACGCCGCGCACGAAATGAGCGTATCGAGGGCTGGCCGCGGCCCACAGGCCGAAAGCGCCGTCCACATGCACCCATGCGCCGAAGCGTTTCGCGATCGGGATCAGAGTTGCAAAATCGTCGTACGCGCCGATATTCAGGTCGCCCGCCTGCAGCACGACGATGGTTGGCTGCCGTTGAGAGAGCGCTTGCTCCAGGGCGCTGGGAACCAGGCATCCGGCCTCATCGCAAGGCAATTCGTGAATGTTGTCACGGCCGAGCCCGAGCAACTGCACGGCCCGCTGGAGTGAGCCATGGCGCTCTGAACTGGTCAGTATGCGGATCGGCGGCGCACCCGAAAGACCTTTGGCTTCCACGTCCCATCCCCGCTCGGCAAGCAATGCGTGCCGCGCGGACGCCAGACAGGTGGCGTGAGCCATCTGGCAGCCGGTGACCAAGGCGAAGCTGGCGGACTGCGGCAAGCCGAGCACATCCTTTAGCCATTCGCCGGCGACTTCTTCGACGATTGCCGCGGAAGGTCCGGATGCATAAATGCCGGCGTTCTGATCCCACGCGGACGTCAGCCAATCCGCCGCCAGCGCTGCGGGAACCACGCCACCCACCACCCATGCGAAGAAACGGGCTCCGGCGCTGCCGAGCAGTCCGTCCTTTGCATCGCGTACGAGTTCTTCCACGACGGTTTCGGCGGGAAGGCTTTCGGAGTTCAGTGGTTTCTCGAGCCGGGCGCGCAGTTGCTCGAGGTCGGCTTTGGCCGTTACCGGCCGGCTATCCAATCCGTTCAGATGATCGAGCGCGGCTCTCAGCGCAATTTCGAGCGACGGGCCGAACGGAGACATGGAGTTTAGTGTAGGAGCGAAGCTGGCTGCGGAGCTATCTGATTCTTGCTTGTTTAGCCCCGAACGTTAGTGAGGGGATGCGGCGCCGATCCCCTCACTTTAACGTTCGGGGTTAGACGGGAGGTGCTGGTTGATCAAGCAGCATTGGGTGGATCGGCACTCTACCGCCGCGCCTCGTGCTCGCTGTCTTCCACCAGTTTCTTTACCCTGTCCAGTTCCTGCCGCAGGCTACGCTCGCGCAGCGCCAGGCTCACCACGTAAATGAAAATGATCAGCCAGGCGGCAATCAGCCCGTAACACAAATACAAAAAATTTCTTTCCATGTTCAATTCCTAGAACGAATGCGCATAGCGGCGCAGCGAATCCACTTCGTGCCGCAGATCCTCTTGCCGCATGCGGATGAGAATCAAAGCCAGCGACAGCATCAACAGCGGAATCAGATTGATATAGACTGGCGCTTCCATTCCCGGCGCCATGCCGCCTCCGTTGCGCACGCTGAGCACCGGGCCGGGATGCTGGGTGCGAAACCACTCAATGGACTTCCAGACGATGGTGATGTCCACGCAACCTAGCACCGAGAGCACGGTGGAGAAACGGGCCCGCTGGTTGGGCTCATCCACGGCCCGCCGCAACATCAGATAGCCGCTGTAAATCAGGATGCAGATGAAATACGAGGTGAGCCGCGCGTCCCAGGCCCACCACACGCCCCAAATGATCCGTCCCCAGATGCTGCCGGTGACTAGCGTAATCGTCGCAAAGGCCAGCGAGACTTCCGTGATGGAGGCCGCGATCGAATCGTACCGGAGATCTTTTTTGACGAGATACATCAGACTGAATCCCATCGCCACAAAAAATCCGGTGAAGGACGTCATGGCCGACGGCACATGGAAGTAAAGGATGCGGAAAATAGCCCCCTGGTTCGCCTCGTCCGGAACATGCAGGAAAATTGTCCGGATGTTCCAGGCCAGGGTCAGGCAGGCCAACACGCAAAGCCCTACGATCAATTTGGTACGCATAGTTTTTACCCCACTAATACTGTATCTGCAAACGCGACGGCGAGCAGCGTGAATACGACATCGAACGCCACCAGCAAGCGAAACCAGACTTGATTGTCCGCTCCCACCGGCTCGCCTCCGATGAGAACTTTACTCAGTTGAACGGCGCCCAGCAGGACCGGGATGATAAACGGATACACCAGCGTGGGGAGCATGATCTCCCTCAGCCGCAGATTCACCGTCATCGCGCTGAACAGCGTGCCGATCACCGTCATGCCCCAGGTTCCCAGCATCACCACCAACAGCAGCACGGGAAACTGGCGCGCCCATTGCACGTTATAGAATATTCCGAAAACCGGCAGACAGACCAGCTCTACTACGAGCAACAGTACAAAATTCGCAATGGCCTTGCCGAAAAAGAGTTCCGCCGGACTGATGGGCGACGAGATCAGCGCGTCCAAACAATCGTTGATCAGCTCGCGGGCAAAACTTCGCGAAAGAATCAGGCTGCTGGCGAAGGCAAAAACCAGCCACAGCAGGCCTCCGGAGATCTCCCGCACCTCGTCGGAGTCGGGATCGAAGGCGAAGCTGAAGAGCAGCAGGATGACCAGCGAAAAAGAGAGCGAAGCGTTGATGGTATCCTTGCCGCGGATCTCCGATCGCAAGTCTTTGTAGGTGATGGCCAGCGAGTTCCGGAGAAAGTTCATGCCTCTCCATAGTTCCGGTAGAGCCAGGCGGGATCCTGCAGCATTTCCGCGCTGCGCTCCCCGCGAAACGCCAGTCTTCCGCGATTGATCAGCGCGACGTCGCTGGCCAGCTCCAGCGCTTCCCGGAGTTGGTGGGTCGACATAATGATGGTGCAATCCCGGCTGCGGGCTTCTTCGAGAAGCTGCTGCAGAACGCGGATCGCGCGATCGTCCAGGGCGGTGAAAGGCTCGTCTAACAGGAGCAGCGCGGGATTGTGTAAGAAAGCGCGCGCCACGGCCAGGCGCTGCCGCATGCCCCGCGAAAATTCGCGGACCAAGCCATCCTGCACGCGGTCCAGACCGGTGCGTTCGAGCCAATCCTGGGCGATCTTCGGCGGATTTTCAAGACCATATAGACGGGCAAAAAGACGCAGGTTCTCAAAAGCGGATAGTTCATCGTAGATGCCGATCCCGTGGCCGAGCACGCCGATGCGCCGCCGGGTCTCGACCGCGCGCGCTTCTTTGCCCAGCAGCGTGACGCGTCCGCGCGCCGGATTCGACAGGCCGGCGAGAATTCGAAGCAGCGTGGTTTTTCCCGCTCCGTTACGCCCGAGCAACGCCAGGCAGGCGCCGCGATCTACCGTAAAGGAAATGTCGCGCAACGCGGGATAATCGCCGAAGAACTTCCAGACTCCTTCAATGGCAACACCGGTTGCACTGGCCACAGCCTACTTTTTTGCTCCGGCCGGGAGGTGACTGCGATACAGAACGACGGAAGCCAGAACGAGCACGGCGGCGGCGAGACCGAGGATCCAGAAAACAGAACCGTAGATGCGCGGATTCACGGCTTTGAGATCGGGCATGCCGGTGTCCTCTGCCTGACCCTGACCGCCCGCGGATTGCGCTGTCTGCTGGCCGGGCATGACCCCGCTGCCTTCAATCTCCACTTTGTAGCTGGCGGCCTTGATCTTGTAGATAGTCGCTTGAGTTTTCGGTTCCGGCCCTAGATTCTCCAGCCCGTCGCCTTTGATGGTGAACCCTTGCGGCGCGACCAGGTCGACGTTGTCTTCCTTCTGGACAATCTTGCCGGACAGGATCAGCGGAGTGGCTGCCGGAAGAGTGTAATCGACATCAAAGCGCGTTTCACCGGGCTTGACCGCATAGTCCACTTTGTAGAAGTTGGGCTCTTTGGTCTTGCTGGCTTCCCGCTGAATCGGCATTCCCGCCGGACCCTGAATCAGAACATGCAGGTTTTTGGCCTCCGGCATCACATAAAAGCGCAGGGTGCCATTGGCTGGATCGTTGAAAGTCAACTTTGGGTCGCCTTTGTAGATATAGCTTTCGTTGACGTTCAAGTCGCCGCCCGTGCTGCTCAGCAGAATGAAATGCTGGATCACTTTCGCGCCGGCGGGATTCTTCGCGGCGTCGTAAATAGCCACTTCGAGCCCGGTGGACGGCGTGCCGGGAACGATCATCTTGTTGTAGATAACGCCCTGGTAGATGGCCTGAATCAGCGTGGGACCCATTACTTCCCGGTCCGATTGGAACTTGCCATCCGCACCGCTTTTCAGCGTGGCCAGTGTTTGCATTCCGCCTTGGCCGGGCTGGACCAGTTGTATCAGGACGTTCGGCTGCGGTTTGCCGGTGGTCTGATTGACTAAGATCCCGTCGATGGCGCAAAAGGCAGGCAGCGCGCAAAACAAGGTGAATAGAACGCTTTTCATGCCACCATCGCCTTTCCGCAAGCACCGCAGAATTTCATGGGTTGCGCAAACCTGGTATCGCAGTGCGGGCAACAATCGGCCAGCTCGGGAGCCGCCGGCTTCACCTCTTGTTTCGGCGATGGCTTGGGCGGCTGGAACTTCGGCGCGGCGCCTTGAATGCTATCGATCTCGGCCATCACTTTGGCCAGCTCCTTTTGAAGATCGAGCTTGGTCTTTTGATAATCGCCGTCGGAGAGCTTGCCAACGCGATATTCAAACTGCAGGTCGCGCAGGTTTTCATATATCTGCGCCTTGTGCTCTTCTAAATGCTGGGTGGGTGAAACCGGCGGGGCTTCCGGGATATCTTTGCCGCGCACCAGAATCGTCCAGCCCAGGGCGCCGAGCGCGACCACCACGGCTACAAAAAACACCATTTACTCTAACTTTGCCGTTTCCTTCTCAATCTGCTCGTGATAGCGGCTTAAAGCTGGATCACCGATCTCAGACGCGACAGCGACAGCGGCAACTCCTTTCTGCCGGTACTTACGAATTACAAAAACCACCAGAATCAAGCCCAGAAAGCCGGCGGAGTAAAACGATATCGATCCCAGAGTGCCGGGCGGGTTGACCAGGATTGCTTTCCCTTCGTCCCCCGAAATCCGGTCGAGTATGGCCTGATCCGGCATCCCGGCTTTTTGCATTTCCAGTACGCGCAGCCGGTGAGAGTAGCAGATCTTGCAGCCCGGATAAGGATCCATCTGGCAAGACATGTTCATCTTGCAGCCGCAAGTGCACTGCAGCTTTTCCACCACCCGCGTGACGGCTGGACTCTCGATCTCTTCCGCCGATTGAGCGTAGAGAGAGAGACCAGCAGTTACGAGCGCCAATAACAATAACTTTCTACTTGCCATCGTCTTACTGGAACACCTACTTAGGACCGGTCATGAAATAAGATTGCCATAGCTTTGGGACCGCTCCCTTACGGTCGCGGCTCGGTCAAGAGCAACCCAAGCGACCGGATTAGCCCTTTGCAACGTTCGAACTCTCCTGCGCCACTTCTTTGCGCGTCACTCCGACAATTTGCGTGCGGGCATAGGACAGCCGAATCTTTGGCGGCACCATGCACACCAGCGTTCCCACCAGCAACACCCAGAACCCGATCCAAATCCAGGTCACCAGCGGGAAGATGTAGGCCTGAATCACTTCATGCTTCCCGTCGCTCGAGGGCCCTGGATAATTCAAGTACAGGTCCTCATTCAAACGCCGCTGAATCGCTACTTCGCTGGTCGGCTGCTGGCTGGACTTATACAGACGGTGCTCTGGTTCCATCCTGCCGATCTCCCGCGACCCGCTAAACACATCGACGATCATTTTCCGCCAGGCGTAGTTCGAGTTTTCGCCTTCCTGCACGTCGGCGATCTTCATCGTGTAGCGCCCAAACTGCATGGTGTCGCCCACGTTGAGTTCCCGTGTCGTGTCCTTGTTGAACGCGGCGCCGGTATAGCCGATAAACATGATCACGATGCCCATATGGACGATATAGCCGCCATAACGGCGCGTGTTGCGGTGAGTGAGTTCAATCACGGCCGGAATGAAGCCGACGTCGTTCTTGGCTTGCAGAATTCGAGCGCCCTTCCAGAACTCGAGGGCGATGGTGGTGGTGACAAAGAGGCACAGCCCAAAGGACATCAGGGCAAAAGGATGCTCATAAATCCCGAAAGCCGACAGAAACACCATCAGCGCCAATCCCGCCACGCTAGGCCACATAAAGGCGCGTTTCAGGCTCTCCGGCGAACTGCGCCGCCAAGCGATCAGCGGCCCGACGCCCGTCAGAAACAGAAGTCCCAGGCCGATGGGTATGTTGATCCGGTTGAAGAACGGTCCGTCCACGCTGATCTTTTCGCCGGTTACCGCTTCTGAAATCACCGGGAACAGAGTGCCCCAAAGCACCGCAAAGCAACTCGCCACCAGGATCAGGTTATTGAACATGAAACTGGATTCGCGCGAGACCACGCTTTCGAGGTTGGCTTCGCTCTTCAGATAAGGCAACCGGTCCAGAATCAGAAATACGGTCCCGGCAATGCCAATCGCGAGAAAGGTCACGAAATAGGTTCCGATGCTCGATTGCGCAAACGCGTGCACCGAACTCACCACGCCGGACCGCGTCAGAAACGTACCGAAGATGCATAGAAAGAAGGTCGCGGCCACCAGGACCTGGTTCCAGACCTTCATCATTCCTTTTTTCTCCTGCATCATCACGGAGTGCAAGAAGGCCGTAGCCGTAATCCAGGGAAGCAGGGAAGCGTTCTCCACCGGATCCCAGGCCCAGTAGCCGCCCCAACCGAGCACGGCGTACGCCCAGCCTTGGCCTAACAAGATTCCCGTTGACTGAAACAGCCAGGTGACTAATGTCCAACGCCGGGTGGTAGCGATCCAGGAATCGCTCGGCTGGCGCGTGATCAGCGAGCCGATCGCAAACGCGAACGGAACCGTGAATCCCACATAGCCGAGGTACAACATCGGCGGATGAATCACCATCGTCCAGTACTGCAGTAGAGGATTGAGCCCTTGGCCCGCGCCTTCCACTACATTGCCCCGGCCGGCTTCCAGAATCTTGAATGGGCTCAGCGGCAGCGTGATCAGCAGCAGGAAGAACGACTCAGTGGTCATCATCACCGCGTTCACCCACGGCATCATGTCCCGCAGCCTGCGCCGGTTAGTGAACACCACAACCATCGAATAGCTGGCCAGTATCCACGCCCACAGCAACAGGCTGCCTTCCTGGCCGCCCCACCACGCGGTGAAGCGATAGATGAGGGCCATGTTGGCGTCGCTGTGCGCGGCCACATACGACATCCGGAAATCGCCGGTCATCAGCGAGTACACCAGAATGCCGGCGGCCACCGTGACCAGACCCCACACCGCGTACACGGCGCGCTCCCCGCTCACCACCAGAAAAGCGTTCTTCCGCAGTTTCCCGACGATCGAAACGACCACGGAGTAAACGGAAAGACAAATAGCCAGAAGTAGCGCCAGGGCGCCTATGTTTTCCACAGGTGTGTTACCTATTCCTTAGAGTCCTAAAAGCTACCGGTTGGCCGGTCTTACATGCCGGCTTGGTTCGCGGCGCGAGGCTTCGCTTCATACTTAGAGGCGCACTTGGCTTGAATTTTGTTGGCCTGAAAAACACCGTCCGGGCCCATCCGGCCGTCGGCGAGCGCCTGAGACTCGTCCTTAAAAGTGTCCGGCAACGGCTCGGAGCCGGTGTAGACGACGTTCATCTTCATCGCATCTTCGTGAATGGTGAAGCGAACTTCGCGTCCACTGCGCACGATCGTGCCGGGAACAACATAACCGCTCACACGGAGCCGTTTGCCGTGAACCTGGTTGCCCATGGTATTCACTTCCGCAATCGTCTTGTAGTAACTCTTGCTTTCGCTGACACCGCCGACGGCGAGCCATGCGAGCACACCGATGATTATGGCAACCAAAATCGCAAACTTCCCGTAGGTCTTCATGCAGATCTCCTAGAAAAACCGCTCCTGATAGTCCAGTATAGCGCTGGCGCGCCTTGACTTGGGTCCACACCGGACTCTTTGGTTGAGCACGTTGGTCGCCTTTCTATGCATGGCAGGCAACGCACACCAGTTGAGTATTCCGTGCCGCGGCGGGGACGCTGGCCGGTGGACGTAACCCCCACATCGTCAACAAGATCACAATTCCCGTGGCGGTTGCCCAAACCGCATGCCGGGCCGGCCTTGGGGCGGCGCTCGGCTCCATCCGATTTTCGGCAATTCTGCGCCAAAGCGCGCAGGGAGCTTCCGTTCGGGCCAGATGCCGACCTAATATTTCGTTTCGTAATTCTGAATGTGTCACTGTTGCCTCCTGCTTACCCGCAGGTACGATAATCGCCGTTCCAACACTTTATGAGCCCGGTTCAGGCGCGATCCCACGGTGCCCGGAGAGCAGCCGAGAATCTCCGAAATCTCGTCATAAGACAGGTTTTCGGTATAACGCAGCACCACCACGATGCGCTGCTCCGGCGCCAAACCCGCAACCACTTGCTGCACGTCATGTTGCATTTCGTTTCGCAGCAAATCGTGCAGCACCGTTTCCCGCCGGACGGTGAACAGGTTGACCAGGTCTTCGAGCAGCGGCATCCACCTGCGGGCGCGCCGGCGGTGATCCAGGCAGCTATTGGCCACCATCCGGTACAGCCAGGAATCGAAGCTCGCCTGGCCCCGGAAGTCCTGAATCTTCGAAAGCAGCTTCAGGAACGTGTCCTGGGCGATGTCCATGGCCGCCGCCTCGTTCCCGGAATACCGTAAAGCGATGGAATAAACGCGGTCTTTGTTCGACTCAAAAAGCTGCCGGAACGCGTCCTGGTCGCCGCGCTGGCAAGCTTCGATGACTTCGCGGCCGTCCAGTACCATCTCGAATAGTTTAGACGGAACTGCCTGCGAGTTTCTTCCCACTTTTTTATTTGTCCGCTTGAACCGCGTCGGGCGGTTTGGCCGCGGAATCATTCAGTAGAAACCGGTCGAACCAATATAACTGCCAGCTCATGCTTTCGACCAGATGCTTCGGCTCGCCGGTCCGCGTCAAATTATGGTTCTCGCGCGGAAAGAGCACCAGTTCAGCCGTTACTCCATAGTGTTTCAAAGCGCGGAACCATTGCTCTCCCTGCTCGATCGGCACGCGGTAATCGTTATCCGAGTGCAGCACCAGCGTGGGCGTCTTCACGTTGCGAGCATATTTCAGGGGCGATGCGTCCCAATACTGCTCGAAATTATCAAACAACGGACCTTTGAAGTCCTCCTCGTGGCCGTAGGCGCCATCGCGAGTGCCATCGTCGCTGATGAAGTTGGAAACGCTACGCAATGTCACCGCAGCTCTAAACCGGTTGGTGTGCCCCAAAATCCAGTTGGTCATAAACCCGCCGTAACTGCCGCCCGTCACGCCCAACCGGTCCGTGTCGATCCAGGGATTCTGTTTGATCGCCGCGTCCAGCCCTGCCATCACATCCTGATAATCCATACCGCCCCAATTGTTGAGGATGCCACGCTCAAACTTCTCACCATAACCGGTGGACCCACGCGGATTGCAGAAGAAAACGCCCCAGCCCTTGGCGGCGTAGACCTGGAACTCCTGATACCAATCCGTCCCGTACTGGCCGGCCGGCCCGCCATGGACGCTTAAAATCAGCGGATACTTCTTGCCGGGCTCCCAACCCAGCGGTTTGACCAAGAAACCATCCACGGCCCAGCCGTCGGTGCTCTTATAAGGAAGCCGTTCCACGGAGGCGAAGTCCAGTTCAGACCACAGCTTGGTATTGAGATGGGTGAGCTGGCGCTCGCCGGCGCCATCGAGCGACGAGACATACAAATCGTCCAGATGCTTGAAGTCATTGGCCAGGTAAGACATCAGTCCAGCTTTGGCGTTGACATCGTACCCGTGGACCGAACGCTCTCCCTGGGTGACGGGAGCAAACTTGCGCGCCGCCATGTCCACGCGGAACACCTGGCTGGTTCCCCGTAACCCGGTTTCGAAGCGCAGTTCCGTGGGCGCGGCCCATTCCAAGCCGCCCGGAATCAGATCCAGGTTCTCGACAACCAGTGTCGACGCCACGCCACCGGTCGCTGGCGCGACATACAGCCGCGGAAACTGGCGCCGCTGCGTCTGCCCCGCAAAGGCGATCTTGCTGCCATCCGGCGACCACCGGGGTTCGGTGTCGGCGAATTCATGGTCCGAGATCTTGGTGAGCGGACCGCCCTCGGCCGAAATCACCCAGACGTCTTTATTCAGGCCGTTTTCGAGTTCCTTGCCGGTGCGATCGGAAACAAAAGCGATGCGCGTGGAATCGGGCGACCATTGCGGATCGGTATCGTTCCAGTCGTCACCCGAGGTCAGAGCGCGATCATCCCCGGTGGCCGCGTCCACGATCCAGAGATGCGAACGCCGGTCGTCAAACCAGCCGGTATCGTTGAACTTGTATGAAATATGGGTGTAGTGGCGCACATCGCTCTTGCGCGTGCCGGCATCGCCGGGGCCGATGCGGCTGACCGCCACAATCCGCTTGCTATCGGGAGACCACTGATAGCTCATGACGCCGTTCTTCAGATGCGTCAGCGGCTGGCCTTCGCCGCCGTCGAGGCGCAGAATGAAAATCTGCCGGGGATTCGGATCGCCTTCGCCGCCGCCTCTGCTCGCGAGAAAGGCCAGACGCGTGCCATCCGGCGACCAGCGCGGGGCGTTGGCGCCATCGGCGGTCAGCTTCCGCGGCGCCGAGTTGGCATCGGTCGCGACCACCCAGATGGAGCTGACGCGCCGGTTTTTTTTCTGATCGACGGTGGTGAGAACGTAGGCGGCTTGCTTGCCATCGGGCGACAGGCGAGCGTCGCTGATGAACTCGAAGGCAAGATAGTCTTCTGGAGTGACGCCCCGCCGCGAAGACGACGTGGCCGCCGGCAACGTCAGGACAAGCGCCGTCAGGACAAGCGCAAGAGAAGCAATGCAAGCGCGTAACATAGAATTTCGACCAGTCTAGCACCCGGGAATTTCGACTAGTCTAGCACCCGGGCACGGCGCCAGCCGCTTCCACGCCTTCATTCCCGTCATGATATGCAACATGATACGTTCATGCTACTTATGATGATATGTATCATGCAAGGGCGCGCGCTCGCTATGATAGTTGCGGATGACCTTAGCGGAGCTCGGAGAATGTATCGTCGAACTACGGCTGGCAAACTCGGACCTGACGCATGTTGAGGTCAAGGCGGCGGCGAGCGAATTACCCAAGCGTCTTTGGGAAACACTCTCGGCTTTTTCGAACACGACCAAGGGCGGGGTGTTGATCCTCGGCATCTCCGAGGAGTCGAAATTCAAAATCGACGGCGTAAAGAATCCCAAGAAGCTCCTGCAGGATCTCGCCAGTATGTGTGACGTAATGAATCCCCCGGTCCGTGCTTATATCCAAATTCACCGAATTGAGCAGAAAACCGTTATTACCGCGGAGATTCCAGAGATACCCGCCAGCGCCAAACCCTGCTATCATCCGGGCGCGGGTCTTACGAACGGAGCCTTTGTTCGCGTCGCGGACGGCGACCGAAAGCTTAGCTCGTACGAAGTGCAGATGATGCTGGCCGCGCGTGGACAGCCCACGGACGATGAAGAGCCAGTTCCGGGCACGAGCGTAGCCGATCTGCAAGCCCAGCTAATCAAGGGACTGTTGTCCCGTCTGCGGAAGCGCCCGGGTAGCGTCTTTTCCCGCCTCTCCGATGACGCGATCCTGCGCACCCTAAAGGTTCTCGTTCCCGCTGGCAAAAAGTGGGTTTGCTCGTTGGGCGGCATATTGGCTCTTGGGAAATATCCGCAGCGCTTCTTTCCCGCCCTAGGCCTCACTTTCGTAGTTTTTCCAGCATCTGAAGTAGGTCAGCCCGGACCAAGCCTGGAACGATTCCTGGACAACGAGCGCATTGAGGGCACGATTTCCGACATGCTCCGTCCGACGCTGGATATCCTCCGGCGTAACATGAAGCACAGATCCATCGTCAAGGGACTGTATC
>Ga0209040_10003302_pt1 | contig 12426 bp, 7 predicted proteins | sample BogFormECP12_OM3_FD_188240 | JGI IMG/M metagenome (GOLD analysis project Ga0209040, IMG submission 188240) | Bog forest soil microbial communities from Calvert Island, British Columbia, Canada - ECP12_OM3 (SPAdes) (version 2) | ecosystem: Environmental > Aquatic > Freshwater > Wetlands > Bog ... | reverse complement strand
CGCGCCCCTCATAAATACCTAAAACCCGGCATTGCTTGTTTCCTGGATACCTGCTCCACTGAGTTCCCACCGTGGAAATGGGGGTCTACCCAAGGCTCTTTCATGATTCGCATTCTGATTGTCGATAACTACGAGCATATCCGGGGCATGATTCGAGCCCTGCTGGAAGCCGAAGAAGGCTGGCAGGTCTGCGGCGAGGCCGTCGATGGCCAGGGCGCCATTGATCAGTGTGCGCTTCTCAAGCCGACGTTGATCATCCTCGATATCCACATGACGGTCCGCAACGGACTGGAAGCGGCTCGTGAGATATTCCGCAAATTTCCCCGCATGTTAATCCTGCTTCTGACCATCGACGGCTCCGCTCATTTTGCGCTGGCGGCGGTGGCTTGTGGCGCGCAAGGACTTTTGGTCAAGGCTCGGGCGAGCGAGGATCTGGTGACCGCCGTTTCCGCGTTGCTGCGCGGTGAAAAATACTTTGTGCCGTAATCGAGGCTCGTAGTGGCAAATCGCGCCCGTGGAGCAGCGGCTCGTCTTCGAAGTCCAGTAGCACCCCCGCATAGCAACCCCCCGCACCACGAAACACCTCCTTAGAGCGCGGCAGGAATTCAGGTGCAAGGAGTCGAAAATCCCTTGACTTTCGCTTTTTGTTCGCTATAGTAGCTCGCGGTAGAGGAAACGGGAAACGGGCGCTCCGCTGGCTCCATTGCCATACAGGCTCTCACGAGCTGGCGGGGCGTCCGTTAAAACCCGTGGCGCCCGCGCTAAAGACGGGCCTCTGCAAGGAGCGGCTATGGAACTCTTTGTGGGCAGTGCACTCCCCAATCATCAGCATTCACAGGAGTTGGGTTGCCGGGCGGGCCGTATTAAGGAGCAGCTGCGGCGGGCCTACCGCAGGGCGGCGTGCTGGCTGGGTCAACGGCCCGTTTGGGTCAGGCGAGCATCCGCGGAGGCGGTTGCCTCGCGAGTGGCGCTGGTTGAGGAGTTGACCGGCGTGCAGCGCGAGATGCTGGCGCGGACCGGGATGCGAGTGCGGATTGGCGCGGGGCGCACCGTGACGGTCGCGAGGACCGCGTCGCGCGCGGGGACGAACAGCGATCTCTGCGTGGTGAATGGCGGCGAGGAGCGCGTCTTTCTTGCACCGTTGCCATTGAGTTCGTTGGACGGATTGTCCGGCGCTTCGCTGGAAGTTTTGCGGGCGAGTGGACTCGTAACCATCGGTGAGCTGCAGCGCGTCCCTAAGGCGGCGCTGCAAGCGGAGCTGGGCGAGGTGGAGGGATTGCGTGTGTGGCGGAGCGCGCGGGGACTTGATAATCCGCGGAGTGCAACAGCCGGGCTGGCGGTTTCTGGGAGCGTGCGAAATGCGGAGATCCCAAAAATGGCAGCTGGGCTGCCGCACTCCAAGGCTTGGGGTGGTGTGTTGGGAGAGATGTTGCGGCGGCTGGCATTTTAGGCACGCTGCGGGTGGCGCAAGGGACACGCCGCCTGGTACGGGAGTTGCGGGAGTGGTGCCAACGGTCGCATACTCGAGTGGATGAGTTGCACGTTGCCACATTTGCAAACAAGAGAAAGCAGGCGAGCGGGTCGCGCGCTAACGGTGTGCGGCATCGCGGTACTCTGCCTGGCGCTTGGGTTTGCTGCGCGCGCACGCGCGGATGAGATCCGCCTGAAGGATGGCAACAAGCTGTATGGCGTGATTGTGGCGTATGAAGACAACATGTTCAAGGTACGGACGCCCTTTGGATATGTGCTGGTGGAGAAGGACAAGATCGCGGAGATCGTGCCTTCCACGATTGGCGCGGCGGACTCCAGTCCGGAAGCCAAGGCTAATGCCAAAAGAGATTTGACGGCAGCGACGAAGAAGAACGCAGCGGCGAAGGCGGTTCACGCAGCACCGCCGACTGCTGAGCCAATGAGCGCGGCGGAGAGCGATGCGGCTTCTGCGGCGGCCTCCGCAGCGACCTCTTCAGGGGCCCCTCCAGGAACTCCAGCGGCCACGGAAGTCAGCGAGAGGACAGTGGATCCGGCGGTGGAGAAACGCGAGAAGACCGCTGCCATAATGGCCAACACCACGGTCAAGCCGCAATTGCCCGCGCCCGCGGCGAAAAAAGTGGTGGCGCCGGCCATCCGTCCCGCGGCGGAACCCGCTTTGCCCGCCGGCGCGGCGGTAAGCTCGACGGCTGCCCCGGTCGCGCCGAAAGAGCCGGATGTTCTGCCGGAAGAAATTCGCGGCAATCTGTATGTCAATCATGCCAACGGCTTTACGATTTATAAGGCGCCGAGCTGGAATTTGATTGAGGATGCGCGTAAGGCGCTGCCGAACGCCATGGTGGCCATGGGCACCTTCAACGAATCGACGCTGCTGGTGGTGGGGAAAGAGAAAAACAAGGAAGCACTGGAGACGGCGGCGGCGGCGGTCGAGCGTCGCTTGCGCGAGGTTTACGATAACTACCGGCAAATCTCGCGGCGGACGACTACCGTGAACGGGTTGCCGGGCATCGAGTATCGCTTCCGCGGCATGGCCGACGAGCATGACTGGTCGGGAACGCTAGTGGTGCTGACGCGCAACGGCGAGACGTTTACAATCTTGGGTATGACTTACGCGGATACCGACCTGATTCAAATTCAGGAAAATGTAATCGCGCGTTCCATTGCCAGCCTGAAATTCTCTTCAGCCAATTCTGTGGCAAGCAATTGATGTGTCCGCCGGAATAGCGGCTGGAACAAAATTGTACGGTGCCGGGCTGGAGTCCGGCACCGATACCAAACACCTACATTTTACTGGTTAGTGCGCGGCGGCTTCGGCGGCTTCGTGGCCTTTGCGATGTTCGCGGATCATGGCGATGAGCGCCTGCGCGGCGCGCGGCAAGCTGCGGTCGCGGCGATAGACCAGGCCGAGTTCGCGAAACAGTTCCACGCCTTCCACATTGATGAGCTTTACTTCGCCGGCCTTGACCTGGTCCTTGGCAAAGCTTTCGCTAATTAACGAGACGCCCACACCGGCGGCCACAAAGCGCTTGATCATGCCGATGCTGGGCAATTCCATAGTGACTTGAATGCGCGAGCGGTAGGGGCGGAAGAGCTTGTCCAGCACCTGGCGGGTATAGCCGGTGCGCGGGAAAATCTGCGGCTGCGCGGCCACTTCGTCCAAGGTAACCTTGCCGCGGTGCGCCAGCGGATTGTGGGTGCTGACCATGAAGCGCATGCGGTCTTTATAAATGTGGTGGACCTTCAGGTTGGGAGATTTAGTGGGTAGCGTGACGATGCCTACATCCACCGTGCCGTCTTCCACGCGCTGCAAAATCTTGTGGCTGAAATTGCGGTAGATGCTGACGTGCACCATGGGATATTTGTGCTGAAATTCCGCGAAAATATCCGGCAGAAGATATAGACAGGTTGCTTCGTTGGCGCCGAAAACCACGCGGCCCTGCACCACGTCGCCGCGGTCAGCCACGGCCTGCACGGATTCATCGCGCAGGCGCAGGAGTTTGTCGGCATATTCGAAGAGCACCTCGCCCGCCGGGGTCAGCTCGACGGATTTCGCCGAGCGATCCAGCAGCTTGGCGCGGTAGGCCTGCTCCAACTGGCGGATTTGTGCGCTGACGGCCGACTGCGACCGAAAAACCTTCTGCCCCGCGCGCGAAAAACTTTTGAGCTTTGCAACGTATACGAAGGTAGCGAGTTGGTCGAAATCCATGGGCAGTATGCTCGGCGAGAATTATATCGGATTCTGTCCGCCGAATGGGCTGTGAATTACATTCCTTTCAAATGAGCATCCCTGCGGGGGAGGGGTGCTTGGATAATGGTTGCGTTGAATGATCGGGTGACAGCAATAAAGTCTCCGGCAATGCCACCAAGTGCGGGCGCCAGGTATCTTCAATGGTGCCTTGAAAGTGGATGGGCTGGACGCGCAGCAACGGCAGGCCGCCGAGGCGCACCATCATGCGGCGGGCACACGGGCTGCCGGTGAGATGCACGTGCTGCTCCAGCACGCGGCGCAGCCAGGATTCTTCTTCGTCGGTGATTTCGGCTAGATTCACGAAGTCGCGGTGCACCACTTCGTCGGCGCCCGCGCGCAACACATACGCCAGCCCCCCGGTCATCCCCGAACCGAAATTCATGCCCATGGAACCGAGCACCAGCGCCACGCCACCGGTCATATATTCGCAGCCGTGCTGGCCGAGGCCTTCGACTACCGCGAGCGCGCCGCTGTTGCGCACCGCGAAGCGCTCCCCGGCGCGTCCGGCAATGTACAGCTGGCCAGAAGTTGCGCCGTAGAGCACCGTGTTGCCCGCGAGCACGTCGCCGCGCCGCGAGGCCGCAGAGCCGGCGGAGATGCTGATGACTCCTCCAGAAAGACCTTTGCCGACGTAGTCGTTGGCTTCCCCGGTTAGCTTTAGCGTGAGGCCCGCAGCCAGAAACGCGCCAAAGCTTTGTCCCGCGGAACCGTGAAACTCGCGGCGGATTTCCGTGGCGAATTCGTCGCCGTTGCTGCGGCGGCGCATCACTTCCCCGCTGATGCCCGCGCCGACGCTCCGATCGGAATTGCGGATAGGCTGCGATTCGGGCTCGTGGTCTAGGGAACCGCTGAAATGTCGCGAGTCTTCCTGCGCCGCGGCGTGTACCGTAGGCGTTTGCAGCGGCGCGACGCGGCCGTGAGCCGAAATCGGCACGACCATGAGCGGATCCATTCCGGACCGCGCGGAAAGCCGGTCGTACCAGCCAGTCAACTCGCTGAGCGAACGCACACCGAGATTCGCGAGGCGCAAACGAATTTCATCAGCCAGGGAGCGGAAATATGCCACCACCATTTCCGGCTTGCCTTTGAAGCGCGCGCGCAGCGTTTCATCCTGCGTGGCGATGCCCACCGGGCAGGTGTTCAGATGGCACTGTCGCGCCATGACGCAGCCGATGGCTAGCAGCGACGCGGTGCCAAAGCCAAATTCATCCGCGCCCAAAATCGCGCCCAGAATAATGTCGCGCGAGAATTTGAGGCCCCCGTCCACGCGGAGAGAGAGACGTGAACGGAGGCCCGCGCGAACCAAAGTGTCATGAGCTTCGCGCAAACCGATTTCCCAGGGCAGGCCGGTATTTTTGATGGACGTTAGCGGCGAAGATCCTGTGCCGCCATTGTGCCCGCTGATGGTGATGACGTCGGCGCCGGCTTTGGCCACGCCGGCAGCGATAATGCCCACCCCGGAGCCGGAGACCAGCTTTACGCCAATGCGCGCGCGGGGATTTACAGCGCGCAAATCGTGAATCAGCTGCGCCAGATCCTCGATGCTGTAGATGTCATGATGCGGCGGCGGAGAAATCAGCGGCGTCCCGGGCGTGGCATGGCGAATGCGCGCGATGTACGCCGTAACTTTTTTCGCGGGAAGCTGGCCGCCTTCGCCGGGCTTGGAGCCTTGCGCCATCTTGATTTCGAGCTCCTGCGCGTGCACCAGATAATCCGCCGTGACGCCGAAGCGCCCCGAGGCCACTTGCTTGATTTTATTCGCGGCATGCGGCTCGTGATGATACACGTCGGGATCTTCCCCACCCTCTCCGGTGTTGCTGCGCGCTCCGATAGAGTTCATGGCTTCCGCCAGCGTGCGATGCGCTTCCGCGCCGAGCGAGCCGAGAGACATGGCTTGCGTGCTGAAGCGGCGCAAAATCGAGTCGCTGGACTCCACTTCTTCGAGCGCTACCGGCACGTCCGGAGCGGTCTCCAGCAAATCGCGCAGGAAAATCGGTCCCTGGCTCTCCGCTAGTTCCTCAAACGCGGAGTATTTCTTTGCTTCCGGCGCCTTCACGAAGCTGTGCAAGCGCCTCAGCACTTCCGGCGAATTGGCGTGCAGCTCAGCGCCTTTGCGGAAACGATACAGACCGGCATCGGACATCTCGTCGGAAGCTTCGGAAAACGCAGCCTTGTGCATTCGCAAATAATCGCCCAGCACATCGTCGAGCGATTTCTGCCCCGGAAAATCCGCGGCGTCTTCGAAGAATTCGCTACAAAGCTCTTCCTTCAGTCCCACGATTTCAAACAAATGGCTGTTGCGATAGCTGGCCAGCGTCGAAACGCCCATCCGGGCAAGAACTTTGCGCAGGCCTGCGTTGATGGCCGTGCGAACCGCTTCGACCGCGTTTGGCTCGTGCTCGAGAACCTCAGGCGCCTGGGCAAACTGCAGCGCAAGACTCGGAACCACTGCGCTCGCGCCACTCGCCACGAGCAGCGCCACATGATGGGTATCAAAAACCTGCGCCGACTCCACAATCAGCGGAACGTCCCAACAACCCTGCCGCACCATCGCTTTCCACACCGCGGCCGTAGCCAGCAGTGCAGGCAACGGAGCGCGTTCCGCGCTGATCGCGCGGTCGGAAAGAAGGAGGAGCCCCGGGCGCACACCACTGCTCAGAGGGGTAGTTAAAAGCTGAGCAACAGCGTGACGTGCACCCGGAACTCCCAGGGTGGAAGGAAAAGTCAAATCGATGTGTACGACGGGAGCCGACTCACTCCCAAGCTCCGCAACCAGCGCGGCGAGCTCCGCCTCGTTAATCACCGGACCTGGCAGCACCAATCCATCGCGCAAATGCACATCCAGAGACATCACGTGCGATTCGCGCAATGGATCGATCGGCGGATTGGTCACCTGCGCGAAACGCTGCTTGCAGTAATCCCACAGCGCGCGCGGCAGCGCGGAGAGAAACGCCGGCGGCGCGTCATCGCCCATGCTCCAGTCCGACTCTTTTCCGTGAAGTAATCCCGAAAAAAGTATTTTGTACTGGTCGTCTGTCCAGCCAGAAGCCGTGGCCACACGTTTCGGATTTTCCAAAGCCGCAGGCAAAGGAAGCGCGTTGGACGGCGTGGGAACCGCGGCAGGAATCGCGTTACGCAGCGGCGCGGAGGCTGTCAGCTCGGTATACTTGGCCGCCAGCCGCTTCAGAATCTCCCGCCAGCGCAGAAAAGTGCCCTCTTCCGGATTGGCTAGGATCATCTCGCCCGGGCCAAGCTTTTGCCGCTCCGCAATCTGCGATTCCGCAAAATCGATCAGCCCCGTTTCCGAACCCGCCACGATCAACCCATCGTGCGTAACCGTGTAGCGCAGCGGCCGCAACCCATTACGATCCAGCTTGGCCCCGACGTAACCTCCGCCGTAAAACACCAGCGCCGCCGGCCCATCCCACGGCTCGCTTTCCCGCGAACGCGCCCGCAGCGCCGCTTTCACATCGCGCGAAAGATGCGGATCCTTTTCAAACGCGGGCGGCACCAGCGCCAGCATCGCCGCCGCCGGCGTCGCGCCTTCCAGCAACTTCAGCTCGAACGCATTATCGAAACTCGCGGAGTCGCTAACGCCCTGCTCCAACGCTGCGAACCAATCCTCCACACCCAGGCGCGCGCGCAACTCATTTTCCCGAGCCCGCGTCCACCGGCGATTGGAAAGAATGGTGTTGATCTCGCCGTTGTGCGCCACGTAGCGAAACGGCTGCGCGAGATCCCACGAAGGCTGCGTGTTGGTCGAATATCGTTGATGAAACACGGCGAAAGTTGCGGTGAAACTCGGGTCGCGCAGGTCCTCATAGAACTGGGGGAACTGCCAGGGGGTCAGCAAGCCCTTGTACACAACACTCTGCGAGGACAGGGAACAGATATAACAGCGCGGCGGCAGAACCGATTCCGCGCGCTTGCGGAGCATTGCCATTTCGCGCTCGAAATCCGCACCAGGCTTTTCCGCCTCCACATAAAACTGCCAAATTTCCGGCATGCTTTCCCGCGCCCGCGCTCCCAGCGACCGCGGATCAACCGGAACACGCCGCCAGCCCAGGACCTCCAACTCTTGCGCCTCCGCGGCCGCGTGAATCGCAGAGCGTGCCTGCAGCGAGAATGGCGCCGCTAGAAATGCAAAGCCCAAACCGAAAATCTCGGGAAGCTCCAGCCCTTGCTCTTTAGCCCGCGCGCGGAAAAATTGCTTCGGCAGCGAGGTCAGCAGGCCCGCGCCATCGCCGCTGGCGCCGTCGGCGTCCACACCGCCGCGATGCGTCAGGCGCTCAAGCGCAGTCAACGCATAGTCGACAATGTCGTGTGCCGGAGCCGCGCCCAGGCGCGCCACAAAGCCCGTGCCGCACGCATCGTGATCCGGGTGACCCCAATTGGGATGGCTAGCCACACTCCCATATAGGGGCACGCCCGCTTCCAAGTACAACGCAGAATTTCAATTCGGCAAATTGGTTTTCTGACGGACCGCAAATGTTAACGGATCGTTAATTTACAGCGACGGGTCCTCGTAGGGGCGGTCCCACGGTTGCGGGACTGCGCCCCAGCTTGCCCGGATGTAAGCGAAACCGGCACCTGCAACATGATGGCGAGAAACGCGACCGGCTAAAACTTGGTAACTTCCGTAAAATTAAAGTCTCGAATTTTCATCGCCGGAACGACCATTTCAAACGCCTCTTCGCCAGTGGCGCGAAGTGCCGGCCCCAGCATCTCTACATTGCGCAGCGCTTCCAGCAGCGACTGATTAAACCGGAGATTGCGCACTGCGGAGGTGACTTTCCCTTTCTCTACCAAAAACAATCCGTCCCGCGTCATCCCGGTCATGATCTTTTCGTAGGGATCCACTTCGCGAATGTACCAGATGCGCGTAACCAGCAGTCCGCGTTCCGTCGAAGCGATCATTTTTTCCAGCGACGAATCGCCCCCCGCAAAAACCAGATTCATGGGCGCCTCCCCATACTCGTTCGGCAGCATGAAGCCGTGGCCAGTGGGAGCCTTGCGCGCGATTTTCGCCGCCTTGCGCGAATACACCAGGTTGCGCGGCACGCCGCGATCCACGAGCAACACCCGCTCGCGCGGTATCCCCTCACCATCAAACGGCGCGCCCAGCTGCAGCGGATGATACGCGTCGTCCACTATGCTGATATTTTTCCCGAACAGCGGCTTGCCCATGCGCGCATTCAAGCACGAACGCTTGTCCGCCACCGCCGTGGCCGCAAAGTCGTAAAAGAGAAAGCCCACCAGATCGAGGGCCGCCGCCGGCTCAAGAATCACGGTGTATTTTCCGATTGCCAGTTCCTTGGCATCCACCGCCATATGCGCCTTCTGGCTGGCACGCTGGGACAGCTCCTGCGGATCGATCTCGCGCACATCCGCGGCGTTGGCCTTGGCCCAACTGGCGGCTGGAGCCTCCTGCATGGTGATGGAAAACTCCGCGTGCGTCTCGCGATAGGCCGCCAGCAATCCGCGCGAATTGCCCATCGCCGACTGCGATTCGCCCGTAGAGAAAATTCCCGCCGCCACCTGCCCCTGCTGCACTGCCAAATCGCACGCGCGGCGCACGGCTCGCGCGCGATCCTCCGGAGTGACCGCGGCGGTTTGCTTGATGAAGCGCTGCACCGCGCGATAACGCTGCTTGCCGGGCAGCGGCAGTAGATGCTTATCTTTCGGCTGGCTGGCGGCCAGCGACAGGGACGACTCCACGGCCGCGCGCAAGGAATCTTCGTCGATGCGATTGGTGGTCACCCGCGCCGTGCGTCCCTCGGCGACCGTCCTGACGGACACGGTTATGCCGTTTTCCGAAACATTTTGGTGAATCGCGTTGTTGGCAAAGCGCGTGAGGTCGTCCAGCACTTCCTCGACGTGAACTTCGGTCTCTTCCGCTCCGGCCGACTTCGCCAGGCGCAACACGTCACTGATGATGCCGTGCAGCCGTCGCGCGTCGGATAACGCCGCCTTTGCTTGCTTCCCGCGCGCCGCAGCACGCCCCATGGATTTTCGCGCGGTAATCATCGCCCGGAAAATGCCGTCCCAATCTGCACATTGCGGAAACGTGAGGGCGCGGCGCCGTGGCCGGTACCCATCGTCTGCATCGGCTGGCCTTTGCCGCAATTCGGCGTACCCCACAACGTCCAATACTTCGCCGAACAAATCGCATCGCACGAATTCCAGAACTCCGTGGTAATTCCGCCATAGCTGGGATTTTTCAGCATGCGCACTTTCTTGCCGCCCTTAATCTCCCATCCAATTTCCGTGGAAAACTGGAATTGGTAGCGGCGGTCATCGATGGACCACGATTTATTGGTTTCCATGAAAATGCCATCGTCAGTGTCGGCGATCAGATCGTCGTAGTCCCAAGAACCAGGCAGCAAACTGATATTGGTCATGCGAATAATCGGCAAGCGGTTCCAGCTTTCCGCGCGCATAGTTCCCGAAGAGCGCTGCAAGCCAATCAGTTTGGCGGTCTCGCGGTTGGAGAGATAGCCGCGGAACTGCCCGTCCTTAATAATGTCGGTACACTGCGCGGGCACGCCTTCGTCATCGTAGGCAAAACTACCCAGTCCAGGGCCGTGCGCGATGGTCGCGTCTGCCACCACACTTACAATGTCCGAGCCGTACCGCAGATGATTCAGCTTATCCAGAGTGAGAAAACTCGTCCCCGCAAAATTTGCTTCTTCGCCCAAAACGCGGTCCAGCTCGATGGGATGTCCCACCGATTCGTGAATCTGCAAGCCCAGCTGGCTCCCTCCCAAAATCAATGTGCCGGTTTTCTGCAGACACTGCGCCGCCGCATGCAAGGCCGCCGCTTCTTCCGCGATAACCGGCGCATGCTTCAACAAATCCAGCGATTCGATCAGTTCGTATCCCGCCAGCACATGTTGCCCGCCAAAACTGTTGGGGTAGGAACGCTTCTGAATCTCGTCACCCTGAAACGCGGTGGCCACGATCCCGCATCCGGAAATCACCTTGCTCTGATGGATGCGCGACCCAATGCTCGAAGCGAACCACGAATCGATCTTGCGAAACTGCATGTCCGTCTCGGTCAGCGTCACGCCCTTGACGCGGCGCATTTCCGCATCAGCGGCCAGCAACAGCGCCAGTTGCGATTCCAGCGGAATCTCAAACGGATCTTTAACGAAGGGACTCTGCCAACTGTCCACAAACGCTTCCTCGCCGACCATCGTCACATCGTGCCGCTTCGCCAGCGCCGAAGCTCTTGCAATCGAAACCGCGTGCGCCGCGCAAGCTGCCACCCCGTCCCGCGTCAACCGGTCCGTGGACGCAAATCCCCACGCGCCGTTGGCGAGCACGCGAATCCCCAGCCCAATCGACTCCGACTGCGCCAGCGTACCCACCTGCCCATTCTTGGTGGTCAAATCGCGCTGCCGCAAATGCATCACCCGCACGTCAGCGTACTTCGCCCCGCGCAGCTTTGCTACATCCAGAGAATGTGTCGCCAAATCCCACATGGCTTAGTGCGAATCCGCGGTACCGTCCGACCACTTGCGAACGGGAATCAGGAAAATGGTCAGGTGTTCCGACCTGGCGGGAGCCGCGATGATAGGGGAACCCGCCAGATCGGCGCCCCAGGCTGCCGCATCCGTTAGCGGGGTGAAAAACATCACGTGCGGATGCCAGTGCGGGTCGTCATCGGCCAGATAGGCCTGCTTAGACATCATGTAGCACATTGCACCGGGTTCCGGTGTCGGCAATTCCTTGCGGGTGATGGCGACGTCGATTGCCACGCCGATCTGCTCTGCCGTGCGCCCCGCCAATACCCACTCAGTCTTCTTGAGAATCAGCGGCATGTAGGAATGCGCGGCCGGTGCATTAAAACAGATCGGGGAACGGATCTTGGCATTCCAGAACTCGGGGAAGTCTGCTGCTGCGGCCCACCCTCGTAGCACCATGCATACGAAGCCATTCTTCCCTTTCGTCGCTGTCTCGTTCGCATTCTTCACGGTCTCGTAACCATGCCGGGAAAGGACCAGTACCTCCGCGTCGCGCGAGATGGCGTCCGGCGCCGCGCTGCGTGCCAGAGCGATTTCGGCGTCGCGGTCCGCGATGAGATATTGCTCAAGCGGTGCCATGGTGGCGTAAGTGCTTTGGGCGTTGCGTGCCTGCGCGGTGGATGGCCCAGCCACCGCGAGCAAAGCGAACACTGCGATTGTGCTCGTAGTGACTTTATGAATGTTGGGCTTCATGCGTTCTCCCGGAAAGGAGAGACATTGTAGCGCAGCAGCGCTCGTCGGCGGACATCGGTTCTGTGCGACGTTGGATTCTTCTGAACGAAACGAACTCCAAGCCTTCTTGCTACGTGCCTTCTTGCCAGGAGGCCAGGTAGTGGACCTGTTCGGGAGTAAGCGTATCCAGCTTGTGGCCCATGGATTCGAGCTTCAAGCGCGCGATTTCCTTATCCAGATTCTCCGGCACCACGTAAACCTGCGCCTTCAAGTTCTTGTGATTGACGCGCAGATACTCCGCCGAAAGCGCTTGGTTCGCAAAGCTCATGTCCATCACCGAAGCGGGATGCCCTTCCGCGGTAGCCAAATTCACCAGGCGCCCTTCGCCCAGCAAATACACTTTGCGCCCGCCGGACAAAACATACTCATCCACCAGCGGCCGCACTTCCCTCTTACCGCTGGACATTTTTTCCAGCGCCGGAATGTCAATTT
>Ga0209040_10003301_pt1 | contig 12427 bp, 9 predicted proteins | sample BogFormECP12_OM3_FD_188240 | JGI IMG/M metagenome (GOLD analysis project Ga0209040, IMG submission 188240) | Bog forest soil microbial communities from Calvert Island, British Columbia, Canada - ECP12_OM3 (SPAdes) (version 2) | ecosystem: Environmental > Aquatic > Freshwater > Wetlands > Bog ... | reverse complement strand
GGTGACCGTGTTCATCTCCTCCTCGGAGATCTGGTCGATCAGCACGTCGGAGAGGCCCGCCGAGTGGCCACCCGCTTCACCTTTTTCTTGGTTTGGCTCCTCGACGTGGGGAGCTTCGAGTTCGCGCGCTTCTTCCGCTTCTTTGCGCTTTTCGGGCGTGTCTTTTGCAAGCGCGGCTTCTTCTTCTGCGCTCAGTTCTTTCTCTTTCTCTTGTTTCTCTTCCCCCTTTTCGGGATACCAGCCGCCGTCCTGGCAGTCGAACGAATTCGTGTAGACCTTCGCACCCGGGTCATAGCCGGCCCCGCCGCCCGTGCTTCCCGCGGTCCAGGGGATGGCCGCGTAGAGGATCGTGCTGGTGTCGCCCTCCGGCGCGCTGTCGGGGTTGATGTCGCCGTGGTAGCTGCAGAAGCTGTCGTGGTAGCTGACGCTTTCGCGCTTTTCTTCTGCTTCTTCTTTGGCGGACAGCTTGTAGTCGGAGCAATGGGTTGCAGCGGCGTCCAGGCAGACCGTCACGCTGGGCGGCGTCATGAGGAAGTAGACGGTGCTCATGCCCGTCGGGAGGTCGTGGGTCGCAATGAAGGACTGCAGCTGTTCGCGCAGCTGTGCGTCCGTCAGGCAGGCGATCCCACCGCCGACCGGAGGGTGGGGATCGGTGCAGCCCGAGACGGCCGGGAATTTCGTTGTGTCCGAGTATGAGCCCTTGAACGCCGCGTGGAAGGGCGTGATCGCATTGCTGCGATCGCGGTATTGGCTGATGTCGGCGAAAGGCGTGCCGAGTTCTGCGTAGCCGAGCTGCTGGAAGAAGCCGTCGAGGTGGACGAGCCATTCGTGGTGGAACCTGTCGGTCGGATCCCAGTAGACCGCGTACTCGTTGGTGCCGTGCAGGACGGCGTTCCCGTTTTCGTTTGCAAACGTTTCGGGTTCCGCTCCGGGGGTGCCGAGCGTCGTGCCGTTCCGCGGTTGGAGGCCGACCTTGGTGCCCGGGACCACTTCGCCGACCACCGCCCGCGCCGGCGGCGCGGCAAGCAGCAGCAGTGCTGCGAGACTCGCTGCGAGAGCGCCAGCCAGGATCCGCCCCCGGGCGGACGACATGCAGACGTGGGCCAACGAGGAGAGCGAACGGGCAAAGATCGTCACGTGCCCCTCATCGGCACACCGCGCCGCTTGCATTAGCGGCCGTGGACGACTCTGCGCACGAATCACGCGCCCGGCCGGGGCGCCGCGTGTGGGCGAGGTCCGCGGCCTGGGCTCTAGCGCCCGTGCACGGCGCGGCGCGCCTTCGCGGCGGCGATCCGCTGAGCGCGGTAGGCGGCCAGGGCGGTCTTGTAGGCCACCGTCAGGTTGGCGAGCGTTTCGCTGGCCGTTTCGCCCACCGCGGGGAGCTCTTCGGGACCGAGCGCACCGGTGGGCAGCATCCCCAGCTCCAGGTGCGGTGCGAACGAGAGCCCGACGTCGCCGCAGCCGACGTCGGCGATCGGCTGCCCCGCGCTCACGTGCGTGCCGACCGCGACGAGGTCGGGAGCGGCGTGACCGTAGTAGATGTAGCGGCCCTCGTCCGGCCCGCTTTCGACGTACAGGACCGGCGCCCACGGTCCGAAGCCTTCGATGCCCTCGAGCACGATCGTGCCACTCGCCACCGCGAGCTCGCGCAGCAGGTGGCCGCACTGCTCGGCGCCGCCGCCGAAGTCCACGCCCTGATCGAGCGTCCACGTGCTCGGGGCGGCCACGCGCGAGACGGGATAGAGCGGGAACACCCAGCCGCTGGGGCTCATCGGGTAGGGGCTCGCGGTGGAGATCGGCGCGGAGGGCGCCGGCGCGGCGCCGCCCACGCTGCGGGGCGAGGAGCTACCCGCGGGCGCCGGCGTGGCGGCGGGGGCGACAGCGGTGCCGCCGGTCGAGGCGGCGAGCGCGCCGTCGGCGGGCAGTGCGCAGCAGATCATCGACATCGCCGCCGCTGCGACCGCAGATCTCCACACACGCCCTCGCAAGAGCCACCTCTCTTCGTCGGCCGGCGGGGTTAGCTGACGGGCTGGCGACGTGCGCCTTCTGCGGAGCACCGCAGAACTCGCCCCAACTTCTCGGTTCCCCCGCTCCCGGGCACCCGCCCGGGATTAGGCGAGCGCAAGGCTAGCGAACCGCAAGGCGGATTGCCGCGTGCGAGCTACCAGCAGGGTTCGTAGTGGCGCCCGTTGAGCGCGAGGTTGAAGCGTGCCCCCATGATCCCGGCGGCGTTGTCGGCCGCGCAGAAGCGCTTTGTCTTCTCGTGGTACTCCGCATTGAGGACCGGCTTGCCGGCCAGCAGGTAGGGATCGAAGTCGGCGCATTCGCGGTACTGGTTGCACTGCTCGCTGAGCGCCCCGTCGAAGAACGGCTCCTGTTCGGGCGTCTGTTCGCCGTCGTTCTTCTGCAGCACGGCCATGCCAAGCGAGTGGACCTCGCCGGCCACCCACTCGTCGTAGGTGAGCTGCTGCTGCGCGGTTATCGGGAAGCCGCTGTTGTTGGAATACGCTTCCATGTTGTCGGGCTCGACCGCGTCGAAGCCCTTTTCGCGGCACATCTGAAAGCGCGCCGTCATGATCGGCTCGATCACGCCGAGCTGGCGGATGTCGATCCAGCGCTCGCCCGGCCAGCCGTTCGATCGGCCCAGCACCGAGGCCGGGAAGGAGGAGTAGTCGGGGCGGAAGTTCTCGGCGGTGCCGACGTCGATGTAGCAGATCACGTGCTTGGCTTCTGCGTGGAGAGCGGCGACCTCGGCGGCGCTGTTTTCGAACCCGTCGATGTCGTAGGCCGCGACCGGCACGTCGTTGGCGACGTTGCCCTGCAGCTGCCAGTACCAGGTCAGATGCTGCGGCGGGGTCCACCAGCCGCCGCCTGCGCTCGCGTCGGCACCGGAGGCCCCGACGACGCCCGCCAGCAGCAACGCGGCGGTGGCTACGGCGAGGGCGCATCTGGCAATGCGGGCGGCATGGACGGGCATGGCGGTGTGCCGATGCTAGCTCGTCCCGGGTGCGCGCGCGCCTGTCCGCGCGGATGCGCGCCAACCGCGACTTCTCACGGGGCCGCCGGGGTAGGGTGGCGCTGTGGCGTCGAGCCCGATCGCGCCGATCGACCGCGCTGCGCGCACACCCGGGCGCGCATGCTCCCGCGTGGCCGCCGTCCTCGGCGGCTCGCTCGTGCTGGCCCTCTCCCCGTCCTCGGCGCGTGCCGGTGCGGCCGCGCCGGCGTGCGCCCCCGTGACGCTCGGCAGCTCGGCGGCGCTCGGCGGCGGCGCGGTCACCGTCTCGCCGCAGCCCGAATCGCTCGATGCCTCCTACGCAACGCAGATCAGCTTCGCCGGGGTCCCCGCCGGCGACATCGAAGACGTCACGGTGAGCGGCTCTCGCAGCGGCGCTCATGCGGGGCAGCTGGAGGCCTACTCGCAGGGGGACGGCGCGAGCTTCCTCCCGAGCAGGCCGTTCGCGCAGGGCGAGGTCGTGACCGTGAGCGCGATCCTCCGGCGGGGTGCCGCCGCGACCCCCTTCAGCTGGCACTTCACCGTCGCGGACGTCGACAGCGTCAGCCGCTCGCTGGAGACGCCGCCGCCACCGCCACCGCCGCCCGATCCCAGCGAATTCCAGCACTTCGTCTCGCGACCCGAACTCGAGCCGCCGACGATCACCGTGACCACGCGCACGGGCCCACACGCGCCCGGCGATCTCTTCCTCGCGCCATACGCGGGCCCGGGCCAGTACGGGCCGATGATCCTCGACGCGAGCGGGCGGCTCGTGTGGTTCAGGGCGCTGCCCGACGGCGCGCGCGCCGCCGACTTGCGGGTCCAGGAATACGACGGACAGCCCGCCCTGACCTGGTGGCAGGATCCGCTCGACGCCGACGGACAGAGCGACGCCGGCGAGGTGATCGCCGACAGCTCCTACCGGGACATCGCGATCGTGCGCGCCGGCAACGGCTACCAGCCGGACCTCCACGCGTTTGAAATCACGCCACAGGACACGGCCCTGTTCACCGTCTACGACGCGATCCGCTGCAATCTCAGGGCCTACGGGGGTCCGGCCGACGGCGCAGTCGCCGACACTCTGTTTCAGGAAGTCGACCTGCGGACTGGACTCGTGCGCTTCGAGTGGCACGCGCTCGACCACGTGGCGCTCGCCGACTCCTACCAGCCGCTCAGCGGCGCGGGCACCGCGACCTCGCCGTGGGACTACTTCCACATCAACGCCGTCTCCGAGCACGGCGGCGATCTGCTCGTCGACTCACGCAACACGTGGGCGGCCTACGACATCGACGCCCGCAGCGGTCAGATCGTCTGGCGTCTCGGCGGCAAGCAGTCGAGCTTCGCGATGGGCCCGGGCGCGACCCCGGCCTGGCAGCACGACGCCCGCGAGGAGCCCGACGGGACGATCTCCTTCTTCGACAACGGCGGCACGCCGAAGGTGCACTCGCAGTCGCGCGGGATCGTCCTCTCGCTCGATCCCCAGAACCTGACCGCCAGCCTCGTCTCGAGTTTCGTCGGCCCCACGCCGCTGCTCGCAGCCAGCCAGGGTGACCTGCAGCCGCTCAGCGGCGGCAACTGGATCGTCGGCTGGGGACAGGAGCCCTACTTCTCCGAATTCGCGGGCAACGGCCTGCTGCTGCTAAACGCCCATCTCCCCGCCGCCTACCAGTCCTACACCGTGCTCAAGTTCCCCTGGTCGGGAGCCCCCACGGGGCCGCCGCAGCTCGCGCTGCGGCCCGCGCCCCATCGCGGCCTGATCGCGTACGTCAGCTGGAACGGAGCCACGGCGGTGGCGCGGTGGCAGCTGATGGCCGGAGTGCAGGCGAGCGCGCTGAAGCCCGTCGGCGGCGCGAGGCGAAGCGGGTTCGAGACCGCGATCGCCGTGCGCGGCGCGCCGCGCTACGTCGCAGCGCAGGCGCTGGGCGCACGAGGCGAAGTGCTCGGCACCTCGTCGATCGCCCGCGGCTGAGCCGACGGCTGCGCTCCGGCGCCGGCCACCCGCTCGCCGCTGAAGGTGCATCTTCTGTACCTTCAGCCGCGTGACGCTTGACGAACTGCGCGCGGCGGCGGCCGACGGCACGGTCGACACGGTCCTGCTCGCGATGACCGACATGCAGGGCCGCCTGCAGGGCAAGCGTCTGACCGCCACGCACTTCCTCGAGGAGGTGGCGGAGCACGGGGCGGAGAGCTGCAACTACCTGCTCGCCGTCGACGTCGACATGAGGACGGTGGAGGGCTATGAGATGTCCTCGTGGGAGCGCGGCTACAGCGACATGCTGCTCGTCCCCGACATCGACACGCTGCGGCGCGTGCCCTGGCAGGAGGGCACAGCGATGTGCCTGGCGGATGTCGCGTGGCTCGACCGTACGGACGTCGTCGCCTCGCCGCGCCAGGTTCTGCGCCGCCAGCTCGCGCGGCTGGCCGAGCGCGGCTGGACGGCCAATGCGGGGACCGAGCTCGAGTTCCTGGTCTTCCTCGACACCTACGAGCAGGCGTGGCAGCAGGGCTATGTGGATCTGCGCCCGGCCAACCTCTACAACGTCGACTACTCGCTGCTGGGCACAGCCCGCGTCGAGCCGCTGATCCGGCGCATCCGCAACAGCATGGCCGCCGCCGGGATGGTCGTGGAGGACTCCAAGGGTGAGTGCAACTTCGGCCAGCACGAGATCAACTTTCACTACGCCGAGGCCCTGCGCGCGGCCGACGAGCACGCCATCTACAAGAACGGCGCGAAGGAGATCGCCGCTCAGGAGGGGATGGCGATCACGTTCATGGCCAAGTTTGACGAGCGTGAGGGAAACTCGTGCCACATCCACTTCTCGCTCGCGGACGGGGAGGGGCCGCTGTTCGCCCGCGAGGAGAAGCTGTTCCGCTCGTTCCTGGCCGGGCAGCTCGCCTGCCTGCGCGAGATGACCCTGATGCTCGCGCCGCACATCAACTCCTACAAGCGCTACGCCGCCGCGAGCTTCGCGCCGACGACCGTCGCCTGGGGCCACGACAATCGCACCTGCTCGCTGCGCGTGGTCGGGCACGGGCCCTCACTGCGCTTCGAGAACCGTGTCGGCGGGGCCGATCTCAACCCCTACCTGGCGCTCAGCGCGATCATCGCCTCGGGTCTGCACGGGATCGACGCCGGCCTGGAGCTCGAGCCCGCGCTCGAGGGGAACGCCTATGTCGCGCATGAGCGCCCCCACCTGCCGGAAACGCTGCGCGACGCGCGCGAGCTGTTCGCCGCCGGCGAGGTCGCGCGCGAGGCGTTCGGCGAGGATGTGCTCGCCCACTACCTCAATGCGGCCGACGTCGAGCTCGCGGCCTTCCAGTCGTCGGTCACCGACTGGGAGCGCGTGCGCGGATTCGAGCGGCTGTGAGGGCGGCGCTGCCGGAGGGCGATGGCACGCGGGGCTGAGCACCACGTCTACGTCGGGATGCTCACGCCCGCCGACGCCCTGTTCGCACCCGTGCGCTCACAGACCGCGTTCGAGGAGACCGTGGAGCGGCTCGGAACGGTCATCAAGCTCGGGCTGATCGCGCCCGGCTCACGCCTCCCCGCCGAGCGCGAGCTGTGTGCACGGCTCGGGATCGCACGCTCCACCCTGCGCCAGGCGCTGACCGCGCTGACCCAGAGCGGCCACGTGTACGCCACCCGCGGACGCGGCGGCGGGACCTTCGTGGCAAACCCCCAGCCGCCCACCGACCCGCCCTCCTCGCAGATGCTCGAGCAGTGGCGCGAGACGTGCGATCGGCGCCTGGCGGTCGAGCTGGGGGTCGCCGTGCTCGCCGCCGAGCGCGCCGAGCGCGCCGACCTCGATGCACTCGACGAGGTCGCTGCGGGGCTCGAGGGGGCGCTGGAGGATTTCGCCGCCTATCGCCAGGCCGACATCCGCCTTCACGTCGGGCTCGCCGAGGCCGCGCGCTCGCTCGAGCTCGTGCAGGCGATGACCGAGGTGCAGGGCGCGATGAGCGACCTGATCGCCTTCATCGCACATCCGCCCGAGGTGCTCACGTCCTCCAACGCGCAGCACCGCCGCCTGCTCGCCGCGGTGCGCGAGGGCGATGCGATGCGCGCGGCGCGCGCGATGAGCGAGCACCTGCGTGGCACCGAGCACATCCTCGCCGGGCTGCTGCCGCCGGGCTGAGCGACGGCCGCGGCGACTGCGCCGACTGCGGGAAGCTTTGCCACCTTTCCCCGGAAAGGGCGGGATTTGCGGCAACTGGACTTGACTTCTGTCCGCGATCATGCGTAATGTCACGATTGAAGGACGGACTACCAAACCTTTTCTCCCAGAGGGGGCAGCCGATGAGCGCAACCGAGAGTTTGGGCAGCGACGAGCAGAAACTCGCCGAGCTCGGCTACAAACAGGAGCTGAACCGGGGTTGGAGCGGGTTCTCGAATTTCGCGATCTCGTTCTCGATCATCTGCATCCTCGCCGGCTGCTTCACGACCTACGGCCAGGCGCTCAAGAACGGCGGGCCGATTGCGATCTCGATCGCGTGGCCGCTGATCTGCGTGCTGATCCTCGCCGTCGCGGTCTCGATGTCGGAGCTGGCGTCCGCCTACCCGACGGCCGGCGGCATCTACTACTGGGCCTCGCGCCTGGGCGGACCGGGCTGGGGCTGGTTCACCGGCTGGTTCAACCTGATCGGCCTGGTCGCCGTGGTCGCGTCGGTGGTCTACGTGAGCGCCACCTTCCTGATCAACCTGCTCGGGCTCTACGAAGTCAACTTCATCTTCAACTTTGTCAAGGCGGCGGCGGGAACGAACGTCCACTACTCGGCGCACGTCAACTTCGCCATGTTCGTGATCATCGCGGTCATGTGCGGGCTGATCAACGTGTTCTCCCGCCACCTCATCTCGCTGTTGTACAACGTGTCGGCGTGGTGGAACATCATCGGCGTCCTCGCGATCGTCGTGATCCTCATCGCCGTGCCCTCCCACCACGCGAGCCTCTCCTACGTCTTCAGCCACAAGGCCAACGAATCGGGCTTCGCCGGAGGCGCGACCAGCGGGCTCAAATTCTGGATCTACATCCTGCCGCTCGGGTTCCTGCTGACGATGTACACGATCACCGGCTACGACGCCTCGGCGCACATCTCCGAGGAGACGCACGGTGCCGAACACTCCTCTGCACAGGGCATCTGGCGTTCGGTCCTCTACTCGGCGATCTTCGGCTGGATCGTGCTTCTGGCGATCACGTTCGCGATCCAGAAGAGCCACGAAGCCGAAATCTACAAGGCCGGATTCCCGGCGCTGGCGATCTTCACCGCAGCGCTCAGCTCGGCCGGCGACAAGGCCGTCGTGCTGATCTCCACGGTCGGCCAGCTGTTCTGCGGAGTGGCGTGCGTCACGAGCGCCTCGCGCATGACGTTCGCGTTCTCGCGTGACGGCGCCGTCCCCGGCCACAACCTGTGGCGCCGCCTGAGCGCGAGCAAGACGCCCAACTGGGCCGTGTTCTTCGTGGTGCTGTTCGCGATCATCGTCACCGTGCCCGCCTACTTCCCGAACCACCTCGGCACGCCGGTCGCGTTCCTCGCGGTCACGTCGATCTCCGTGATCGGGCTGTACATCGCGTACACGATCCCGGTGTATCTGCGGTGGCGAAAGGGCGACAGCTTCGTCACGGGGACGTGGACGCTCGGCAAGAAATACAAATGGATCAACCCGATCGCGGTCGTGTGGGTGGCGATCTGCGTGGTCGTCTTCTGCCTGCCCTTCTCCCCCGAAGCCGTCCCGTGGGAAAAGTCGTTCAGCTGGTCGGCCGTCAACTACGCACCAATCGTCACGATCGGGACGATCCTCGCCGTGACGATCTGGTACGCGACGTCCGCGAAAAAGACGTTCAAGGGGCCGATCCGCACGATCGACGAGCTCGACACGGAAATCGCGCTGCCCGAGATCTCACAGGCTCCATAGCGGGCATGGCCTGGATCGACGGCATCTGGGCCCGGCCGCTCAGCCGGTCACACACGGTCTGAGCGATGGGCGAACGACTGGCAGTCCTCGAGCCGGCGACCGAGTCGGTGCTCGCCGAGGTGGCGCGCGCCGGCCCCGCGGAGGTCGACGAGGCCGTCGCGCGCGCGAAGGTGGCGCTGGCGTCGTGGCGCGCGCTCGCACCCGGCGAGCGCGCGCGGATGCTGCACGCGCTCGCCGACGTGCTCGCCGCGCACAGCGAGGAGCTGGCGCTGCTGGAGGCGCGCAACGCGGGCAAGGCGATCCTCGACGCGCGCGCGGAGATGGCGATGGTCGTGGACACCTTCCGCTACTACGCGGGCGCTCCCGAGCGGCTGCTCGGGGACACGATCCCGGTGGCCGGCGGGCAGGCGTTCACGGTGCGCGAGCCGCTCGGCGTGGTGGGGCTGATCACGCCCTGGAACTTCCCCCTCACGATCGCCTCCTGGAAGCTCGCGCCGGCGCTCGCGGCGGGCAACACGGTCGTCCTCAAGCCCGCCGAGCTGACGCCGCTGAGCTCGCTGCGATTCGTCGAGCTGGCGCGTGCGGCGGGCCTGCCCGAGGGCGTTGTCAACGTGGTCGTCGGACCGGGCCGCACGTGCGGGCAGCGCCTCGTCGAGCACCCCGACGTGGCGAAGATCGCGTTCACCGGCTCGACCGAGGTCGGGCGCTCGATCGCCGCTGGAGCGGCCGCGACGATCAAGCGCGTGACGCTCGAGCTGGGGGGCAAGTCCGCCAACATCGTGTTCGCCGACGCGGACCTGGAAGCGGCCGCGGCGGCGGCGCCGCTGGCCGTGTTCGGCAACGCCGGCCAGGACTGCTGCGCGCGTTCGCGCATCCTCGTGCAGGAGGACGTGCTCGAGCGCTTCCTGGCGCTGCTGGAGACGCACGTGAAGGCCCTGCGCGTCGGCGACCCGCTCGATGAGGCCACGCAGATGGGCCCGCTGATCTCGGCCGCCCAGCGCGACACGGTCGAGTCGTTCCTCGACGGCCACGCGCCGGTGGCCTTCCGGGGGAGCGCACCGGAGGGTTCCGGCTTCTGGTTCGCCCCGACGGTCCTGGCGCCGGTGCGGGCGAGCGACCGCGTCGCGCGCGAGGAGGTCTTCGGCCCGATCGCCGCCGTCATCTCCTTCCGCGACGAGGCCGACGCGATCAGACTGGCGAACGACACGATCTACGGCCTGTCCGGGTCGATCTGGACGCGCGACGGCGCGCGCGCGCTGCGCGTGGCGCGCGCGGTAGAGACAGGAGTCCTGTCGATCAACGCAAATACCTCGGTGCGTGTCACGACGCCGTTCGGCGGCTTCAAGCAGTCCGGCTACGGCCGCGAGCTGGGACCGCACGCGCTGGACGCCTACACCGAGGTGAAGACGATCTTCTACGCGACGGAGGGATGATGGCCGCAGGCGGCAGGCTCGAGGGGCGCGTGTGCGTGGTGACGGGCGCGTGCGGGGGCATCGGTGCGGCCACGGTCGAGCTCTTCCAGCGCGAGGGCGCGCGCGTGGTCGGTGTCGACCTGCGCGCCGACTCGCCGGGCGACGTCGCCCTGCAGGCCGACGTGACAGACGAGCAGCAGGTGCGCGAGATGTTCGCGCGCGTGCACAGCGACCACGGCCGCGTGGACGTGCTGTTCAACAACGCCGGCATCTCCCCGGGCGACGACGGCTCGGTGCTCGAGACCTCGCTCGAGGCGTGGGAGCGCGTGCAGCAGGTCAACCTGCGCAGCGTGTTCCTCTGCTGCAAGCACGGCATCCCCCACCTGCTCGAGAACGAGGCCCCGCTGCGCGGGTCGGTGATCAACACCGCGTCGTTCGTCGCGGTGATGGGGGCGGCCACGTCGCAGATCTCCTACACGGCATCCAAGGGCGGTGTGCTCGCGCTCTCGCGCGAGCTCGGCGTCGAGTTCGCGCGGCGGGGGGTGCGCGTCAACGCGCTCTGCCCCGGGCCTGTGGACACGCCGCTGCTGCGCGAGCTGTTCGCGAAGGACCCCGACAAGGCGGCGCGGCGGCTCGTGCACGTTCCGATGGGGCGCTTCGCGCGCGCCGAGGAGATCGCCCAGGGCGCCCTGTTCCTCGCCGGCGACGAGTCGAGCTACGTCACGGCGTCGACGTTCCTCATCGACGGGGGGCTGAGCGGGGCCTACACGACGCCGCTGGAGTAGGGCGCGGGCGCTGCGCATGAGTGCCGGCGACGCGGAGGTGGCGATCGTGGGCGGAGGAGTGGTCGGCTGCGCGGTCGCCCACGCGCTCGCCCGTCGCGGTGCGCAGGCGCTGCTGCTCGAGGCCGAGCCGGGACTGGCGCTGGGCGCGAGCGGTGCCAACTCGGGCATCCTGCACACCGGGTTCGACTCCACCCCGGGAGAGCTCGAGACGAAGCTGATCCTCCGCTCGGCGGAGCTGCGCGAGGAGCTCATGGGCGAGCTGGGCGTGGCGGTGTGGCGGTGCGGGGCGCGGCTGTCCCCGCGCGGGGAGGGCGAGCGCGCTGCGGTCCGGCGCCTGGCCGAGGGCGCCGGCGCGAACGGGGTCGAGGCGCGCCTGGCGCCGGACGGCTCGCTGCGCGTGCCCGGCGAGGCCGTCACCGACCCCGTCGCCTATGTGCACGCGCTGGCGCGCGCCGCGCAGGCGGGGGGCGCGATGGTGCGCCTGGGCGCCCGCGTGGTGGCCCTGGCGCGTGCCGCCGACGGCCGCGTGGCGCTCGAGCTGCAGGACGGTGGGCGCGTGCTCGCGCGCGCGGCCGTCAACTGCGCCGGTCTGTTCGCGGATGAGCTCGCGCGCATGGCCGGCGAGGAGCTGCTCCACATCTATCCCCGCAAGGGCGAGTTCCTCGTCTTTCCAACGCCGCCCGGCGATCCGCTCGAGGAGATCCTGCTGCCCGTGCCCTCCGCGCTCGGCAAGGGCGTGCTCGTCTTCCCCACGCTCGACGGGCACGTGATCGCGGGCCCGACCGCGCGCGAGCGCAAGGACAAGCGCGACTGGTCGGTCGAGGCCGACGCCGGCGAGCTGATCCTGGCGAAGGCCAGGCGCATGTATCCGGCCCTCGAGGCGATCGCGCCGCTCGAAGCGTACGCCGGGCTGCGCCCCGCCGGGGTCGGCGCCAACTACGTGATCGAGCCCTCGCGCACGCTCCCGGGGCTCATCCATGTCGCCGCGATCCGCTCAACGGGTCTGTCGGCCTCGCTCGCGATCGGCGAGCACGTCGCCGGCATGCTCGCCGCGCGGGCCGGCGTCCAACTGGGAGATGCACGCGAGCTCCCCGGGGGGGCAGCGGCGCCGGCCTCGCCGTGGTGGCAGCGCGGCGCGCGCCACCACGGCGCAGCGGGCACCCGGGTTGGAAGCTGATGAGCCCGCCGCTGCTGCTCGGGATCGACGCGGGCACCACAGCGGTCAAGGCGGCGGTGTTCGACGGGGAGCTGCGCCCGGTGGCCGCGGCGCGGCGCCCCGTGGCGCTCACGCATCCCGCGCCGGGGCTCGTCGAGCAGGATCCCGAGC
>Ga0209040_10003300_pt1 | contig 12427 bp, 7 predicted proteins | sample BogFormECP12_OM3_FD_188240 | JGI IMG/M metagenome (GOLD analysis project Ga0209040, IMG submission 188240) | Bog forest soil microbial communities from Calvert Island, British Columbia, Canada - ECP12_OM3 (SPAdes) (version 2) | ecosystem: Environmental > Aquatic > Freshwater > Wetlands > Bog ... | reverse complement strand
ACGGCCAAAATCGGGCACTGGTAGTTCTAAAATATCTGCCATGAAACAGCCAGTCGCCGCCTGCGCTAGGCTACACGTTCATGGACTCAGGGTACGCTCCAGATGAAATGCGCTTTTTGACATCACGCTGAGCCAAGCAATCTGCCAGGTTGTCCTCATTTGCTCCTGCCCATTAAACACAGACAGTCAGCGTCAAGCCTGTTCGGATTGGCCCTCGCGCTTGCTTGCTCGCCGAACTGGGCGCAGACGGCGGGGGAACCGACGACCATCGTCGTCGAGGCAACCGCGGACGCCGCCACCGTGGCCGCCGAACGGGTGATCAGCAGCGACACAGTATCACTGCTGGCCGGCGTGGATTCCGCTCAGGCTGGCGGCGTATCCGGTCTACCGATGATTCACGGGCTTGGGGACGACCGCATACGGACTCTGGTCAATGGCGTGCCGGTTGCCGCTGCCTGCCCAATGCATATGAATCCACCGCTGTCCTACATTGATCCCGCGAATGTGTCACGGATCGAAGTCCTGCCCGGCGTGACTCCCGTGAGTTTCGGCGGCGACAGCATCGGCGGCACGATCTTGGTTGAATCTGCGCCACCGGTGTTCGCCGCCGCCAACCAGGCTGTTGAACGCGACGGCAGTGTTTCGACCTTCTTTCGCAGCAACAGCGCAACGATCGGCGGAGCGGCATCCGTCACTTTGGCTAGCAATGACTTTGGTTTCGCTTACGAGGGCTCGGGTGTTCACGCGGAGGACTATCGGGACGGCGCTGGCGAGAGAATCGACGCATCAAGATTTGAAACCTCGAACCAGCAAATCACTGCTGCCTATCGCAGCGGGCAACAGCTATACGAGCTTCAGGCGGCGCTTCAATACATGCCCTATGAAGGGTTTCCCAATGCGGACATGGACCTGACTGAAAATGTGGGCGCATTCATCAATGCGCGCTATCGGGGGGGATTTGATTGGGGTGACATGAAAGTTAGCGTCTATTACGACCACATCCGCCACGAGATGAATGGAAATACACCTGATCGCTTTCCGCCCAGCCTCAGCATCACCGGATTTGGTGCCTTTCCAACCCTGGAGCGGGGACAAGATTTCGGCTATCGCATCGAGGCCGACATCGCCGCCGCGGTGCAAGACACGCTGCTGCTCGGCAATGAACTTCATGGACAAACTCTGGATGATCGCTGGCCAGGTGCACCAGTCGGCGCGCAATTCGACTACGTCAGCATCAACAACGGGACCCGCACGCAGCTGGGTACCTTTGCGGAATGGGAACGGCGGTGGAGTAGTCGTTGGATCACGCTCCTCGGTGCGAGAAACGACACCGTATGGACGGACACGGGTCCCGTGCAAGGGTATGACGGCATCGATCCGATCGTGCAGGCCTTCAACGCGTTGCATCGCGCGCGCACCGACGTCAATGTCGATGCAACGTTGTTGACCCGCTACCAGCCCGACGATCAAGAAAGTTACAGCATGGGTGTGGCTCGCAAGACCCGCTCGCCTAACCTCTACGAGCGCTATGCCTGGGGCACGAATACCATCGGCACCATCACCTGGTTCGGCGACGGTAACGGTTACACGGGCAATCCAGACCTCAAACCGGAGACCGCGTATACCGCGAGCATTTCGGGAGATTGGCATGACCGTACCGCCCAGTCTTGGGGAGTTAAGCTCACGCCCTATTACACCCGCGTCCAAGACTATATCGGCGTCGTGCCAATTTGCGGACCGATCTGCTCAGGGATGCCAGGCTCGCAATTGATGTTTGCCAATCACGCCGCTCGCCTCTACGGCGCCGATGTGACCGCGGCATTTGAGCTCTCGAATTCTCGGGCGGCCGGAATCTTTCGACTCGCCGGCTCAGGCGGGTTTGTGCATGGCGAGGATCTGTCGACTCAAACCAACCTATACCACATGATGCCACTGCACGGAACGATCGCCTTGGAGCATCGGCTGGGCCAGTGGTCGAGCGCACTTGAATTGCGCGTGACGGACCGCAAAACCGAAGTCGATACAACGCGCCTGGAACCCCAGGCACCGGGTTACTCGATCCTCAATCTACGCACAGCTCATGAGTGGCGATCAATTCGCTTCGATTTTGCGATAACCAACATGCTCGACCGTCAGTTTGAGAATCCACTCGGCGGCACCTGGCAATCCGCTCTCTATCCGCCCGGCTATAGGGGACCCACATTCCGAGCCCTACCGGCAGCAGGCCGATCGTTCGATACTGGCGTCACAGTGAAATTCTAATCGAACAAATATAAGGCGGGCGGCAAATACACCGCATCCGGTTTGCATTGCCAAACGGCTTGCCCGAGGCCTTGCCGGTCGAGATCGGGCGGCGGGGTAAGAAACCACGCCTTCGGCGCGCAACCTCGCTCATCGCGTTCCGTAGCTCGGCAAGCCACATTACGACTGCTCACGCGGCTTACGCATGCCAATCGACAACCTACGGCATTTCAATAGCACAACACTCATTCAATGGCACTGCTCGAAGAAAAATCACGCCTAAGTTATTGAATTTGGCGCGCCCGGACGGACTCGAACCGCCGACCACCTGGTTCGAAGGCCGTCACTCGATCGATCGCAAGTTGATGATTTGCAATACAATTCACTAAGCGATTCGTCTAATATTACCGCAGGATATGTCGACTTAAGTGCTTGTTTGCTCTCGGTCGTCACATCTAATATTAGACGTGACCACAATCAATTTACCTCACTCTTAGCGCCAGCGCGTTGGTCTGTGTTCAATGCAGCAATGATGGGACACGGGGCTGCAGTTGCCGTGTGTTCACATTCGCAAAGCAGTGCCGCAAGTACCCGTTCCATCTGCTCGAGCGCGGCGACTTTCTCGCTGATGTTGGCCAGTCGCGCGCCGGCAATCTTGCGGATGGCGCTGCGATTGCCGCCTTGCTCGAGCCGCAAAAGTTCGCGTATTTCATCGAGGGAAAATCCCAGATTCTGTGAACGCTTAATGAATCGAATGCGGTCGATCATCGCGGTCGGATATCGACGCACGCCGCTGCCGCTATGTGGGACAGCCAACAGATTCCTGCGCTGGTAATACCGTACAGTCTCGACCCCCACCTCGGACGCGCGTGCGAGCCGCCCGATGGTCATTTCGGCATCGTCGGGATGCGACGAGACAGCGGCTCGGGCGTTCTTAGCGGCAATTTTTGGCATGACTTGACTCCGTACCTAGGTACGGAGCCTAGACTAGCCTATGAATCAGGTACAGCAAGTAAGGATAGACCGATGCAGCCTGCCGCTCTGAAGACCTGTTGCTGCGCACCGGCGTCGAATGCCTCAGATGTGAAGGGCGCCACATCGGCGAGCGCACTGAGTCAAACCCTTGATCCGGTGTGCAGCATGGTCATCGATCCAGTGACTGCCAAGAACCGCACCGAGCAGGGCGGCGAGATTTACTACTTCTGTTGCGGCGGTTGCAAAGCCAAATTTCTAGCGAACCCGACGCAATATCTGAAAACGCACGCCGAACCGGCGGCGACCCTGCGAACAGTTCCCGGCGATCAGGGAACGATCTACACCTGCCCGATGCATCCGCAAATTCGACAGAGCGCGCCCGGCAGTTGTCCGATCTGCGGCATGGCGCTCGAGCCCGAGGGAATCCCGGAGGCAGAAGGCACGAGCCCTGAGCTCAAGGATATGACTCGACGGTTCGTGATCGGCGCCGTCCTCGCAACTCCCGTTTTGGTGTTGGAGATGGGCGGTCACTTGGGCCTGCTGAAGATGGATCGATATGTGTCCATGGCCGCGTCGATGTGGATTCAGTTTGCGCTCGCGACTCCCATCGTGCTGTGGTGCGCGCTGCCTTTCTTTGAGCGCGCGTGGACGTCGATCCTGAATCGTTCGCCCAACATGTTCACATTGATTGCCTTAGGGATTGGTGCGTCTTATTTATATAGCTTGGCAGGGACTTTTGCGCCGGGCCTTTTCCCCGCGAGCCTTCGCGAGCATGGCGGCCTCATTCCGGTCTATTACGAAGCCGCCGCGGTGATTACGGTGCTCGTCTTGCTGGGCCAGGTGCTGGAGCTGCGCGCGCGGGAGAAGACCGGCGGCGCGATTCGGGCGCTCCTCAAGTTGGCGCCGAAGACCGCGCGGCGCCTTCGGGCCGATGGCACGGACGAGGAAGTGCCCCTTGACCAGATCCACGTGGGGGATCGACTGCGGGTGCGCCCCGGTGAAGCGGTGCCTGTCGACGGCTCCGTCGCGGAGGGATCCAGTTCGGTCGATGAATCGATGGTCACTGGCGAGTCAATGCCGGTTGAAAAGGCAGTGGGCGCCAAAGTGATCGGCGGCACGATCAATGGAACGGGAGCCCTGGTGATTACAGCGGAAAAGATCGGCGCCGATACGGTGTTGTCTCGCATCGTGCACATGGTCGCCGACGCGCAGCGCAGCCGCGCCCCCATTCAACGACTTGCCGACTCGGTCGCCGCCTGGTTCGTTCCCGCCGTCATAGCTTCGGCCGCGATCACGTTTGTGGCCTGGATGATCTGGGCACCTGCGCCTGCGCTGGGACTGGCGGTCGTGGCCACCGTGTCGGTGCTCATCATTGCGTGCCCGTGCGCGCTCGGCCTCGCGACCCCAATGTCCATCATGGTTGGCGTCGGGAAAGGCGCGAGCGCCGGTGTTCTCATCAAGAATGCCGAATCGCTCGAGCGATTCGAGAAAGTCGACACCTTGGTGATCGATAAGACCGGCACGCTGACGGAGGGGAAACCCCGTGTGACGGCGGTCGTGCCCGCAGCCGGCTTTGACGAATCCACCGTCCTGTCGTTTGGCGCAAGCCTGGAAAAATCGAGCGAACATCCCCTCGCTGCCGCCATTCTCGCAGCGGCGGCGGACCGCAAGGCAGTACTTGAAGACGTCGCGGATTTCGCCTCTGTCACGGGCAAGGGCGTGACCGGCGTCATCGGGGATCGACGCGTCGCAGTCGGTAACGCCGCGCTGCTCAAGGATCGTGGCGTCGCCAGCGCCGATCTTGAAGCGCGCGCCGATGCGCTGCGAAAGGAAGGCGCCACGGCACTCTTCGTGGCGGTTGATGACAAGCCGGCAGGCATCATCGCGGTCGCCGATCCGATCAAGGCGACGACGCTGGCGGCGCTCGATGCGTTACGCAGCGAGGGCATCCGGATCGTGATGCTGACGGGCGACAATCGAACCACCGCGCAGGCGGTCGCTGCGAAACTCGGCATCTCCGAAGTCGAAGCCGAGGTATTGCCGGATCAGAAAAATGCGATCGTGCGGCGCCTCAAGAGCGAAGGCCGCGTGGTCGCGATGGCCGGCGATGGCGTCAATGATGCGCCCGCGCTGGCCGAAGCCGATGTCGGTATCGCGATGGGCACGGGCACCGATGTCGCCATGCAAAGCGCGGGACTCACGCTCGTCAAGGGTGATCTCGCCGGAATCGCGCGCGGGCGGGCCTTGAGCCGCGCCACCATGGGCAACATCCGCGAGAATCTCGTGTTGGCCTTTGTTTACAATGTCGTGGGCATACCGGTGGCAGCCGGCGTCTTGTATCCTGCGTTCGGACTTCTCTTGAGTCCCATTATCGCAGCGGCCGCCATGAGCTTGAGTTCGGTATCGGTGATCGGCAACGCGCTTCGTCTTCGATCTGCACAAATCTGAGGATGCGCGGTCCTCGGAATCAATGCGATTTGCAACGACCACGAAGCGGCGGCCACATGGCCGCCTTCAGCGCATGCGGCGTTCTGATATGTACATTGGGTCTCGCGACGGGGCTTGGCGGCTGTGTCCTCGCTCCGCACGGAACCGGGGATGAGCACGCGAAATTGAATTCTGCCTCGCCGTCCTTCGAGCCACGAATCGAGACGCGCCAATTGCCGGAATTGCCGGCCGTTGCCAGTTGGCAGGACGTGCTCAGCCGAGCGTTTCTCGCCAACGGCGAATTGGAATCGAGTTACTTCGAGTGGAAGGCCGCGTTCGCCCGGATCGACCAAGCGGCGACCTGGCCCAACAGCAATGTGGCGCTCTCCTTTGGCTACCTGTTCTCTGCGGGAAACATGAAGAACTGGGACCGGACGACGATCGGGGCCGGCTTCGATCCGTCGATGAACTTATCTCTGCCGGCCAAGACCCGCGCCGCCGGCAAAGTCGCCTTGGATGCCGCCAGAGAGGCGGCGGCGAGATTTCGCGCGGTCAAATTCGAGCTGCAGCGCCGCGTGCTCGAGGCCTATCTGGACTTGGCGCTGACTGAGGAGCTGATCCGAATCGAGCGAGACAACCTGACGTTTCTGAAGCTCCTCTCAGACTCGGCCGCGGACCGGGCGGAAGCGGGCGGTCCGATGCAGGATCTGTTCAAAGCGATGATCGAATCGGAGACCGCGCAAAACGATCTGGCGGGATTGGAGACGAAAACGCAGTCGATGCGCGGGGATCTCAATGGCATGCTCGGGCGGGACGTCGCTGCACCGCTCGGCCTGCCACCCGAGTTGCCCACGCCGCGGCCGGTGCACGCAGATGACGCGGCGCTGATTGCGGTCGCGGTTGCGCAGAATCCCGATCTTGCCGCACTCGCGCAAGAGGTGGCCGGCCGCGGCGACGCGGTGGAACTCGCGAGGCTCGCCTATCTGCCGGATATCATTCCCTCCGCGAGCATCACGGGGAGCGTCTCGCAGTCGCTGGGGGCGATGCTGATGGTGCCGACCAAGCTACCGGCAATTCGAGCCGCGATTGACGAAGCAGAGGCGATGTCGCGTTCGAGCGAAGCGATGTTGCGGCAGACCAAGCAAGACCGCGCCGCGCGGTTCGTGGCCGACCTCTATCTGATGCGAAATGCCGAGCGCGAAACGCAGCTGTACCGCGCCAGAATTGTTCCGGCCGCCCGACAGCTCGTCAGCAGTTCGCGAAACGCCTATGCGGCGGGAACCGTCGTTTTTGCCGATCTCATCGACAGCGAGCGCATGTTGATTTCGGTGCGCCGCATGGTGGCCCAGGCACAGATCGAACGCGAACAGCGGCTTGCCGAGCTCGAAGCGCTCGCGGGTGTCGATATCGAAACGCTTGGGGTGCAAGCGAAAGTCGACATTGAGCCCGCTTCCAACCCAGCGCGAGCGCAGTAACCAGCGAAGCACTCAAATGCCAACCAACAATATCGGAAAGCTCCTTGGAGTGGTCGTTTCGGTGGCAGTGATCGCCGGGGTCAGCCGCTATGGGTACGGGAAAGCACGGCCCGCATCGGCTGCCCAGATGCCTGCGGACATGCCGGGCATGGATATGTCAACGACGTCGAGACCGGCCTCTCCTCTACCGGTGCCCTCAGCGCTTCCGTCGGGATATGCATCGATCAATGTCAGTCAAGACGTACAGCAGCGCATCGGGGTAACCGTCGGGAAAGTGCAGCAAACTCCGCTGACCATGACCATCCGCGCGGTCGGTATCGTGCGCCCCGATGAGACTCGCGTCGCCCACGTTCACTTAAAAACCGAAGGGTGGGTCGAGAAGCTCTTTATCTCATATAACGGTCAGAAAGTCAGAGCCGGTGAACCGATGCTGTCGATCTACAGCCCCACGTTCTTCGCGGCCCAGCGAGAATTCTTGTCCGCATTGCGGGTCGCGAAATCCGGCCTCGACAGCGAGGCCGATCAGCAAACGGTGGTGGATACCGCGCGGCGGCGCTTGGAGCTCTGGGACATCCCGAAGGACGAGATCAGCAAGTTGGAGGAGACCGGAAATCCGGGCAATTCCCTGCTATTGCGCAGCCCCATCTCGGGCACCGTGTTGCAGAAGTCGGCCTTTGCCGGTCAGTACGTCACGCTGCAAGACGATCTGTTCGTGGTGGCAGACCTCTCGACGGTGTGGATGCAGGCCAAAATATTTCAGTACGAACTTGCGCATGTGGCCGTTGGAATGCCGGCCACCGTGTCATTCCCCGCCTCATCACAGCGTACGCTCATCGGCAAGGTGGTATTCATCGATCCGGTGGTCGATGAGATGTCGCGATCGGTTCAGGTGCGCATTGAGCTGCCCAATCCGAGCGGCGCTTTGCTTCCCGGCATGTTCGGCGACGTCGTGATCTCGCATGCGATGGGCTCCGGTCTGACAATTCCGGCCTCTGCGGTGATCCGCACCGGGGAGCGTGACATTGTCTTTCGAGTCGAGTCCGACGGCCGGTTCGCTCCGGTTGAAGTCAAAATCAGCCCGACCCAGTTCGCCGATCGATTTGAACTGCTCCAAGGCCTCAACGCGGGCGATGAAGTCGTGACCTCCGGCAATTTCCTGATCGACTCGGAAAGCCGATTGGAGGCGGGCGCCGGCAGCATGGCGGACATGCCGGGGATGGCAGCGCCCGCCAAAGCGGATAATCCCAAGGCAAGCGACAAGAAATGATCGCTCGCATCATCGAGTTCAGCGCGAGAAACCCGTTTCTCATGCTGATATTGGTGGTCGTCGCCATTGGCGGCGGCGTTTGGGCGACCCTTACCACCCCACTCGATGCGATTCCGGATCTCTCCGATGTCCAAGTGATCGTCGCAACCGATTGGGCCGATCGCAGCCCCAACATCATTGAAGATCAGATCACGTATCCCATCGTGACGCAGCTTCTTTCTGCACCCAAGGTCAAAGCCGTGCGTGCGAATAGTTTCTACGGCTCATCGCTCATTTACGTGATCTTCGAGGATGGCACCGACCTCTATTGGGCGCGCAGCCGGGTGTTGGAATACTTGAGCGGCATGGCCGGCAAACTCCCCCAGGGGGTCTCGCCCCAGCTCGGGCCGGATGCGACCGGCGTCGGCTGGGCGTTGGAATACGCCTTGATCGACAAGACCGGCAAACACTCACTGGCAGAGCTGCGCACGCTGCAGGATTGGCAGGTTCAGTACCAGATCCGCGCCGTGCCGGGCGTCGCTGAAGTCGCCTCCGTCGGCGGCTTCGTCAAGCAGTACCAGGTGACGATCGACCCCAACAAGCTGCAAGCCCACAAGATCTCGATCAACCAGGTCGTCGAACAGATTCGCCGCAGTAATCAAGAGGTGGGCGGCCGAGTGTTGGAGTTTACGGGGCGGGAATACATGGTGCGCGGCCGGGGCTATATCCGAAATGCGGCCGACCTCGAGACCGTGGCGCTGGGCGCGCAGATCGATGGGACTCCGATTCTCGTGAGGGATGTGGGATTCGTTCAGCTGGGGCCGGATATTCGTCGCGGCGCCGTGGACTTCAACGGCTCGGGCGATGCCGCCGGCGGCATCGTCGTGGTCCGCTATGGGGAGAGCGTCTACGACGTCTTGGCCCATGTCAAACAGGTCATCAAGGATGTCGTTGAGCCTTCGCTCCCGGAAGGCGTGGAACTCGTGGTCACTTACGACCGTTCGACGCTGATCCGGCATTCCGTTGAAACGCTGCGCGGCAAACTGATCGAGGAAAGTCTGATCGTAAGCCTCGTGTGCTTGGTCTTTCTCTTGCGGCTGCGCAGCGCTTTGGTCGCCGTCATCACGCTGCCGCTTGCGGTGCTGCTCGCCATGCTGTCGATGCGATGGATCGGGCTCACCAGCAACATTATGAGCTTAGGAGGTATCGCGATCGCCATTGGCGCGATGGTTGATGCGGCCATCGTGATGATTGAAAACGCTCACAAACACTTGGAACGCGAGCAAGCCAAGCCCGTGGAGGTGCGCCGCCCCCACCTCGAGGTGCTAATCGCTGCCGGCAAAGAAGTGGGACCGTCGTTATTTTTCTCGCTCTTGATTATTACGGTGAGCTTCTTGCCGGTCTTCTTCCTGCAGGACCAAGAAGGACGGTTGTTCAAGCCGCTCGCCTTCACCAAGTCATCGAGCATGTTCTTTGCGGCGCTGCTGTCGATTACCGTGACCCCGTTTCTGATGACGCTGCTGATTCGCGGAAAGATCTCCCCTGAAGAGAAGAATCCGATCAATCGGTTCCTGATCCGCGTTTATGAGCCGGTCGCGAGGCTGGCGCTCAAGCATCGCTACTCGATGATCGTCATCGCGCTCGCCGCCGTTGCGTGCATCGTCCCGATTTACTTAAGTCTTGGCAGCGAGTTCATGCCGCCGCTCTGGGAAGAGACCATCCTCTTTATGCCCGCGACCCTGCCCGGAGCGTCGATCCAGACGATGACGAGGACGATCCAGCAGCAGGATCAGATTCTCATGGGTATTCCCGAAGTGGCCGGTGTGTTCGCGAAAACCGGCCGGGCGGAAACCGCGACTGATCCCGCGCCCTTGGAAATGGTTGAAACCGTCGTAAACCTCAAGCCGCCGGCCGATTGGCGCAGCGGCATGAACCCCGAGAAGTTAGTTGCGGAAATGGATCGGGCGCTGCGCGAGAAGATGACCGGTTTCTCGAACAGCTGGACGATGCCGATCAAGGGGCGCATCGACATGCTCTCGACCGGCATTCGAACACCGATTGGCGTCAAGGTGTTCGGGCCGGATCTCACGGAAATCGGCCGGATACTCTCGGAAGTGGAAGCGACCTTGCGCACCGTTCGAGGCACGCGCAGCGCCTTTGCCGAACGCGTGAGCCAAGGGTATTACCTGGATTTTGATGTCAACCGCGAAGCCATCGCCCGCTATGGACTCTCGGTGATGGATGTCGAGGACACCATCATGGCCGCCGTCGGCGGCGCCAATGTCACCCAAACGATCGAGGGCCGGGAGCGGTACCCCGTGAATGTTCGATACAGCCGCGAACTGCGAAATGATTTGGGTTCCTTGCGACGCGTGCTCGTCGCCACACCCAATGGGGCGCAGGTGCCGTTGGGTGAACTGGTGGATCTCCGATTTGTGGACGGCCCTGGGGCGATCAAGAGCGAGGCGGCGCAACTCGTGGGGTATGTCTACGTCGACCTCGCCGGACGCGACACCGGCGGCTACATGAACGATGCGCGCGAAGCCGTTGGCAAAATGGTGAAGTTGCCGGCGGGCTACCGACTCGAATGGAGCGGTGCTTTCGAGGGCATGCAGCGGGCAGGACAGCGCCTGACGTATGTCATCCCGATCACCCTCCTGATCATCGCGGTATTGTTGTATTTCAACGGCAAGTCGCTCGGTAAGGTTCTGATCGTTCTTTGCGCGGTTCCGTTCTCGCTCGTGGGCGCGTTTCTTTTGCTGTGGTTGTTGGGTTATCACCTGAGCGTCGCAGTTTGGGTCGGCATCATCGCCTTGGCCGGCGTCGATGCAGAAACCGGCATGGTCATGCTCCTGTATCTCGATGTCGCCTATACGCGCTGGCAGCGTGAGGGTCGCATGAAGACTATCGGCGATCTGGAAGGCGCCGTCATGGAGGGCGCCGTGCAGCGCGTGCGGCCCAAAATGATGACGGTGTTCGCGATCCTGCTGGGCCTGCTCCCGATTATGTGGTCGAGCGGTACAGGATCCGATGTGATGAAGCGGATCGCTGCACCCATGGTAGGAGGCATCTCCACCAGTTTCATCCTAGAGCTGTTGATCTACCCGGCTATCTACGTGTTGTGGAAATGGTGGGCGGAAGTTCGGCACGTCCGCGCGACGCCCTAATGTGCGGATTTGAGTAGGTTGCTGAACATTAGGTCGATAGCGCCGCTCCTCAAGCGACTGCGAACAGACTCTCTGAATGCGGTAACACCATTTTGAAGTTTTTGCCGTAAGGTCCATAGCGCCACAGCTCGTTTGTCGGCTGCCACTGCAGTGGTACCTATCGTGCTTCAGCACGGCACCCCTACCCTTGCGGCGGCCCTCGTGTGTCTTCCTCGATAGCGGCTTTAGGCTCGTATCGAAGGTCCAGTAACTTCGACGTTGTGCAGAATATTAGACAAGCGCCAGGTACTCGATCGCCCCTAAGTTGATTAAACGCGCCCGCACGGATTCGAACCCCCGGTCCCCTGGTTCGAAGCAGGATATACCGAAGCCCGGATTATCTAGCAAAATCCAGGTCTTGCGCACTTCGAACTGTGCTACGTTTTCTCGAGATACGGGCAAATAGGCCTTTGAATGGTCAGATACGCCGAGTTCGAATAGCACACCGCCGCGAGGCTGCTTGCCGATCGCCAACACCATCTATCCACGTGTATGTGCGCGAGAACAGTCTCGCGAAAAACCAATATCAAGGTAGCGCGCCTTGAGGCGCGAGGAGGATTGGATCACCGGATCAGTACCGCCGCTTGATCGAGGCGAACGTGAACGCTTCCCGCAGCAGCGGCCAGGCCGGCGATGGTAACGCGCCTGAAAGCACCGCGCAGAATGGGAAACGCCCAACTCTAAGCCCATGAATCGTTGAGATTATCCTGACCAACACTTTTAATAGTTGTCCGTACATTGTACGGATGCTAGAATAAGCAGGTGACGAGACCGTGTTTAGGAGATTTAAGGATGCGTGGTTCAGTAAAGCGCCGGGAAGACCGGCTCGAAGTTCGTTTGACTCCCAAGGCGAAATC
>Ga0209040_10003299_pt1 | contig 12430 bp, 12 predicted proteins | sample BogFormECP12_OM3_FD_188240 | JGI IMG/M metagenome (GOLD analysis project Ga0209040, IMG submission 188240) | Bog forest soil microbial communities from Calvert Island, British Columbia, Canada - ECP12_OM3 (SPAdes) (version 2) | ecosystem: Environmental > Aquatic > Freshwater > Wetlands > Bog ... | reverse complement strand
TGGGTCTATCGAAAGCTGCGCAACTTCCGAGCCGGCATAGAATCAGACATCTCGTGTTTGAAGCGCGCCTTTGGCTTGGCGTGTTGCGTCTGGCGCGGGTTCGACCATTTCAGAGCCTACGTCTGGTCCTCAGCCGTCGCTTACAACCTTGCCCTCTTTGCCCGGCTCAAGCCGACCTGACTCTCGCTTTCCGTCAAGCCTCTCGCCACACCCGCTGATCCCGATCCCGGGTCGAACTCTCATGCGAGCTTTCCGGTTTCGCGGTCGGCCCGACCCGCGCAACCGCCAGATTAACCGAAATGGCTGGGCAAACCGCGCCGTCTACCACCCGATCCAGCGCGAATCCCCCCAATAAAACATACATTTATGGACGGGCACTAGACTAGGCCAGAGCGTGAGTCGCGCGGCCGGTTTTGGCCTTGCGATACCCGGCAAAGCCGAGACCAGCGAAACCCAGCGACATCATCGCCCAGGTAGAAGGTTCGGGGACGGCCGTTCCCACATTGAAGTTCGCGCCCAACCAAGCGCCGCCCGGGTTCGAGTCCGTGGAGCCGGGGAACGAGAACGCAGAATTGAAATTGCTGAATTGATCTTGGATTACTGTGATGAGCGGATTATAGGACCCGGCGCCGCCCTGCCCGTGTTGAGGGAAGTCGCGATCCCTGGACTGCCCAAATACGCCCCGACAAGGTAGTCCGTTCCCGGCGTTAACGCAAATGAAGAGATATCGGCTTATCTGAAATCGCCTATCAAAAATCCGCCGGAAGCAGGCACTGTGACGGACGTAAGAAGGTTCCCCGAGGTGTCCCACAGTCCAACCATCGCGTCGGTCGGAAGCGCGCCGCCGCCGTTGTCGTAAACACCTAGAGCGCCGATTGATTCTGGCGAACTAACGGTGAACTCAAAGCCCAGCGTATACAGAGAACTTCCATATAGCCTACCCGGCGTCGTCAGATTGACTGCCGCAGCGGCACTTGCGATCTCTGAAGCCATTCCCAAATAAGACGCGCCGCACATCTTATCTGTCTGCAGGGTGCAGCTGTCAACTGATCATGCCGACACTGTCAACCCACCCCCCCCGGCGAATTCGGTCACTACCAAAAACGCCAACACCGCGGCAAACGCGGCGCCGTCAGTGTGACGTTCAAACCTCTTCGGGCGCGCCCGACGAAATCTCAAGCGACACGATTCATACGCGGGAGCAAAGTCGAGCGGTTCAAGGGTGACGGCGAGCCGCGGCGTCGAAGTCAGCGAGGCTTTCGCTTCGCTCTCCGCGCCGTCAAACCCAAATCGGCGCGCGCCTCCCTAGAAGGACGTCCGAGCTATTTGCGGCGCCGGCGCTGTTGACCGAGGCCCATCTGCTTGGCCAGAGCCGAACGGGCCTTGGCGTAGGCGGGGGCGACCATCGGATAGTCCGACGGAAGACCCCACTTCTCCCGATACTCTTCGGGGGAGAGGTTGTACTGGGTCCGCAGATGCCGCTTCAGCGATTTGAATTTTCGCCCGTCTTCCAGACAGATGATGTAATCGCTGGTGATCGACTTCTTCGGCGGGACGGCGGGTTTCGCCGCCTCGGCGACAAAGGGCTGCGCCCCGGTGGCGACACGCACCAAAGCGGCGTGAACGTCGCTGAGAAGCGTCGGCAGTTCGCTCGACGGCACGGAATTGTTTGACACATAAGCCGAAACGATTTCCGCGGCGAGTTCTATGTGGTTACTGGTTTCGTTCATTGCTGTCGTTACTCCAAACGGAGGCCTGAAGAGACCGCCTGACTGCGATCTTTGTCGAGGCGATTCTGCCCGCCCGACCGCGTCGAGCGTCATGTTCCTTTTCGCGCCAAATGGCGACTTCGACAACCGTGCATATAGCGCAATCGAAAACATTGCACAAGAAAAACTCAACTACGTCGCTACCGAATACTCCAGCAAGGACGAGCGAACGGACGCTGAGTCTACACAGCGAAAAACGATGTTACTCTTGACAAAATCCCCCGCGCATGGGCGGAGAGCCTTCCGAATCAACGCGCCGCGACGCTGTTGCCGTATCCCGATAATTTGCAGGACGGTGGCCCGTCTTCGTTCTGGACAAGACGAAGTCGGAGCGGCTGCATAATCGCGACGACCATCGTCTACGGGCGAGTCGCTGCTTTATCGACGACCCGCTTAACGAAAAAAGATGGCGGCTGTGAGGATGTCATGCGGGGGCAAGACCGCTTATATGCCCCTAACGCCAGTCAACCCGCCGCGATGAGTTTCAATGCAGCACCATAAGACATCGACATTCATCGTCGAGCGTCGATCCGCAACCGAACGGGCGACATTCCTCGGGACCGTCAAGCATCTTTGGCCATACATCTGGCCGGCTGATCGCGCCGATCTGAAGATGCGCGTGTTCCTGGCGGTCGCGTTGATGCTTCTCTCCAAGCTGTTCACGATCGCCATTCCTTATTCCTTCAAATGGGTGACGAACGCGCTGGCGGGAAAGCTGCCCCTCGATTCGGTCCCGCTGCCGCAGATCTTTGCCGGCGCCGCGTCATTGACGGCCGTTTACGGCTTACTTCGCATCCTCATGGCCTTGACGCAGCAGGGGCGCGACGCTCTTTTTGCGGCGGTGGCGATGAACGCGGTCCGGCGCCTTGCGATCGAAGTCTTCGACCATCTGCATCGTCTGTCGCTGCGCTTTCATCTGGAGCGCAAGACAGGGGGACTGACGCGCATTCTCGAGCGCGGCCGCAACGCGATCGAAACGATCATCCGCACTTCGATGCTGACCGCGGTTCCGACCCTCGTCGAATTCGCTCTCATCATTGGCGCACTGCTGTTGTCCTTCGACTGGCGCTATGTCGCAGCGATGAGCGTCACCGTCGCCGTCTATCTGACCTATACGACCCTCGCGACGAACTGGCGGATCGGCATTCGTCGTTCGATGAACGAAAGCGACAGTGACGCCAACACCAAGGCGATCGACAGCCTGCTCAACTTTGAGACGGTCAAGTACTTCACCGCCGAACGGCGGGAAGCGGCGCGCTACGACAAGGCGATGGCGCGTTACGAGCGCCTGAGCGTGCGCACTTATGTGTCGCTGGCCGTGCTGAACGCCGGCCAGGCGGTCATCTTCACGGCGGGCCTCGTCGCTGTCCTTCTCATGTGCGTCCTCGAGATCAGGAGCGGCAAGAAGACAGTCGGCGACTTCGTGTTCATCAACCTGATGATGCTGCAGCTCTACCAGCCGCTTAATTTCATGGGCATGGTCTATCGCGAGGTCCGGCAGGCCATCGTCGACATCGAGGCGATGTTCGCCATTCTCGACCAGAATCCCGAAATCGAGGACGTGCCCGGCGCGCTGCCGCTCAAAGTGACCTCCGGCGGCGTGAGGTTCGAGAACGTCGAATTCGCCTACGATCCCGCTCGACCGATCCTGCGCGGCGTGTCGTTCGAAGCGCCGCCTGGCCACACAATCGCGATCGTCGGGCCGTCCGGCGCGGGCAAATCGACGATCTCGCGGCTGCTGTTCCGCTTCTACGAGCCGACAGCGGGCCGTATCCTTATCGACGGCCAGGACATCAGCGCGGTGACCCAGAGATCGCTGCGCGCCGCGATCGGCATGGTTCCGCAGGACACGGTGCTGTTCAACGACTCGATCGTCTACAATATCCGCTACGGCCGCGACGACGCGAGCGAGGCGGAGGTCGAGTCGGCGGCGGACAACGCGCAGATCGACGCCTTCATCCGGTCGCTGCCGCAGGGTTACGCCGCCCAGGTCGGCGAGCGTGGGCTCAAGCTTTCGGGCGGAGAGAAGCAGCGCGTGGCGATCGCTCGCACGATGCTGAAGGCGCCGCCGATTCTCGTGCTCGACGAGGCGACGTCGGCGCTCGACAGTTTCACCGAGCGCGAGATCCAGTCCGCGCTCGAGCGCGTGTCGCGCGGGCGCACGACCATCGTCATCGCGCACAGGCTGTCGACTGTCGTCAACGCCGACGAAATTCTGGTGCTCGACAAAGGCGTGATCGCCGAACGTGGCACGCACGAGGCGCTGCTCGCGCGTGGTGGCCTCTATTCGGCGCTGCGGAGCCGCCAGCGCGAGGTCGACGCGGCGGAGGAGACGCTGCGGCGGGCCGGCGAGGAAGAGGAGGACTATAGCCTTCCGGACCCGGCCGCTTCGCCTTCCGCGCCGTGACATTTGGCGCTATTGGCGCCATGAGTGCGCGCCGCGTGGTTTCGGGTCTCTCTTATGAACGTCGTCAACTCGATTCGTCGCAATCTCGCGCCGATCCATCGTGAAGGTTATCTCTTTGTCGCTGGCTTTTTTGTCGCGACGTTGATCCTGTGGTGGATCTGGGATCCGCTCGGATGGATCGGCCTCATCGCGACGTTGTGGTGCGCCTATTTCTTTCGCGATCCGGCCCGTGTGACGCCGGTGGGGACCGATCTCGTCATCGCGCCTGCGGACGGGACCGTGAGCTTCGCCGGCTACGCCGCGCCGCCGCCCGAGCTCGGCCTCGGCATGGGCCCGCTGCAGCGCGTGTCGATCTTCATGTCGGTGTTGGACTGTCACGTGAACCGCACGCCGGTCGAGGGCCGGGTCGAGCGGATCGTCTATCACCCGGGCCTCTTCCTCAACGCCGATCTAGACAAGGCGAGCGAGGACAATGAACGCAACAGCATCGTCATCGACGCCGCGTTGGGCCGGTTCGGCGTCGTCCAGATCGCGGGTCTCATCGCGCGGCGGATCATCTGTTTCACGCACGAGGGCGCGCGTGTGAGCGCGGGCGAGCGCATCGGCCTCATACGTTTCGGCTCGCGCGTCGACGTCTACCTGCCGGCGAACGTGCAGATCGTCGTCGGTGTCGATTCGCGCGCCGTGGCCGGCGAAACCGTGATCGCGCAGGCAGCCGCCTCGGCCGGCGCGCGCCCCTTTCAGCGGAGCTGAGCTTTGTGAACGATCAGAGGCCGGAGAACACGCCGCTGTCCAGCGTCGCTCCGCCGCGTCGGCGCGGATTCCGGCCCGTGCCGTTGCGCCTCCTTCTGCCCAATATCGTGACGCTGATCGCGCTCTGCCTTGGCATGACCGCGATCCGCCTCGCGATGGAGGGATCGATCGAATGGGCGGTGAGCGCGATCGCCGGCGCGGCCGTTCTCGACGGCCTCGACGGGCGGATCGCGCGCGCGCTCAAGGGCACCTCCCGCTTCGGCGCGGAGCTCGATTCGCTTGCCGACTTCGTCGACTTCGGCGTCGCGCCGGCCTTCGTTCTCTTCACGGCTGACCTCCATGTGGTCAAGAGCTTCGGCTGGGTCGCAGCGCTCCTCTTCGCCATGGCTTGCGGCCTGCGCTTGGCGCGCTTCAACGTGATGCTGGACGACCCCGACCAGCCCAAGTGGCGAAAGAACTTCTTCGTCGGCATGCCCGCGCCCGCCGGCGCGATCGTGGGGCTCCTGCCGATCTACCTGCGCTTCGGTTTCGATCTGAGCGCGCCGCCGCCGGGCGTCGCCGTCTTCGAAAGCCTATATGTCATGGCGATCGCCCTGCTGATGGCGAGCCGCGTGCCGCATTTTTCCGGCAAGTCGATCGGCCGGGTGCCGCGCGAGCATCTCGCCGTCTTTCTCGTCGGCGTCGCCGCCGCGCTTCTGCTCGTTTTCGTTTTCCCGATGCAGTCGCTGGTCGCGGTCACGCTGGCCTACCTCGCCTCGATCCCCTTCGCGATCCGGCGATATCGGGAGCTCGACCACACGGTGAGCGGGGCCGGTGGCGATCTCGAACCGCCCGGCTAGGTCGCCGGCGCTCCAAGATTGATCGGATCGGCTCCGCCTCTCTCAGGGCGGGCGGCGATCCTGAGATCGTTTGCGCCGTCGATGGGCGCAAGCCGCGTCCCTCCCGGAAGGACGCCGAGAGTTTCGCTGCGGGAGTCGTCTGCCTCCACGGCGCGGAGTTCCTGCCGCCATCGGCGACGCGACAGCAATCGGGCCAGGATCCGTCGTTCGCCGGACGTTCGAAAGTAACCCGACACGGCGAGGCCAATCGCGACCATCGCCAATATCGCCGCGTCGGATCTCGCCTCGAGCCCCGCCGCCGCTCTGGAGTTCGGCTCGACGAGCGCTGCGTCGACCGCCGAGACGTCCCGCGCGAGTGATCGCATCTGAACATCGGTCTCTGCGGCGAGACGGGCGCCGGAGGCCAGTTGAGCAAGCTCTGTCGCGGTCAGTGATGCGCCGCGGGTCACGCCGGGAGTCGCATTGCCGATCGAAAGGGGAATCTCCGCTTCCTCGGCCAAAACATTGAATCGAGACCTCAGCTCCTCGATCCGGGCCGCTTCTTGCGGAACGAGTCGCGCCGCCTCGTCCATCGAAAGCTTCGTCGCGCGCACCGCGTCGCGAAACAGGACCGGCGCATCGCGACCGGCTTGGGTGTTGTCGTCGTATTCCAGCAGGCTGAGGACCGCGTACGGCGTCGTCAGAATCGATTGCGACGCTCTCTCCAACTCTGTTGAGGCGAGATGACGCTGGGTTGCCGCTTCGAGCGCCTCTCCATTGATCATGTGAAGGGCGAGCGCGGCGACCGACAGCGCCATGACGGCGATCCCCTCGAGCCAAGCGGCACACCGAAACCAAAGTCTTCTCGGGCAGACGTCACGCAAACTCATTGGAGACGCTCTTCGTCTGAAGGCGGAACGCAGGATGCGCCCTGTCGCACTGAAGCAAGAGAGAGTTAATCCTGCGTGGCGATGAGCAGGGATTCGGTCGCGACGGATAACGATCGATTGATCAGCCCCGTTAGGCGGCGCGAATCGAACGCCAGCGCGGCCTGCTGGACGCGCTGCCGCCTGCGGTGGCAAGTGCGTTCGGCGCTTTCCCTTTAACCCCGAAATGGGCTAGGGATCGCGCCGCCAGGCGCAACTCATGGCGCGCCGGACTTTCGAGCCCGCAGTCTCCCGCCGCCGGCTCAAAGCGGTCCGGACGCTTGCAATCGCCGAGGCGGCGACACTAGAAGGAGCCCTATGTCGAAAGAAGAATTGTTGGAATTCCCCGGATTCGTGGTCGAGTTGCTCCCCAACGCGACCTTTCGCGTCAAATTGGAGAACGACCACGAGATTATCGCCCACACCGCGGGCAAGATGCGCAAGAACCGCATCCGCGTCCTCGCGGGCGACAAGGTCCTTGTCGAAATGACGCCCTACGACCTGACCAAGGGCCGCATCACCTATCGCTTCAAGTGAGCCCGGCGCGGCGCATCCCCGGAACCTGAACTTGAGTTCCCCGCGCTCCCGCCCCCGCCTCGTGCTCGCCTCCGGCTCGCCCCGGCGCCTTGCGCTTCTGGCCCAGATCGGTGTCGATCCCGATTCCGTCCTTCCGTCCGAAATCGACGAGGCGCCCCGGCGCGGCGAATCGCCTCGGGCGCTCGCCCAGAGGCTCGCTTCTGAAAAGGCTTCAGCCTCCGCGGCGCTTGCGCTCAAAGTCCCGGAGCTCGTCCCCTGCGTGACGCTGGCCGCCGACACTGTCGTCTGCGTCGGGCGCCGGATGCTGCCGAAATGCGAGATTCTCGACGAGGCGGAGGCGTGCTTGCGCCTCCTGTCAGGCCGCGCGCATCGCGTCTATACCGGGCTCGCCCTAGTGACGCCGAGCGGGGCCACGAGGCGACGGCTGGTCGAGACGCGCGTGCGGTTCAAGCGCCTGTCGCGCGAGGAGATCGACGCCTATCTCGGCAGCGGCGAATGGCGCGGCAAGGCCGGCGGCTACGCGATCCAGGGCCTCGCAGGCGCGTTTGTCGTGCGGCTTGTCGGGTCCTACAGCAATGTCGTTGGCCTGCCGCTCGCGGAAGCCGCTGCGTTGCTCGCCGGCGAAGGCTATTATCCCCATCGGCAATGGCTCGCGAACCTGCTCAAATGAACGCCAACGCCAACGACAACGCGCCGCCGGAACGGCCCGCAAAGGACGAAAAGAGCCGCGTCTGCCCGAACTGCGGCAAGCCGCGCAGCGACCGCTACGACCCGTTCTGCTCAAAGCGCTGCGCCGACATCGACCTGCACCGCTGGCTGAAAGGCGGCTACGTCATCCCAGGCCCGCCCCTGGGGCAGGAACCGAGCGACGAGCAGGAGTAAGGTCCGCACGGCCTCTCCCACGTCAGGATCCCGTCCATGACCCAATCGCCCTATCTTTGGAGCCCGCCGCCCGTCCGATCTCTGGCCATTTGCGGAGCGGATGCGCGGGCGCCGGTCAATCGCCTCTTCTTCGTCGGGCGCAACTATCACGCGCACGCCGCCGAGATGGGCCGCCCGGTCGACAGATCCGTGGACCGTCCCTTCTATTTCACGAAGTCGCCGCAGTCGCTCGTCGAGTCGGGCGCGAGCGTCGCCTATCCACCAGAACCGGCCAACTATCACCATGAGATGGAGCTTGTCGTCGTCATTGGCGCGCCCGGCTTCCGCGTGACTGCGGCGAACGCCGCGATGCTGATCTACGGCTATGCCTGCGGCCTCGATATGACCCGCCGCGACCTGCAGTTCGCCCTCAGAGACAAGGGCCGGCCGTGGGATCTCGCCAAGGACGTCGAAGGCTCCGCCGTCGTGTCGGACATCGTCCCCGCTGAGGGCGCGGCGCTCGAGCGCGGAGCGATCGAACTCTCGGTGAACGGCGAGATCCGCCAGCGCTCCAACCTCGACAAGCTGATCTGGAACGTGCGCGAACTGATCGCGGATCTCTCGCTCTTCTACCATCTTCAGCCTGGCGATCTGATCTTCACCGGAACGCCGGAAGGCGTGGGCCCGGTCAAGCCCGGAGACTTCGTCGAAGGCCGCATCGAAGGCGTGGGGACGATCTCGCTCAAGATCGCTCCCGCCGAGGCACCCCATCAAGCTCCATAGTTTCTTTTCGCCAGGGGCTGCGACTTCGTGACGGACCGATCACTCATCGGGCGCGCGCTGGCCGACTTGCGCCCATAGCCCGGGATTTAGGGTCGCGCCCGTCACGCGGCCATCGCGGCCGAGCGTGAAGCTCAGGCGGGTCTGATAGCGCCCGTTGACGGCGAACTCGGCCTCGGAGATCGGGGACACGGGGACCGGCTTGCCGATCGGAAACTCGAATACGTTCCCCCTCATCGCGGTGACGGATAACGCGCCGTTGTCCTCGTCGACTTTGAGGCGCGCATGCGGACCGAAGTCATAGAATCCGGCATAGGCGCGCAGCTGCTCCTCGGAGACGGTGACTTGCGGCGCCGCGGCGAACGCCGGCTCCTGGGGAACGCTGGCCAGAATGGCGTCCCACATGATTTCGCCGGCCATCGTGTCGAGGTCAATTGCGCTCATCGCGCTCGCCGGCGCCTGGTCCGTGGTCGCGGCGAAGAGCGTGTCGCCGTCGGCGAAGGTGGAGAACGGCTGGATCGCGCGCGCCATGGAGGTGTGGACCTGGATGGCAAGCCGCTCGAGCTCGGCGTAGCTGAGCTTCCGGTTGGTGACGATGAGGCTGACGGTGGTGTTACGGTCAGTGTCGCTCGGCCGCCAGTCGGGATCGCGGCTGGCCGGCGCATTGACCATGAGTTCGGTGATTTTGGGCGTGCCGCCCCAGCTTGGCGCGGGATGGCAGGAGACGAGGTCGCCCTGCCGATCGACGATTGAACCGAAGGCGTTGACCACGACGAAGGCGGCAATCTTGACGCCGTTGATCTCGCGAAACGCGGCGCCCTGACCGGAATGGGCGCGGCAGCCGAAAAAGCTCCCCTGCATCGCCATGCGTCCCGCCCCTTCAGCGCCGAGCGGGAAGACGCCGGGCCGCAACGCCTCGAGCGCCGCCTGAGCGAGCCGCTTGTCGGGGTAGATTTCGTTCAGCCGCCTCCCGTCGAGGTCGTTGATGACCGCGCCGGTCGCCCGGGCGCGGTCGTCGCGGGCGCCGCTGCGCACGCCCTCGTCCTTGAGTCCCGTCATGACGGCGGTGACAGCTTCCTCGCCGTAGACCGCGCCGCCGGAGAAGACGATCGCGTCCATCCGAGGCGTGGCGTAGCCGAGGCGAAGCGCGTCGGTATTGACCGTAGCCGGCGCGCCGCCGCGAGAATCGACGACGACGGCGGCGCCGAGCATGAAGCGGATGATGGTGAGGCCGGTCGGCCCCTCCTGATAGGCGCCGACGCCGACCTTAATGTCCTGCCAGTCGAACGTGAGGGTCGGCCCGTGAAATCCGGTGTCAGCGACAAGCCCGTCCTGTGCGCCCCGGGCGCCCTCCGCCGAATGAACGACCAGAAACGCAGCCGCCGCAGCCGCCAGTCGAACGCCTCGAACCGTCATACGCGACCCCTTTGACCTGCGCGAAAGGCGGGCAGAGTATAGCCCAGCATTCCGTCTTCGCGCGATCGGCGGTGGGTTGACCCGGCGCAGACTCGCTATGCCATTTTTCTGAGGAGACGATCCCATGGATGCGCTGCGCACTCCGGACGAACGCTTCGCCGCCCTGCCCGGATATTCGTTCGCGCCCCATTACCTGCAAGGCGGCGGCCGGCGCATGCATTATCTCGACGAAGGACCCCGTGCCGCGCCGGTCGCGCTCTGCCTGCACGGCCAGCCCACATGGTCCTATCTCTACCGCAAGATGATTCCCGCCTTTCTCGCCGCGGGTCTGCGCGTCGTCGCGCCGGATTTTTTCGGGTTTGGGCGCTCCGACAAACCGGAAGAGGAAGCAACCTACACCTTTGCCTTTCATCGCGACTCCATCGTCGGCTTGATTGAGGCGCTCGACCTCAGGCGCGTCACGCTCGTCTGCCAGGACTGGGGCGGGCTCATCGGGCTCACCATTCCAATGGACATGCCCGATCGCTTCGAACGGCTCCTTGTCATGAACACGACCTTGGGCACCGGCGACGTTGCGCTCGGCGAAGGCTTTCTTGCCTGGCGCGCCTTCTCCAACAGCAAGCCCGACATGGACATCGCTGCGCTGATGAAGCGGGCGGTTCCGGGCTTGAGCGACGCCGAGGCCGCGGCCTATGCGGCGCCCTATCCGGACGCCCGATACAAGGCCGGCGTGCGGCGCTTTCCCAATCTCGTGCCGGACCGGCCTGACGCCGAGGGCGCCGCGCTTTCGCGCCGCGCGCGCGATTTCTGGTCCAAGCAATGGGCCGGCACGAGCTTCATGGCGATCGGCATGCAGGATCCGGTTCTGGGGCCGCCGGCGATGCGGGCTCTCCGCGCCAACATCCGAGACTGCCCGCCGCCGCTGGAGCTCGCCGGCGCCGGGCATTTTGTCCAGGAAGCCGGCGCCATCATCGTCGAGAAAGCGATGGCGAGCTTTTCGGCATGAGAGGCGCGGCGCCGCGCTCATGCCGCTCAGGACCTCCCCGGGTCGAGGAGTGAGCCCAATGGCTGATGGTCAGGATCGATGGCCGCGTCTCTCCTATGCCGACTGGAGCGACGTCGCCCTAACGCTGCATCTCTGGACCCAGGTCGTGGGCAAGATCCGATTGGCCCTGACACCCTGGCTCAATCACAGCTGGCATGTCCCCTATTACGTGACGGCGCGCGGGCTCGGCACAACGCCAATTCCGGCAGGCGATGAAATTCTCGAGTTCGAATTCGACTTCCTCCGCCACCGACTTGTCGCCCGAATGAGCAGCGAAGAAGACCGCGCGCTGCCGCTCGCGCCACGCCCGGTGGCGGATTTCTACGGTGAGGTCCTCGATCTCCTGGGCGCTCTCGGCATCGACGTTGCGCTCACCAATCGACCCTGCGAACTCCCCGACGCGATACCGTTTTCTTCCGACCGCGTTCATTCGTCCTACGATCCGCAGGCCGCCCACGCCTTCTGGCGGACGCTCGTCAGCGCCGATCGGGTCCTGAAACTCTTCCGCACCGGCTTCATCGGCAAAGCGAGCCCGGTGCATTTCTTCTGGGGCAGCTTCGATCTCGCCGTTACGCGCTTTTCCGGGCGGCGGGCGCCGTTGCATCCGGGCGGCGTGCCCGGCCTCACGGACAGGGTCGTCCGCGAAGCCTATTCGCACGAAGTGAGCAGCGCCGGATTCTGGCCGGGCGGTGCCGCCTATCCCCACGCGATCTTCTATTCCTACGCTTATCCAGAGCCGCCCGGGTTCCGGGCCGCGAAGGTGAGCGCGCCCGCTCATTTCGAAGAAAGTCTCGGCGAGTTCGTTCTGCCCTACGCCGCCCTCCACACCGCCGAGGATGCTGACGCTGCGGTTCTTCGATTCCTCTCGGAAACTTACATGGCCGCGGCGGACTGCGGCGCATGGGATCGCGCCGCTCTCGAATGTCCGCTCGGCGTTCCCGGAACGCCTCGTCCCATCGAAGTGAAGCATGCGCCTTAGGGTCAAAACCCCGTCGGTCTGCTTACGCCGGTGACCTCTGTGCGTAGAGTCGAGGTGTGGCGCGGTGACGTTAGGCTGAGCATGTCTGTTTCCGCCCCTTTCGTCTGGCGGTGCCTTAGTGGCTCAACCGTAGCTCCGT
>Ga0209040_10003298_pt1 | contig 12431 bp, 15 predicted proteins | sample BogFormECP12_OM3_FD_188240 | JGI IMG/M metagenome (GOLD analysis project Ga0209040, IMG submission 188240) | Bog forest soil microbial communities from Calvert Island, British Columbia, Canada - ECP12_OM3 (SPAdes) (version 2) | ecosystem: Environmental > Aquatic > Freshwater > Wetlands > Bog ... | reverse complement strand
CAAACATGGGCGGCTCCGTTGACTCGCGGGGCAACTACGTTGTTTTGGATCTTAGCGCTGATTTCCTTGTGTTGGACAGGGTGTTCCATGCTCCTGAGGCGTACGGATCTGGTCGAGATTTTGGCTGAGCTTTTCAGGTTTATTTTTGTCACAGGATTCTTTTACTGGCTGCTGGTAAACGGGCCGGCGTTTGCTCAAGACATCATTAATTCATTGCGGCAATTGGGCGGAGAAGCTTCGGGAACGGGTCAGGCGCTTATTCCCGTTCAGATTGTCAATCTGGGTGTCACAGTCCTGCAATCTCAGTTGAAGCCGATTAATTGGCTAATTCCAGGTTCAAATCTGATTCCGATTATGTTGGCTGTGATCATCTTGCTCATGTCGGTTGTGGTTGCCGCTAACATGGTGGTGCTGCTTATATCGGCGTGGATAGTTTCCTTTGCGGGAATCGTTGTGCTTGGGTTTGGCGGATGTCGTTGGACAAGTGATATAGCCGTTAATTTCTTTCGGACGGCGCTTGGCGTTGGCCTCTCCTTGATGGTGATGGAACTTATTATAGGTTTGGGCGTAAGCTTTTTGCAGAGCCTTGTGCAGCAGGGTCAGACCGGTGACATAGGAGAATTGGTCGCCTTGACCATTGCAGTGATCATTATCGTGCTTGTTTCGCATCGATTGCCGGTCGTAGTCAGCGGAATGGTCACGGGCAGCGGTCATCACAATGGGTATATCGGGTCGTGGGGTTTAATGGGCGCGATCGGCACAGCGCTGGCAGCGGCCGGGATTGCTCGGAGCGTGGCTGCAAGTGCGGCGGGAATAGCTGGCAACGGTGCGGCTTCATCAGTTCAGCTGTTGCGAGAGCGGATTCAGGCCGGCGAAGCCGCGATGGCGGCGGGCAGCGGCAGAAACGGTTCGAGCGGCGGGAATGGAGCAAGCGAGCCGACCAGTCCGAGCGGTGGTTATAGTCCGCCCGCGGGGGCGTCTGCCGCAGCGCCTGGCGCGTCATCGAGCGTGTATGGGGTACAGACGCCAGCAAGCGGCAAAAAGGCGTCTACGGCTTCTGGAGCATCGCCAAAAGCCTCGGAGGAACCGCCTTTGGCTAAGCCGATGTCTCCGGATGAGCAGTGGTTGGCTGATAACCCAGATCCCAATTCTTTATGATTCCCCTACTCTTTTGTATCTCGGCGGTCGGTTTGGTCCTCGTTGGGCTCTTATACGCAAGGTTACGGGAAGTAACGCGAACGAGTTCGCTTAAGAGCCATCGGTCCAGGGAGGCTGGCGTCTGCGATTTGTTGAACTACGCGGCGGTGGTGGGCAACGGTGTGGTCATCGGCAAGAATGGGGCTTTGATTGCCGGCTGGGAGTACGCCGGCGAAGACTCGGCAAGCACGCCGGACGCGCAGCGCGACGCGGTTTCGGTGCGGGTTAACCAGGCCTTGGCACGTCTTGGCGACGGCTGGATGTTGCATGCCGATGCTGTTCGGAGGCCGGTCGAGGTCTACAGCCCAAGAGGGCTTTCTCATTTCCCTGACCGGGTTTCCGCAGCGATTGATGAGGAACGGCGGGCGTACTTCGCGCAACATGGGGCGGCCTACGAATCGCGATTCATCTTGTGTGTGAGTTACCTTCCACCGGCCGGCGCCGTCAAGAAGTTGAGCGAGGTCATCTATGACGATGACAGCCCAGCGCGTGACGCGATAGCCGATGCGAAGAACACGTTGGCAATCTTTGAACGCGAACTGGTGTCGCTGGAAAGCCGGTTATCCGCCAGCTTTAAGTTGCGCCGGCTGGGCAAGCGGGTCGAGGTCACCGAGGATGGCCGGGAAGTGGTCTATGACGAGCTTCTTAGTCACCTTCAGTATTGTGTTACTGGAATATCTCAACCGATCCAATTGCCGAAAACGCCGATGCATCTGGACGCGATCATTGGCGGACAGGAGTTGTGGGGCGGGGTTACTCCGCGAATTGGTCGCAAGTTTCTGCAGGTGGTTGCCATTGAGGGCTTCCCGCTCGAGAGTCAGGCCGGGATCTTAAGTGCTCTGGGTGAGTTGCCGCTGGATTATCGTTGGAGCAGTCGATTCATTTTCTTGGAAAGCTGGGAGGCGCTTTCGCACATCGAGAGATTTCGCGCGAAATGGAAGGGGCAAGTCCTGCCCTTTTTGGCACAGGTGTTCAATATCCGGACCGACAACATCAATCACGACGCGGCGGCGATGGTCGAGGACGCGTCGAGTGCAAAACAGAACATCAGCGGTGGTGCGGTATCCGCCGGGTACTACACAGCGAATTTGTTGTTTCTCGGGGAAGAGCGCGGCCAGGTGGAACAAGCTGCGCGGACTGCCGAGAAAGCAGTCAACAATCTTGGATTCACGGCGAGGATCGAAACCATCAATACGATGGACGCCTGGCTCGGGAGCCTGCCAGGGCATGGAGTGGAGAACGTTAGGCGGCCGCTACTCAACACGATGAACCTGGCGGACTTGCTGCCGGTGAGTTCCACTTGGACAGGGGAGGATAAAGCGCCGTGTCCATATTATCCGCCTGGATCCCCTCCCCTCTTTTACGCCGTCACCTCGGGGTGCACTCCCTTTCGCGGTAACTTGCATGTGCTGGACCTCGGGAGCAGCTTGGTATTTGGTCCGGTCGGCGCGGGCAAGAGCACCTTGCTGGCGTTCCTGGCCGCTTCGTTCCGGCGCTATCCGGGGATGTCGGTCTTCAGCTTTGACAAGGGCCAGAGCATGTTGGCGCTCTGCGGGGCTGTCGGCGGCCAGCATTACGTGATCGCCGGGGACGATGACCGGCTAGCCTTCTGCCCTCTTCAATACCTTGAAACACGAGCCGATCGTGCATGGGCAGCAGAGTGGATAGACCAAATCTTGAGCCTCAATAGGAAGCCCGCGACGCCGGCGCAACGCAACGATATCGCGCGGTCTTTAGAGATCATGAAGGGCCAGGAGCATCGGACGATGTCGGCCTTCTGCAACACCATTCAGGACATGGACGTTCGCGCAGTGCTGCATGAGTACACAGTGGCGGGCGACATGGGCGTTCTGTTTGATGCAGAGAGAGATGCGCTGACGGGCTTGGGAACGTTTACCGTGTTTGAGATCGAGGAACTAATGAACTTGGGCGAGCGGTATGCGCTGCCGATCCTATGGTATCTCTTTCGTCGTATCGAGCGCACACTCCACGGGCAACCTGCGGCGATTTTGTTAGATGAAGCTTGGATAATGCTCGGTCACGAAGTTTTTCGTGAGAAAATTCGCGCCTGGCTTAAAACGATGCGCAAAGCGAACTGCGCGGTCATTCTCGCCACGCAATCTCTGAGCGATGCGGAGCGATCCGGGATACTGGACGTGCTGGACGAAGGAACAGCGACAAAGGTGTTTCTTCCGAACGTTTCCGCGCGCACGGACGACGCGCTATATCGGCGCTTTGCGCTCAACGACCGCGAGATCGAAATCGTGGCAGGAGCAACGCCAAAGCGGGAGTATTACGTCAAGTCCAAGAAAGGGCAGCGACTCATCAGCCTCGAGCTTGGTCCGCTGGCTCTGTGCTTCCTGGGCGTCTGCGACAAGGATTCGATTGCTGAACTGGGCAAATGCCAAGAGCGCTTTGGCAAAGGCTGGATTGACGAGTGGCTGCGCCGGCGTGGACTGAAATTGACTGATGAGGATGTCAAGTCCGACGAAGAACTGGAGTCAGAGCGTAAGTACTTCAACGACGAATTCGGGTACGAGACAGCGGGGGTCAACGGTGGATAAGGACGAGACGAACGAGTCCAGGCGGCGTGAGCTTGCACAATTGCGGTCAGGTTTGGGACGCGTTGTCCTATCCGCATTGGACGATCCAAAGACGGTGGAGGTCCTCTTAAACCCTGACGGCAGACTCTGGCATGAGCGGCTAGGTGAAAGTATGCGGGAAGCAGGAAACATGAGCGCAGGCCAGGCTGAGGCGTTTCTGAGGTGTTTGGCGTCGATTCTCAAGACAACGATCAGCCGGGAGAATCCAATCCTCGACGGAGAGCTTCCCGACGGTTCCCGAGTTTCAGGCCAGCTCCCGCCGATTGTCTCCTCCCCTGTCTTCGCCATTCGCAAACGCGCGTCGGCCATATTCCCGCTTTCTCAGTACGTGGCTGACGGGATCATGACCGAGTTGGAGAAGGAGGTTCTTTCCAATGCGGTTCGCGCGCGTCGAAACATCCTGGTCTCAGGGTCGGTCGGCTGCGGCAAAACGACTCTTCTCAATGCTCTGATCCGGGAGATAGATCCTGGCGAGCGGCTCATCGTCATTGAGGACACGACCGAGATCCAATGTTTGTCTGTCAACAGCGTTCAGTATCGCGCGTCCTCTGAAGTTAGCATGACGCGGTTGTTGCGAACGTCGCTGCGCATGCGGCCCGACCGGGTTCTTGTCGGAGAAGTGCGCGGGGAAGAAGCGCTCGATCTTTTGATAGCGTTAAATTTAGGGCATCCGGGGGGCCTTGCGACCATTCACGCTAATGACGCGCGGAGCAGCCTCACGCGACTTGAAACGTTGGTCTCCATGAATCCCAGAGCGCCCAGAGATATCCCTCGCCTTATTGGTGAGGTCCAGCCCGTTCTTGTGCACGTCGCTAAAACGAAAAAGGGGCGTGTGCTGCGGGAAATCTTAGAGGTCGAGGAATATGTAAACGGTTCGTATCGGTTCAGAAATGTATGAAAACATCGTATAAAATCAGTCTATTCATCCTAGCGCTGTTTGCGTTAGTACCTCAGCTTCATGCGGCCACGGGCGGGAGTGGTTTACCATGGGAGGCCCCTTTAACCACACTTGCAAATAGTGTGAGCGGACCAGTGGCCTACGGCCTGTCCATTATGGGCATTGTCGGCGTTGGAGGCTTCTTGATCTTTGCCGGTGGCATGCTGGGGGACCTTCTCAGAGCGATCCTGTTCATAGTTTTAGTGATCGCGATGGTAATCGCATCGAAGAATACGTTAAGCGCATTTGGCTTCGCAGCCGGCGCGGAAATCACCAAGTCGGAGGTCTCATGGCATTACGCCGAATAACGATTCATCGAGCTGGGATTCGTCCACATCTGTTCCTTGGCGGCGATCGGGAGCTGGTTTTGTTTGCGGGACTCCTGACAGCCGCCTTAACAGTGACAAGCTTCCAGTGGGCCTCAGTCATAAGCGGGATAGTGCTGTGGACGGTTGCGCTTTTCCTGTTGCGGCGAATGGCCAAAGCGGATCCTCTGATGCGCTATGTCTATCAACGCCAGTTACTGTATCGGCGGTATTACCCAGCTCGGAGCCGGCCGTATCGCGAGAACCGTCGCAAGTGGTGACGTGATGAGCCTTCTTGGCATGACGAACTACTGGTTTTTGTGGCTTGGTCCTGGCACGCCGCTGCTCCTGGCGGGGTTGGTGTGGTGGATCATCGAACTTTTCCGGAAGCGTTGACTGATGGCTTTCACTCTTGCAAGTGTGGAAAGACAGTTATCCTATGAAGCGCATAACAATCGTGTTCCTAAGTGTGTTTTTGCTGCTCTGTGGTCTCTTAGTAGCAGGCCTGCGAATCAACGGCACGCACAGCGAGCCCGTTGGACTTTATTGGGCAATTGGCAAGAGACCTCAAAAGGGTGATCTTGTGTTTGTTACTGCGCCTTCATTGCCTATTTTCGCGCTAGCAAAAGAGCGCGGCTATCTCAACGTGGGATTCAGTGCGACTGCGCATCTCATAAAGCGCCTGGTTGGCATCGCGGGGGATCGGGTGACAATTGATGCGGCTGGCGTCGAGATTAATGGCCTTCGACTGACTAACAGCACTCCACTAACAAAGGACGGGGCTGGCCGGCCTCTGCGATGCTTTCCGATCCGGAACTACATCTTGGGTTCACACGAAGTCTTACTAATGTCGGAGTACAGTCCGGCATCGTTTGACGGTCGCTATTTCGGACCCTTGCAAGCAACAACGATTCAGTCTGTAATCACACCCATACTAACTTGGAACTGATAATATGAGCGAAACTAACTACGTGTGCGTCAAAAGTGAGCGTAACTTGTACACCGTTGGCTTCTACAGGCCCGACGGTAGATGGGAAGCCGAGAGCGATTGGACGCGCTCAGAAGATGCTGCCGCCCAGGTCCATTACCTGAACGGTGGACAGAAACCAAGTCAACCCGAGGTATGGCCACCGCGATACGGGAAAACTGAGTCGCACTTAAGCCCCGAGAAGATCGCCGATGGAGCGATTGAGATGTTTCTTGAGTATCGAGATAAGCACGGCAAGACCGAAGAAGAGGCCCGCGCTTGTGCTATCCAAGAAGTTATGGAGGGTATCGCTGCCATCGAGGAGATGAAGGCATCCGAACCGGAGATCCGAGCGATAGCCGACGAGCAGCGGCGTTACGGTACGTGGCACGGAAAGTACCGCGTCGATTTCATGAAGGATCAGGAACAGGGAATCGAAATATGAGTTCATCGATTTTTAAAGACCTGGCAGCTATTCGAGAGCATCAAGAGCGTGAGGACCGCCTCATCGATGAAATGTTTGCGCGCGAGCAAGAACGAATCGAACGCGAACGACCGTGGAGCCCGGCTGAGATTATTTGGCAATCCGAGTGGCACCAGGGATTTGGGGAAGAGGCTCAAGAGTTCATCGGATTTGATAACGGGAAGTATTACTGTGCTTTCACGCGGTCGCCAGCCGAGGACGAGGAGTACCTTTCCTGGGATGGTCCTTATGATAGCCGCGAGGCAGCAGAAGAAGCCTTGAATCAGAGAGTAGAGCGTTGGGAAGAGATTCGCGGCGAAATTGAGGATGAGTACCAGGAACGGCAAATTGAGGCTTTCGAGCATAAACGCCGAGCCGAGGAACTCCGACGCGACCCAACCGTGGATCAATCGAGAGTGGGTGATATTTTGCGTATAGAGTCCGCGATACGCCTGGATCGGGAGAGGGTGCAGAGTCTGGGCATCGAGCTGCAGCAGGAATTGGGCGGCCCGGAGCGATAATCTTCCCTCCCCCTGGGCTTGCCGGCCCGTCGGAGGCGGGTTTTCGGTTTTTCCTTCCTGTCCGCATAAGCGTGTGATAAAGGACATTATCACACCTATTCACCTCGCCGGCACATGAGCGCCGAAATCATCGCCTTCAAAGAACCGCGTTCGCTGGCCGGCTTGGCGGCGAAGCCGCCGGCGCTGTTTCTGCCGGACGAGAAAGCGGCGGAGCGTTTCTATGGATTCTTCACCGCCAACATCCGGAACAGGAACACGCGGCGCGCCTACTACAAAGCGGCCTGCCGATTTTCGGACTGGTGCCAGAGAACAGGACTGCATGAGCTCGCGCAGGTGAAACCGTCGCACGTCGCCGCCTACCTCGAATTGCTGGGACTAGCCAAACCGGAAGGAGCGGGACTTTCGAAGCCTTCTGTCAAACAACACCTGGCTGCCCTGCGGATGTTGTTCGACTGGCTCGTCGTCGGCCACATCCTTGATGTCAATCCCGCTCACGCCGTCCGTGGCCCGAAATACTCGCAGAAGAAAGGTAAGACGCCGGTGCTCGACCGCGAGGAGGCGCGCGCGCTCATTGCGGCGATCGATACCGGCTCGCTTACCGGCCTGCGCGATCGGGCGCTTATCGGCATCATGATTTACACCTTCGCCCGCGTGGGCGCGGTGCTGCGAATGAATGTCGACGATTACTTCAGCCAAGGCCGCCGCGGCTGGGTGCGCCTGCACGAAAAAGGCGGCAAGGAACATGAAGCGCCATGCATCCCCAAGCTGGAAGCTTATCTCGATGAATACATAGCGGCTGCCGGCATCGCCGGCGACAAGGATGCGCCGCTATTCAGCACTACGGGGCGCTCGACCGGAACAAAGCACCCCATGACGCAACAGGATGCCTACCGGATGATACGGCGCCATGCGAACGGGGCAGGCATCAAAACCCGCGTCGGCAATCACTCGATGCGGGCAACCGGCATCACCGATTATCTTAAAAGCGAAGGCTCCTCACTTTCCGAAGCCCGCAAAATGGCGAACCACGCCGACACGCGCACTACTCAACTCTACGACCGCCGGGCGGACGCGGCCTCGCTCGATGAATATGCTAAGGTGGGGATTTGACCGGTATGGGCTAACAGATGAAAGCCAATCAGGGTGCCTCGCGCGCCGAATAGGGTTGAACAAAACTCCCATGTCGCCTTTCGTAGCTTTGTTGGAATTTAACCAATGAGCTACTACTTCAGCTCGAGCGCTGCGATCTGCTCAGGTTCAAAAATAAACATCCGCTCCCCGAAAGTTCCCCCTCCCCTTCCCCGCCGGTTGTCGGTATCCTTCACCGATGCCCACCACTGAACCACAACGGGAGCAATCGAATGCGCGAAGTGTTTCCGGTTAAATACTACAAGGACGAAGGTTTCGTAGAACGCAAGATCGAACTCGATGACGAAGACCTTGACCAAATCATCGAGGAGTACCTTCGCCTTCACGCGGACTTTGACTTTGACGAAATCGAGATCGTCAACAACCGGCCCATGAACATTTGGCTGTACGCGAAGTGCCGCAAGTACATCGACCCGGACGCGCCGGAGCAAGATCAGATAACGGACGCCGAGGTTCAAGTGTCAGGCAAATACGACGACAACCCCACAGGCGCTTAGGCGCCGCACGATGGCTCAGGACAAGGAGATTTTCATGACAGCCAGCGCTCCGATCACCCATTCCCGGCGGACTACGGGGCAAAAAGCGCCTACCGCTTCCCGGCCCTTCGCGTTGCTACGGGCTTCCCTACGTGCCGCCTAACTTCCAGAGCCGTTCGAGCCGAGAGATCGTAAGTGGCCATCAGGCGCTTGCGGCCTCAGGCGCTTGCGTTTCCTTGGCCGCCCCGTGGCTGTCGTAATAATCCGACAGCGTATCAAAAGCCCGGCGCGCAGCCGATCGCACTGGCGCCGATGCTGTAATCAGGTTTGCTGCTAGCAAATCCGAAATGGAATTTACGAACGGAATCCACGGCGCCATGATGCGTTGTGGAAACGCCGTGCGCAAGCCGTCCAGCAGATACTGTGCGCTATTTACAGCGAGGTTGTTTGTCGGCCAGGCGCTAGGCCAGGCGAGCGCCTTGGGTATCTCCGTCAGTGATTGTGCAGTGCTGTCTACGTCTTCTTCTGAGGCCCGGAACGGGATGATTGTGAGATCGACGTGCTTGGAAACTTCAACATCAAAGTCCGGCCTGTTTCCGCCGCCATCAATCACCAGCCAGCCGTTTAAATTGTTGCGACGTGAATCCAAGATCAACGCCAATTGTTCAGGGAGCCGTCCGTCCAGAACGGCGTAAGGACGCCCCTCGCCGCGTACCTTGCGTCGCGGATCGGTCAACGCATAGGCCGCTGGAATACCATGCAGATACGCACCTAGACACATCAGATGCGCCGATGCTGTTTTGGTCGTTCCACCTTTCGTACCGAGAACCGCGACTGATTTCATTTTTGGACCTTGGGACGCCCGCGTTCCAACACTTCGAGCATAATTTCCTGTGCAGAAACAACCCTGCCCTCTCTTTTGGTGCGTTCTGCAGCGGCGAGTGTGTAATCGTTCAAAAGCTCACGCTTGGGCCGTAACGTCATACCGACCGTTTGGATTACAATTTTGTCTTTAGCCGGCTTTTTTGATTTGGGGGATTCCGTTGCTGCCGCTTTTTCCTGGCCTTCACGCAGCGGGACGACTGAACTGGTTTCCTTTTCAGGCAATGGCAAAGGAGAATTAGCAGCGCTCGTAAGCGAGGCGGCTAAAGCGGCGGCGTCGCGAGACTGTTTCATGTGGCGAAGCTCCTCTCATGAGGTGATGATTTTATGAAATTACGAGGGTGTGACGGCATAGCCGTATAGCGTTAAAAATCTGTGAGTCTACAATATCATGATTGTATAATCGCTAAATGGCATAAGTCTAAAACATTCTGATGTCATAATGCCAAGAAGTAATAATATCGTGAATGCATGATATTACGAATGCATAATCTCATGATGTTGTGCATTTATAGTTTTGGTCTACTATGCATGCACGAAGGTATAAGAGCATAAATCTATAATTTTATAGTCCTACAGCATCACAACATCACAATTTCAGTGATGCCGCTCTCGGAAACGAATCGCCAAGTTACCCCAGGGCACGTTGAAAACCGGAAATTACTGGGCCAGTGTCAGAGCTGTTCTGTTGCGTCTGGCCGCAGCGTTGCCTCCCGTTACCCCCAAACGGGCGAAAAGGCCCCCCCGTTGATCGATCCGCTCGAGTTAGGTTGCTCGCAGTCATGGCGCAAAAACAACCTCCACCTCGTTTGCTCGCGTTACCTCAGCAGTAACGGGCCGCAGCTTCTGGCCAAAGTTCAGAACGACTTTGGCTGGTTTGCCGGCGGCGGCGGGAGAATAGGTGATGTTGCCGCTCATGTTCAGCCGCACGCTATCAGGGAGCCTGTTCATCATCGCAACAATCCGACTATTCGCGTCGTCAGCGCGTTGTCTTTCCGACTGGACGTAGAGCAGCAGGAACGGCAACGCGCCAAGCACGAGGGACGCGACCGCGATAACCGACCGTTTTGATACGAAGCTCAGGGTCCTTTGGATCCACGCCAGTCGACGCTTCCCCTCCGCTTCTTTTTCTCCCGTGACCTGCCTCCGAAAATCCTCGATTTGCTCTTGCAGGAGTTTGTCTACATGATTGCCTACCAGTCGCGGCATCTGGTCTAAGGCCGAGAGAACTCCAACGTCATCTCGGCGCTTCTGCATCGCGCGGGTAACAGCGTCTTCGATCTGCTTAAGGTCCGCAGCCTGGCCATTGCCACGGACGCTGCCAAGGGCGGCTAGGAGCGTGTTGGTTTGCGCATCGTATAAATCAGCCTGGGCGGCCAAAATCCAGTAAATGCAATCGGCTTCAGAAAGGCCGGAAGATAAAGAAAAGTCCAGTAACGCATCTTTCAGCCCTGCCGAAAACCTGTCGGCAATCGACTGGTACGTCGGCTTTCCGGTTCCTTTAGACATGAAAGTCGGGCTGCTCCATGGCGCCCTTTTACTTAGCAGCCACCAGGGTTTCGATGGTCTTTGGGGTGAAGAGACCTGTCGTATCGAGCTGTGAGTGCACCTCCTCAAGCCAGTTCTCAACACGAATGCGCATGACAGGATCAAGGGACGGATCTTTTGCTGTCTTGCTCGGGAGCTGGGCCGCCGCAATCAAGGTTTCCATGGTTCGGACCTGCAAATGCGGAACGTCTATGGTTTGAATTGCTGACTTGTTTGGATAGCTTTCGAGCCAGCGAAACCACACGGGAAAGACGGTTTCGGCGTTCTTGACCTTTCGATCGTATTGAGTGCGGTTAAGTGCGATGAGATAAGTCGCCCGAGGACCAAGCATCTCCATAGATTGAACGACACTTTCGCACGATCCCAAGGTGGGGTTTAGTGCACCAACCGCGATAATACGCAGTCCTAAACGCTCGATGGCCTTGGGTGTTGCCACGGTTTTGAGCCAATGGGCAATGTCACCGGAAGAATTCGCCGGTAGGTCCGCGAGAGCCCATCCGACACCAGAGCCAGCCGATTGCGACAAAAGAGTATCGAGATCAGCTTCATCCCGGAGATCCAACTGGTTAGCCTTTCCGCCGAACCAATGGGCAAACGAGGAGGGCTTACCAGCATTGGCAGTGTCACAATCAAAGAGGGCCATCTTTTGGTCTTTGGCCTTCAGATAGTCCGCAATCAGGACCAGATCGGTTGTCTTCCCGACTCCTCCATCGTCGGTGCACGGGATGACAAGAGTTGTTTGAGTCTGTTTGGTCATAGAGTTTTGGTTAGAATATCTTGAGTCGTTTCTGATTCTCGGCGGCTTCTTTCTTGAGGTCTTTGTCAATCTGAGACGGGGTTAGCTTCGTTGTTGATGTCGATTCAGAGGGATCGGCAGGTTGAGGTGGGACGGGGATGGCTGCGAGTCTTGGATCGGCCCCGATCGCATACGGCTTCTTCTCGTAGCGTTTAACAAATCTACAGACTGATCCGGGATCGCTTTTAACCGGAGGCTTCAAGGCAGCCAGCTCGGCAGTTACTTCCTTCCACGTCAGCCCTTGGCGTCGCCAGCGCAAAATCTCATCTACGTGTCGCCTTAACTTGCTGTGGTAAGGTCCGGGACGTGCAGGATTCATTGCCTTTGTTTGAGCATTGATTGGTGGATATTGGTTTTATTTGGTTTCCAGAGCAAGCAGATTCTGACGATTATGCAAATTAAAGGCAACCTAAAGCAATGGAATGCGACGAAAAGTGCTATTGATTGGCTATTCAGTTGGTTCCTTAGCGCTAGCTAAGGAGACACGTCTGTGGATTCTGGGCAGTGGACAAAGGCAACGAAGTAGAATAAAAGCGGAACAAAGAAAAAACGGCATGAATCAAGACGAGCTGGATGCAAAATGGCAA
>Ga0209040_10003295_pt1 | contig 12439 bp, 8 predicted proteins | sample BogFormECP12_OM3_FD_188240 | JGI IMG/M metagenome (GOLD analysis project Ga0209040, IMG submission 188240) | Bog forest soil microbial communities from Calvert Island, British Columbia, Canada - ECP12_OM3 (SPAdes) (version 2) | ecosystem: Environmental > Aquatic > Freshwater > Wetlands > Bog ... | reverse complement strand
CGAGATCGACCCTGCATGCCAAGATCGTCTCAGCTGGCACCCGCCGAGCCCGTCAGACACGACGACGGGGCTGGCAAGTTGTTCAGAGGCTTCCTAGGCCTCGTTGGGCTGTCCGAACCAGGTGGTGAGCGCGCCAGAGAGCCCAAGGTCGGTTTGGTCTTCCACCCAGGCAACATATCCGTCGGGCCGAATCAGCACGGCAGTGGGAGCAGTGACCGCACCAAGCACGGGAAGCTCCCACATACCAACATATTTGGCGTCAATCAACCGAACCCGACCGTTCCATGGAGTGGTGTCGAAGCGTCCGCCCTCGCCGAGATTGAGCAGTATTGGCCGGGCATCATGCAGCAGGGTGAACACCCGCAGCGGGCCGCTGGCGGTGACCAGGTCGAGATCGGGCATCGGCGCCCGAGCAGCGGGTGTCCCTCACCGAGCTCGTAATGAATGTCAAGACCAGACATCATCCCGGCGAATCGTTTGCGAGGCTCCTCCATGCTGAGAAGCTCGGAAATGGTGTCGCTCAAGGCCTTTCGGCGGTCGTCGAGGCGACGAAGCGCAACTTGCGCCATCGTGTTGCGCAACACGCGGGCAGCGACCGGGTGGCGCTCGGCATGGTAGGTATCGAGAAGGCTTTGCGGCGATACCTGCTTGACCACCTGAGCCAGCTTCCATCCCAGATTCACCGCATCCTGCACACCGGTGTTGAGGCCCTGTCCACCCACCGGGTCATGCACGTGTGCGGCATCGCCGGCCAGCAAGACCCGTCCGTCGCGATATGCCGCGGCCTGGCGCGCCATATCGGTAAACCTGGAAATCCAAGTGGGACTGTGAAGCCCGTAATCGGTCCCGTACACGGCGATGAGCGCCTCGCTGAGATCGCGCAGGCTGGGTTGGCCGTTGCCTCCAAGGTGCTTCTCGGTCACTACGACCCGCACCCGCCCCTCATCCTCCAACCTATTGAGCCCATGGACACCGGAGGCGTCGTGGCGGATGACGCCCCATTCCGGCGCTTCGCCCGTCTCGGGGGCCATCTCGACCTCGGCGACCAGGCAGCTCGTTGTCGGATCCCACCCGGGGAACTCGATGCCGGCTGCTTTGCGGACCAGGCTGCGTCCGCCGTCGCACCCGACGAGATACTCCGCCCGCAGCGACTCGCCGTCCGACAGCCGGACGTCGACGCCGATGTCGTCTTGGGCGACACTCGTCACCTCACGTCCGCGATAGATCGGAACCCCCAGCTCGTCGACCCAGCCAGCCAGTGTGCGCTCGATGCGGTTCTGCCACAGCCCGAGGCCGTAGTTGTGTCGGGTCGGAAAGTCACTGATGTCCAGAGGAATCCCGCAGAACCTGGCGACCTGCGCTGCCTGGCCCTGCGAAAGGAACCGATCGGCGATTCCACGCTGATCGAGAACCTCGATGGTGCGTGAATGCAAACCGCCCGCGCGCGAGCCCATGAGGTGCTGGCTGGCGCGCCGCTCGACAATGGCTACATCGACACCGGCCAACGCCAACTCGCCCCCCAACATCAGCCCCGTCGGGCCTCCTCCAGCAACCACCACCGCATGGTGAGACATCGGTTCGACGCCCGCGCGCGACCCGTCCGTCGACAACACGACATCCATTTCGCAACTCTCAATTCTGGCCGGTTCTGGCCTCGGCCGGTGATTCTGCAGCACCACTGGGGTCTTGCCGCAAGCCCCCCGATGCCCTATATGTTGAGAGTGGAAGGGGTACGCCTTCTTCCGATCAGGCGTCGATCACCACGCGATCGCTTTTCGCCCGCGAGACGCAGACCAGCATCTCGTCGTCGCCCTCCGCGGTGCGCCCCCGGCGATCGACCTCCCCGGCCAGCACCTTGACCTTGCAGGTCCCGCAGAACCCTTGCTGGCACGAATAAGCGGTCGTCGGGTCGCGGTCGAGCATGGCCGCGAGCGCCGACCGGTTCGCCGGCACGCTGACCACCCGTCGCGAACGCGCGAGTTCCAGCTCGAACGGGATACCGTCGACGACCGGTGGCGGACTGAACCGTTCATAGTGCAGTGCCGCGTTGGCGTGTTCGTCGCGCGCCGTGCGCACCGACTCCAGCATGGCGGTCGGGCCGCACACGTACACCGCCGTCGTCGACTCGGCGTTGGCAAGCAGGTCCTCTGCGGTCGCGATACGGCCGCGCTCGTCGTCGGCCCACACGGTGACACGATCCGGCGCCACCGCCACCACCTCGTCCAGCAGCGGCATGTAATCGCGGCTGCTGCCCGCATACACTGCGCGCCAGTTCATTTCGCGCTGATGAGCCGCCTGAATCATGGGCAGGATCGGCGTCACCCCGATGCCGCCGATCACGAACAGCACCTCATGCTCGTCCGTGACGAGATAGAACGCGTTGCGGGGACCTTCGAAAACCAGGCTGTCGCCCGCGTTGAAGGTGTCATGCATCTCTATAGAGCCGCCGCCGCCGTCGGCGATCCGGCGCACGGCGATACGGTAATCGGTGCGCCGCCCGGGCGAACCGCACAACGAGTACTGCCGACGGCGCCCCGAGGCCAGCCGAACATCGATGTGTGCGCCGGGTGTCCAGGACGGCAGCAATCCGCCATCGGGGTCGGCCAACGTCAAAGCGACCACGTCGGGCGTGAGCAGTTCGCGTTTGGTGACCACTGCGGTGTTGGTCCGCTGCACCGGCGCTACCCGCGATGGCGTCCACCTCGACGCCGACGCCAAGCCGCCGAAGACGACACCCACGCCCCACAACGCGGTGTAGAAGCGGTCGCGCTTGCGGCGACCGTACAAGTCGGCGGGTCTACTTTCCCAGATGCTCTGCGTCACGATAATTTCTCGCGTTCTCGCGGAGCCGCGCCCGCGATGATTTGGTCGACCCATTCGCCGGTGAGCCGGGCGACGACGTCGGGATGCGAGTTCACCACCCAGTGCCCGCCATCGATCGGGATGATCCTGCTGCCGGCCGGAATCGAGCCGGTGAATCGCTGCAGGGCCGGCGACACGAAATAGTCCTTGCGTGCGACCAGCACTTGCACCGGGACGGTGGTCCGCGGCAACTGTCTCCGGGCCGCCAGGATCGGCCCGGGCATGTTGGCGCGGTACAGGTTGAGTCCGTTGAGGTAATCATCGATGGACCGGTACGCCGCACCGCGCCGGCTGCTCGTGTTGGGTCGGCCGATACGTTCAACCGCCTCAAAGACCTTCACAAGCGCCCGGGCGCGGATCGATACCTCGGGCGCACCGGGGCACAGGAAGAACCAGATGTACGAGGAGGCCAGGAATTGTTTGGCGACGTCGACCGCGGCGCGGGGTGTACGCGCTGAGCGCAGAAACTTGCCCGCATAGTTCAGGTGCGTCCCGGAGATCGACGTGAACGAGGCGATCCTGCCCATCACCGAGTCGTCGGTGACCGCCGCCCAGCACTGGATCGAGCCCCAATCGTGGCCCAACAGATGGACCTGGTCCACTCCCAGGCTGTCGATCACCGCACCGATATCGGCGACCAGCTGGGTGAGCCGATACCCTAAACGGCTTGCGGGCGTTGATGATTCGCCGGCCCCGCGTACGTCGTAAGCGACAAAGTTGTATCGCTCAGCAAGGTTCGTTGCAAACCCGTCCCACACGTGGTGGTTATCGGGGTAGCCGTGGACGGCCAGGATGGTCGGGCGGTGCTTGTCGATCCCGGTGTAGGCGTGGACCGCTAGAGGTACGCCGTCCGACGCCGTCACGGTGTTCGACTGAGTCATTCTTAACTCCTCCACGCGTGCTCAGTGTGAGGCGCGGGCGGCAGGTGACCTAGCCAAGTAGTCGACCGCGCGCCCTACCCCGCCCAGCTGGGACGGATGGAAGCTCGGCTTGTAGTAGGCGGCGATGACCCCGAGGAATTGGGTCGGCCCGGGCACCAACCCCCGGCGCGCCGCGTCGAAGTAGTCCCGCCACCGCGGTTTGGTCCCCGGCGGCAGGTGTGGGTCGACCGAGTACATGAATCGCACGCCGCGCATGAACAACCACAGCAGCGCCGGCGTCACCAGCAGCTGGGTGCGCACCTGCCGCCAGTGCCCGGCACGCAGATGCTTCATGGTGTCGAAGGCCACCGCCTTGTGCTCGACCTCTTCCGCGCCGTGCCAGCGAATCAAGTCCAGCATCACCGGATCGACGCCCATGGCGTCGAGTTGCGGGGTGTCGAGAATCCATTCACCCAGGATGGCGGTGTAGTGCTCCAGGGCCGCCACCATCGACACCCGCTCGAGCAACCAGCTCCGCCGTCGCCGCGGGCTCCACCGGGGCCGGTCGCCGATGAGCTTGCCGAACAGCCAGGCCATTTGCTTGGTGAACGGTGTCACGTCGATGCGCTTGGCGGCGAAGTGGTCGAGCACACCCGAGTGCGCTTGCGAATGCATGGCCTCCTGACTGATGAATCCCTGCACGTCCAGCCGTAGCTGATCGTCCTTGATCAGTGGCAACGCGTCCTTGAATGTCCCGACGATGAATTCCTCGCCCGCCGGCAGCAGCAGGTGCAGGACGTTGCAGAAATGGGTGGCGAACGGCTCGTTGGGCACGTAGTAGAACGGCAGCTTTGCCCAGTCAAACTCGACGTCACGCGCCTGCAGGACGAGTCGCTCGTGGTCGAGTGACGCGTCGTGCGGGCCCGCTGCCCGGTCATCGAAATTGAGCATCGTCAACCTCCTCGAGTCGCTAGGCAATCCGTCTCGTCTTAGTATCCGCCTCGTTGACCAGCCCCTCGCTCCGCAGGAACTGGACGAGATCGTCGACCGTGTCGGTCAGGTCCGGCTCGCGCAGGCGAACGTTGGCCAGCTCGCGCGCTTGCCGGTACCCGGTGTTGCCGTAGCGCTTGTCGCGCATCGCCGCGATCTTGTCGGCCGAGCGGGTGAGGAAATCGACCAGCGGATACATCGGATCGCGGGACGCGCACCGGCGGTTCAACTGCTCGGCGAACGACGGGATGTCATGGTAGGTGAAGCGGTAGCCGTAGCGTTCCGACAACACCCGGGTGATGTCCATGAGGTTGTAGTAGTCATCCGCGGTCATGTTGAAGACGGTGCCCGCCTCAGCCGGGAGGCCCATCAGCGCGACGATGTGATCCGCGATCAGGTCCGCCGGCAGCAGGCTGACCTGGTTGTGCGCGTTGACGGCCAGGCCGTGCTCAATCATGAACGCCGTGAGGCGCACCAAGATGTCGTCCAGGCTGCCAAAGCCGGCGCTCGTGGGAGAGATCAGCGACGGCCGGTAGATGCGCACGTCGAGTCCTTGCCGCTGCGCTGCCAGCGCCAGCTGCTCGGCGACCCACTTTGTTTGCGAGTAGCCGAAGTCGAGGCCGCTCATCTCCTCGTTCGCGTCCCACTCCCCGACTACCGGCAGGGTGCTCCAGCCGTAGATGAAGGTGCTGGAGACCAGGTGGAAGGTCTTCCGGTGCGCGGTCATGGCCAGGCGCAATAGCTCGCGCGTGCCCGCCACGTTGGTGGGCCGCAGGGCGTCGTAGGTCCGGACGTAGTTGACCAGGGCGCCGTTGTGGACGATGGCATCGACGCTGTCAGCCAGTCGCTGGAACGCCGCCTCACCCATTCCCAGGTCAGGCTCGGCCAGGTCCCCACAGATCACGTGCACCCGCACCCGGACCTCGGCCTCGAGAGCCGGGGACCATAGGTGTGCCTGGTGCAGCGCGGCGATGATGCGGTCCAGGCCGTGTGCCGCATCCGTGGCACGGACCAGCGCGTGCAGCGTGTAGGAAGTCTGCCCGAGCAGGCTGCTCAGCAGGAACGGTCCCAGGAACCCGGTCGCACCGGTCAGCAGGATGTCGCTTGCGGCGCCCGATCGCGCTGGTGGCAGCGCCGGCAGGGGCAGCCGTGCGTCTTCGCGCATCTTCGTGGTCTCGTATGCCTGGTACTCGGCGGAAATCTGGTCCAGCGCCTGCCGCAGGGCGTCCAGCGGCTGCCCAGAGCCTTCGCCGAACTGCCGGACGAGCCCGAAGAATTCGGCGACTGTCAGGCGCTGGAGTAGGCGCGTGTTGACCTCGTCGGCCAGCTCGCCGGCGCCATGCTCTGCGAGCAAGGCTTGCAGATCCGAGCGGAGCTGGGCCAGGGCCAACGAGTCGATGCCGAGATCCGCGAAGGAGCAGTCCTCCTGCCCGGTGAGGTCATAGCTCTCGATGAGATCGCGGAAGCGACCCAGAGGACCAGCGCTGGCGCCTGGCCCTTCGTGGGTCTGATGGGCGGAGCACTCCAGGCTCGCCCACACGGGCAGCTTGTCGTCCAGCCAGAGCTGGCGGGTCTCCGCGCGCCTGATCTTCCCCGAGGTGGTCTTGGGAATGCTGCGCGGCGGCGCGAACACGATGGTGTGTGGATCAATGTGGCAATGCCGGCGAATCGCTCGCGCCAGCGCCTTGCCGTCCGGGAGTGCGTGCTCGTCGCGCACCTCGGCGACCACGATGAGCGCTTCCTGCTCCTCGCGCTCGACCGAGAAGGCGGCGACGCAGCCGTTGCGGACTTGCGCAGCAGACTTTTCCACGACGGTTTCGATGTCCGAGGGGTAGCAGTTGACGCCGCGGACGATGATCAGGTCCTTGCTCCGGCCACAGACGAACAGCTCGCCCTCATACAGGAAGCCGAGATCGCCCGTCCGTAGATAGGTGTGGTCTTCATCGCCCGCGATGCGGGCTCCGAAGGTCTCCGCGGTGAGCTCGGAGCGGCGCCAGTAGCCGCCCGCCTTGGACGGCCCGTCCACCCAAACCTCGCCGACCCGGCCGTCGCCCAGGGCCCGCCTCGATTCGGGATCGACGATGCGGACCACGGTCCCGGCGACGGGCTTGCCACAGCTCACCACTGGGGTCTGGTTGTTGTTCTCGGGCAGGGCCTTTTCGACCCGCGCGAGATTGTTCTCCAGCGCGCGCTTGTTCAAAGCCAGGGTCTGGCGGCCCCACCCGGACACGGCCAGGGTGTTTTCGGCCAAGCCGTAAGCGCCGGTCAGCGCGCCGGGCCACAGACCGTAGGGAGCGAAGCGCTGCCGGAACCGTGTGAAGGTCTTGGCCCGGAGAGGTTCCGCCCCGACGAATACGCTGTCCAGGCTGCTCAGGTCGATCCCGGCCAGCTCCGACGTGGGGAGCTTGTCCTCGCGCAGGCAGTACTCGAGCCCGAAGTTCGGCGCTGGCGTGTCGGTGGCGCGCACCTGGCTGATGAGCCGGAGCCAGGCCGACGGCCGCTGGAGAAAGTCGAGCGGTGACATCCCATGCGTGGTCCCGCCGCGCAGTAACACGAAAAAGTAAGCGGAGATCAAACCCATGTCGTGATGCTGCGGGAGCCAGCTGACGCCCACCGGCGACTCTCGGATATCCGCGCAGTTGGCGATGACGTTGGCGTGGCTGACGATCACGCCCTTGGGATCGCTGGTGGAGCCGGAGGTGTATTGCAGGAAGAGCACTGGGCCAGGCGTGTCCGCCACCGGGTCGCCGCCAAAGTCCTGCGTGCAATCCGTCGCGAACCAGGGCAGCTCCGGGGGCCGCGCGGCGTCTGGGAAGGCCTGCGCGCCTTGTCCGTGGCTGAGCAGCAGGCGGTAGTCGTACTCAAACTGCTTGGTCGATAGCACCGCCTTGGCCTGGCAGTCCCGCGCGATGAAGCTGAGCTTGGTCAGCCCCGCTTCGAAGGCCATGGGCAACGGAGGACTGACCGGCACGCCGATCACCCCGATGCGCGCGCAGGCATAGAACGCAGCCACCATCTCCAGACTCGGTGGGTAGACCAGCAGCGCCCGATCTCCCTGCCTGAGGCCGGCCTCTGTGAACAAGTAGGCGGCCAGCTCACGCGTCCGCTCCGCGAAGCTCTGGTAGGTGTAGTGCTCGAGCTCCCGGCCTTCGGCATCGACGAACCGGTACAGGGTTTGGTCCGGTCTGCGCGCTTCCCACATCCGCAGGTAATCAATAAGGGTCTGCATCGCCGGAGTCACTCCCCTATCACGTTTTGTCTAGCGTTCTCTAGCGCCCTCTGGCGTCATTGCCTAGCGACCAGCTAGTTACGGGTAATCGCCACCACCATTAGTGATTGACTAACCCAACAGTAGCGCTGCCAACCGATGCCAAGCAAAGATTTCGCAAGGTTTTTTGCCAGTGCACATTGATCTCACAGGTCGCGCCTAGCTAACAAGCGAAATTGCATCTAACTGTGTCGGATGTCACTGAGCTTCCTGTCGGCCAGGCGCATCGCAACGCCGTTCAGGACCTCCGTAGATACTGATATCAGCATCTCAGTATTGACGTAAATCCGCAGGATATAGGCTTGATATCCGTAAATACGGAGATACTGGCGTACGGATCTCCGTATTTGCGTATCCACTGATCGTACGCGCCGGAGCTCGGCTCGCCACACCATGCCCACCGCTGCTATTTCGAGCACCAGACCGAAACCGCAAACAGAAAATCCGGGGTGTTGGTCTGCGCACCATCCCCTAGCACGGCGCTGTAGCAAAGCAAATCTGTGTGGATGTCAACGGGGAAGGTACAAAGACATCCTTCGGGAAACCACTACGTACTACGGATGTACTGATATACGGGCCTACTGACTAGCTCGCGCCCGCGTCGGGCCGATCAGCGATGTCGGGTCGCCCACATCACTTCCGCTCGACGTTGCGTCACGGCACCGTCGCGCGTCGCGCCGGGGCGGCAGTTGACGACCCGACCTGGGCGATGCGAATGCGCGGCCCAGCGCGGGCCACAAGCCTGACGATGCCGACGAAACGCTCGCCGTCGACGATCGGCGAGAGCGGCTCGTCCTCGGCCTCGATGATCATCTCTTGGCCGTTGACGTCGCGTAGCTGATCGCCGCGGAGCCTGCCGCTGCGGAGCGCCGCGGGAAAGCGCACGATGATCCTCGAGGGCCTCATGTTCCCGGCTTGGAAATGCAGCGCGCCAGGTTCGGCCGCTTTGGGGAAGAGCCGGAACCCGGCGCCGATATGGAGGTCGATCGCGCCGGCGTGCAGCAACCTGTGGGTCCGCGTCGGGACCTCCTCGCCGTCGATCACGACACGGGCCTGTGTCGGAGCGAACAGACTCGATGCATAGTTGGGCTGGTTCGACCGGCTCGGGACAACCTTGTTGGTCACGTAGTCACGGAATGAGCGCGCGATCACTCGAACGACGTCCGCCCGGCCGTGAGTGTGGTTGTCGTAGTACTTGTCGTAGAACCGGTTGCCGACACCTCCGGCAGCCAGCCCAAAGCAGAGCCGATGGAACTTCGCACCGTCCGCGGTTTCGCCGTCGAGTGCCAGAGTGTCCAGGGATACTTCGGGCGGAGGCTGATCCGTCTGGGCCGCAGCCACCAGTGCGCGCAGAATCGCTTGGGGCCGCCCGCGTACTTGCGCCTTGCGCGCGACAGCGTTGACACTGCCAGCATTGTTGGGTACGAATGTCGGCCAGCGTTCCGGATCGCTGATGCAGTGCTGGGTTTCGTTGATCAACCAGTTCAGCGATCCGTCGCCGCCGTCGCTCACCAGATGGCTGACCCGTGGATAGAGCTCCTCGACGACCTTTCGGAGATCCTCGACGGAGGCGGTTTCGTGCACCTCGCCCCACTGGCCGACAATGCGACGCAGTTCGTCGCTGCGATCGCCCGCAGCAAGATTCTTGCGTGCGAGCGGATTGACGATGACGCCTAGATACATCCGGAGGTCACCGACGCAGGCATGGCAGATGCGAATCGCAGTCTTGGAGACCGACAGCGGTTCCAGGGATGGGCAGACAAGGCGGGTACATCGCGTCCCAAACGAATACTCCTCGGGAGTTCACCGGGCGCCCAGGTGCGATTGGGCGGGCTATCCCAGCAAGATACCCGCTACGTCCTCGTGACAAGCACCACGCCCCGAGTCGCACCGTCGTCCCCGTCAGAACCCCCCCGCAACTCCGGATTAGTGTGTCTGGAATGCCCGAGTGGACCGCAGCAGACCTGCCCGCGTTCGCCGGACGCACCGCCATCGTCACCGGCGCCAACAGCGGGCTGGGTGAGGTGACCGCCAGCGAGTTGGCCCGGGTCGGTGCTCACGTCATCCTGGCCGTGCGCAACACCGGAAAGGGTGAGGCCGCCGCCGAGCGCATGACAGGCCGCACACCTGGCCAAGTCGAGGTGCGTCAACTGGACTTGCAGGATCTGTCCTCGGTGCAGCGCTTCGCCGACGGCATAGATAAGGCCGACGTCCTGATCAACAACGCCGGCATCATGGCCATCGACTACGCGCTGACCGCCGACGGCTTCGAGCGCCACATCGGCACCAATCATCTCGGTCATTTCGCGTTGACCAACCTGCTGCTGCCCAAGCTCATCGACCGGGTGGTGACGGTGTCCTCGCTGCTACACATGATTGGCTACATCAGCATCAAAGACCTGAACTGGCGGTCGCGGCCGTATTCGAGGTGGCTGGCCTATGGCCAGTCGAAGCTCGCCAACCTGCTGTTCACCACCGAGCTGCAGCGGCGGCTGGATACCGCCGGCTCTTCACTGCGCGCGCTGGCTGCCCACCCCGGCTGGTCGCGCACGAACCTGCAGGGCCGCTCCGGCCGCAGGTTGAGCGATGCAGTGGTGCTGGCCGCCGATCATGTGGTCTCCACTGATGCCGACTTCGGCGCCCGGCAAACGTTGTACGCGGTATCGCAGGATCTACCGGGCGACACCTTTGTCGGCCCCCGATTCGGCCTGTATGGCCGCACCCAGCCGATCTGGCGCAGCTGGCTGGCCAACCGCGCTACCACCGCCGCCGCACTCTGGGAGCTGTCCGAGCAGCTCACCGGCACCAAATTTCCGCTCTGAGGCGGCGCTGGTGCGCTAGCCGGTCCAGGCGTCACGGCGAGGCTGCCCCCGATTGCGGGCCCGCCCACCGAACGCTTCGAAACGCCCATCCCAGGCTTTGCGACTAGATTGGTGGAAGTATCAGTAAACGGTCTCTCGCGGGTCCACTGAGGCGAGACAGCTATCAGCGCAACAATGCGACCGCAGAAGATGAGCGGCTTCCGGGCCGGACGTCGGCGAGGAGGTCACCTCATGACCCATGAGGAGATCACGGCGCTTCTCGCCCTGTGCGCAGCGATGTCATCCGCGATCGGCAATGTGATCCGTCAGCGGTCCGCGCAGGAGGTCACCGACAAACGGGTCGGCCACCTGGCGCTGTTCGGCATGTTGTTGCGCGACCGCCGCTGGTGGATGGGCGGTATCGGGGACATCGCCAGTTACGTTTTCCTTGCTTTCGCCCTCGACGAGGGCTCGGTGTTGTTGGTGATGTCGCTGCAGGTGACGGCACTGCTGTTCGCCTTGCCGATTTATGCGCGGTTGACCCGTCATCAGATAACACGCCGGGAGTGGATGTGGGCGGTCGTGCTGGCGGTGGCGTTGGCGATAGTGATCGCGGTCGGGGATCCGACGGGCGGCCAGGAGCGGGCACCGGCGCAAACCTGGCTTGTAGTGGCGGTCGTGATGGCCCCGGTGTTGGTGTTGTGTTTGCTGGGCGCCCGGATCTGGTCGGATCGTCCGGTCGCGGCGCTGTTGCTGGCGGCGGTGGCCGGTTCCTTGTTGGCGGTGTTCGCGGTGCTGATGAAGGGCGTTGTCGACATACTCGAACACGGCGCCGGCCACTTGTGGCACACACCCGAGCTGTATGCCTGGGTGTTCTGCGGGGTGGCCGGAATGATCTATCACCAGTCGGCGTATCGCGCCGGTGCGCTGACGGCCTCTTTGCCGACGATCATCGTCTCAAAGCCCGTGGTGGGCGGGGTGCTTGGGGTCGCCGTGCTCGGCGAGACTTTGGACGCCGACGGCAGGCAGTGGTTTGTCCTGGCGGTGGCGGCGGCGGCGGTGATCGTCGCGACGGTGGGCCTGGCTCGCGGTGAGGCCGCCACCATGGCGGCCGGCGCGGGGCGTGACCTGAAAAGCACCGACCAGTCCAAGGTGCCGTCTCAGCGCTTGAGCGGCTGACACTTTTCCGGTACTGCCGGGCCGTGATGGGGGGCCGGGCATTCAAGCCCCGACCTGGATCGCCGGGCGTGGGGTCGCGGATCACCAAGTTCCGCGTCTGCGGACGACCCCACGCCCGACGATGTCTCTCACAGGATGTAGAGCATCTCCTGGTAGGTGGGCAGCGGCCACAGGTCATCGGCCACAATGCTTTCCAGGGTGTCAGCAGCCGCGCGCACCGCCTCCATCGCCGGGAGCAGCTCCTCCCGGGCATGCGTGGCCTCTGCGAGCGCCGTCTCCGCCGAGTGGTCGGACAGGGCCGACTTCAGCGTCGCCAGCCCCGCTTCGAGGTCGGCAATCGGGGCCGAAACCGTTTCCAGCGCAGTCATGCTCGGCTCCATGCCGGCGGCCTTCAACGTCGCGACGTTCTGCGCGAGCTCGGTCTGATAGCGGACCGCGGCCGGCAGGATGACCGTCGTCGCGATCTCCAGCGTCAGCTT
>Ga0209040_10003294_pt1 | contig 12439 bp, 12 predicted proteins | sample BogFormECP12_OM3_FD_188240 | JGI IMG/M metagenome (GOLD analysis project Ga0209040, IMG submission 188240) | Bog forest soil microbial communities from Calvert Island, British Columbia, Canada - ECP12_OM3 (SPAdes) (version 2) | ecosystem: Environmental > Aquatic > Freshwater > Wetlands > Bog ... | reverse complement strand
GCTGCGGCTTCGGCCGCCACGCCTTCGAAGCGGCCCGTCGCGGCGCGGCGGTCGTCGCGCTCGACGCCGGTGCCGACGAGGTGACCAAGGTGCGCGACACCTTCGGGGCGATGGTCGTCGCCGGCGAGCTCGACGCCGGCACCGTCCGGGCCGACGCCGTCCGGGGGGACGCGCTGGACCTGGCACGGTCCCTCGGGCCCTTCGACCTCGCCTACCTCGACCCCCCGTACAACCAGCACCGCTACTTCACCAACTACCACGTCTGGGAAACCCTGGTGGCCTGGGACGCACCCGGCCACTACGGCGTGGCCTGCAAGCGGGTCGACGCCCGGGACCCGGCCACGAAGAGCGTCTTCAACACCAGGCGGGCGATGCCGGTCGCCCTGCGCACGGTCGTGGGCGACGTCGACTGCGAGCTTCTCGTGCTGTCGTACAACGACGAGTCGTGGGTCAGCCTCGAGGAGCTCGAGGACATGTGCCGTGAGAGGGGAGAGGTCGTGACCCTGGGGTTCGAGTCAGCCCGTTACGTCGGGGCCCGTATTGGCATCCACAATCCGGCCGGCCAGAAGGTGGGCACGGTCTCGCACCTGACCAACCGCGAGTACCTGGTGGTGGCGGGCCCCCGCCCGCGGGTACTCGGGGTCACCGACCCACTTCGGCTTCAATGTGTCCCGTGACCCACGGATCGAAACTGGCACAGGTCGACCTGTCGCTCCGTATCTCCTCGGACGAGGAGGCCGTGATGATGACCGCGGCCCAGCGACGGCTGCTCCACCTCCGCCTGGTGAACGGCGGCCAGGTGGGTGACGGACGCCTGGGACCGCCGGTCCTGGTCGTCATGGAGGGCTGGGACGCGGCGGGCAAGGGCGGGTCGATCAAGCGGCTGGTGTCCCCGCTCGACCCGCGCCACATCCGGGTGGCCGAGTTCGGGACGCCGACCACCGACGAGCTGCGCCACCACTTCCTCTGGCGGTTCTGGCCGGTGCTCCCGGGTTGGGGCGGGATGGCCGTGCTCGACCGCAGCTGGTACGGGCGGGTGCTGGTGGAGCGAGTCGAGAGCTTCGCCACCGAGGCGCAGTGGCGCCGGGCCTACGACGAGATCACCCAGTTCGAGCACTCGCTGGCCGAGGAGGGCACCGTGATCGTCAAGCTCTGGCTGCACATCTCTGACGCCGAGCAGCTGAAGCGCTTCGAAGCTCGGCGCGACGATCCCCTCAAGCGTTGGAAGCTCACCGAGGAGGACTGGCGCAACCGCGAGAAGCGGAAGCACTACGAGGAGGCGGTGGCGGACATGCTCGAGTTCACCGACCACCCCAACGGCCACTGGGACGTGATCCCGGCCGAGCAGAAGCGCTACGGGCGCCTGACGGTGCTGCGGACGGTGATCCAACGGATGGAGGAGGGAATGCGCCGGTGGGGGATCGAGCCACCGCCGTCCAGCGGCGCCGCCTACGACGACATCTGAAGTGACGCCGGCGAAGGCGGATGCCACAGTGGGGGGCATGACCCCCGCACCCGACCCCCGCTACGGCGTCACCGTCCCCTTGGACGGCGTCCAGCTCCCCGAACACCGGCGGTGGTTCGAGGAGCTGGCCGCTCTCGGGTACACCGACGTGTGGTCGGCCGAGGTCGACGGCACCGACGGCTTCACCCCCCTCGCTTTGGCCGCGGCCTGGGAACCCGGCCTCAACCTGGGCGTGGCCATCGCCCCTGCGTTCACCCGCGGCCCCGCCCTGCTCGCGCAGACCGTCGCCGCGTTGGCCGAGGCATCCCCCGGGCGCTTCGCCTTCGGCCTCGGCGCGTCGTCGGAGGTCATCGTCGAGCAATGGAACGGGGTGCCGTTCGTCGATCCCTACAAGCGGGTGCGCGACACGCTCCGCTTCCTCCGGCAGGCCATGACCGGAGAGAAGGTCACCGAGTCCTACGACACGTTCTCGGTGCGCGGCTTCCGGCTGGCCCGGCCACCCGAACAGCCCCCGCCGGTCTACCTCGGGGCCCTGCGGTCGGGAATGCTCCGCCTGGCCGGTCGTGAGGCCGACGGGGCCGTCTTGAACTGGCTGTCCGCCGACGACGTGAAGACCGCCGTGGCCGAGGTCGGTTCGGGCAAGGAGATCGTCGCCCGGATCTTCGTGATCCCCAACGACGACCCCGAGGTGGCCCGGGCCGTCGGTCGGCGCATGATCACGGCGTACCTCAACGTCCCCGCCTACGCCGCGTTCCACCGGTGGCTCGGACGGGGCGCCGCCCTGCAGGCCATGTGGGACGCCTGGGGTGCGGGCCACCGCAAGGGGGCCCTGGCCGCAATCCCCGACGACGTGGTGGACGATCTGGTCGTCCACGGCTCGCCGGCGCAGTGTCGCGCGCACGTCGGGCGCTACGTGGCCAGCGGCGTCACCATCCCGGCGCTGGCCGTGGTGCCCTTCGGCGTCGACCTGGCGGACGCCGTCCGGGGCCTGGCCCCGACCGTGTGACCCCGGGCACCGGCCCGGTCGGAGACGGCTGGGCCGGTCGTGGACCCGACCATGTGGTCACGTCGTCGCTAGTCGGCCACTTCGGGCCGTAGCGGGGGGCGGGCCACCGGGCCCGTGGATCACCAGTTGGGCAACGAACCGGCCGTCGGTGCCCGAACACTGGTCGGCGCCGAGCCCTGCCGGCGGAGCGCCGCTGCGGTCCCCAGGGCAAGGAGGTGACCGTCACCGTGGACCTCCTCGCCCCGTATCTGCTGACGGAACGACTGCTGCCCCTCCTGTCCGCCTCGTGGTCCGGCCGGGTGACCACCATGACGTCAGGTGGCATGTATACCCAGCGATTCGCGCTCGACGACCTCGTGATGCCCCAGAACGCCTACGACGGCACCGTCGCCTACGTCAGGGCCAAGCGAGCCCAGGTGGTGCTCACCCACGAATGGCAGCGCCGCTACGGCAACTCCGGCGTCGACTTCCACGTGACCCATCCCGGATGGGCCGACACGCCAGGGCTCACGGCCGGGCTCCCCACGTTCGCCCGCCTCCTCCACCCGTTGCTCCGCTCCCCCGCCGAGGGGGCCGACACCGCGGTGTGGCTGGCGGCCCTGCCCGACGACCATCCCGAGGGCGGCGCCCTCTGGCTCGACCGGCGTCGTCGGGGCGAGTACCACCTCCCGTGGACCCGGGTCACAACAGCGCGGAGGGAGGCCGACGGGCTGGCACTGTGGGAGTGGTGTCGCCAGCAGGTGGGAGCCGGTCCGGCGCCGAGTTGAGGCGGCCGGCGAAGGCCACGGGCCTACGCCGCCCCGCGTTCCGTGGTAGCGAAGAGGACGTGGACTTCCGACGCCGTTCGCTGCACGACCTCTCCGGCCGGGTGCGCACGGGCCAGGTTTCGGCCCGGGAGATGACCGGGCACGCGCTGGCCCGCATCGAGGCCCTGAACCCGACGCTGAACGCCTTCGTCGCCGTCGACGGCGAGCGGGCACTCGAGCAAGCGGCCGCGGTGGACCAGATCGTGGCCACCGGCGGGGACCCGGGGCCCCTGGCCGGTATCCCCATCGGGGTGAAGGACAACGAGGACACCGCCGGCTACCGCACCACCCACGGCTCACCCCTGTTGGCCGACGCACCCAGGGCCGTCCACGACGCACCCCATGTGGCCCGGCTCCGTGCCGCCGGATGCGTGGTGGTCGGCAAGACCAACCTCCCCGAGTTCGCCTGGTCGGCCAATACGACCAACACGCTGTTCGGGGCCACCCGCAACCCGTGGAACCTCGACCACAGCGCCGGGGGATCATCGGGTGGGACGGCGGCGGCCCTGGCCGCCGGGTTGGTGCCCCTGGCCACCGGCTCGGACGGCGGCGGCTCGATCCGCATCCCCTCGGCCGCCTGCGCGCTGTCGGGCATGAAGCCCTCCCTCGGACGGGTGCCGGCCGGAGGAGCCCAGGGCCCGGGATGGCTCGACTTCTCCACCAAGGGCCCCATGGCCAGGCGGATCGCCGACGTCATCACCGCCCTCGACGTGGTGGTGGGGCCCGAGGCGACCGACCTGCGCTCGCTGCCCCGCCCCGAGGCCAACTGGCGCGACGTGCTCGGCGATCCCCACGTGCCGTCGAGGGTGGCGTGGTCCCCCACCCTCGGCTACGCCGCGGTCGACCGCGACGTGACGGCGGTCTGCGAACGGGCCCTCTCGAGCCTCGAGTCGCTGGGGGCCGAGGTGGTCGAGATCGACCCGGTCTTCGCCCTCGACCCGGTCGGGGACTGGTTGACCTTCGTCGGGGCGTGCCTCCAGCGCTCCCTCGAGCCTTATCGCGAGCACCCGTCGTGGGCCACCATGGACCCGGTGCTGACGGCCGTCGTGGACGCCGCCCGCTCGACGTCGGCCCTCGACCTGGTGCGGATCTTCGACGAGTGCCACGCCATGAACGTCCGGCTGGTCGAGATCTTCCACGACGTGCGGCTCCTCGTGACCCCGACCACCGCCGCACCGCCGCCACCCCTGGCCCTCGGGGGCGCGGCCAGCATCAACGGGGAGCTCGACCCGAACTGGGTCAAGTTCACCTACCCGTTCAACATGACCCGGTCACCCGCCGCCACCGTCTGTGCCGGCCTGACCGAAGCCGGCCTCCCGGTGGGCCTGCAGCTGATCGGCCCTCAGCACGCCGACCTGGTGGTGCTCCGCTCCGCCGCCGCCATGGAGGCGGCCATCGGTTTTGACGAGCTGGCCCCGATCGGCTGAGGCGCCCGGCGTGGGACCAAGGCCTCTGGTCATGCGGCCCGACGCGGCCCACGATGGAAACGAGGCCCTCGCAGGCCCGGAGGTGCGCGATGGGTTGTGGGCGACGCGAGTTGGGACGGGATCACGCAGCAAGGTGGGAGGCACCGGCCACACCGGAGCGGTCGTGCCCGGTGGTGCTCATCGAGGCTGAGGACGGTGCCGAGGCCCAGGTCCTCTGGCGCCGCATGGAGATCGAGGGCTACGAGGCCATCTGGTGCCCAGGGCCCGCCGAGTCCGGGGGCGGGCGGTGCCCCCTGGTGAGCCGGGGACGATGCCCGCTGGTGGAGGAGGCCGATGTCGTCGTCGCCACCTGGCCGTCCACCCCGGCCCATCGAGCGGTGCTCGAGGCCCAGCGCCGGCTCCACCCAACCACCCCGGTCATCGTGTCGACCAGCCCGCGGGGCCTGCGCGAGCGCCCCGCGACGCTCGACGTCGAGGGGGTCATCTGCCGGCACGCGTCGGCCGAGACCGTGCTCGACGCGGTGGACGACGTGCTGGCCGACACGAAGCTCGACCGGCGACCCGGCTGAGGTCGAGGGGCCGGCCGGTCACGTCCGGCCCCCGTCGTATGGCCCGGTCCTCGTCCGCACCGGGCCCCACCCCGACGCCTGCTGGCATACTGGCCCGATCGCGGCCGATCCGGCCGCTTGACCGGGAGGTTCGAGCCATGGCCATCTCCGCACCGGCCGACGTGGTGCGCCACGTCGGCGACGACGACGCCCCGTGGGTCGACACCGGCTACGGGGTCGACCTCAAGGTCGTGCGCTTCGACCCGATGAAGGGCACCTGGGTCATCCGCAACCGCTTCCGTCCCGGTGTCCGGCTGCAGATCCACCGCCACACCGGCCCGGTGGACGGTTTCACCCTGGCCGGCCGCTGGCACTACCTCGAGTACGAATTCTTCTCCACCGCGGGGTCCTACATCTACGAGCCGGCCAACTCGGTCCACACGCTCGACGTGCCCGAGGACAACGTCGGCGATACCGACGTGCTGTTTGTGATCGAGGGCGCCCTGTTGAATCTGGATCCCGACGGCAAGGTCGAGAGCTACACCGACGGCCCGGCCATCCTGGAGGCCTACTACGCCCTCCTGGAGGCGGCGGGCACGCCCCGCCCCAACGGCCTCATCGTCTGAGACGGGAAGCCGGTGGCTGACGGATCGAGGCCGGGCCGGGACCTCGCCGCCGCTCTGACCGACCCCGGGCTCTACGCCGCCGACCCGTTCCCCCTCTACGCCCGCCTCCGGGCCGAGGCGCCAGTGGCCTGGCACGAAGACGCCGGCTTCTGGGCCGTCACCACCCACCCCGAGGTCCAGGCGGTGGGGACGAACCCTGCCACCTTCTGCTCGTCCAAGGGGATCCTGGTGGACGAGATCGGCGTGGAGTACGCCACTCCCCCGACCATGATGCACACCGACCCGCCGGCCCACACCCGCTACCGCCGGCTGGTCCAGCCCGGATTCAAGCCGACCGTCGTCCGCGGGCTCGAGGCCGAGGTCCGCCGGCTCGCCCGGTCCCTGATCGACCGGATCGAGGCGGGCCAGGTGACCGACGTCGTGCCCGAGCTGGCGGTGCCGTTCCCGCTGCAGGTCATCTGCGGGCTGCTCGGCGTGGACGCCGACGAGTGGCCCCGCTTCTACGAGTGGTCCGAGGCGGCCATCCCGGGCGCCACCGACTGGCCCGAGGAGCGGCGCCAGGCGCTGATGACCGACATGTGGGGCTACTTGGTGGCCGTGGCCAAGGAACGACGGGCCGAGCCGCGGGCCGACGTCGTCTCGGCCCTGGCGACCGCCTCGCCCGGCGGCGACCAGCTGAGCGACGACGAACTGGCGATGTTCCTCATCCAACTGCTGGTCGCGGGGAACGAGACCACCCGGAACCTGATCTCGGGGGGACTGGCCGCCCTGGCCGAGCGGCCCGACGAGTGGGCCCGGCTCTGCGACGACCCGCACCTGGTGCCAAGTGCCGTGGAGGAGCTGCTGCGCTGGACCACCCCGGTCATCTCGTTCCTGCGCACCGCCACCGAGGACGCCGAGCTGCGGGGCCAGCGGATCTCGGCCGGCGAACCGGTCCTCTTGGTCTACGCCTCGGCCAACCGCGACGAAGCGGTCTTCGGCCCCGACGCGGCGCGGCTCGACGTCGGGCGCGAACCCAATCCCCACGTCAGCTTCGGCTTCGGGACGCACTTCTGCCTCGGTTCGGCGCTGGCCCGGCTCGAGGCCCGGGTGGTCATGGAGGAGCTCTTGGAGCGATTCGTCCGGCTCGAGGCGTCCGGCGAGGTCGAGCGGGCCCCGAGCCCGGTGATCGCCGGGGTGCGCCATGCGCCGGTGGTCTTCGAGCGGACCTGACGGGCTGAGGGACCGCCGGTGCCCGAGCTGCCCGAGATGCAGGCGCTGGCCGAGCGGCTCGACGCGGCGCTGGCCGGCAGGGTGCTCGAGCGAACCGACCAGCTGGGTTTCACCGGCTTGAAGACGGTCCGGCCCGGTCCTGGCGACCTGGTGGGGCGGACGCTCGACTCGGTGACCCGCCGGGGCAAGTTCGTGGTCCTCCACTTGAGCGGCGGGATCCGGGTGCTCATCCACCTCTCGCAGGGCGGCCGGCTCGACCTGGAGGACCCGCCCAAGTCCACCAAACCCCGGGGGTCGGTGGTCCGCTTCGTCTTCGCCGGTGCCCGGGCGGTGCTCGTGCGGGAGCACGGCACCCAGCGCAAGGCCGGCTGGTGGGTACTGGGACCGGACGACGACGGACCGCTCGCCGCCCTGGGCCCCGACCCCTTCAGCAACAAGTTCGCCGAGCTCATCGGCACCGGCGACTCCACCCGGCACCTGCACACCGTGCTGCGCGACCAGCGGGTGGTGGCCGGGATCGGCCGGGGCTGGGCCGACGACGCCCTCCACCGGGCCCGGCTGTCCCCCTTCGCCTCGTTGCGCTCGCTCGACGACGCCAGGCGTGCGCGGCTGCTCGAGGCGATCCGCTCGGTGCTGACCGAGGCGCTGGACGGCGAGCGCGAGCGGACCGGGGGCCTGTCCGAGGCGAAGCTCGGCGGCCGCTTCGCCATCCACAACCGCAGCGGCGAACCGTGCCCGGTCTGCGGCGAGCCCCTGCTCCGGGTGTCCTTCGAGTCCCACGAGATCGTCTACTGCAAGCGCTGCCAGACCGGCGGCAAGGTGCTGGCCGACCGCCGGCTCTCCCGGCTGCTGCGCTGAGGACGGTTGCGCTCGAGACGGGATCCGCTCAGGGGCCCAGGACGGCCAACCGGCCGGCGATGGCCCGGGCCAGGCGGTCGGCGGCCCCCGGATCGGTGACGAGGAAGAGCGACGGCTCGGTCAGCTCCAGTTCGAGGACCACCGGCTGCCCGTCGTCGCCCGGCACCAGGTCGACTCGGGCGTAGAGGAGACCGGCCGGCCCCGGGTCGCCCGGCACCGACCGCAGGGCCCGCTCGGCCAGCGCCTCTTCGGCCGCAGTCGGGCGCCGGGGACCGAAGGCCCGGTACTCGGCGTCGCCGGGCTCCCGTCCCACCGCCAGCATCGGCCCCTTGCCGACGGCATGGCTCAGGCGGCCCCCCACGTAGACCAGGGCCGTCTCGCCGGCGGCGTCGACGGCGCGCAGATACGGCTGGACCATGGCCGTCCGGCCGGCGGCGTGGAGCCGGGCGACGTGGGCGAGGGCGGCGGCGCCGTCGGTCCCGGCGCCCCGGTAGCGGGCCGAGTCCTGCGACCCGCTCGAGACCGTGGGCTTGACGACGAACTCGCCCTCGGGGAGCATCGCCTCTTCACCCGGTGCCACCCACTCGGTGGGCGGCACCGGAAGGCCGGCCGCACCCAGGTCGGCCAGGTACCGCTTGTCGGTGTTCCACTCGATGACCGCGGCCGGGTTGGCCAGGCGGGGCACCGAACCGGCCCAGGCCACGAACTCCTCACGCCGGTCGATGTAGTCCCAGGTCGACCGGACCACCACCAGCGAGAAGACCGACCAATCCACCGAGGGGTCGTCCCAGACGACCGGCCTCGCCGACACCCCGGTCCCGACCAGGGCGGCGAGCAGGAGGGGCATGTCGTCGTCGGGATGCGCCAGCGTCCCCGCCGTGGCCAGGGCCACCGGTCCGGATGCCACCTCAATCGTTGGCGGTGACCTGGTCCAGCAGCTCGGCGAACTTGCGCTTGGCCGCCTCCCGGCGGGTCGGGATGTGCTCGGTCGGCACCTCGGTCGGCGTGTAGTTTCGCAACGTGCGGCGGGCGACGGTTTGGCGGTGCACCTCGTCGGGACCGTCGTAGATGCGGGCGGCCCGGGCGGCCCGGTACATGAGCTCGAGCGGGAGGTCGCACGAATAGCCCAGCGAGCCGTGCACCTGGATCGCCCGGTCGATCACGTTGTACAGGACACCGGCGCCGTAGTACTTGATCATGGCAATCTCGTCCCGCGCGGCGGCGGCCCCCTCGCGGTCCATCTTCCAGGCCGCCTGGAGGGTCATGAGGCGGGCCGCTGACATCTCGGCCAGCGAGTCGGCGACCCAGTTCTGGACCGTCTGCTTCTCGGCCAGGGTCGAGCCGCGCACGTGGCGGGAGACCGCCCGCTCACAGAGCATGTCGAAGGCCCGACGGGACTGGCCGAGCCAACGCATGCAGTGGTGGATCCGGCCCGGTCCCAGGCGGGCCTGGGCCAGGGCGAAGCCCTCACCCTCCCGGCCGACAAGGTTGGCGACCGGGACCCGGACGTCGCGGTACTCGATCTCGGCGTGGTTCCCGAATTTGCCGTACGGGGCGCCCGGGTCCTCCATGCTCGCCACGTCCCGGACGATGTCGACCCCCGGGGTGTGGACCGGCACGAGGATCATCGAGCACCCCTGGTAGGGATGCACGTCGGGGTTGGTCACGGCCATGACGATGAGGAAGTCGGCCACCGTCCCGTTCGTGGTGAACCACTTGAGCCCGTTGATCACGAACTCCTCGCCGTCCCGCACGGCCTGGGTCGACAGCAGGGTGGGATCCGATCCGGCGGTGTTGGGCTCGGTCATCGAGAAGGCACTGCGCAGCTTGCCGTCGAGCAGCGGCTGGAGCCACTGTTCGCGCTGGTCCTCGCGCCCGGTGGCGGCGATCCCGACGGCGAGGAGCTCGGCGTTGCCCGAGTCCGGGGCGTTGTTGCCGAAGACGACCGGCCCGTACAGCGACTGGCCGAGGATCTCGTGCATGAGGCCCAATTTGACCTGGCCGAAGCCCATGCCACCGAGGTCGGGGGGGAGGTGGGCCGCCCACAGTCCTTCGGCCCTGACCCGGTCCTGGAGCGGGGCGATGACCGAGAGCACCTGGTCGTAGTTCAGCTCAAGCGTCTCGAGCGGGAACACCTCCTCGCGGACGAAGCCGCGCATCCACTCGAGCTTCGTCTCGAACTCGGGCTCTGTCGAGAAGTCCCAGGCCATGGCCACCTCCAGTTGCGGTTGCGCACCGGGCCACGTCGACTTCCCGGTGCCGACACCCTGCCACTACCGTTGGCGGAATGCCCATCGAGCAGCGTCCTCCGGCCGGGCGCCGCCCAGTGGCCTTCCGCCCGTCGGGCGGCGCCGGGCCGACCGTCGACGTCGACGACGGTACGGACGGCCGGGGCTCGAAGATCCAGCCCCCGCCCCAGGCTCCCCTCAACCCGGACGAGCGAGCCCTCCTGGCGGCCGCCGAACGGGCCCTGATCGACGAGCGCCGTCAGCTGAGTGCCGACGAGCTCACCGCACTGGCCTCGCTGCCCGACCAGGCAGTGGTCGCCGTGGCCGCCCTCGCCCACCAGGTGCGGCTGACCTGGTGCGGCCCGGCGGTGGAGGTGGAGGGGATCCTCTCGGCCAAGACCGGCGGCTGCCCCGAGGACTGCCACTTCTGCTCGCAGTCGTCGCGCTTCGACACCACGGTCAAGGCCACTCCGTTCCTCGACACCGACGAGGTGCTCGCGGCCGCGCGGGAGACGGCCGCCATGGGCGCTTCGGAGTTCTGCATCGTGCTCGCCGTCCGGGGCCCCGACGAGCGGACCCTGTCACGCATCTTGGAGCTCGTCCCCCAGGTGCACGACCAGACCGGCCTGAACGTGGCGGTCAGCGCCGGAATCCTGGGCGAGGAGCAGGCCCGCCGCCTGGCCGAAGGTGGGGTGCACCGCTACAACCACAATCTCGAGACGGCACGCTCCTACTTCGGGGAGGTGGTGACGACCCACGACTACGACGAGCGGGTCGAGACCTGCCGGCTGGTCCGTCGCCACGGCATGGAGCTCTGCTGCGGAGCGCTGATCGGCATGGGCGAGACGGATGAGCAACGGATCGAGCTCCTGTTGGAGCTCCAAGCCCTAGACCCGACCGAGGTGCCGGTGAACTTCTTGAACCCGCGACCGGGAACGCCACTCGGAGATCGCCCGGTCGTCGGGGCGTGGGAGGCGATCCGTTGGATCGCCCTGTTCCGTCTCGCCCTTCCCGGCGTCATCCTGCGCTACGCGGGAGGCCGCGAGGTCACCCTGCGCGACCTACAGGCCATCGGTATGACGGCCGGGATCAACGCTCTGATCGTGGGCAACTACCTGACGACGCTCGGTCGCTCGGCCGCCGACGACCTCCGGATGCTGGAGGACCTCCGCATGCCGGTCGGGGCCCTGACCGTGGCGTTCTGAACCGGAGTGGGTGGTCCGGCCCCCCGGGCCGGCGGGTACTGCGCGGGGTGCGGCCGGCCGGCCGGCCGCTGCGGCGGGTGCACCCGGACCCTCGACCCGCCCCGCTACTGCTCGGTGTGCGGGAAATGGATGGCGGTGGCCGTCACACCTGCCGGTTGGGTCGCCCGGTGCGGGGACCACGGGGAGCAACGGCCGGCGAGCAGCGGGCGCCCGGGCCCCTGAGCCGGTCAGCCCCGGCCGGCGTAGTCGGGCGGCCATTCGAGCGGTGGCCGACCGTCGGCAGTGGTGGTCCAGCGCTTTGCGTCGAAGTGCCGATCGGGGTCGAGCGCGCTCGGTATCCCGCTGACCTCGCCGGCGTAGCGGTAGCCGGCGCGGATGGCCACGCGCTCGGAGGTCTCGTTGCCGAGCTTGGTCAACAGATCCAGGTAGACGAGCGCGAAGTCGGAGAAGGCCCACCGCGTCATCAGTCCGACCGCCCGGGTGGCCACGCCCCGGCTCCGGGCCCAGGCCGCTACCCAGTAACCGATCTCTGCGTCGCCCGCTCTCGGTGCACGTCGTGCAATCCGGTCGAGCCGAGGAGGCGGCCCGTCGTGGCGTCGACCACCGCGAACGACGCCGCCCGCCCGCTCGTCCGGGTGGGTGGCGATCCAGTCCCGCGCGTGATCGGGGCGGTAGGGCCAGGGGATGGCCGACGTCCAGCGGGAGATCTCCTGGTCCTGACAGGCCTCGGTGACGTCCGGCACGTCGTCCATGGTGAAGGGACGGATCGTGACCACCCCGTCGGAGTGCGGGCCCGGGGGCGACCGGCCGTGGTCGGACCCTCGGGCAGCGGGGGGCCGGCCACCGGCAACGGGAGGAGGCTTCGCACGGGCGGGGATTCTTGCACACGGCCTCATGGGCGAACGTCGACGACCGACGGTGCTCGACCGGCCTCAGCCCGTCGGCACCGCCCCGATGACGTTGGTCACGTGGACCCCCAGACCGGGCAGCGAACCGATCGAGGTGGCGTCGCCGAAGGCGAAGACCCCCCCGTCAGAGCCGATGAGCCAGTAGCCCCC
>Ga0209040_10003293_pt1 | contig 12441 bp, 12 predicted proteins | sample BogFormECP12_OM3_FD_188240 | JGI IMG/M metagenome (GOLD analysis project Ga0209040, IMG submission 188240) | Bog forest soil microbial communities from Calvert Island, British Columbia, Canada - ECP12_OM3 (SPAdes) (version 2) | ecosystem: Environmental > Aquatic > Freshwater > Wetlands > Bog ... | reverse complement strand
ACCGCGCGATGCGCGATGATCCAGCGCCCGACGGCGATGTGCCAATAGGTGTCGCCGTCGCCGAGGACCCTCACGCTCAGGGCGAGAATTTGCGCATAGACCGCCAGGCCGAGCAGCAGCGGCAGCGAGATGCCCGAACGGCTGCGCCCGGGCGCCGACGTAATGATCTCTGCCATGCTCGGCTGGTTGCGGGAGGGGAAACCGACCGCGCGAGCCTAATCCAGATGCAGCTGGTTTGCCATGTCTCGACCGGGCCGAGGCGGTGTTTGGCGGCATCGTCCGGGGCCAAGCTCCGACATGGCGCGATTCCGGAGTAATGAACTAGATCGCGGTGATCTCGCCACATCCCTGTTGACGAAACGTCAACGCCGTCGTGGATGCCGCCAAACATCGGCCGGCGCCGGTGTTCCTCGATCGGCCAAGCGAGGAATTTTACACTGGCGCGTCCGCCGCATTGCCGGAGAGAATGCAACGCATGGATCTGATCGTACGCAATCTCCGGCTCGCCGATCGGCTGTCGGCTGGCCCACTCGATATCGGCGTCGCCGACGGCAGGATCGTCGCGATCGAACGCGGATTGGCCGGCGAGGCGGAGAGCTATGAGGGGGGCGGCCGCCTGGCGTGCGCCGGTCTGATCGAGACGCATATTCATCTCGATAAATCCCGCATCATCGGCCGCTGTCCGCCCGAGCCGGGGCGCGAGATCTATCCGATGAGACAGGTCGCGGCGATGAAGCCCGGCTTTACGGTGGAGGACGTGCGGCGCAGAGCGGAGCGCACGCTCGTCGAGTGCATTCTCAATGGGACCACGCGCATGCGTACCCAGGTCGAGGTCGACCCTGCGATCGGCATGCGCGGGTTCGAGGCGGTGCAGTCGTTGATCGCTGACTACAAATGGGCGATCGACATCGAGATTTGCGTCTTCCCGCAGGACGGGCTGACCAATAATCCGGGTACTGACGAGCTGTTGTTCGAGGGGCTAAAGCGCGGGGCGAAGGTGATCGGCGGCGCCCCGCGCTACGACACCGACCCCGCCGGCCAGATCCGGCGGATTTTCGAACTCTCCCGCGACTATGACGTCGACATCGACATGCACCTCGATGTCGGCAACACGCCCGCAGCGATGGACATCCATCTCGTCTGCGAGCTGACCGAAAAATACCGCCGCGGCGGTCGGGTCGTGGTCGGGCACATGGCCAAGCTGTCGACGATGCCGCCCGAAGAGGTGGCAGTGTTGGGGCGCCGCCTTGCCGATACGGGCATCGCGGTCACTGTCCTGCCGGCGACCGATCTCTACCTGATGGGGCGAGACCGGGATCACAATGTCCGCCGCGGCGTCGCCGACGCCAACTTTCTTGTCGAGCACGGTGTCAATTGTTCGCTGTCGACCAACAACGTGCTCAATCCAGCGACACCCTATGGCGACTGCTCACTGATCCGCATGGCGAACCTCTATGCCAATGTGCTGCAGATCGCCGGTCGCGAACGGCTGAGCGAGTGCTTCGGGATGCTGACCGAGCGCTCGGCTCGGCTCCTCAATCTGACGGATTACGGGCTCGCCGTCGGCAACCCGGCGGATATCGTCGTGATCGACGCCGCGACGCCGGAGCAGGCAATTGCCGAAATCCGCCAGCCGCTCGCAGTCTATAGGCGCGGGCGACGGACGGTCGTCAGGCACTCGCCGGAGCTCGTTCGGCCGCATTGAGTTGCCAACGGGGCCGAGATTGCTTCGCTCGCAATGACACGCCCTGCTGCCGTCATTGCGAGCGAAGCGGTTCTTCCGGCGCGAGCCAGCTTTTATCTGCTTCTCACGAGCGACAGCGCCGGACGCATCGTATACGGTTCATAATAGACGAGCTTCGATACCTTATAGCGGTTGGTAAATCCCCGCACTACTTTCTCGCAGTGCTGATGGACTCGCGCCCTGAGGTCGCTAGTGACGCCGGTATATAGAACAGTGTTGCGCTGGTTAGCCAGAATGTAGAGGCAGTAGACCTTTTCCACGGCCGGCTCCCCGTCACGAGTTTGCTTCGCTGCGCTCGCAATGACATATTGGCATCACCCGAGCGTGGCGCCGATGTGTCGTTTCGGACCAAGGGGTTTAGGCCATGAACAGACCGATCATAGCGCTGTGCGCGATCTTGGTCGCCGATGCGCCCTCGTTCGCCGTGGGCCAGGCGCTCACCCAATGTAGTGTCGGCCAAATGGTGACGGATCAAGAAAACAAGACCGGGGTGGTCGTGTCGGAAGGCAACCACTTGTGCCAGGTGAAATACCCGGACTGCCAGGTGTATGGATGGATTTATTGGAATTTGCGCCCCACCGACGCGCCCGTGAAATCCGGATCGGTGACGTTCGATACGAAGCTGCCTGCACCGCCGATTGGCTCCTCACCGAGCGACACACCGTCGAGTAGTGGTGTTCAGTCGCCGACCATCCTCCGGCCGGGTCCTTCGACCCACGCACTCGTTTTCCGCGCCGACCCTCGTGGCCATGTCGCGCTCACAGCCTTGGTCAACGGAGCGCCAGTTCGGTTTCTCGTCGATACCGGAGCGAGCCGGGTGACGCTGACCTCCGAGGATGCACGCAACGCCGGTATCAGCCGCAGCGAGCTTGTGTTCAACCAGCGCTCACAGACCGCCAACGGCCTGGCTCCCGAAGCGCCAGTGACGCTGAGCGAGATCCGCATAGAGAAGCTCTCGATCGACAACGTTCCCGCCGCAGTGAACGAAAATCTGAACGTTTCGCTGCTCGGGATGAGTTTCCTGAAGCGATTGAAGAGCTTTGAGATGCGCGAGGGGGCGCTGACCATCAGCTGGTGAGGGCCGGCCGCTCTGCCAAAGCCGCCGCCGCCGACAGAGTCTCGGGCAGCGGCTTGCCGTTGGTCTCCGGGAGGAACGGCGCGGCCACGACACCGAGGATGAAGAACGAGCCGACGATCGTCGCCGCCGGACCATAGCCGCCGAGACTGACGATCAAGGTGCCGGCGATCAGCGGACCGACGCAGGAGATCCAGCGGGGAGCGTTGAAGCAGAAGGCGACGGCGGTGCCGCGCATCCGCGTCGGAAACAGTTCGGGCAGCCAGATCGGCGCCCAGGACCATATCCCGCCCGTGAAAAAGCCGAAGACGGTGACCGCTGCGAGCAGCGCCCCCATCGACTGGGCCCACATATAGACGACCGGCGTCAAAACGAGGCACATCGCATACCAGATCATCGCGGTCGGCTTGCGGCCGATCGCGTCGGCGCAGAAGCCGAGGCTGATGAAGCCGACTATCGCAACCCCGGTGCCGAGGAGCCCGGCCACCGCGGAATAAAACGGTGCGGATAAGCCCGCCTTGGCGGCGACGGTGCCGACATAGGTCGGAACAAAGGTGGCGACGCCCCAGAACCCGAAGGTCACCGACAGCATCATCAGAAACGCGGGAACGAGCCGCCTGCGGACGCTTGGGTCAAGAAACATGTCGGCGACCGTGAAGCGCGCCAGCGCGACGTTTTCACCTTCGAGGACCGCACCGCTGCGCCGTTGCTCCTGCGCTGCGCGCCGACGCTCGCTCGCCTTTTCCCAGCGCACCGATTCCGGCATGCCGCGGCGGAGCCAAAACACCAGCAGCGCCGGAAAGACACCGATCACGTACAACCACCGCCAGGCGCCGGGCCCGAACCCGCCGATCAACAGCCAGACGGCGGAGGCGAGAAAGCTGCCGATCCCGGCGCCGCTCTGCAGCAGCCCGCCGCCCTTGCCGCGGGCGTGGTCGGGCCACAATTCGGAGACGAGCGACGCTCCGGTCACCCATTCCGAGCCGATCCCCACGCCGACCAGGAAACGCAAGATAGCGAAAGATTGCCAGTTCCAGGCAACGGCGCTGAGGGCGGTGGTCAGCGAGTAGGCGAGGATCGCCAGCATCATCGTTCGTTTGCGGCCGATATAGTCGGCAATGATGCCGCCGATGACGCCCCCGGTGGCCCAACCGAAGACTGTGGTGGCGAGGATGTAGCCGGCATAGCGCGGCATTTCTGTGTACTGCGCCGCTTCCAGCAGCTGGTGTAAGGCGAAGCCGACCGTCAGGAACAGCGCTTGGATCTCGAAACCGTCGAACAGCCAGCCGAGGTTCGAGGCGAAGAGCACCCTCCACTGCTCGCGGTTGAGCGAGCGATACCAAGGTGAGGAGCCGATGGCCGCGTTGGTGTCCATGCCGGAGCCTTTCCTGTTCTGCGTTTCTACCCCATCCGTTTGCGTGTCGGGGGTACGTTCAATACCGGCGGAAAGTATACGCTCGCGCGCTGTAACGCGGCAATATCCCTGTCGACAGCCGTTGGCGTTCAGGGCTCGATGATGATGTCGACCCGGCGGTTATTGACAGACGGGTCGCTCGACCCGGTCTGTCCTATCGGCTCCTGCCGGATCATCGTCCGCTCGATGCCGTCCGCCTCGAGCTGGTCCGTGACGATCGAACTGCGCGTTTGGGCGAGAAATTTGTTCGTCTCGGGCGTGCCGGTAGCGCTCGCGCGCGCCTGGACGACAATCTTGCGGGCGCCCGCTTCGCGGGCGCGCTTCGCCGCATCGGCGATAATGGTCTTTGACTCGTCGGAGAGGAAAGCACTGAATTCGTCGAAATATACCAGGAAGCGAGCGTTACCCTGACTGGCCGTGCTCGGCGCAGTCTGGGCGATCGCGGCCGTCGAAACCACGAGCGCCGTCAGCAAAAGTAGGAAACACCAAAATCGCCGAACTGTGCGGGCCATCGCGGTACTCCATTGTGATTGTACCCAGGTGCTACCAGACGTAAGCTAACCGGTTTGCGGCATTGTCGCCCGCATCACCGATCGCCGCCTCAGCGACGGGTCACGACCTTATCGCTCGAGACTATTTCCTCGCCCATCCACGACTGCAGCAACGTGTATCCAACCGCAAGCACGACCGGACCGAGGAAAATGCCGATCAAACCAAAGGCGATCAGGCCGCCGATGACCCCGGCCAGGAGCAGCACGAGCGGCAAATGGGCTCCTTTCCTGATCAAGATCGGCCGCAGGATGCTGTCCAGGCTGCCGACCACGACCGTCCACACCAGAAGACAGGTTCCCCACCCTGACGCACCGCTCCAGTACAGCCAGATCACCACCGGCACCATCACCGGCAAGGGCCCGAGCTGGGCGATGCACAGCATGAACATCACGGCCGTCAGGACCGCGGCGAACGGGACACCGGCCAGGGCGATGCCGACACCGCCGAGCAGCGACTGCGCAACCGCCGTCACCACTACGCCAAGCGCCACGCTGCGGATCGCCTGGCCGGCCAGCCGGACCGACTGCGCGCCGCGCTCGCCCGCAAGACGATATCCGAAACGCTGGGCGGCGGCGGCAGCCCGTTCACCGCTCACATACAGGATTGCCGCGATGACGACGGTAAGCAGAAACTGCACGAAGACAATCCCCAAACCACCCAACGCAGCGACAAACCAGGTCGCCGCACTGCCGGCATACGGCGCTGCCTTAGCGACCAGCGGCTCGACGCCGCTGGCGGCGACGCTTTCCCAGAACTTTGCCGCCCCTCCACCAAACAGTGGAACGCCTGCCAGCCAATCCGGCGGCGGCGGCAGCTTGAACGACTGGAGCGATGTCCCCCACTCGACGATCCGGTCGAAGTTCTCGGTGATCGTCGTGATGGCGAGCCAGAACGGCACGACAAAGATAAGCAACAGTGCCAGGGTCATGACCGCGACGCCGAGCAGCCGCCGGTTCCACAGCCGCTGCTGAACCCGTAGCATCACAGGCCAAGTGGCGACCACGAGCGTCGTCGCCCAGATGACCGCCGGCAAAAACGGCCGCAATATCCAGAAGCAGGCGCCGATCAGCCCTGCGACGAAAAGAACCGCGAGAGTCGTCCGGGTAAGGTCGGATCGGGCTTCCATTCGCCGCAGGCGCCTGCGCGCAACATCTTCCCGCTAGCTTACCTGCGCATCATCAATTGCAGGCGATGCCCATCAGGGTCGCGGAAATAAATGCAGCGGTCCTCCCCCGGGCGGCCGGTGACCGCAACCCCATGCCTCTCCAGTTCCGCTTTGAGGGTTTCATAAGTGCCGGACGCCACGTTGAGCGCCAGATGGTTGAGATCGTTGCCCGCGGTCAGCGGTGCGTCGCCCGCTTTCTTGAATAGCGCCACCCCCTGTTGCCCGGCGTGCAAAAACACCTGCCCGTCATCCTCGCGATACGCGGTCATGCCGAGCACCTCGGTGTAGAACTTCTTCGAGCGCTGCACGTCATTGACATGCAGCACGACATGGTCGACCCCACTGGTCTCAATCATCGCTTCCTCCTACCGTTGTCTCGCGCCGACGAGTAAGGCAATCCGCAGGGCTTGCGGAGGTTATCACCGCGCATTTCAGTCTTCGCGAGACGGAGACCTTGGCATTGGGCCCCGCTCATCGGCGGATAGAATCCCGTTTCAGACCGCCAATGTCCAGCGCGATCAGCCGGCGGTAAAGAGCTGTCCGTCGACGATCACCCTCCGGGTGTTTCCCGCACAGATCGGCCCCTGTGCAGAGGCAGGCGGTGTATGGTTGGCTTCGGATCAAGCTCAGCGACGCGACTAGCATGCCCGGATCTTTCAATCCTGTCTCATCGCTTGACTTCGTTGCTCACATAATCCAGGTGGCCCTGACGCCGATTTTCCTGCTGTCGGGCATAGCAACCCTCCTCAACGTGTTTTCGACGCGGCTCGCGCGGGTGGCCGACAGGGTTGACCAGATCTCGAAAGCGATAGAGGGGGCCGATGCGGTAGAGGATATCGCGGCGCTGAGGGAACAGCTGTCACATCTGCGACGAAGGTCCATCGCGCTCGATGCTGCGGTGGTCCTCGGCGCTATCGGCGGGGCGGCTACTTGCGCGTCGGTTTTCACGCTTTTTGTCGGGGCCTTGCGCGATGCAACCGTCGCCTCCGTGCTGTTCACGACCTTTGGCATTGCCGTGGCGTGCACTATCGGCGCAATCATGGCGTTCACGGCGGAGATGCTGATGGCAGGCAGCGGGGTGCGCGCCGAGGCCGCGGCAGGGCGAGGCACCTCCCAGCAAGCTTGAGCCAGGAGCGCCCGAGCCGCCAACTCAGGTCTGATAAAAGACTGGTGCCCCGAGTCGGATTCGAACCAACGGCCTACCGCTTACGAAGCGGTTGCTCTACCGCTGAGCTACCGGGGCGACGCGACCGTCTGGTTTCTAGCCTGTTCGAGTGCCGGCGCCAAGCCGTTTGGCGTGATGGCCGGCAGCTGCGGCGGGGGCGAGGCAAGCTCGGGCGCAGCACCGGGTTCGGCCGCAATCGGCAGATAGCCGCCGGCGTCCGACCGGGCGAGTGCACGCCAAGAGAGGGCATCGAAGGCGCCGCAATGGGGACACAGCGAGCGCCAATCGAGGCTCTCTCTGCTGCAGCTCGCGCAGACATAGCGCGGATCGGGTACAGCACCGACGGCGCGGTCGAGCCACTCGCGCGCAGGTCCGAGGTCGCCGTGCTCGGCCTCCTCGAGCCGCGCCATCAGCAAGCACAGGCGCGGAGTTACGCCGGCGGTCTCCGCGTCTTTGAGATGACGGCGGGCCTCGCCCCAGAGCTGGGCATCAAGCGCCGCTTCGGCCAGCATAAGGCTGCTTTCGCGCGCCGCCGGGTTTTGGGCGGCGAGCCGCGCGAAGGATTTGACCCGGGCGAGCGGCAGTTCGCCTTCGTGGATCGCAGCATAAACCCGTGCGAGATCGGGATGGGGAGCGGTACGCCAGGCGCGTTCGACAGCCTTCGCAGCGCGTCGGATCCGCCGCTCCCCGAGCAACAATCGCGCATGATGCGCAGCCGGCGTGGCAAGGTCGTCGGTCAGCGCCTGGGCTTCGGCCGCCAAGGCTATTGCACGACGCCGATCGCCGCCAGCAAGGGCGGCGACGCTCAGTTCGTAGAGGATCACGCCGCGGTTGTGGCGTGCCTGCTTAGGCGGGATCAGCCGCCGCCGGGCCGCCTGCACGAGGGTTTCGCGCGCCGCCTCCCAGCGACCCTCGCGCGCCTCGAGATCCAGGCGGGTGAGAACCACCCACCGCGTCCCCGGACGCAATCCCATGGCGCGCTCGGCGAGGTGCAGCGCGGCGCCGCGATCGCCCGACTGCAGCGTCTGGTTCAACAGGCCGCGTAGGCCGAGAAACTCGGTCTCAGGCCGATCGAGCATCGCCGTGAAGAATTTTTTCGCTGCTCCCTCGTCGCCGTCGAGCTGGGCCGACTGGGCAGAAAGCAGCAGGGTCAAGGGCGGGTCGGCGAGCAGTAGATCAGCCCTCTTAGCATGCCGTCGCGCCTCTTGCGGCTCTCCGGCGGCGACCGCGACCATGCCTTGGGCAAGCGCCCGATAGCCGGCCCGGCGCCGCCGCTCGCGCCGCGCGCGTAGGAACCTGCGCGGGCTGTCGACGATCAGTGACAGGATCCGGAGCAACAGCCCCACGATCAGCGCCGCGACGATCGCGGCGGCGATGAGCACCGCAACCGAGGTCTCCACCTGCCAGCTCTGCCAGACGATCTCGACTCGACCGGGATGGTCGGCGAAGAAAACTGCCGTGGCAACGATCAGCCCAAGGACGACAGCGCCGATGATGGCGCGGATCACGACGGCGTTCTCGGCTTCGCCGGCGCCTCGGCCGGTGCGCTTCCCGGTGCCTCCGGAGGCGTGCCAAGGCGGGCCACCAGCAGCTCTTGGAGGTGCGCCAGCGCTGCCTCCACCGCCAGACGTTGGCGCGCTATCTGCAACCACGGAGCGGCCGCCTCGGCGTTGGCGCCGCTGAGCCGATCGAGTGCTGCGACGGCATTGCCGAGATCACCGCGGCCGAGCGCGAGCTCGGCAGCGCTCACCGCCGCCTCCGGTGCGTCTTGCGCCGCGCCGTTGATCCGCCGAATCGTCACCAGGGCGCGCAGGCGGGCCAGTGCCTCGGTCCGCCAATCCGTTTCCGGAGGAGGCGCCGTCGCCGTGGCGATATGGCCGGCAAGCTCGGCCAAGCGCGTGGAGAGGGCGGCACGACCTGGCACGTCGTTGCGGGCCGCCTCGGCTAGCGGCTCGGCCGCGGCGACGAGGTCGGGATGATCATGCGCGAGTGCGGTAAAAGCGGTGAACTCGGCCGCAAAGGGCCGCGCTTGTTCGACCGCCTCGCGCATCTGCAACAGCACCACCAGCAGGGCTGCTTCGCTCCGCTCACCACCACTTTGCGCATGCACCTGACGCTCTAGCGTCGGCAGCCGATCGGCGATATCGGTGGTGGCCGTACCAAACCGCGTCAGCTCCTCTTGCACCTTCTGTATTTCGGCAGCCTCCGCGGCGGCGCGTGAAGCCGATTGGGCTTCAATCGCGCCCAACCGCTGCTCGAGCTTTTGCAGCCCGGTCTTGGTGGCCACGACGGCGGCTTCGTTCTCGCGATCCGCGTTCCGCGCGGTCTCGAGCTGATCGACCCGGCGCGCCAGCGCGCTCTGCGCCGATGTGATCGCGCCGACATCGGGGATCGGCGGGGCGGGACGCTTCTCGATCGCCTCCAGCCGCGCGGCTAACGCGGCGTAGTCCTCCGCCGGCGCCACGGGCTTCCCACCCCATGGAAAAAGCGGTGCGACAGCGGGCGCCCAGAATGGCGACAGGACGACGCCGGCGATCACCAGCACGAGGAAGGCGGCCAGCCACGACACCGTTCGCCGAGAAGCCTCGACCGGCCGCGACGGGCGCGGGCTCTCGGGAATCGCCCGGTCAGGCGCGGGAGGGGCTGCGCCGGTCTCCTCCGGATGCTCCTGGACGGGCTCTTCGGTCACGCTCAGCCCTATCGCCGCGCGGGCAGGAGGCGATCGAGCAGATCGAGCAACCCTGGCTGATTCGGCCTCTCGGCGACCTGCCGTTCGCGCCACTGCAAGCCGGCGAGAGCCGCGTCGGCACCCGCGCTGATCGACAGGGCGCTGATCGTCCGGCAGAACGCGGTAACACCGGCCAAGCCCGCAAGCTCGACAAAAATCGCCGCAGTGCGCGGCGAGAAGAATAAGGCGAGATCGATCATTCCGGAGCCCAGCGCGCGGACCACAGCCTCGCTCAGCGCTGCGACCGGCCGGGCCTCGTACAGAACGCTGCGCTCGATCATAAAGCCGTGCGCCTCCAATGCGCCGACGAGGTCGCCGGCGACGACATTGCCGGCTGCGTGCAGCAGCCGCCCGTCTTGCGGCCGCAAGCGCGCTGCCGTTAGGCGAACGAGGTCGGCGACCGCGCCGCCGGCGCTGGTCACCGCGGTGAACCCTTCGGCGCGGGCCCGCGCCGCCGTTGCGTCGCCGACCACCAGGAGCGGCAGCCCCCGCTCATCGGTCATCCGTGCCAGCGCCCGCACGGCGTTGGCGCTGGTGCACAGGATCGCCTGCACAGCCGCGAGGTCGAGCGTTTCGGCGGCGCGATAATGGATCTGCAACAGGGGCTCGATGACCGCATCGACGCCGCGCGCCGCCAGCGCCCGTGCCAGACTTTCCGATTCCTCCCGAGGCCGCGTGACGAGCGCCCGCATTCCTTGGCGCCGCGCAATCTGCGTAAGGTCGCGCCCCTCGCCGCCGTCCACGTCAGGATCCGGCCTGCTCCCGCTCACGCCAAAAAGGCGTGGCGCGGTTCAGTCGGCACAGGCGTTTGCGAAGCTTTCGCTGTCCTTTCGCGAGCGCCTTCTGGTGCCACTTGAGCAAACGCGCCCCAGCGCAGGCGACACAGCCACGCTCGGCCCCCGCCGACAGCTCGGGCAGGATGTCATGCGCGACGCGCACGTCGTTGGCGTATCCGAGGTCATCCTGCAGACGCTTCAGCCGCCTGACAAAGCGCTGCAGATCATCGCGATCGAACAGGCTTCCGAGAAGCTCGATCGTGTAGCGTAATTTTTTGGCGGCGATGCGCAGCTTGTGCCGCTGCCGCGCCGTCATCCGGCCGAACCCCTTGCTGCGTTTGCGCACCTCGCGCCAGCGTCGATCGAGCAGCCGCGGGGCCAATTCGCCGATCGGCGAGGTCAGCAGAGCTGATCGCCCGGACCCCGGCCCTTCACGCCAAGCGCGCGCTTCGAACCAGTGAGAGAGTCGCAACAGCCCTGCGGCATGCCGCTCCGAATGGATTGCCTGCTCGACCCGGTCGTAGGCGACCCGGCGCGCTCGGTCGATCGCGGTAGCAAGATCGGCGATGCCAGCTTCGTGCGACAGCGCCGTTCGGGCGGGCTGCAGCAAGTCGCCGGCGAAGACGTCGAGGTTGCGCGCTGCGCCGAGGATATCCACCAGCCACGCCAGCTCGCGGGATATCCACCGCCGGTTCTCGGCAGGAAGCAGGTCTTTGCAGGCGGAGATCGCCGAGCGGATACGGCGCACGGCAACCCGCATCTGATGGACGCCCTCGGGCACTCTGGCGAGCGCCGCGGCCTCGTTGTGCAGCAGATGGGCGAGGCAAGTCCGGCCGATTTCCTGCAGGGCCGCTTCGACGGTCATCGTCGGATCAAGAACGACCGGTTCTGCGTGAATGACCGGCGGGGCCGCCTCCGTCTCGTCGCGGAGCCGGTAGCCCCGCTCCGACTTGCTGCGCGGTTCGATGCGGATCGGTGCCACATCGAGCAATCGTAGGGCGACATCATAGAGAGCGGCGGCGTCACCGCTCTTGAGTTCCAGCTCGATTTCGCTGATCGGTTCATTGCCGTCGGCGCCGGCGCGAATTTCACCTTCGTCGATCGCAGCCTCTATCCGCGTTGCCGCAGCAGGCTCGATCGCAACCATCGTGCGCGTGACGTCGGTGGCGAAGAGCGGCTGCAGATCGCCGGCAACCCCTTCCGGCAGATGATCGCCGCTCTGCGCTGCGTGAGCGTCGGGACCGCTCTCGGCGAGTTCGTCCTCCCACTCGCCGCGCGTCAGCACATCGCCGCGGGTGGGATCTCCTGTCTTGACGGTTTGAATGAAACGGCCGTCTTGCTCGCGAACGCGAAGGCTCACGCCTCGGCGCTTCAGCGCCAGGTCGGGGGTGTCGTAATAGGTGCTGACCAACCGAGACCGCGAGCTGACGGACCCGGGGGCCATTTCGACAAGCGCGCGCTCCAGCTCGGGCAAATCGGCCGCCTGGGCCGCAAGTTTAAGCTCAACTTCCGTCGAGATGCAGCGCCTCCCTCGTTTCGATTCGATCGGATCGCTCCGGCGAACGCCGCGCATCCCCGACCGATCCGTCCCCTATCGATGTCGGTCAGCCGATTCGCCGATCTTGCCGTAAAATCGGCGAACCCGCGATGCTTCAATTTCGCACAGCGGTCGCCGGGTTTCCAGACGGCCCGCGATACCGTAGGTTTCGGGCTCTGCCAAAAAAAGAGGCATCGGAGGAATGAGACAGGCCCGGCGGCTTTTCCTTGCGAGATTGGCAGGCAATCAGCCGTGACGGTGACAGCCTCCTGGGCGGCGCCGCGA